>Ga0075424_100004596_pt1 | contig 13061 bp, 14 predicted proteins | sample SoiMethybrSBSTD3_FD_75301 | JGI IMG/M metagenome (GOLD analysis project Ga0075424, IMG submission 75301) | Bulk soil microbial communities from a Populus tree surrounding site in Tennessee, USA - Soil MetaG P. TD hybrid SBSTD3 | ecosystem: Environmental > Terrestrial > Soil > Tree plantation... | reverse complement strand
TCGAGCTCCTCGACCTGGGGTTCACGGTCCTCAACTTCTGGGTAAGCGGGCGGCGCGAGGAGCAACAGGAACGTCTTGCATCGGAGGTGGTGACGCCCCTACGTCAGCTCGGCTGAACCCGCAAGCCACCCGAAGCGCGATAGGGTCGAGGAGCGTGACCGAAGAGATGCCATCGTCGTCCAGTCCACTGCGGGTCGCGTGACGTCGGGGCGGCCCGGAAGGACCGCCGTCAGTCGTCGTGCCTGCGTCCTCGTCGCGCTCGCGGCGACGGCCGCGTTCGGGCTGGCACTCGGGGGTCGAGCGGTCGCCCAGGTCGATCCGACGAGCCCGTCGTCCCTCGCGGACACGTGTGCGACGACCGAAGGCCCCCCGACGCCGACACCTTCGCCCACAGAGCCCAGCGCGACGCCGACGCCCTCGCCGACCGAGCCGACGCCGACGCCGACGGCGACGCCGAGCCCGACGCCAGAACCGTCGCCCGAGTCGAGTCCCACACCCGAGCCCTCGCCGACCGAGCCGTGCCCAACCTCGGATCCAGCGCCCACCGACACGAGCCCGACGCCGGCGCCCAGGCCCGCTGCGGCGACCTCGACCGCGCCGCCCACTCCGACGCAACCTCCGCGGTCGACGCCGACGGCCCCGGCCCCCCGAGAACAGAGCCCGCCGCCGGCGCAGCCCCCGCCGGGGCCGATCGCTGCCCGTTCGGCGCACGATCGAGCGCTCGCCAAGCAGGCCGAAGAGGTATCGACGTCGATCGGCGGTACCTATTCGACGGCGGCGCTCGACGACGTGTACGACAAGCTCGTCAAGGCCGGGATGAGCAGAGACGTCGCGACGCGACGCGTCTATAGGCCGTTCATCGTCCGGGGGCCCGCGGCGTGGACGGAGACGTGGCACGCTCCGCGCTACGCCGGCGGGTTCCATCTCCACGAGGGCCAGGACGTGCTCTGCCGGGAGGGTGCGCCGGTCCTGGCCGTCACCGCGGGACGTGTCGAGTTCGACGTCGGGGTGCTCGGCGGCAGGGTCGCGCGGCTGTTCCAGCCCGATGGGGACTACTGGTACTACGCGCACCTGTCCGACTGGAACTCCACGCTCGAAAGCGGCTCCCAGGTCGAACTCGGGGACGTGATCGGGTACTGCGGGAACACCGGCGACGCGGTCGGCGGGCCGACGCACGTCCACTTCGGACACTATCTTCCGTCGGGGCAGGCCCTGGACACGATGTCCGACCTCATCGGCTGGCTCGAGGCGGCCGAACGCCGTGCCGGCGTCACCGAGCGAGGCGCGGAGGCCGCCAGGTCGACGACGACGGTCGTTCCGACCTACCCCCACGAGCTCGGCGCCGAACCGCCGGCGACCGTCGCAGTCTCGAGTCCCGTCGTGACCGCCGGGCTTTCGACCTCGACCGCCGGCAGGTCCGCAGTTCCGTCGGCCACCGACGTGCTGGCGCTCGCGGTGGTGGTGGCCGCCCGACTGCTGCGCATCCCGGGGCGTCGAGTGGCTCGCCGGCTCGGATCGCTCGGGGGTCGCGGAACCGGATAAGGAACTTCGGCCGCCTCTGGTGTCAGTTGGGCTGAACCTCTCGCCGCCAACGCCGGAAGACCTCGAGCCCGTCGGGGCAGAACGGCTCGCGCGCGATCATCGCGTCCGCCTCGACCAACGGGACGAACGCCCCCCACACGACCTCGCTCGGCTGCCAGACGATCGGACCATCCCACACGACGTCGAACGCACCGCCCCAGACCCGGCCGCTCGGACCCTCGTATCGATGCAGGAAGCGGAAGACGGGCTCGGCCGAGACGCCGAGCTCCTCCTCGAGCTCCCGGCGCGCACATTCCTCGTAGGACTCGCCTGCGGCGTTCACCCCACCGGCCCCCACGTCGTAGAAGCCGGGGTAGACGTCCTTCGTGTCCGTCCGCCTGTGGATGTAGAGCTCCCCGGCGGCGTTCAGGACGAAGACGTAGGTGCACCGGTGCAGGAGGTTCTCGTCCCGGACGGTCCTGCGCGCGGCCACTCCCACGACCTCGTTCCCGTCGTCGACGACGTCGACGAGCTCGTCCCCCGGATCCATCGACCTACGTGCGGTGCCGGTCGGCCCAGAAATCCCATCCGTCGATCTCGGGCACCGGGAGCCCGAGCGCACCCAGGGTGGAGCAGATCTGCGTACGGTGGTCGTTCCCGTGGTGGATCGCCTGGATCAGCAACATCGACTCGGCGGGATCCGTGTCGGGGTAGTCGTCGCGCCCGAGGATCGAGGCATGCAGCGTCTGACCCTCCAGATCCGTCAGCGCCTCGTCCCACCGGCGCCGATGCTCCGGTAGCTCGGAGCGGAGCTGCGCGAGCGCGATCCCGACGCGATCGTCTGCCGGAGGCGGCGTGGGATCCCGCAGCCGCAGGAGGTAGCGCGTATCGGCGTCGATCATGTGGGTCAGGGTGTCGATCATCGATCCATACGTTCCGGGGACCGAAGCATCGAGCTGTTCCGCAGGCAGTCGATCGAGGTGGCCGATCAGAACCTCCGTCGCCCACAGGTGATGCTCGAACATCGAACGCAGCACATCCGAGGAAGAGGTCATCTCCCGACCCTACAATCGGCCGGGCGGGTGGTCGAGGTGGGAGGGGTGCGGTCCGCGCGTCGTCGAGCGGAGCCGAAGCCCAAGGTGTTCCGCAAGCACGAACCCAACGCGTAGGCGAAGACGAGCAGCGCGGACCGCGCCCCGACCTACCCCGCGGCCGGGTTCCGCGAATCCAGCACAAGCTCGATCTGCTGCATGATCTCGTCTCCGACCAGCTCGTCGCGCGCGATCAGCGAGTCCCGGAGCCCGACGACGACGTCGCGGTTCTCCTCGAGCAGCTTGGTGACTCGCTCCTTCTGCTCCGTGAGGATCTCCTCGACCCGCGCCTTGCCCTGGCCGTCGGCAAGCACCTTGCCCACGAGGTTCTTCGATCCGATGGGACCTTCGGCGATCGCGTCGAACGACACGAGCGAGCCTGCCATCCCGAAGGAGCCGACCATCTGGGCCGCGAGCGTCGTCGCGTGCTGGAGGTCGGAGGCGGGACCGGTCCCGCTCTCGCCGAAGAAGACCTCCTCGGCGACGAGCCCGCCAAGCGCGATCGCAAGACCGGACTCGATCTCGGTGCGCGTGCGGGTGAACCGCTCCTCCTCGTCCCCGTGCGCGAGCAGCCCGAGCGCCATCCGCCGCTTGATGATCGAGAGGACCTCGAGCCGCCGACCCTTGCCCAGGAAGTACGCGACCGTGGCGTGCCCCGCCTCGTGGGTGGCGACCGAGACGCGGTCGGTCTCGGTGTAGGTGACGGGCTGCTTGAAGCCGAGCTCCTCGGTCAACTTGGCCTCGTGGATGTCCTGCACGTTCATCGCCGTTCGCCCTCCGCGGAGCGCCATCAACAGGGCCTCGTCCAGCAGGTGCTCGATCATCACCGGGGTATAGCCGAACGTCTCGTGCGCCAGGTCCTCGCGCGTGTGGTCGTCGTCGAGCTGCTGATGGTGGGTCTTGCGATCGAGGAAGAAGTCGATCAGCTCGCGACGGCCGGACTTCGACGGGAGGTCGAAGTAGAGCCGGCGGTCGAAGCGGCCGGGCCGGAGCAGCGCCGGGTCGAGGTTGTCGGCGCGATTCGTCGCCGCGATCAGCAGGATGTTGCTGTACGTAGGCTTCGTCGCGGGGATCCGCCGCTCGGGCTTTCGCATACCGTTCACCCACTCGATCATCCGCGCCTTGAACCGCGCGCCGAGCGGCGGCTGGTCGAAGGACTGCATCTGGATCAGCAGCTCGTTCACCATGCCCGAGCCGCCGGCGCCCATGAACGACGACGCCACGCGCCCGAGACCGGTCGGATCCGGGCTCGCGCTCATCCCCCCGCGCTCGCCGCCGATCGCGTCGATCTCCTCGATGAAGCCGATCGCGCCGCCCTCCTTTCGCGCGAGCTTGCGCAGGCGGCGGAAGAAGGAGCGGATCTTCGCGTTCGTCATCCCGAACCACATCGACTGGAACGCCGGCGCGGCGCTGAACAGGAACGGGACGCCCGCCTGCTTGGCCATCGCCTTGGCCAGATAGGTCTTGCCGGTACCCGGAGGACCTTCGAACAGCATCCCGCGTCGTGGGTTGCCGCCCAACTGGTCGCGGAACGTCGCGTACCCAAGGAACACGTCGAGCGTGCGCCCCACCTCGTCGACCTGGTTGTCGAGCCCGCGGACCTCGTCGAGCCCGACCTCGATCTCCTCGGGCCGCACGATCTGGTGGGGGGATCGGCCGCTGAACAGCGGCATCGCCATCATCGCGACGATCATGATCATGATCAGGAGAATCGGGGCGAAGATGATCGCCTCGGGGCCGAGCGTCGGCATCTTGAAGGGGTTGTCGGTGAGGTATCGGTACCAGAGGTAGAGGTCGAACAGCAGCAGCACGACGATGAGCCGTGTGATTCGGCGCTTGCGCGTCTTCTCGCGGACCTTGTTGACGTCTGCCCGGCCCTGCGCCACGGCGTCCGAACCGTGGAGCACGGATGCGGTCGATCTGCTCGCCTGCTTCACGTCACGCCCCTCATCTGGTCGTCCGACGGCGAGCCCCATCCTATGCACGAAGTCCGAACGGAGCATCAGACCTTCGGCCTAGACAGGGACGCCGAAGGGCCGTTCCACGCGACCTTCACGAGGGGTGTGGCGCTGCCCGCGGACCCCTCAGCCGCTATCGTGCGTGGGCGATGGCGAGGAAGAAGCTCCAGCCCGTGACCAGGGAGGACGCGCGGGCGATCGGCGCGATGCTGCGGGGCCTCCGGCGGGCCGCCGGCTACCGAGCGGTCCAGGACGCGGCTGCCGCCGGCGGTTTCCCCGCCGCGAGACAGACGATCTACGCCTACGAGCGCGGCGGTCTGACACCCTCGCTCCAGCAGTTCCTCGAGATCACCGAGTTCTACGCGTTGCATCCGTCCCGCGGCGATGGGCGCAAGCCCGAGGACGACCTTCGAGCCCAGGCGGTCGCATCCGTGACCCGGGCGCTCACGCTGCCCGCCTACCACGTGAAGCAGGCGCACGAGCTGATGGAACGGCTCCAGCCGCGGCTCGCCGAGGGCCAGCGCCGCAAGCGCCGGGGTTCGTGATGCTGACCCAGATCGACCACGTCGGGATCGCGGTCGCGGATCTCGATGAGGAGGTCGAGCGCTACCGGCGCGCGTTCGGCCTCGAGCCCACCCACCGCGAGCTGATGGGTGACCAGGGCGTCGAGGAGGTCCTGTTCGCGGTGGGCGAGTCGTACGTCCAACTGCTCGGGGCGCTCGGGTCCGACACGCCCGTGGGGAGGTTCCTGGCCAAGCGCGGCCCCGGCGTGCACCACCTCGGGTACCGCGTCGCGAACGTGACCGAGGCGCTCGGGCGCCTTCGGGCCGAGGGCGTCGTGCTGATCGACGAGACGCCGCGAGGGGGCTCGCGGGGCACGACGATCGCGTTCGTCCACCCGAAGAGCATGGGCGGGGTGCTGGTCGAGCTCGTCGAGGGGCCTTCGCCGACCACCGCGGGCCGGCGGGTCTAGGGAAGATCGGTCAGGCCGCGTTCGGGCGCGTTGATCAGCACGGCGACGTTGCCCTCGGGCAGGGCGCCCCGCTCCATCAGCTGGTGGACCAGCCCGGACTCGCCGTAGTCGTAGGTCTGTCCGAGCGTGGTCGTGACGAGGCCCTCGCGCACGAGGTCGTTGAAGGACGTCGCCTGTTCGTCGTTGAACAGGTGCGAGCCCTGGTACCGCTTCTGCAGGTACCAGAGGTAACGGACGTCCACCATCGTGTCGTAGCCGGTCGTCCCCGCGCAGATCACCACCATGCCGCCGCGCTCGCACACGAAGATCGAGGTCGGGATCGTGTCCTGCCCCGGGTGCTCGAACACGATGTTGGGGTTCGTGCGTTCGCCGACGGCGTCCCAGATCGCCTTGCCGAATGCCTTCGCCCCCTCGAACCACGTCTTCCACTCGGGCGCGTCCCATGCGGGCGGCGTCCCCCAGTGGTCGAACGCCGTCCGGTCGATGAACCCGACCGCGCCCTGCTCCACCGCGAACGCGCCCCTGTCGGCCGAGGACACCACCGCGACCGCCCTTGCGCCCGCGAGCGTCACGAGCTGGACCGCCAGCGACCCGAGGCCTCCCGAGGCTCCCCAGATGAGCACCACGTCGCCCCGCTTGACGGTGTTGGGCGGCCAGCCGTGCAGCATCCGGTACGCCGTCGCGCCGGTCAGCGTCGGCGCCGCCGCCTCCTCCCAGCTGAGCGGCTCGGCCTTGGGCAGGCACTGATGCGCCTGCACCTTGGTGAACTGCGCGAACGAGCCCCAGCACGTGTCGTACCCCCACACCCGGAACGACGGCGCGAGCCCCGGATCCCTGCCCTCGGTCACCCACGGGTCCTCGAGGTCCCACTGCCCCGCGTGGACGACGACACGATCGCCCACCCGCACGTTCGTCACGCGCTCGCCGACCGCGTACACGACGCCTGCCGCATCCGAGCCGACGATGTGGAAATCCGTCGGTTCGCCCCACCGCGCCTGCGTCTTGGTGACGTCCACGGGCACGCCGCGAGCGGCCCAGACGTTGTTGAAGTTGACGCCCGCCGCCATGACCATCACGAGCGCCTCGTCGGGACCGATCGGGGGGACGTCGATCACCTCGTCGCGGATCGCCGTCTCGGGCTCGCCGTACCGTTCGGGCCGGACCAGCTGCGCGTGCATGCGGGGCGGAACCTCGCCCAACGGCGGGATCTCGCCGACGTCGTACACGTCCTTGGCCATGCTCGCTCCGTTCGACGTCCTGGGTGCGGCCGACGATAGGCGAGCGTCGGCGGACACGACAACGCCGTGGTGCAGGGGACGCCGAACCGGCGGAAACCTCAGGCCGGCTGCCGGGCCGCGCTGGAGGGGCAGGTGAGCGACCGAGGGCACCACGTGCAGTAGGGCCCGGGGGTGAGTGATGCGGGCCGTCCGGCCGCGGACGCGGCAGCCGCACGGATCGCCTCGATCACGCGGTCCGCGGCGCGGTCCAGGACGCGTTCGTCGACGTCCTCCGCTTGCCATTCACCCGAATCCAGGTACAGCGTCGCGACGCGATACGGCGGGATCCCGAACCGCAGCCCGAGCAACAGCGCGTAGAAACGCATGTCCTCGGCGTGCTCGGGCCACGCGCGTCCCGTCTTCAGGTCGATCGCGAGCCGCGTGGCTCGGGCCGTCCCGTCCGTCCGCCCCGAACCGAGGACCAGGTCGAGCTGCCCCGACAGGACGACCGTCCCACCGAGGAGCTCGACGCGCACGTGCCATTCCGTGGAGGGCGCGAGCTCGCGCCGCATCTGCCTGAGCGGCGGCATCGTCGAGCGGAACAGCTCGAGCGTCTTCGCCGCGTCCATGAGGGTCTCGTCCCGGCGCAGCGCGTCGAGCCCACCCCAAAACGCCGAGAAGGCGCCGTCCTCGGTCAGTCGCTCGGCCGCCCCCTCGACGAGCTCGTGCGGGTCGCGCTCCTCACGCCCGGCCACCTCGAGCTCGATCGCCTTGTGCGCGAGCCGGCCCGCCGCCGTACGGGCCGAGAAGGCGAACGGCGCGCGCTCGCCCGCGCGGACCGCGTCGAACAGTCCGGGGCAGCGGTGGAGATCGCTCAGGTTGGACTTGCCGAGCCACAGCGGTTGCGGCGGCTCGAACGCCCGGGCCGCCTCCTCGATCCTGTCGCGCACCCGAAGCACCCCGCCGGCCGCGAACACCGGCCGTTCGCCCGTCCCGATCAGGCCGTCGAGCGTTCGGCGCTGGGCGGGCGTGAGCTCCGCGGTCGCCTGCATGCGGCGGATGGTAGGAGTAGCCGACGACATGGCCGAGACGCCCGACGACATCCTGCGAGCCCTCGCCGACCCCGAGCGACTCGCGATCGCGGGGCACCTCGCGCGCTCGGACGCGTCGTCTGCCGAGCTCGCGGACGCCCTCGACCTCCCGCTCCCACGGCTGCGCAAGCACCTGAACCGCCTCGTCGCCGCGGGCATCGTCCGCCTGGAGGACGACCGCCGGACCTACCGCCTCGATGTCGAGACCCTCCGCTGGGCCGCCGAGCAGGTCGGGCCGCCGCGTGAGGCGGGACTCGTGCTCGGCGCCGCGAGCGAAGACGAGGAGGCCGTGCTCCGGGCCTTCTTCCGCGACGGCCGCCTGACGGAGGTCCCCGCCAAGGAGTCGAAGCGGCGCATCGTGCTCGGACGGATCGCGCTCGAGTTCGAGCCCGGCGTGGACTACGACGAGGCGACCGTGAACGCCATCGTCGGACGGTTCTCCACCGACCACGCCGCTCTCCGCCGCTATCTCGTCGACGAGGGGTTCCTCGGCCGAGATCACGGCCGCTACTGGCGCACCGGCGGACGCGTGGACGTCTAGCCCGAACTCACCGGGAGCCCGTGCCCGTCGGACCGGGCCCGAGGGTCGCTTCGATAGACTCCTGAAGATCATGGCCAAGACCGAGGATCGTCCCCGCCCGTCGGTGCGCACGGTCGAGGACCGTATCGAAGAGCTCCGCAAGCGCCGGGGCGCCCTGCTCGACGGGTCCAGGAAGGACGCCGTTCGCAAGCAGCACGAGAAGGGCAAGCTGACGGCGCGCGAGCGCGTCGAGCTGCTCGTCGACCGGGACTCCTTCCAGGAGACCGACCCCTTCGCCGTCCACCGCTCGCATGACTTCGGGATCGAACGCAACCGTCCCGCCGGCGACGGCGTGATCACCGGGTACGGGACCGTGGATGGGCGCCGGGTCTTCGTCGCCTCGCAGGACTTCACGGTGTTCGGGGGCTCGCTCGGTGAGATCCACGCGCAGAAGATCTGCAAGGTCCAGGACCTTGCGATGTCGACCGGTGCCCCGTTCATCCAGATCAACGACTCGGGCGGGGCCCGGATCCAGGAAGGCGCCGCGAGCCTTGCCGGTTACGGCTACGTGTTCGAGCGCAACGTGCGCGCCTCGGGCGTGATCCCGCAGATCAGCGTGATCATGGGACCGTGCGCCGGGGGCGCCGTCTACTCCCCCGCCATCACCGACTTCACGTTCATGGTCCGCGAGACCTCGCACATGTTCATCACGGGTCCCGACGTGATCAAGGCGGTGACCGGCGAGGAGGTCACGTTCGAGGAGCTCGGCGGGGCGATGACGCACGCGAGCCGTTCGGGGGTCGCGTCGTTCGTGAGCCAGGACGAGGAGGAGTGCCTCGCGATGGTGCGCCACCTCCTCTCGTACCTCCCGTCGAACAACCTGGAGGACGCCCCCTCGTTCGCGCCCGTCGACGACCCCGATCGCCACGACGAAGGCCTGACGCACGTGATCCCCGATTCGGCGCGGGAGCCGTACGACATGCACGAGGTGATCCGCCGCATCGTGGACGACGGCGATTTCTTCGAGGTCTTCCCGTTCTGGGCCATGAACGTGGTGACCGGGTTCGCCAGGCTGGACGGCCGCGCGGTCGGCGTCGTCGCGAACCAGCCCAAGGTGCTCGCCGGGACGCTCAATATCGACGCGTCCGAGAAGGCCGCGCGGTTCGTTCGGACGTGCGATGCGTTCAACATCCCGATCGTCACGTTCGTCGACGTACCGGGGTTCCTCCCGGGCACCGACCAGGAGTACCAGGGGATCATCCGTCACGGCGCCAAGCTGCTGTACGCGTTCACGGAGGCGACCGTGCCGCGGCTCACCGTGATCACGCGCAAGGCCTACGGGGGCGCGTACCTCGTGATGAACTCGAAGCACCTGCGCGCCGACGTGTCGTTCGCGTGGCCCACCGCCGAGATCGCGGTGATGGGACCCGAGGGAGCGGTGAACGTCGTCTTCCGCAAGCAGATCGAGAAGGCCGAGGACCCGGTCACGGCGCGCGCCGAGCTGATCCAGCAGTACCAGGACAAGTTCGCGACGCCGTACATCGCCGCCGAACGCGGGTTCATCGACGATGTGATCGAACCCGCCGAGACGCGGCCGCGCCTGATCAAGGCGCTCCGGATGCTCGCGACCAAGCGCGAGACCGTCCCGGCGCGCAAGCACGGGAACATCCCCCTGTGAGCGGGTCGCCGAGCGGACAGGCGAGCCGGCCGTGAGCGACGATCGCCGCTTCGAGCTCCCCGACGACCTCTCTCCCGACGAGGAGCGCGCGATCATCCGAGCGCTCGAGCGTTACTTCGCACAAGAGAGCCCGCATCCTCACCCGTGGGTCCTTGCCGGACGGATCGATGCGACGGGGTTCGGCGCGTTGCAGGCGAGGCACCACGCGGATGCCCCCTGGCGGCGCTTCGGCGACGTGTCGTTCGCTCGCCGGGGTGTCCCGCCTCAGGCGGGACGCGGCGACGCGGGGTAGATGACCGCGTCGAAGTCCGAGTCCGCGGTCGGCGGACGCGGCGCCGCGCTCGAGGTGTTCAGGGCCGAGGGGTGCTCGGCGCCGAGATCGTGGGGCAACGGACCCGGTGACGCGTACGGCCCGCACGCCCACGACTTCCACAAGGTGCTGTTCTGCCTCGACGGCTCGATCACGTTCCACGTCGACGGTGGCAACGTCGAGCTCGGGCCGGGCGACCGCGTCGACATCGAGCCCGGGACCGAGCACGCGGCGACGGTCGGGCCGGACGGCTGCACGTGCGTGGAGGCCTCTCGGTGAGGGTCGCCGCGCACGTCGACCAGCTGTTCTTCGACGTGCCGGGCGGCGTCGGGACCTACATCCGAAACCTGGTGCCCGCACTCGCGGGGCGCGATCCGTCGCTGGAGGTGACGCTGTTCCACGCGCGGTTCGCGTCCCCGCGGCCTTCGGAACCCTGGATGGACGGCTTCGCCGAGGTGGAGCTGCCCGGCTCGATCCGGAGCCTGTACCCGCGGTGGAACCTCACGGCCAGACCGGCGCTCCCGGCCGCGATCCGCTCGGCCGACCTCGTGCACGCGATGAGCGCGTTGGCCGTCCCGCCCACCGCCCACGGCCAGCGCCTGGTCGTCACCGTGCACGACCTTGCGTTCGATCGCTACCCGAAGCTGTTCCCGAGGGCGTGGCGCACCGTGTACCGGCTGGGTCTGCGTGCGGCGGTCCGGCGTGCGGATGCGATCGTGACGCCGTCGCGCTCGACCGCCGAGGACGTCCGGTCGCGTACGAACATCGACCCGCGCAAGCTGCACGTGGTCCCGGAGGCCGCCGCGCTCCCGGCCGGCCAGGTCGACGTGGGGGAGGCGCTGGCGCGCCTGAAGGTTCGAACCCCCTACGTCCTGTTCGTCGGCACGATCGAACCGAGGAAGAACCTGGTCCGGCTCGTCCGGGCATACCGGCGCGTGGCCGCCACCGGCGTGCCGCACGCGCTGGTGCTCGCCGGTCCGCTCGGCTGGCACCACGAGGGCCTGATGCGCGAGCTGGCGCTCGAGGGCCCGGGCGAGATCGCGATGACCGGCGCGCTCGCGGCCGCCGATCTCGATGCGATCTACCGGGCGGCCGATGCGTTCGTCTACCCGTCCGTGTACGAGGGATTCGGCCTGCCGGTGCTCGAGGCGATGGGCCGGGGGATCCCCGTCGTGGCCTCGACGACGTCCGCCCTCCCCGAGGTCACCGGCGATGCGGCGCTGGGCGTGAACCCGCGTTCGGTGCGGGAGATCGCCGCCGCGATCGCGTCGCTGGTCGGCGACGTCGCCCTGGCCGAGCGCCTGGCCGCCGCCGGGCGGTTGCAAGCGGAGCACTTCTCATGGGACCGGACCGCCAGGATGACGCTCGAGATCTACGAGCGGGTCCTCGACCCCGCGTGAGCGCGGCTCAGCTGCCGTACTCGTAGAAGCCACGGCCGACCTTCCGGCCGAGAAGCCCTGCCGTGACCATCCGGCGCAGCAGCGGCGGCGGCGCGAACGTCGGCTCCTTGAACTCCTCGAAGAGCACGTTCGCGATGAACAGATGGGTGTCGAGCCCGATCAGGTCGATGAGCCGGAGCGGGCCCATCGGGTGGTTGAGGCCGAGGTGGACCGCCGTGTCGATGTCCTCGCGCGACGCGAACCCGTCCTCGAGCATCCTGATCGCGCCGTTCAGGTACGGGATCAGCAGCGCGTTCACGATGAAGCCGGCGCGGTCGCGCGACTCGACGGTCGTCTTGCCGACCACGACGCCGTAGGCACGTCCGAACGACATCGTGTCGTCCGAGGTCGAGATGGCCCTGACGAGCTCGATGAGCCCCATCGCGGGGACCGGGTTGAAGAAGTGCATCCCGAGGACCTTGTCGGGACGCGACGTCGCGGCGCCGAGGTCCGCGATCGGGATCGACGAGGTGTTGCTCGCGAGGATCACCTCCGGCTTGGTCACCTCGTCGAGGCGACGGAACATCCCGACCTTCGTGTCGTGATCTTCGGTCGCGGCCTCGATCACGAGGTCGACGCCGGCCAGCTCCTGCACGTCCGTCGTCAACGAGATGCGCCCGAGCACCGCCGTTCGCTCCTCGGCGTCCAACCTCCCTCGTTCGACGGCGCGCAACGTCGACGTCTCGATCCGTTGACGGCCGCGCTCGACCAGCTCGTCGCTCGTCTCGAGCACGACCGCGGTCTGGCCTGCTCGGGCGACGACCTCGGAGATCCCCGAACCCATGAGGCCGCACCCGATGACCCCGACCGTCCGAACGTCCTCCGCGCGCATCGCACCTCGCTGCGTTGTCGGAGGCCAAGCGTACAATCAGGCACGCCTCACGGAGGAGAGGGCAAGCACGTGCGAGAAGCACCCAGGCTCCGCGGCCTCCCGACGTTCGGGCTCGCCATGGCCGGCCTGGTCCTCGGCCATGTGCTCGCCTACCTGATCGCGGTCCCGGATCCACACCATCGCGCGTTCGTCCTGCAGCAAACAGGCCACGAGTACCTCCCTGCGATGGCCGAGGCGGCGCTCGTCCTGGCGCTCGCCGGGATGGCGGCCGTGGTGATCCGGGCGCTCGCACCCGGGCCGCGGGGTGGCTCCGAGCGGTTCTCGCGTCTGGCCGGCCGACTCGCGCTCGTGCAGGTCCTGGCGTTCGGCGGGCAGGAGGTCGTCGAGCGGATCGTCGCTGGAGCGCCGCTTCGACATCTCGCGAGCGACCA
>Ga0075424_100004595_pt1 | contig 13061 bp, 9 predicted proteins | sample SoiMethybrSBSTD3_FD_75301 | JGI IMG/M metagenome (GOLD analysis project Ga0075424, IMG submission 75301) | Bulk soil microbial communities from a Populus tree surrounding site in Tennessee, USA - Soil MetaG P. TD hybrid SBSTD3 | ecosystem: Environmental > Terrestrial > Soil > Tree plantation... | reverse complement strand
GCCAAGGGGCACGACTCGTTCTGCCCGCTCGGGCCCTGGATCGAGACCGTGCTCGACCCGTCCGACCTGGCCCTGCGCACCGAGCTGGACGGGCAGGTCAAGCAGGACTCCCGCACCTCGCTGCTGCTGCACGACGTGGCCACGCTGGTCTCGTACGTCTCGCACGTCATGACCCTGCTGCCCGGCGACATGATCCTCACCGGCACACCGTCCGGCGTCGGGTCGATGACCGCCGGGCAGACCGTGTCGGTAACGATCGAGGGCATCGGCACGCTCAGCAACCCGGTGCGGGCGCGATGACCGAGCCGGTCCGCACCCGCTTCGCCCCGTCGCCGACCGGCGACCTGCACGTCGGCAACGTCCGCAGCGCGCTCTACAACTGGGCATTCGCCCGGCACAACGGCGGCGTGTTCGTGCTGCGGATCGAGGACACCGACGCTGCCCGCAGCACCGAGGAGTCCTCCCGGGGCGTCGTCGAGCAGATGAGCTGGCTCGGCCTCGACTGGGACGAGGGACCCGAGGTCGGCGGACCGTACGCGCCGTACGTGCAGACCGGGCGGCTGGAGCTCTACCGCGACGTGGTTGCGCGGCTGCGCGAAGCCGGCTACGCCTACGACTCGTACTCCACCGACGACGAGGTGAAGGCCCGCCGGGCCGCGCGCGGCGACAAGACGCAGGGGTACGACAACTACGACCGTGGGCTGACCGACGCGCAGGTGAGCGCGTTCCGGGCGGAGGGGCGCACGCCGGTCGTCCGGTTCCGGATGCCCGACGAGCCGGTCGTGTTCGAGGACATGGTCCGCGGCGAGGTGCGGTTCGAGCCCGGGAACGTGCCGGACTACGTGCTGGCCCGGGCCGACGGCAGCCCGCTCTACCCGCTCACCAACCCCGTCGACGACGCGGTGATGGGGATCACGCACGTGCTGCGCGGCGAGGACCTGCTGCCGTCGACGCCTCGGCAGATCCCGCTGCACGCGGCGCTGCGCTCGCTCGGCATCGCGTCCGGGCCGATGCCGCGGTTCGGGCACCTGCCGATCGTTCTCGGGGAAGGCCGGCGGCGGATCTCCAAGCGCAACACGCCCGAGGCCTCCCTGCGGCAGGTCAGGGCCGAGGGGTTCCTGGCCGAGGGCATCCTCAACTACCTCGCGCTGCTGGGCTGGTCCCCGGGCGGCGACCAGGAGCTGTTCACGCTCGACGAGATGGTCGCCGCGTTCAGCGTGGAGAAGATCAACCGCAACCCGGCGACGTTCGATGTGAAGAAGCTCACGGCGATCAACGGGGTGAAGATCCGCTCGCTCGAGCCCGGCGAGTTCGTCAAGCGGCTGCTGCCGTTCCTGGTCCGCCGCGGGCTGCTGGACTCGCCGGTCAGCGACGCGCAGCTGGAGCTGGTGGCCGCGGCCGCGCCGCTGGTGCAGGAGCGGTCCGCGACCCTGGTCGAGGCGGCCGACCTGCTCGGGTTCCTGCTCGTGCCCGACCACCACTTCTCGGTCGATCCCGCTGCCGCGGCGAAGGTGCTCACGCCGTCCTCGGCGCCGGTGCTGGACACGGCCGCGTCCGTGCTCGCCGACCTGCCGTCCTGGACGGCCGAGGACGTGCAGGAGACGCTGCAGGCCGCGCTGGTCGACCGGCTCGGGCTCAAGCCGCGGGTCGCGTACGGGCCGGTGCGGGTGGCGGTGACCGGGCGCACCGTGTCGCCGCCGCTGTTCGAGTCGATCGAGCTGCTCGGCCGCGAGCGGACGCTGGAGCGGCTGCGGGCCGCGCGGGCCGGTTTGGGGGCAGCTCCGGGCATGGTCTAACATCGACACCCGGCGCGCCGGGCAGGTGGGCGCGCTGAATGGGGTATGGGGTAATTGGCAGCCCGACGGATTCTGGTTCCGTTAGTCTAGGTTCGAGTCCTGGTACCCCAGCGCCATCGCAAGACCGCACGGCCCCGTCGTCTAGAGGCCCAGGACGCCGCCCTCTCAAGGCGGTAGCGCCGGTTCGAATCCGGTCGGGGCTACATCCCTGGCATCCCTCTGCTCACCCTTCTGGGGTGAGCCGGGGGGATTTCGCTTTGTCTTGTCCAGCGCGCACCCCCGCCGCAAGCGGCGGGGACCCCCGCCCGCTGGACCGGCCACCCTTCGGGCGGCCGTGGGCCGGCCGCCCTTCGGGCGGCGGCCGGGCCCCCTTCGGGGGCGGCCGGGCCACCCTTCGGGGGCGGCCGGGCCACCCTTCGGGCGGCGGCCAGGCCCCGTTCGGTCGTAGGCCGGGCCACCCTTCGGGCGGCGGCCGGGCCTCGTTCGGTCGTGGGCCGGGCCAGCCTTCGTGCGGCGGCGGGGGCCAGTCTTCGGGGCGGCGGCCGGGCCTCGTTCGGTCGTGGGGCGGGCCACCCTTCGGGCGGCGGCGGAGGCCAGCCTTCGGGGCGGCGGCCAGGCACCCTCCCGCGGTGGCCGGGCCGGCATTCGGGGAGGGCGGGAATGGTGGGCGCTGGGGGGCGTTGACGTGGGGGAGGCATTCGGGGGGCGGATCGGTCGTTCGGGGTCGGGATTCCCGTATCGTCGTCACCGGACCGGAGCCACCGGCGGGTTCGGGGTCCGGGTGAGAGCCTGTTGAGGCCGGCTGCGTAGATCTTCGGAGATCCGCAGGTCGGCTCGGCATTCGACGGGTGTGGCTCTCGGCCCGGGACGTTCCGCGCCCGGCCGGCGGGACGATGCGGCATGCTTCCGCGGCGACCGTGCCGCGGTGTCCAGAGGAGGAGTCTGTGGCTCGACCAGGCCAGCGCCGTACCGGCGCTCGTCGTGGCGCCCCGCGGAAGCAGCAACCAGCCCGCCACCGCGGCGACGTCGTCTCGGTGCTCGCCCGGACCGTCCGCGAGATCGAGGCGGCTGTCCGGCGCGGCCGCGTGACGCCTGGCCTGCGCGCCAGGTTCCACGCCGTCGCCCTGGTGCTGCGTGACGAGCATGCCCGCGTCCGGGCCCTGCCCGGAAGCGACAGCCACCGGGCTGAGCAGCTCAAGCGCCTGGACGGCATCGCGACCATCCTCGCCCGGACCGCCGTCCGGGACCCGGGGCTGCTGGCCTTGCTCGCCGAGGACTCCGACGTCTCGGACGCCGCCCGGTCGCTCAAGCAGGAGATGCTGCGGGACCTCGGCATCGAGCCGGCGCCGGAGGAGGTCGCGCCGCCGGAGACCGCGGCCGCTCCCGCCGGCACGGAGCGCCGGGTCGTGCCGCGGTCGGTGATCTCCGGCCAGCTGGCGAACCCCTTCCTCGCCCCCGACTTCTCCGCCGTTCCGCAGCGCACCGCCCGCCCGCGCCGGCTGGCCGGCTGGGAACTGCTCGGCCCGCTGCTGAGCTCCTTCGAGCGCGCCGCCGGGGGAGCCCCGGCAAGCATGGCGCTGCCGGCGCCGACGGCACGGTTCACCCCGCCGGGCCAGGAGCTGATGCCGCACCAGGGGCAGCTGGTCGCCGCGGCCGCGGCCGGCCACCGGACGTTCCTGCTCGCCGACGAGCCGGGCCTTGGCAAGACGGCGCAGGCGCTGCTCGCCGCGGAAGCGGCGAACGCCTACCCGCTGCTGGTCGTCGTGCCGAACGTCGTCAAGATCAACTGGGCCCGGGAGGCGGCCCGCTGGACGCCGCACCGCCCGGTCACCGTGGTGCAGGGCGACGGCGAGACCGTCGACGGCTTCGCCGACATCGTCGTGCTCAACTACGAGCTGCTCGACCGCCACCGGGGCTGGCTGGGTGCCTTCGGTTTCCGCGGGATGGTGGTGGACGAGGCGCACTTCATCAAGAACAAGGCGTCGCAGCGCTCCCAGCACGTGCTCGCGCTTTCCGACCGCATCCGGTCCCGCACGGTGCGGCCGCTGCTGATGGCGCTGACCGGCACCCCGCTGATCAACGACATCGAGGACTTCCGGGCGATCTGGCAGTTCCTCGGCTGGATCGACGACAGCCAGCCCATCGGCGACCTGCTGGACGCGCTCGAGGAGACCGGGCTGACGCCGGCCGACGGCGGCTTCTACCCCGCGGCCCGGCAGTGCGTGATCGACCTCGGCATCGTGCGCCGCCGCAAGGTCGAGGTGGCCGCCGACATCCCCGCCCGCCGCATCGCCGACCTCCCGGTCGAGCTGGACGGCCGGCTCGGCCGGTCGATCCGGGCGGCAGAGCGGGAGCTGGCCGGCCGGATGGTGGCGCGGTACGAAGCCGCGCTGGCGAACCGATCCGCCGGCGCCGCCGTCGACGGCATCGATCACGAGCTCGTCCGCACCGTGGCCCGGTCGGAGCTGAAGGACGCGACGACCGCGCAGTCCGGCCAGAACGTGTTCACGATGATGCGACACATCGGCCAGGCAAAGGCCGAACTGGCCGCGGACTACGCCGCGCAGCTGGCCCGCAGCGCCGGCAAGGTGGTCTTCTTCGCCAAGCACATCGACGTGATGGACGCCGCCGAGGAGACCTTCGCCCGGCTGGGCCTGCGCTTCGCGTCGATCCGCGGCGACCAGACGGCCAAGGTGCGGCAGGCGAACGTCGACGCCTTCGTGACCGACCCGGACGTCGCGGTCGCGGTGTGCTCGCTGACCGCCGCTGGTGTGGGCATCAACCTGCAGGTCGCCTCGAACATCGTGCTGGCCGAGCTGTCCTGGACCGACGCCGAGCAGACCCAGGCCATCGACCGCAGCCACCGCATCGGGCAGGCCGAACCGGTCACCGCCTGGCGCATCCTCGCCGCACAGACCATCGACGTCCGGATCGCCGAGCTGCTCGACAGCAAGGCCGGCCTCGCCGCCCGGGCGCTGGACGGCTCGGACGAGGAGGTCGCCTCGTCGGCCGGCGTGCAGCTCGAGGCGCTGGTCGCGTTGCTGACCGACGCACTGCGGTCCTCCGGATAGTCCGCGGTCGGGGCCCCGGACGCCGGCCTGGGGTCGGCTCGTGCAGATGTCGTAGTGCGGATCGCGTGGCGGCAGGTGGTGACCCGTCCGGGACGGCGGAAGGGTGGTGGGGTGGGGGATGCGCCGCTGGTCACCGGACTGGGACATGCCGGGCTTCGGGTGGAGACCGCAGATCTGCGGTTGTTGTTCGACCCGTGGTTGTCGGGGTCGGCGTTCCTCGGCGCGTGGTACCCGCTGCCGGACAACCGGTTCCTCCGGACGGAGCGCGTGCTCGACTGTGACTGGGTCGCGGTCTCGCACGAGCACCAGGACCACCTCGACCTGCGGCTGCTGGCATCGCTTCCGGAGCGGGTCAGGGTGGTCATCCCCAAGTACCCGAGCGCCCACCTGCGCACGCTCCTGCAGCGGGCCGGCGTCCGGCACGTGGTCGAGGTACGGGCGTGGGAACGGCTGCCGCTCAACGACCGCGGCGACTGGCTGACCGTCATCCCCGAGGTCTCGCCCATGTGCCACGACTCCGGGATCCTCGTGGTGGCCGGCGGTTACACCGTGCTGCACATGAACGACGCCCGGCTGTCGGTCGCCCAGCTGCGCCGGGCCGCCGCGGAAGCCGGGCGGGACCAGCTCGACTTCCTCGGCGTGCAGATGTCCGGCGCGTCGTGGCACCCGATCTGCTACGACTACCCGCCCGACGTCGTGGCGCGGGTCAGCGGGGAGAAGCGGGTCTCGAAGTTCCGCTCGGTCACCCGGCTCGTCCGCAGCACCAAACCCCGCCTGGTCGTCCCGTACGCGGGGCCGCCGTGTTTCCTCGACGCCGAGGTCGCCCGGCACAACCGCGGCATCCCGGCTCCCGGCATCTTCCCCGACCCGGCCCAGGCCACGGCCTGGCTGCGGGAGCGGCTGCCGCACCAGCGCAGCCTGCACCTGCTGCCCGGCGACCGCATCGACGTCGGCTCCGGCGCGGTCGCCCGCGAGCCGCGCTGGGGAACCTCGCCGTACGAGGAGCTGGACGGCTACCTGGCCGACTACGCGGATCGCCGGGCCGGCGAGATCGCCGCCGACCGCGCCGCGTACCCCGAGCCGGACGGCAGCATCGGCCTCGCCGACCTGGCCGAGGAGCACTTCGCCCGGCTCGGCGAGCTCTCCCCGTACTTCCTGGAACGGATCGGGTTCGTGGTACGGCTCGAGGTGGACGGCCCGGAGGGTGGCCGGTGGGACGTGCGGCTCGGCCCCGACCGGGTCAGCGTCGACCGCACCGGCCGGTCGGCGAGCCCGGCGTACCGGATCCGGGTCGCGTCCCGGTGGCTGTGGCCGGTGCTGGCCGGCCGTACCGGCTGGGAGGACCTGTTCCTGTCGCTGCGGTTCTCGGCCGCGCGTGACCCTGACGTCTACAACGACTACCTGGTCGGCCTGCTCAAGCACGCCGACGCGGCGGCGCTGGCCGCGGTCGAGGAGTACGAGGTGCTGCGGGACCCGGACGAGACGGTCCAGGTGGCCGCGGGTGACCGCCGGTACGAGGTCAGCCGCTACTGCCCGCACGCCGGAGAGGACCTCCGCGAGGGCGCGGTCATCACCGGCGGCGTGCTGCGCTGCCTCGCGCACAACTTCGAGTTCGACCTGTCCAGTGGGGCCTGCCTCAACGCCCGCTGCGATCCGATCTCCGTCCGCCCGGCCGAGCCGGTCAGGCAGACCGAGCCGGTCCGGGAGACAGAGCTTGCCCGGGAGATCGAGCCGGCCCGTTAGATCGAGCCGGTCCGGGAGACCGAGCTTGCCCGGGAGATCGAGCCGGCCCGCTAGATCGAGCCGGTCGGGGAGATCGGGCCGGCCCGTTAGATCGAGCCGGCTCGGGAGACGGAGCCGGCCCGCTAGATCGAGCCGGTCGGGGAGATCGGGCCGGCCGTTAGATCGAGCCGGTCCGCCGGACGGGGCCGGCCGGTCCGGGCCGGGACCGGAGCCCGAGCACGTCGGCGGCGGTCAGCAGGCAGAACCAGACGGTGCGGCGAACCGTCGGCCGGCGCAGGTAGGTCGCGTCCAGCGCGACCCGGCGCGGCACCAGGTGAGCCAGGTAGTAGGCCTCGACGTCGTCGATCCCCGTGCCGATCGTGGCCGCGTCGCGCAGGTACAGCTGGGCCGGGCCGGTCAGGCCTGGACGGTGGTCGAGCACCCACCGGCAGTCGGTGGGGTAGCGCGCGGCCAGCTGCAGCGTGTCCGGCCGCGGCCCGACCAGCGTCATCGTGCCCCGCAGCACGTGCCACAGCTGCGGAAGCTCGTCCAGGCTGGTGCGGCGCAGGATGGCGCCGACCCGGGTGACCCGGGGATCGCCGCCGGCGGTGACCGCCGGCCCGGTGGAGCCGGCCCGCATCGAACGGAACTTGAGCAACAGGAACGGCCGCCCGCCCTGGCCGACCCGCGGCTGCCGGTAGAGCACCGGCCCGGGACCGGACAGCTTCACCGCGGCGGCGACCGCCAGGAACGCCGGCACCAGCAGCATCAGCAGCGCCGTGGCCGCGAGAACGTCGAGCGCGCGCCGCGCGGCGGACGGCGGGATCCCGCCGTCGTGGCGGCGATCGGTTGCGGTGGAGTGCACGGTGCTCACCCCGTCCCAGCCGCGATGAACACGGTGCCGAAGGCCTGGGCCAGCCGGTCGAGGTCCTCCGACAGCCCGAGCTCGGTCGAGCTCGGCGTGAAGTGGGTGACGAGCTTCGATCGGTCGGCCGGCCGGTCGAGCAGCCCGCGCCACAACGCGTTGCTGCGCAGGCCGGAGTCCAGCAGCATCGCGGTCCCGCCCCGGTACGGCTGGCGCCAGGTCCACACGTCGACCGCCTGCGCGCCGCGCTCCAGCGGGATGTCGACCCAGGTCCGCAGCTGGGCCGCGGCCTGCCCGGCGTCGCCGCGGTAGCCGCCGACCTGGGCCAACGCCTTGCGGGCCTGCAGCCGCACGTGCCTGGCCCAGCCGAGGCGGGCCACCGCGGTCCAGGCCGCCTGCTGAGCGGTGTCCCGGTCGGTGCCCCAGGCCGCGTACTCGCCGTCGTCCCGCAGCCCGGTGGACAGGTCGAGCACGTCGACGTACCCGCTGTCGACGACCGCGGTGGCGACCTCGACGCTGGCCCCCGGCCAGTGCGAGCGGGCCGCGGCCGCGCAGCTCGCCGACTGGGTGGCGACCGCGGGCACGCCAGGCATGCAGCCCAGCTCGGGCACGACCATGTCGACGAGGATCTTGGTGCCGGGCAGCGCGCGCCGGACCGCGGTCGACGCCGCCCGCAGGAAGGCGAGCACCTCGTCCCGGCTGTTCAGGCCGTCGTCCTGGCCGAGCTCGTCGGCGATCTTCACGCCGGCCACGCCCCGCCGCCGGCCCAGTGCCGCCAGCGTCGCGGCGGCCTGGTCGAGCGAGCGGCCGCCGTCCTGCCAACGCCGGACCAGGTCTGCCTCCAGCCAGACGGTCAGATGCCGGGCCACGGCGGCGTCGACCGCCCGCGCGTACTTCGTGCCGTCCCCCGGCACCGCAGCTGTCCTCGGCGCCGGTGCGGTGCCCGGAGTCCCGCCGCTCGTACAGGCCCCGAGCAGGACGGCGAGCACGACGCCGGCGACCACGCGGACGGGCCGGGCCGAGGTCACGTCAGCACCGCCAGCGGGCGCAGCCGGGCGACCGGTCGGACCAGCTGGTGCCGGACCAGGATGCCCAGCGCGCCGTCGACACCGTTGTCGTCGAGGTGGCCCACCTCGCGCGGCGCCGCGTCGGTGTAGCCGAACTTCAGGGTCCGGTGGCCGGCCGGGTGCGGCCCGGACCGCCCGGACCGCTCGTACTGGGCGACGACCGTCCCGGCGCCGTGACAGGCGGAGTGCAGGCTGCGGTGCGCGCCGGCACCGGCCACCGCCAGGTACGACGAGGTGCGGTTGGTGCCCGGCAGCAGGACCGCCTGACCGGTGTCCGCGAACGTCGTGCCGGCCCGCATCCGCTCGGCCGGGTAGGCCCGGCACGAGTTGTGCCGGTGCACCACGGCGTTGCGGCCACCGACCTCCTCCAGGTAGACGGAGTTGTGCGGGGAGTCGACGACCAGCCGGCTCGGGCCGCCGCCGAACGTGTCCCGGGCGAGCTGCCGCAGCCCCGCGTAGGTCGCCAACCGGAACGCGAACCCGTAGTTCATCGCCGCCGCGTTGGCGAGCATGAGCCGCCGGCCCTCGTCGCCGTCGAGCGGCACCGGCGGACACGCGGCCGCGAAGTACAGCGCCAGCCGCTGCCGCAAGGCCGCCAGGCTGCGGGCCGAGGCCAGGTGGTAGAGCGGCTTCTGCACCGCCATCGCCGCCCGCAACTGCCGCGGGTAGTCCAACCGGCGGCCGAACATCCGGCCGATCTCGCCGGTGAGCACCCCGCCGCCGGCGTGGTACTGGATCGTGAGCTGGCCCTCCCGCACACCGAGCCGGCTCGCCGTCGCCTCGTCCAGCACCTCCTCGACGACCTGCAGCTCGACGAAGTGGTTGCTCGGCCCGACCGTGCCGAACCGCAGCCGGGCCAGCGCGAAGGTCAGCCAGGGCAGCTCTGCCCGCATCCGCTCGGCGCCGCCCCACGGGAGCAGGTCGACCCGGCCGTCCTCCTCGACCCGCTCGAGCTCGGCGGCGTCCACGCCGTACCGGTCCGCGGCGAACTCACCGCCGCCCGCCGCGGACCGGACGACGTCGCGTGTGGACAGTTCCCGGTGCGTCCCGGGCGGGTACGGGAACCGCTCCCGCACCCGCCGGTAGAAGTCCTCGATCGCGCGCCGGTCCGGCCGCTCGCAGTCGAGCGCGATCAACGCCATCCCGCAGTTCACCGACGAGCTGGTGAACGTCGGCCGGATCGTCTGCGTCGTCGCGACCGCGATGCTGGAGGGCATCTCCAGCTTCGGCTTGTGGTGGAAGTCCGGCAACACGACGGCCGGGGCGGCGAGGTCGACGCCGGCCGTGCCGCGGCGCAGCCGCTCCAGCGTCGCGGCGTCGGCCGGCACGTCGGCGCTGTCGAACACCCGCGGACCGCCGTGCGCCCCGGCGGAGAGGACGTCTATCTCCACGAGATCCCCCGTTCCTGCTCGCGGTGGCCGGCCCGGCGGGTCACGGCCGGAACTCGTACGCGCCGCGGTCGTCGAACGGCCGCGGGCCCGATCCGGTGTTCGTCGTCGCCGGGTCGTCCACCCGCGCGGTGCCGAAGGCGTCCGGGTTCAGTTGCCCTGGCGCGCCGGAGTCGGCCGAGTCGATGGCCGGCGACCCGGCGAGCAGGTGGAAGTCGGTGGTGCCGGCGAAGCGCGGGTTCGCCTGCAGGCCGTGCTGCTCCTGCGTGGGGTTCGCCGTCCGGAACGCGGTCAGCGACGTGTAGCCGGTCTTGCCCCAGATGAACTGGATGGTGCCGGCGCTGAGGTAGACCAGATCGCGGTCGATCGTCGTGCCGCTGATCGACAGCGCGTCGACCCGGATGTTCGAGGACGTGCGCGGCGAGTTGATGCCGTTGTCGACGCTGACGTTGTTGGCCAGGGTGCATCCGGACGAGCCGGTGGTGCCCTCGAGGTTGATCCCGGCGGTCACGTTGCGGACGACGGTGTTGCCGACGATGGCCGAGTTCGGCGAGTCCCGGTCGTCGATGCCGTGGTCCCCGTTGGCGTAGACGACGTTGCCGGCGATCGTGTTGCCCTGCGTCGTCGTGAGGTTGATCCCGGAGTCCTCGTTGTCGTGCGCGACGTTGCCGTCGACGGTGATGCCGGAGCCGCCGCGGATGTCGATGCCGGCCGCGGCCCTGGTGTATCCGCGCGCGTTGGCGACCGCGGTGTTGCCGCTGACCTCGACGCCGGTCGACTCGTTGGTGACGACGATCCCGGAGTCGGTGTTGTGGTCGACGGTGTTGCCGAGCACGTGCACGGACGTGCTGCTGTTGACGTAGATCCCCGGCCGGGTCAGGCCGTCGACCGGCTGCCCGGCCGTGGAGACCTGATTGCCGCGCAGGGTGATGTCGTTCGCGCCGAACACGTAGATCCCGTACGAGGTGGTGTTCCTGATCGTGAAGCCCTGGATCACGATGTGGTTCTTGGCGGAGATGCTGAACGCCTTGGCGGCCCCGTCCACGACGACACCGGGCCCCGCGACGACGGTGATCGGGTTGCCGGGGTCACCGGAGTGCCCGAAGCTGGCGGTTCCCGTGTACGTCCCGGCGGCGACCTGCACGGTCTGCCCACCGATGGCGACGACCGCTGCCTTGACGATCGTGCAGTAGGGCTTGGTCTGGGTGCCCGAGCCGGTGTCCGAGCAGGCAGGGTTGCCCTGGTCCACGAACAGGACACTGGCCGCGGCGGACGCGGGTGCGGCCAGGAGCACGAGCCCGGCGGCCCAGGCGGCGACGACCGCGACTGCCGTCGCCGGGAGGCGGCGGCGTAACAGGGTGTGGGCGGGACTGGTCATGGCGGCTCCTTCGGTGGCTGGGCATCCGGGCGGCGGAGGCCGCCGCGGGGTGTCGGTGGTCACGGGCATCACCCGGTCCCGGCGGCCACGAAGACGTCGGTGAAGACCGACGCGATCGTGGCCAGGTCGGCGTCGAGGCTCACCTCGACGGAGCTGGGACTGAAGTGGGTGAGCAGCACTGCGCCGTCCGCCCGCCGCTGCCGCAGCCCCTGCCACAGCGCGTTCGGGCGGAGTCCGGGGTCGAGCAGGCGGTTGATCTGTCCCTGGTAGAGCTGGCGCCAGGTCCACACGCTCACCGCCGCGGCGCCGTCGGACAGCGGTACGTCGACGAAGGTCCGCAGTTCGTCCGCCGTCGACTGCGGGCCGCCCTGGTAGCTACCCGGGTGCGCCAGGGCGCGACGGGCGTGCAGCACGACCTTCCGGCCCCAGCCCCGGCGCTCGACCTCCTGCCAGGCCAGCCGTTGCGCGGTGATCTCGTCGGCGCCCCAGCCGACATACGTCTTCGCCGGCAGGATCGAGGTGCTCAGGTCGAGCGCGTCGACGTCGCCGCTGGCCAGGTAGCGGTCGACCGCCGTCAGCGCGAGCTGCGGGTAGGCGCCGCGGGCCCGGGCCGCACAGATGGTCGCCCACCGCAGCGGCGGCTGCTGCCCGGGCATGCAGCCGAGCTCCGGGACGATCATGTCGACGAGGATCAGCTTGCCCGGGGCGGCCGCACGCAGCGCGACCGCTGTGGTGTGCAGGAACGTGCTCACCTCGGCCGGGCTGCGCAGGCCGTCGGCATAGCCGAGCTCGTCGGCGATCTTCACGCCGACCACCCCGGGCCGGCGGGCCAGCTGGGCCACCCGCTGGACGCCCTCGTCGAACGACTGCCGTCCGGAGAACCACCGCTTGCGCAGGTCGGCCTCGATCCACACCCGCAGCCCGTCCCGGTGCGCGGTGTCGACGGCCGCCGTGTACCGCTCGATCGGACCGAGCGCTGGGCGCTTGGCGAACCGCGAGACCGGCGGGAACGACGCCCGCACGACCGGAGCCGCGGTCGCGGCCGCCGCCGCGGGGGCGCCGGGATCCGGCCCGGGACGGACGTACCGGCCCGCCGCGAACGCCGACGCCGCGAGCACCACCATGGCCGCGGCCAGCGCGACCTTCTGCCCCCTCACTGCCGGGCCTGCCCGGACAACCGCCGGAACGCGATCAGCAGCGCTCCGGTCGTGGTCAGGTAGGCCACGGCCGAGGCGACCGCGGCCCCGGTCGCGCCGTGCCGGGGGATCAGGACCAGATCGAGCGCGACGGTCACCGCCACGCCGGCGGCCATCGCCAGCGAGTTCGCCCCGGGCCGCCCGATCCCGTACAGGTACGCGGTGAGCAGCCCGGCCACCCCCTCGCCGAGCAGGCCGGCGAGCAGGATCAGGGCAGGCACCGTCGCGCCGCGGAACGCAGCCCCGTAGAGCAGCGGCAGCACCGGGCCGGCCGCGGCGGCGAGGGGGATCGCGGCCAGCACGGTGAGGGCGGCCGCGCGACCGAGCAGCGCCCTGGTCCGCGCGGCCGCGACCGCCCGGCCCTCGCGGGCGAAGACCGGGTAGAGCACGTAGGTCACCGCGAGTCCGGGCAGCCGCAGCAGCTCGGCGTACTTGCTGGCGACGGCGTAGACGCCGAGCACGGCCGGGCCGGCCAGCGCGCCGAGGATGGCCACGTCCAGCCGGAGGTTGAGCAGCGCGAGCATGCCGCCGAACTGACCGCGCATCCCGTACCCGCAGATCCGGCCGGCCAGTGGGAG
>Ga0075424_100004594_pt1 | contig 13062 bp, 11 predicted proteins | sample SoiMethybrSBSTD3_FD_75301 | JGI IMG/M metagenome (GOLD analysis project Ga0075424, IMG submission 75301) | Bulk soil microbial communities from a Populus tree surrounding site in Tennessee, USA - Soil MetaG P. TD hybrid SBSTD3 | ecosystem: Environmental > Terrestrial > Soil > Tree plantation... | reverse complement strand
CACCGCGCTGCGCGCGGTAGAACGACGCGCGAGATCGAGGAAACAAGCGGCCGTTTGCTGGTGCGCCGTTTGTTTCCTCGATCTCGCACGTCGTTCGTGACGCCGGCCGCCGGCCGGCGTTGCCGAGTCGAACGGGTCCGCGCCGCCTCTGTTCTTCGTCTTGCCCCGGTCCGTTCCCCCGTTTCTCCGTTCCTCCGTGGTTTAGCCGCGGAGTGGCTGTCGGTGATCTATCGCGGTTGAGCTACAATCGATCCATGAAGCCAGCCACCGAATTCCGCAACTACGCCAACGCGCGGTCCTGCGTGGAGGACTTCTACGCCAAGAACCACGCGCACCAGACCCTCGATTTCGTTCGGGGCAAGAAGAGCGAGTACCTGCCACGGACCCGCCGGACGATGACGGTGTGGGAGTCGCTCGATTACCTGAACACGCTGGTCGACGACAGCGACCCCGATATCGACTTCACCCAGATCGAGCACGCGCTGCAGACGGCCGAAGCCATCCGTGCGGCCAAGCAGCCGCGCTGGATGATCGTCACCGGTCTCGTGCACGACCTCGGCAAGATTCTGTGTCTCTTCGGCGAGCCGCAATGGGCGGTGGTAGGGGATACGTTCCCCGTGGGCTGCCGCTTCTCACCGAAGATCGTCTACAGCGAGTACTTCCGCGACAACCCGGACATCAACGTGCCGGAGTACCAGACCGCGGACGGCATCTACGAGCCTGGCTGCGGCCTCGACAACGTCCACATGTCCTGGGGCCACGACGAATACGTCTACCACGTCGTGAAGGACTACCTCCCGCCGGAAGCGCTGTACATGCTGCGATATCACTCCTTTTATCCGTGGCACAAGGAAGGGGAATACACGCACCTGACGAACGAGACGGATCGGGAGATGTTGAAGTGGGTGCGCGCCTTCAACCGCTACGATCTGTATTCGAAGGGTGCGCCGCGTCCGAACGTCGACGAGCTGATGCCGTACTACAAGGATCTCGTCGACGAGTTCCTTCCTGAGCCGCTGCGCTGGTAGCCGGCGCCGGGATGCGGGATCCGGGATCCGATCTTTCTTGATCCAGTTGTAGGGCGGGGCTTCAGCCCCGCCTACAGAGATCGGATCCCGCATCCCGGAATCCCGCATCACGGCGGCTACTTCAATGGCAGCGGCTGCGCCGCCTTCGGCTGCGCCGCGTTGTAATCCTCTCCCAGCAACATCGCAATCGTCGCCGCGATCTGCGACTGTGTGACGTCGGCGGCGGATCGTACGCCGAGCGGCGCGACGCCGGGTCCCATCACCGCAATCCAGATCCGCTCCGCCTCCCGCACATCACGCCCGTGGCTCGTCCAGTTCTCGCCGGTGCTGCCGCGGCCGTGATCCGTCGCGAGGACGAGCGCGGTGTGTCCGGCGTACCCGGGCAGCGTCTGCGCCGTGTCCCAGAGCCGGCGAATGAAGCGATCGTTGCGCCATGCGGAATCGAGATAGAGGTCGTAGCGCCGCCCGTGCGCCCACTCGTCGGTTTCGCCCAGCATCACGTACAGCACGCGCGGTTGATGACGCTTCAGATACTCGAGGGCTCCAAAACCTGTCGGCGCATCCGCGCGCGTCTCGCCCCAGTACGGCGGCAGATCCTGCGAGTAGTCGTTGATCGTCCGCTCGCGCTCGTTGACGGGATCGTCTACCGGTGGACCGTCGCCGTTGGCCGGGAGGTGGCTGCGCTCGGTGTTCACAATCCACGGCAGCAGCTCCCAGGAGGCGAACGCCGCCACCTTGCCCTTGAACCCGGGACGTCCGTTCAGCCACTCGAGGACGGTGACGTTCGGGTTCCAGTGCCGGTCGTTGCTGTCGATCCGTGGATCGGCGAAGCCTGCGAGCATCTCGTTGTAGCCCGGGTAGGAGAAACGGAGTCCATTCGTCACTCGCGCGGTGCTGCCACGTGTCGCGTCGCCAAACACCTGTCCCTTGGCCGCGACCGTTGTCCAGAAGAACGGCATCAACTTCGCGCGCCGCTCTTCAGCGGCCGCGCCGCCGAACCGCTTCTCGGTGGGGGCCGGCTCCGATATGCCTCCTTCCTTCTTCGTCAACAGGTCAGAGGCCATGCCGCCGAACACTTCCTGCCAGCGCATGCCGTCCATCGTCACAAACAGGACGTGGGTGATCTGGGGCCGATCCTGCGCGGCCGAAGCCGGTCCGCCATGGGCCGGCGGCGGAATCAGCAGGCTGATCGCGAGCAGCAGCACTTTCTTCATGGTTGCCGCGGATTATATTCGCTGTAACACTGAGGCCCGACGGAACGTCTTCTCTCTGAGCGCCCGCGGCCCGAGCGAGGCGCGAAGCCGCCGAGCGAGCGCGCGTGGGGGTGGGCAGTCGGCAGTCGAGGAGGGGCGTGATGAGCTACCGGACGCGATTTTTGGCGGGAATCTTGACCGCTACTGGCCTGGCGGCCATTCTCCAGGCGCAAAGCGCCGTGCCTGCTCGTGCTCCATTTACCGTCCACGAATGGGGCACGTTCACGTCGATTGCCGGAAAGGACGGCCACCCCATGGAGTGGCGGCCGTTGACCGGGCCCTCCGAATTGCCGTGCTTCGTGCAGGCGCTGAACCCGAACAGCGTGAAGACGCCGCCCGGAGGTATCCCCGCCTTGCGCGCGACGGTCCGAATGGAGACGCCCGTCGTGTACTTCTATTCGGACAGGCCCCAGACGGTGCGGGCCCGCGTCGATTTCCCCCGCGGCGTCATGTCCGAGTGGTATCCGCGGGCCATCGTTCCCCCCGTAGCGCCCGTACCCACGATGCAGAACGCCCTGGGCGCGCTGGAATGGACGAACGTCGATCTCGTGCCTGGCATGGCGGAGCGATTCCCGACAGAGGACGGCGAGGCGAGCCACTACTATGCCGCGCGGAAAACCGACGCGACCCCGATTCGCGTCGGCGATCAGCAGGAAAAGTTTCTCTTCTACCGCGGCATCGCCAGCTTCGACGTGCCGATTGCCGCGACGGTGACTCCGAGTGGATCGATCGCCGTCCGCAACGATCGTCTGCATCCGATCGGGACGTTCGTCCTGTTCGAGCGCCGCGGCGCCCAGCTCGGGTATCGCATCGTCCCTGACGCGCGCGGAGACATCACGATCGCGCGGCCGGCGCTCGACGCGGCCGTCGAGGGCATGCGCGCGGACCTCCTGAAGCTGCTGGCGGAGCAGGGTCTGTATCCGCGCGAGGCGGCCGCCATGGTGGAAACGTGGCGCGATTCGTGGTTCGAGGAGGGTGCGCGCCTCTTTTACCTGCTTCCACAGGGGACGGTCGATACGATTCTCCCGCTGCAGATCAATCCGCGGCCGGCCGCGCTCACGCGCGTGTTCGTGGGCCGGATGGAGCTGGTCACGCGCGAAATACAGTCCGAGATTGCCGGCGCGCTCCGCACGGACGATGGCGCGACACTGCGCAAGTACGGGCGCTTCCTCGAGCCGATGACGACATTCGTCAAGACGAAGGACAATGAATCGAAGGCCGCGCGCGCGATAGAATCTGTGGCGAATGCGAACCGGCGCCCTTCTTCTTGCGCTGTGCCTGTTGTTCCCGCCGGGTCATAAAGCCCCGGCCTTCCTGACCTTCGACGTCGTCGTCTACGGCGGCACCGCCGGGGCCGTGATCACGGCGGTCGCTGCCGCGCGCGAAGGGTTGAAGGTCGCGCTCGTCAGCCCGGATCGCCATCTTGGCGGCATGGTGTCGGGCGGCCTCGGATGGACCGATTACGGCCGCAAGGAAGTCATCGGCGGCTACTCCCTCGAATTCTTCGAACGCGTCGGCAGGAAATATGGACGCGACATCGAGTGGCACTTCGAGCCGCACGTCGCGGAAGCCGTCTTCAACGATCTCGTGAAAGAAGCGGGAGTCACCGTCTTTCCCGATCAGCGATTGCGTGAAAGAGCGGGCGTCTCCAAGACGGGCACCCGCCTGACGCAGATCGTGATGGAAAACGGTGCGGTGTATCGCGCGGCGATCTTCGCAGACGCCAGCTACGAAGGCGATCTGATGGCGCAGGCCGGAGTGTCCTATACCTGGGGACGCGAGGGCATGGCGCAGTACAACGAGTCGCTCGCGGGCGTGCGCGAGCACACGCCGCTGCATCAATTCCGCGCCGCGGTCTCTCCGTCCGACACGACAGGCAAGCTGCTCCCGGAGATCATGCCGCGATCGAACGATCCGGTGGGCGCGGCGGACAAGCGCGTGCAGGCCTACAACTTCAGGGTCTGCATGACGAAGTCGCCGGACAACCGCGTGGCATGGCCGAAGCCGGCGGGCTACACGCCCGCGCGCTACGAGCTCCTCGCGCGATACCTGCCAGCGTTCGAGGCCGAATTGAAGCGTCCGCTGAACATCAACGACGTCATGAAGGCGGACATCGTCCAGAACGGCAAGACCGACACGAATAACAACGGCGCGTTCTCGACCGATTACATCGGTGGCAGCTACGAGTATCCCGAAGCGAGCTACGCAAAGCGCGCGCAAATCCGCCGGGCGCACGCCGACTACATTCAGGGTTTCCTGTATTTCCTGGCTTCGGACCCCCGCGTACCTGCGGCGCTGTCGGCGGAAATGAAAGAGTGGGGGCTCTGCAAGGACGAGTTCACGGACAACAACAACTGGCCCTATCAGCTCTACGTGCGCGAAGCACGGCGGATGATCGGCGAATTCGTGATGTCGCAGAAGGACATCCAGGCGGAGCTCGCCAAGCCGGACGTCATCGGCATGGGCTCGTACAACAGCGACTCGCACAACGTGCAGCGGCGCCCCACGGAAGATGGCAAGGCGGTCGAGAACGAAGGGGACATGCAGGTTCGCGTCACGCCGTACCAGATTCCGTACCGGCTCATGCTCCCTAAGCGGGCCCAGGCGACAAACCTGCTCGTGCCGGTCGCGTTCTCTGCCACGCACGTCGCCTACTCGACGCTTCGAATGGAGCCGCAATACATGATCCTGGGCCAGGCCGCGGGTGTCGCGGCGAAGATCGCGATCGAGAAGAATCAGGCGGTCCAGGACGTCGACACCGCCGCACTGTCGACGAAGTTGAAATCACAGCGGGCGGTCTTTAGCATTGACTGACATGATGACGCGACTCATCCGCAGCACAGCCCTCGCGCTGGCGATCGCCATTCCTCACGCGGCTCTCGCGGCTGAACCGCGGGCCAAAACTTCCAACGGAACGCTCGAGGGGACGACCGAACCGAGCGGCATCCACGCGTATCGCGGCATTCCGTTCGCGCAGCCGCCGATCGACGATCTGCGCTGGCAGCCGCCGCAGCCGGTCGAGAACTGGAGCGGCGTCCGGAACGCGAAGCAGTTCGGCCCGCGGTGTGTCCAGTCGCCCGTGTTCAGTGACATGGTCTTCCGCTCGAACGGCATGAGCGAGGATTGCCTGTATCTCAACGTCTGGACGCCCGCGAAATCATCGAACGAGCGTCTTCCCGTGCTCGTGTATTTCTACGGCGGCGGATTTGTCGCGGGAGACGGATCGGAGCCGCGGTACGACGGCGAGAGCATGGCGAAGAAGGGAATCGTCGCCGTCTCCGTGAATTACCGCCTCGGGGTCTGGGGATTTCTCGCGCATCCCGACCTGACGAAAGAATCGCCGCATCACGCATCGGGCAACTACGCGCTGCTCGATCAGAACGCCGCGCTGAAATGGGTCAACAAGAACATTGCCGGCTTCGGCGGCGATCCGCGGAAGGTGACGATCGCGGGGGAGTCGGCGGGTTCGATCTCCGTCAGTGCGCAGATGGCGTCGCCGTTGTCGAAAGACTTGATTGCCGGGGCGATCGGCGAGAGCGGCGCGATGATCAAGCCAACGCTGCCGCCGGTAATGCTTTCGGACGGCGAGAAGGTCGGAGAGGAGTTCGCCAAGAGCCTCGGCGCCGCTTCGATCAAAGACCTGCGCGCGATGCCCACCGAGAAGGTACAGGAGGCGGCGGCAAAGCTGCCGATCGGCCGTTTTGCGTCCACGGTCGACGGCTGGTTTCTGCCGAAGTCGCCCGTGGAGATCTTCGAGGCCGGACAACAGGCGCACGTGCCGCTGCTCGTCGGCTGGAATTCTGCGGAGAACAACTATCGGTCGATCCTCGCGCAGGCCGAGCCCAGTCCGGAGAACTACGCCGCCGCTCTGAAGCGCTTGTACGGTGACCGCGCGGACGAGGTCCTGAAGCTGTATCCCGCGTCGACGCGAGAGGAAGTCATGCAGGCCGCGACCGATCTCGCAAGCGACAGGTTCATCGCCTACAGTACGTGGAAGTGGTTCGATCTCCACCGCAAGACGGGCGGCAAGCCGGTCTATCGCTACTACTACGCACGTCCGCGTCCCCCAGCCGTGAATGGACGCGGCAACGCCGCGCCGTCGCAGGGAGCCGCGCACTCCGCCGAGATCGAATATGCGATGGGCAACCTCGCCACGAACAAGGTGTTCGCCTGGACGCCGGACGATGAAAAGGTCTCCGCGTTGATGCACGGATACTTCGCGAACTTCATCAAGGCCGGCGATCCAAACGGCCCCGGCCTGCCCAAGTGGCCCGCGGCCACGACCGCCGAGACGGCGCAGTACATGCGGATCGACGTCGAGCCGCGCGTCGAGACCGATCGGACGCGCGCGAGGTATTCGTTCCTGGACGCGGATTACCTGAAGAAGTGAGTCTACGCATGCTGTTCATGGCTCCCCTCGCCGCGCTTGCGCTTCTCGCGGTTCCGGTAGTGTCCGCGGAGCCGGCCAACGTTGCCGGGAAATGGAACGTCACTCTCGAGCTTTCGGCGATTACCGGTCATCCGGTGATCACGCTGAAGCAGGACGGCGAGAAGCTGACGGGAACCTACGAGGGCCGCTACGGCGCGTCGGCGCTTACCGGAACCGTCAAGGAAAAGGAGATCTCGTTCACGGTCACGCTGGTCGCCGAAGGCACGCAGACGCAGGGCGTGTTCGCCGGGAAGATCGACGGCGACACGATGGGGGGCGACGTGTCATTCGAGGGCGCTGGCGACGGAACGTGGTCCGCCGTACGCGCCAAATAGCCACGCTCGCGGCGCTGCTGGCCGCGTGCGTGCTCGGAGCTTCGCGCGATGCACGCGCCTATTCGGCGCTGGCGCACGAGGCGATCATCGACGCGGCGTGGGACGCCTCAATCGCTCCCGCGCTCCGGTCCCGATTCGCGCTGTCGCCAGACGGCCTCAGGCGTGCGCGCGCGTTCGCATACGGCGGAAGCCTCATCCAGGACATCGGGTATTACCCGTTTTCCAGCCGGTTCTTCGGCAACCTGACCCACTACGTCCGCAGCGGAGACTTCGTGCAGGCGCTGCTGCGCCAGGCCTCTGACGCCGACGAGTATGCGTTCGCGCTCGGCGCGCTCGCGCACTACGCCGCGGATAACAACGGCCACCCGCTCGCGGTCAATCGCGCGGTGCCCGTTCTCTATCCGAAGCTGCGCGCGAAGTTCGGCGACGAGGTTGAATACGCCCAGAATCCCGCCGCCCACCTGAAGACGGAGTTCGGCTTCGACGTGGTACAGGTTGCCCGGGGAAAGTACGCCAGCGACGCGTACCACGGATTCATCGGGTTCGAGGTCTCGAAGCCGCTGCTCGAACGCGCGTTCAGGTCGGTCTACGGCCTGGAGCTGACGGACGTGTTCGGCGCGCTCGATACGGCGATCGGGACGTTCCGCTGGACGGTCGGCAAGACCATCCCGGACATGACGAAGGTCGCGTGGCAGCTGAAGGAGAAGGACATCGCGGCGCTGACCCCCGGGATCACGCGCCAGGGGTTTGATTTTCAGCTGACTCGCGCGGCGTACGAGAAAGACTGGGGGACGACGTACAGGCGTCCCGGGTTCTGGCACAAATTCTTTGCCGTGGTTCTGAGAGTTGTTCCACGCTTTGGGCCGTTTCAGGCGATTGCGTTCAAGCCGCCGACGGCGGAGACCGAGCGCTGGTTCCTCGACAGCTTTGCGGTGACGGTCACACGGTATCGCGCCATGATCGCCGACGCGCAGCGCGGCCGGCTCGAGGTGGAGAATCGCAATTTCGACACCGGCCGCGCGGTCAGGGCGGGAGATTACACGCTGGTCGACGAGACCTACGCCGAGCTCGTGCATCGTCTTGCGGGTCCGCGAGCCAAGGGGAAATCCGCCCCGCCTCCGATGCTGTCCAACATCCAGGCGTTTTACGCCAACACCAACGCGCCGATCGAGACGAAGAAACACAAAGGGGAATGGAGCCGGCTTCTTCGCGAGCTCGCGCAGCTGCGCTGACGTCGATCCTCGTGATCGGCGCCGGCCTGCGGTTCGTGCCGATCTGGTTCGGTCTGCCGTACGTGACCGCAAGGCCCGACGAAGAAACCTCGCTCGGCCACGCCGCAGCCATCCTGGGCGGCGATCCGAATCCGCACTTCTTCCACTGGCCCTCGCTGACCTTCTACGTCTTTGCCGGGCTGTTTGAGGCCGCCTCGGCTGCGAAGCGGCTCGCAGGAATGACGGCGGATCTCACCGATGCGCAGCGTCTCCTGATCGCGCGCGGCTGCGTCGCGCTTGCCGGCACGGCGACGATCCTCGTGCTGTTCCGCGTCGGGCGGCGGGTCGGCGGCGACGCCGTGGGCCTGATCGCGGCGCTGTTTCTCGCCGTTTCGATGCTGCACGTCCGCGAATCGCATTTCGCGATGACGGACGCAGTGATGACGTCCTTTGCGATGACGTCGCTCGCGCTCATGCTGCGGGGATTCGACGGCGGCGGCGCGCGATCGTTCATGGCCGCGGGGCTTGCCGGCGGTCTTGCCGCGTCGACGAAGTACACAGCGGTTGCGCTGCTTGCATCGCTCGCAGTCGCTCACGTCCTCCTTCTGCTGCGTTCCACAGAGGACCGCTTGCGGACGTGGGCGGCGTCGGGGGCATTCGTCGCCTTTTTCGCGTTCGGCTTCATCGCCGCGACGCCCTACGCGGCGCTGGACAGCCGGAAGTTCGTCGAAGACTTCCAGTTCAACGTCACGCACCTCTCGGAAGGGCACGCCGTGAACCTCGGTCGAGGCTGGGTGTATCACCTTGTGCGCTCGCTGCCGTACGGCGTCAGCTGGCCCATCTTCATCACCGCGATTACCGGCGTCGTCCCCTTCGTGCGGCGGCATCGCGACTACGCGCTGATCGTCGGCGCGTTCGCGGTGGCGACGTACGTGCCGCTCGGAAACGGTTACACGGTGTTCTTTCGCTACGTGCTGCCGATTGTGCCGATCGTGTGCCTGTCGGCGGCTGTTGCCATCCGGCAGGCCGCATCCGCGATCCGTAGCGTCCACCTTCAGGTGGACCGCACTGCACTGTGGCTGGCGTCGATCGTGGCTCTGTCGGGCGCCGTCAACTGCGTCTGGTTCGACGCACTGCTCGCGCGGAAGGATACCCGCGTGCTCGCGCGCGAATGGCTCGATGCTCAAACAATGCCCAGCGACACTCTGTACGAAGCCGAAACAGGCTACTCGATGCTCGACCTTCGTGGCCTCTCCGTGCACTCCTGGCAGTACGATCCGGCGTCCGATTCGTTCCTGAATGCCGGCGGCCGCACCCCCGACTGGCTCGTCCTGCACCAGTCGCCGCTGTCCGGCTACGCCGCGGACCCGCCGCCTCTGCGGCGGCTCGCCGCGGAACGATACGACCTGGCGCAGACAATCGCGGCGACGAAGGGCGCGGCGCGCTCGGCGATCTACGACCCCCAGGACGCGTTTTTCATGCCGGTCTCTGGATTCAGCACCGTCATTCGCGCCGGCCCGACGATCCTCATTTACAAAAGACGCCATTGATGTACAGAAACGGCACCGGCGGACCGGCCGACTGACGAAATTGCGCCTGAGTTGGGGGCGGATGGCGGGCATGCCCATTGCCGGCGCTCTCTCATGCTTTCCAGGCGTGCGTTCGTGGTCATGGCGGTCTGTACGGTGGGCGCGCAAGCCTGGGCGTGGGCGGCCTTCGGCGGCGAACAGGACCTCCCGGCACCCGAAGCCTGGGCGGCGCTCGATAAAGGCGACGCCTCGAAGGCAGCGGCGATCTTCCGCGAGGAGCTCGATCGGAGCCCGCGCAATGCGATGCTGTACTACGGCGCCGGGTACGCGAACTTCGCGCTCGGGCGCACCGATGATGCGATCGCGCTGCTGAAGCACGCAATCGAGTACGACCCGAAGTTCGTGAGCGCCATGGTGCTGCTCGCGCAGATCGCATATCAGACAGCCGATCTCGATCTGGCGCTCCGTATGATGGAGAAGGCGTCGACGCTGGCGCCCAGGGACAGACGGATCGCCCAGCAGCTCGATCAGTGGCGCAAGGAATCCGCCGTCCACGCGAGCCTCGAAGAGAAGCCCGGCACCCACTTCAACGTCTTATATGAGGGCTCGACCGATCGGGCGCTGGGCAACCACGTTGCCGCGGTGCTCGACGCGGCGTACTGGCGCATAGGCCAGACACTGAGCATCTACCCTTCCGAGACGCTCAACGTCATTCTCTACACCAATCGTCAGTTCCGGGACATCACCCGCGCGCCGGCGTGGGCTGGCGGCGGCTACGACGGCCGCATCCGCCTGCCGGTCGGCGGCGCGCTGCGCTCGCCGAAATCGCTGGAGCGGGTCGTGACGCACGAGTTCGTGCACGCCGCGATTCACACCGCGGCGCCGACCAACGTGCCGACCTGGGTGAACGAGGGGCTCGCGAGCTATCTGGAGGGACCCGATCATTCGTGGGCGACGCGCGCGCTGAACGCCACCAGCGAGTTGATCAGGATCGAGGACCTCGCGAACGGCTTCGACGAGTTCGACGGCCAGACGGCGCTCGTCGCGTACGCCGAGAGCCTCGTCGCCGGGCAGCTGCTGTGCGAAAAGCTCGGGCCGAACGTCGGCACGTTCCTGCAGATGCTCGGGAACGGCCATTCGGTGGATCAGGCGTTGAGCACCCACAACGTGCGGCCGGAGGCGTTCTACGCGGAGTGGAGAAAGCGCATTGGTGCCCGGTAAGCCGGCCCTCAGGGCCGGCGTGTGAGAAAACGATGTCTGACGAGATCATCGACCACTACGAAATCCTGCAGGTGAGCGCGAGCGCGGAGCTCGAGACGATTCACCGCGTGTACCGGATGCTCGCGCAGCGGTACCATCCCGACAATCAGGACTCGGGCAACCCCACGCGCTTCCGCGAGATCAGCGAGGCATATCGTGTGCTCAGCGATCCCGAGGAGCGCGCGCGATACGACGTGCAGCATCAGAAGCACCGGCAGGATCGCTGGCGCCTGGTCTCGGCCGGCGGCGATGCCGAGAACGACTTCGATCTCGAGGAGATGGTCCGCCTCACCGTCCTCGAGGTGCTCTATACGAAGCGCCGCATGGAGCCGCGCGAGCCCGCCATCTTCTCGCTCGATCTGGAGCAGATGACCGGCCGCCCGCGCGAACACCTCGAGTTCACGATCTGGTATCTCGGCCAGAAGAAGTTCGTCACGCGCGACGACAACTCTCGATTGGTGATTACCGCAGAAGGCGTGGAGTACCTGGAGGCTAACTACCGAACAAATGGCCGTAAGAGACTGGCCGCCGCGACGTCCTGAGGCGGCCTAGTCGTCCACGCTACACGTTCTTTGGAACAACGTAAGGTGCTCGATAAACCCTGGTGAGCATCTTATTCGCTTCGTGGTCATCCACGCAGGTCAACGTCTTCGAATCCCAGTTGATCGTGCGTCCGAGGCGATAGCTGATGTTCGCGAGGTGCACCAGGTTGCACGACAGCGCGCCCTCTTCGACCTCCGCATTCAGATCCTGCCGCTTGCGGCTGCGCACCGCGTCGATGAAGTTCTGCCAGTGCGTATCGCGCTTCTCGGCGGCGGGACCCGGCTTCTGGTCCTTTCCGAGGAACGACCAGTACTTGTTGTAGTTGTCGATCACCAGATACCCGTTCGAGCCGTAGAACTGGTTGCCGATCGTGTTCCCCGGCTTCCCCTCGTCGATGCCCGCCTCGTGCGGCGAGATCCAGTGGCGCACCTCGAACGTCATCATCTTCTTCTTGCCGTCGACGTCGAACTCGTAGCTCGCGCTCAGCGTGTTCGGCGTCTCCTGGTCGTCGTCGAACATGAACTTACCGCCGATCGCGCTGACCTTCGTCGGGTGCGTGACGCCAAGTCCCCACCGGGCGATGTCGACTTCGTGGATGCCCTGATTCCCGAGATCGCCGTTGCCCGTGTCCCAGAACCAGTGCCAGTTGTAGTGGAATCGGTTCTGCGTGAACGGGTGCATCGGCGCGGGACCGGTCCAGAGGTCGTAGTCCACGCCGGCGGGAACAGGGGTGACCGGTTTCTTCCCGATCGTGTCGCGCCACTTGTAGCAAAGGCCGCGCGCCATGTAGAGGTCGCCGAGCTCGCCGTCGCGCATCCGCTTGACGGCTTCCTGCAGCGCCGGTGACGACCGGCTCTGGCTGCCCTGCTGGACGATGCGATCGTACTTGCGCGCGGCGGCGACAATCTGCTGGGACTCGAAGATGTTGTGGGAGCACGGCTTCTCGACATACACGTCCTTGCCCGCCTGGCACGCCCAGATCGTCTGCAGCGTGTGCCAGTGATTCGGCGAGGCGATCGAGATGGCGTCGATGTTCTTGTCCTCGAGCAGCTTTCGCACGTCGACATACGTCGCCGGCTTCTTGGCGCCTTTGGAGGCGAGCCCCTTCAGCTTCTCCGCGATATGCGATTCGTCGACATCGCAGAGCGCGGCAAGCTCGACGTTCGGCAGGGTGGACCAGGCGCTGACGTGGCTGCTGCCGCGGCCGCCGCAGCCGACGACTGCCATGCGAACGGTGTCGTTGGGGCTGGCCAGGCCGCGCACGGTGGCGCCGGCGGTCATCACCGCCGTGCTCATCAGAAAGTGTCTTCGGTTCATCGTCATGGATCGTGTCTCCGTACGGGAGGCCGCGTGAAGGTTTCCCTAGTGTCCGCCTTCAGGCGGACCGGGGCCGCCGTCCCCGACAGTGGGAAAGCCAGGGTACGGCGGTGGTGAACCGATTTCCGTACCAGGGCAATTATCCAGATTTTTAAGG
>Ga0075424_100004593_pt1 | contig 13062 bp, 10 predicted proteins | sample SoiMethybrSBSTD3_FD_75301 | JGI IMG/M metagenome (GOLD analysis project Ga0075424, IMG submission 75301) | Bulk soil microbial communities from a Populus tree surrounding site in Tennessee, USA - Soil MetaG P. TD hybrid SBSTD3 | ecosystem: Environmental > Terrestrial > Soil > Tree plantation... | reverse complement strand
ACGCGTTGGTGCGTGTACCCCGCGCCGCCGTCGACGCGCCCTCGGTGACGATGAATACCTCAGCCCCCACGAGTGGGTTCTGTGCGGAGGAATCCGTGACCTGCCCGCTGATCGTTGCTCTTGTTCCCTGGGCAGCCGCCGACCCTCCGCATAGAAGCGCGATTACCGGGAGCAGAGACCACTTCGTGACACCTCGCGTCGACATCGATCCTCCTGCAATGAGGAATGTCAGGTCGCACTGCACAACGCAGTACGCTCCATAACGAGTGAAACGACAAGTGCCCGAGTATGCGCGTGCTCACGCATGACTGCAAGCCGACTGGGGTCAATGGTCCGAATCGGAAGCGCGGCGTACCGTTTGGGCATGGGACGCGAACGAGCGCCCGTGTTCGGAGGATGTCAGGCTCTTGTGGCGCCCCTGCAACTCGGTCAGCAGTGCGAACGCGCCGCGTGCTCGTCGGATTTATCGCGCCTGGTCAGCCGAAGATGTCCCGGCGAGCGGCACGCGAGATCGCGAGCACGGCGGGATGCGTTAGGCGCCGCTCCACCGAGATCGCATAGAACCGCTCGCGCACTTCGTCGATGCGCCCGACGACGCGAACGCCGTGTAGCGCGCGGATATCGTCTTCCATGACCGTGGGGGCAACGAAGAGGCCGATCCCGCGCTGACCGAGCACCTGCAGCACCGCGCTGTCCTCGACCTCGGCGACGGGAACCGGATGGACGTTCTGTGCCGCGAACCACTGCTCCAGTGAGCGCCGCAGCGTGGTGTTGTCGGTAGGTAGCAGGAACGGCGCGCCGTCCAACCCGCGCGGAAAGCGCCGCTGACGCGTGCGGGCGAGCTCGGGAACGCCGAAGACCGTGACGCCGGATTCACCGAGCAGATGGTTGAACGCGCGCACCTTCACGGTCGGCGCAACCGGAACGTCGGACAGGACGAGATCGAGCGCGTGAATCGAGAGGTCGGCGAGCAGGCGGTCCGGCTCGTCTTCGCGTAGCACCAGGCGAACTCGATCGGGAAGACGGAGCGCAGGCTCGAGCAGGCGAAAGACGAGCAGCTTGGGCATGGCGTCGGTCACGCCGACGTTGAAGCGCACGGGCTGCCCGGTGGGACGACCGGCCAATGTCTCCTGGAGCTCGCGTCCCAGCCGGAAGATCTCGTCCGCGTAGCGAAAGACGACCTGTCCGACCTCCGTGAGCGCGAGATGGCGTCCACTCCGCGTGAAGAGCTTCTCGCCGAGTGAATGCTCGAGCGTGCGGATCTGCGCGCTGATCGCGGGCTGCGAAAGGTTGAGCTCCTCTTGGGCGCGGCGAATGCTGCCCAGGCGGGCAACCGTCCAGAAGTAGAGCAGGTGGTGGTAGTTGATCCACGCCATGCGGGCCCTCCTTGATACATAGATATTCTAATCAGATTTCTTCCAATCATTGCATTTGTGGATGACGCGCGCGCTCACTAGGCTGCATGCATGTCGGCGATGTCGGTGGTGGACGGCCGGCGTTGCCCTCCTGGAGGAGCTACATGCTACGCGTCTGGAGCTACACGAAAGTCTTTCTCCTGATGGCCGGGCTCACGGCGCTGCTCGGCGCGATCGGGCAGCTGCTGGGCGGCACGTCGGGCCTCATGTTCGCCATCGTGTTCGCGGCGGTGACCAACGTCGCGATGTACTTCTGGTCGTCGAGCCTCGTGCTCCGGATGTACGGCGCGCGAGTGATCACCGAGCGCGACGCACCCGAGCTCTATCGTACGGTGGATCGCCTGCGACAGCGCGCCGGCCTGCCGATGCCGACCCTCGCCATCGCGCCGCATCCGCAGCCGAATGCGTTTGCGACGGGGCGTAGTCCATCGCACGCCGTCGTATGCGTCACGCAGGGCATTCTCGGGCTGCTCTCGAACGAGGAGCTCGAGGGAGTGCTCGCGCACGAGCTGGCGCACATCCGGAATCGCGACATGCTGCTGCAGACTGTCACCGCCACGGTGGCCGGAGCGATCTCGAACATCGCGAACATCGCGATGTTCGGCGCGATGTTCGGCGGCGGGCGGGACGACGATGCTCCACATCCGCTGGTAGGACTTCTGGCGATGATCGTCGCTCCCCTCGCCGCAACCCTCATTCAGCTGGCGATCAGTCGTCAGCGCGAGTTCGAGGCGGATCGTGTCGGCGCCGAGATCTCGGGTCGTCCGCTGTCGCTCGCCAGCGCGCTGGCGCGTCTCGAAAAAGGCGCGCGACAGATGCCGATGGCGGTGTCGCCAGCGGTCGCGCCGCTGGCGCAGGTGAACCCGTTAGGCGGCCGGGGTGGTGCGCTGCTGAACCTGTTCTCGACGCATCCGAGCACGGAGGAGCGGATTCAGCGCCTGCGGGCGATGCCTGTCTCGGGCTTAGGGATGAGGGCATAGGGCACAGGGCCCAGGGCCCAGAGAAGGACTGATGACGCCGAGCGGCACCGCCGCTCGGCGTCATGCATTGGTGGTACACAAACCATCTGTCATCCCGCAGGCGCGATGACAGCGTCAAAGCACGGTTGCACGCGCATCGAAGAATCCGTACACTGGCGCCCATGAAAAGACTCGCCATCACCCTCGCACTGCTTGCGCTCGCGCAACCCGCACACGGCCAGGATGCCGCTACTCTCGCGCGCATCCGCGACGAGGGCATGAACCGCTCCCGCGCCCTCGAGCTGTTCGACCATCTGACCACCACCATCGGGCCTCGCCTAACGGCGTCGCCCGCGTTCAAGCAGTCGGTAGACTGGGCGGCGCAGACGCTTCGCGACTACGGTCTCTCCAACGTGCACCTCGAGCCGTGGCCCTTCGGGCGCGGTTGGACGCTCGACGGTCAGATCGCCGAGATGACCGCGCCGCGCTACATGCCGCTCATCGCGTACGCCGAGGCGTGGTCGCCGCCAACCGCTGGCATCGTCGAAGGCGCTCCCGTCTACATCGGCGATCTGGCGAACGCTGATTCGGTGCGCGCGCACGCCGCCGCGATTCGCGGCGCGATCGTCCTCGCCACGAAGCCGCAGGACGTCTTCATCACGAAAGATCGTCTGCAGCCGACGGAGCACGACCAGCCGGTCCCCATCGGGCAGCCGCGCCCGAACAATGCGTCCGGGCCGCTCACGCGCCAGACGATGTTCGCTACGCTGCGCGCGCTCGGTGCGGCGGCCGTCCTTCGACCCACTGAGGGCAACGAGGGAACGATGTTCGTCCTCGGCAGCCGCAACAGCTCGCCCGAGAGCTCTGTCCCGTCGTTGATCGTGTCGTCCGAACAGTACAACCTGCTGGTGCGCTCGGTTCGCGACGCCGTGCCGGTGAAACTTCGCGTCGGCATCCGCGCGAGCTACTACACCGCCGACACGAACGCCTACAACGTGATCGCCGAGATTCCGGGGGCGGACGCGAAGATCGGTGACGAGGTCGTGCTGCTGGGCGCGCATGTGGACTCGTGGCACTCGGGCACAGGTGCCGCGGACAACGCGGACGCGGTGGCTGAGCTGATGGAAGCGATGAGAATACTGAAGGCGACTGGCGTTAGGCCCCGTCGCACCATACGCGCCGCCATCTGGGGCGGGGAGGAGCAGGGCCTGCTCGGCTCGCGAGCCTACGCGCAGGCGCACTACGCGGGCGACGCCAACGCAAAAGCGCGCGAGAAGTTCTCCGTGTATCTCAACAATGATCCGGGCACGGGGCGGATTTACGGATGGTACGCGGAGGGAAACGCCGAGGCGAAAGCGGTTCTCGACGCGTGGCTCGCACCGCTCCGTGATCTCGGCGCGCGCCGAAACGTGATGGAGAAGATCGGGTCCACCGATCACCTCTCGTTCATCGCGCTCGGTCTTCCCGGCTTCAACACGATTCAGGACTACACCGAGTACGACACGCGCATTCATCACACGAACATGGATGTGTTCGAGCGCGTGGATCCGGAGGGGCTGAAACAGGCGTCCGTGGTGCTCGCGTCGTTCGCGTACAGTGCGGCGATGCGCGACGGTCCGTTCCCGCGAACCGCGACGACGCCGTAACAGCAGTCTCGAGCGCCGGTGACAGCGCGCGAATTGGTGTGGTTGGGCGTCCCAACGCGTTCGATTCTCACACGCGACAGACGCGCGTGTCTGGATTCGCTTCGCGTTGGCGTATTCGTAAGTGGGTGGAGTACACCCACCGCCGACACCCGACCACTTACCGCTGCTCACATGCGAATCACTCGCCATTTCGGCGAAGCGCTCTTCAGCGCAGCGCTCACGCTCGCCGCTGCGTGTCACGACGATGGCACAGCACCGCGGCCCACCAACTTCGACGCGGCGCAGGCGCTCGCGAAGGTCCGCCCCGTCACGTCGGTCGTCGACCAGAGCATCATGCACTCCTTCGACCGTGCGCTCACCTACTTCGAGCAGTTCCTTCGCGCCACCCCGTCGCTCACGTTAGGCGCCACCGGTGCGCCCGCGGGTCTCGATCTCCGGCTCACGCGAACGCTCGGCCCCGCGGCGGCGCTGCGGGCCGACATCATTCCAGCGGAGGACAGAGGAAAGACGTTCGTGTACGATGTCGCGACGAACGCGTACGTCCCCGATCCGGACGCCACCGGCGCACCGGCGTCAGGCGTGCGCTTCGTGCTCTACGCCTGGGTGGAGGGACAGCAACTTCCACCGCTCCCGCTCACGCGCGTCGGATACGTGGACATCGCGCCTGTCGGCCCAGGAACGGGCGGAGGCCCACAGCTCACCGAAGCGCTGGTTGTTCGCGATGCGCCGAGGCTCACCGTCGCGGACTTCGTCGTCATGCATGCGACGAACGGCACCACGGACACCTTCGGCGTCGAGGGCACGGCGACCGACGGCGCGACGACGGTGGACGTCGCGCTCGACGGCACACACACGACATCAGGCGGGAATCACCAGCTCGCCTTCGACGTCACGCTGTCTTCGGCGGCACTGGGCGTGAGTGCGCGCGAGCAGCTCACGTTCGACCAGGTCACGGCAGCGCAGGGTGGGAGGCTCGATCTGACGTACGATGGCCACACCTTCAGCGACGTGGCAGCAGCCACCGGCATGGGCCGCGACCTCGAGTTCGACGGTGACCTCTATGCCCGCGTTCTCTTCACCGACAACGCCGGCGACGACCTTCAGTACCTCAAGCCGGACGGAACGTCGCTATCGCAGCAGGAGATCGCCGATCTGAACGCGCTGCTCGAGCCCGTGGTCGTCGCGAACTTCTTCTGGATCAATCTCGCGTGGCCGTGAGCAGCGGAGCGGGAAGAACGAAACGCGCCCGGAGGGACTCGAACCCCCAACCTTCTGATCCGAAGTCAGACGCTCTATCCGATTGAGCTACGGGCGCAAAGCACTAGAACCGAGAATAGCGCACGGACCCGAGCATACCAAGGGGGTCAGTACCAAGGGGGCAGAGTCGTTTGAAGGATTGAGGCCGCAGGTGACGCAGATGGATTCCATCAGCGTCATCTGCGGCCTCATCCCGTAAGAAAACGCCGCTGCCTCGACCATTTGTCCGTCATCGGGAATTTTCCGCGTTCGTCCTGAGTCCTCTATTTAGGGGCGCTAACACGGCGCCCCTCGAGTGTCGGAGTCTCGGGCGTATTCACGATGGAGCACGTCGCGCAATTCGAGGCGTTGATCCTGCCGCACCTGGATGCGGCATACACGCTCGCGCGCTATCTCCTCCGTGACGAGCATGACGCGCAGGACGTGGTGCAGGACGCCGCGCTGCGTGCCTTCAAGCACTTCGCCGGCTTTCGTGGTGGTGACGCACGAGCGTGGTTCCTCACGATCGTTCGCAACTGCTGCCTCACCGCGCAGCGTCAGCGTGGACGCAGACGCATGGATTCACTGTCCGAGGACCACGACGCCGTGGCGGTCGAGCCACGAGGCGCGGACGCGCTGGCGATCGAGCGCTCGGATCGGGCGGCGATCGAGCGTGCGGTCGCGGCGCTTCCGATCGAGTATCGCGAAGTCATCGTGCTGCGTGAGGTGGAAGGCCTCTCGTACGCCGAGATCAGCGAAGTGGCCGGTGTGCCGATTGGAACGGTGATGTCGCGGCTGTCGCGCGCGCGTCAGCGTCTCGCGTCCGCGCTCGGGCGAAGCGTGAAGGAGGCAGGATGACGGACACGGACATGAGCTGCGATGATTGCCGGCCGATGCTCGAGGCGCTCGTCGACGACGAGCTCGCACCCGAGGAAGCGGCTCGCGTGCGCACGCACGTGGCATCGTGCGTCGAATGTGCGCGAACGCTCGAGTCGCAGAAAGATCTCTCACGTCTCTTACAGGACAACCTCGTGCACTACGACGCACCGGACGTGCTCAAGGCCAGGATTCGGAGCGCGCTGTCGCAATCGGTGGAATCGCCTCAACCGAATGCCGCTCCACCGTCCAGGCTCCGCCAGCGATGGATAGGGCTCGCGGCCGCCGGAATTGCCATCGCGGTTGCGAGCAGCGCCACAACGCTCGTGGTGATGCGCTCGACGACGACTGAGCGCACGCTCGCGAGCGAGGTGCTGACGAGCCACGTTCGTTCGTTGATGCCCGGTCACTTGGTGGACGTCGCGTCGAACGATCAGCACAACGTGAAACCGTGGTTCAACGGGAAGGTCGCGTTATCGCCGCCCGTGCCGCGACTCGACTCGCTGGATTTCAGGCTGATCGGCGGGCGACTCGACTACGTCGCCGGTCAGGCGGCGGCGGTGGTGGTGTACGCGCGACGCCAGCATCTGATCGATGTGTACGCGTGGCCGCAGCCGGGTTCGGATGTGGGAGCGTCATCGCGGTCGTCCCAGGGCTACAACTTCGTGACGTGGCGGAGCGGGGACGTGGAATTCTGGGTGGTCTCCGATCTGAATCCGCGGGAGCTTTCTGAGTTCGTGGGGCTGTATCGGGGTGGGGTTGCGAGTCGCTGACGGTGGTTCGTCGTCGCGACGCGTCTAAAAGCATAAACCACAGAGGACACAGAGGCCACAGAGGACTGCCTAACAAGTAGTCCTCTGTGTCCTCCGTGGTTCAGCTTTCTGTCCCTATCTCGCGCCGATCTCGAAGTGGCGAGGCGACGGCCGCCCGCGCCCATCGCATGACCCAATCAGACCTGGCCGACCACGATCGTGCCCTGCATCTGCGGATGGAGCGAACAGTAGTACTTGTACGTCCCGGGCTTCGTGAGCGTCACACTGAACCGCTGATCCGTGTCGAGCACCGGCGACGGCTTGAATCGTCCTTCCACGTTCACGATCAGATGCGGCACGTCGTCGCCGTTGATCCACGTGACCTTGGTCCGCGCCTTCACGGTCAACGTGCGCGGCGTGAACTGAAAGTTGTCGATCGCGATCTCGTCGGGGCCGAGCGCGACGGCCTTGCGCGTGGCACGGCGCTGCATCATCGCATCGTGCGACGCGGCCTCGAACGCCGGCGCTTCACCGGAGAGCGTCGCGTCAACCACGGCGAGCGTGCTGCGCCCGGGCACGAACGTCACGTCGGTGATACCGAGGACGCTCTTGAGCCGTTCGGGCTCCACCTTCATGGGTCCGGGCGCCGGCGCGGTGCCTGGCGTGGGCTGCGGAAACGCCGTCGACATCGCCGTGTGGAACGCGATGTTGCCCTCCACCTTCTGCATGATCTGATGAATGTGCCCGTTCAGCACCGTGACGGAACCGAATCGCCTGACGAGAGCCAGTGCTTGCTCGGAGTCGTCCGTGCCCCAGCCCCATTCGGGATAGACCGTCCACAGCGGAACGTGCGCGAACAGCACGATTGGCGTACTGCTCGCGAGATGACCCAAGTCCTTCTTCAGCCAACCGATCTGCTCGGCGCCTAACGATCCGAGTCCGCCGGCCTTGAGGTTGAGGACGTTCACGAGGCCGATGAAGTGCACGCCGGAGTGGTCGAAGCTGTACCAGCCGCCCCCTTGTGTTCCCTTCCCGTAGCGTTGGAGGTACGAGACGCCGTTGTCGGTCGCGACGTCGTGCTCACCCGGCACGTAGAACACCCGATCTGTGCGAATCCCCTTGAGGACCTCGCTCGCGGTGTCGAACTCCTCCGCCTTCGCGAGCTGCGTAATGTCGCCCGTGTGCAGCACGAGCGCGGGTCGCTGCGGCAACGCATTGAGCTTCGCCACCGCTTCGCCGAGCGTCGCGGTGACGTCCTTGTTCGCTTCCTTGCTGAAACCGATGTGGCTGTCCGAGATCTGCGCGAAGAAAATACTCTTGCGCTCCGACTCGGTGAGCGAGGCCAGCCTGTTCATGGCGAACGACTTTGGCACCCCGCCCGAGACGGCCCACACCGTGGCCGTTCCCGCCCACGCCATGCAGCGCAGGAAGCCGCGTCGGTCTATGCCGTCCTCGGTCTTATCGGTGTCGATGTAGTTGCTGCCGGTAGGTCGCGTGTTCCCCTGTTCGTCGAACTTGCTATGGTCGCGGTCGTTGTGGCGCGTCATAGAAATGTCCCGGAGTTGCGGTGAGAGTGCATCTCCGGGACATGACCACCATGACCTGCGACTTATTCCCGACCCATGCTGATCACTCGACGGTGACCGTGCCGTGCATGCCGGGATGGATGTGACAGTTGTACGGGAACGTGCCTTTTGTGTTGAAGGTGAGCGTCTGCGATTGGTTGCTCGTCGCCGCGGTGATGTTCGCCGGCGCGCCCGCCGGGGCATTGTCGAAGAACACATTGTGCGCGAGGGAGCCGAAAGCGAACGTCACGGTGCCGCCCTGCAAGACGGCGACGTTGCCCGGCGTGAACTGCTTGGACGGCGTGGCTTGAACTGTCGCGGCCTGGACCGGCACTGGCGGTGAGGTGGAATCTCCGCCACAGGCGACCAACGCGGCGGCAAGCGATGCAAGCAGCACTCGGCTGCAGTTCGTGGTGATACTCATATGATCCGTGAAGAGGTGATGATTGAACGACTTCGAGAGGAACACGGATCACGCGTGCGGCGGCGGACAACTGACGTTGTCGGGAATAAATCGCGGGTTCGTTCCCTAACGTCGCTCTGCGTTGAGCGTCCCGAAGAACGTCCCGCCTTTGGCGCGCACGTCCTCCCAGCTCGCCGTCAGCACGCCCTGGCGAACGAATCCGCGCAGGCGCGCGCCGTTGGTGTTCGTGAGGTCGAACGCCTCGCGATCCTCGAGTGGGCCATGGGCGCGGAAGTACACGAATCCGCCGCGATCGTTCGACAGGTACATCGACGCGTACATCGTGTCGTGCGCGAACGCGATCACGAGCTCGCCGCGCCAGTCGAATGGTTGGGGCGCGGTCACACCTTCGGCGGTGCGGTACTTCGTGCGCACCGACGCCGCGAACACGCCGTCGCTGCGCGAGAGCGGAAGCGACGCGGGCACGCCGCCGAGCGAGTAGGTCGCGAGGCCGGACTTCGTGGTGCTGCGTCCGCCGGCGATGAAGCCGCCGTCCGCGGTCTGATAACCGTCCCATGTCGTGGCACCGGCGACGAGCACCACGTCGCCATTCGACGTCGTCGCCCAACGCGACACATCGAAGATGCGCGAATAGCTGAGCGAGTCCTTGCCGAGCACGTTCGCGAGCGCCAGGAAGCCGACGTGTTCCGTCGCGATGAGATAGCCGACCTGCGTCGCATCCGTCGCGCTCGTGTGGATCTTGTGCACGACACGATAGACGCCGGACACCGACAGCCGCGGCGGATTCGCGCGTCGCGTCGCCGCGTCGGGAGCCGACGGAGAACCCGCTCCACTGGAAGGCCGGCCCGCCTGCATTGCCGCGGGCGCTCCGAACACCTCGGCCACCGTGCGCGGGCGAGGGTTGTCGCCCAGGAGACCGAGCGCGTACCGCACAGGTATGGCGAAGTTGAGCGCCTGACCCTCGGCCAGCAGCGAAGTCGATACGGCGAACACCTTGCCGTCCGCGTCGAGCACCGCGCCGCCTGACGAGCCGTGGCTGATCGGCGCCGTGATCTGCACGACTTCGTGTCCGCCCAGCATGCGCGTGGCGCTCACGATTCCTTCGCTCACCGTCTGCGATAGTCCGAGCGGGCTTCCGATCGTGATCACCTTCTCGCCGACGCGCGGCGTGGTCGTTCGCGTCGCTAGCACCGGCAGCCCGGCGCCCGGAATCTTGAGGAGGGCGAGATCTAGGGCGCTGTCCGCGTCGAGTACGCTCACGCGGGTGAAGCGCTCCTTGCTGGGGAGCAGCACCGCCGCCCCGCTCGCGCCACGAAGCACGTGGAAGTTCGTGACGATCACGCCGGACTCGCGAACGATGAATCCACTACCGAGAGCGAGTGTGTCGTCGTTCGCGCCGAGGGCGAGGATCGTCACGGTGGCCGGCGTTGCCACGGCCGCGATGTCCGCGGTCGAGGGCGAGCCGGGACGACTCTGCGCCGCCGCCGCGCTCAGTGGAGCGATGGCGAGCAGCGCGAGAAACGGCGACGCAAGACGAAGAGGAGACATGAAACTCCGTGTCATCCCGCGCGGGCTTTAGCCCGCGTCGGGATCCAGCGTACGTAACTCGTGGCCGGCTACTGGCCAGGGACAGTAGATCCCGACACGCTGCGCGTGCGGGATGACCTTTCCATATAGACGCTCGGAGGGAATGTGTGGTGACGCGGCCGGCGCGCGTCTCCTGTAGTGCCGTTCTGGCGTCGGTGGCTTCCGGCGTCCATAATTCCGGTCCCATTCGCCATTCGTCAGGCGATTCCCGCTCACCTTTCCAGAAGAGACGTCGATGCTCGGCCGTACTGCGACCCTCGTCCTCCTCGCCAGCGCCACGTTGCAGGCGCAGGCACCGAAGATAACCCAACAGGGCGACCCCACCGTCCAATCCGACACCATCTACAAGCTCGCCGTGAAGGCGTCGGACCATCCGGAAGAGGACGCCGTTTACCTTCTCGACGACGGTGTCGTTCGCCTCGACGCCGACGGTCGAGGCACGCAGACGTTCCGTCAGGTGGTGCAGATCCTCAAGGAAGCGGCGGTCGAGAACTATACCGAGTGGAGCTTCGGCTACGCGCCCGGTCACGAGAAGTTCACGCTGAACTGGATCCGCGTGATCGGTCCGGACGGCAAGGTGATCTCGAGCGGACCGTCGCACGAGCAGGACTCGGACGTGCCGGCGACGATGGGCGATCCCGTGTATTCCGACCGCAAGGTGAAGCGACTGTCGTTGTCCGGCGTCGCGCCTGGTACGGTCGTGGACTACAGCTACACGCGCGAGGAGCTCAAGCCCTTCCTGCCCGGAGACTTCTTCCAGAGCTGGAGCGTATCCACGGGACTGACCGTTCGACGTTCCCGCTTCATCGTCGACGTTCCGGCGTCGCTTCAGGTGCGTCTGCACGAGCGCAACCTGAACTTCCCGCGCAAGACCACCGAGGCGGGCGGACGACGTGTATACACGTGGGTCGCGGCCGACGTCCCGCGCCTCAAGAGCGAGCCGTACGCTGCGGACTCCAACGACGTCGTGATGCACGTCGCGCTGTCATCTCCCGAGACATGGGCCGACGTCGGCAAGTGGTACGCGAAGAACGCCAAAGATCGCTACACGTTAGGCGCGCCCTCGGCCAAGAAGCTCCAGCAGGTGCTCGCGGACACGAAGCCGAAGACGCGCGACGACACGATCCGCGCCGTGCATCGCTGGGTGGCGCAGGACATCCGTTACGTCTCCATCGCCCTCGGGCTCGGCGGCTACCAACCGCGATCGCCGGACAGCGTCGTCACGAGTGGCTTCGGCGACTGCAAGGACAAGGCGACGCTCTTCGTGGCGTCGATGAACAAGCTCGGCATCCCCGCGCTCCCGGTGCTGCTCAACTCCACCGGTGTGTCGTACCGCGAGCTGGCGTCGATCGAGCAGCTCGATCACGCCATCGCGGCGCTGAAGACGCCCACGGGATACCTGTTCACCGATCTCACCTCCGAGTTCACGCCGTACGGCGAGTTGCCTTACGACGAACAGGGTGAGCTGGCGCTTGTCGTGCATCCCGACGGCACGACGGACGAGGCACAGCTGCCGATGTCCAAGCCGGCCGAGAACGTGACGACCATTCGCATCACCGGCGAGCTGTCGCAGGACGGCCAGTTCAACGGCCGCTATGAGGAGGAGTCGACCGGCGCGTTGCAGTACACGCTTCGTTCGGCGTTCGAGCACCCACTCGACTCGGCGGACAAGGCGAATGCGGTGAACTCGATCGCGTCCAAGTTCTTCGACGGCGCCGAGGGTGACAGTCTCGTTGGGTTCGAGGGAAAGGACCTCGGGGCGAAGGTGCACGTCAGCCTGCTCATCAAGCACGGCAAGGCGACGTCGAGCGCCGGCGACACGGAGATTCTCACCATACCGCTCGGCAACATGTCGGGGATGATCACTGCGGCCAAGAAGCTCGAGGACGCGAAGGAGCGCCGCTTTCCGATCGACGCGGCTCGCATCTTCGGCAACAAGAGCTCCTTGATCGAGCTGCGCATGAAGCTTCCCGCCGGGTGGAAGGCGCAGTTGCCTGCCGGCGTGAGCGCCTCGAGCACGTTCGGGAGCTACGTATCGGAGTACGCGCAGGAGGGCAACGAGCTTCGGATCACGCGTCGCACCAGCGGCGCGCGAGGCGTCTATGCGCCGGATCGTGCGAAGGACGTGGCGACCTGGTTCCGCGCGATGGCGAAGGACGACGCGAAGCTGATCGTGATCTCGAAGAAATAGCGTTCGTCATATGGCTCGCGGCGCGCACGCACGGCTGTCGGGCCTAACGGTGATGTGCGCTCTCACCGTGAGCGGTGCGCTCTCTGCGTGTCGCTCACCGGTGGGGCCGCTGCCGCCCAACGCGGAGTCGATGAGCGCGCCGGCGGTGTACGAGCGCTGGTGGGCGATGACCGAACAATGTTCCGGCGTTTCGGGCGACCTCGGCGCTGTCCGATGGTATCAAGTGCCCGGCGACGTGGTCTCGTACAACGGCCGCGAGGTCGAAGGATACTGGTCGTCGCGCGGCAACGTGATCGTGATCGCCGGGAGTTCAGTGAAAAGCGGCGAGAACGTTCGGCACGAGATGCTGCACGCGCTGCTGCGCGTGCCCGGTCATCCGCGGGACCAGTTCCTCGGGTCGTGCGCGGGACT
>Ga0075424_100004591_pt1 | contig 13065 bp, 10 predicted proteins | sample SoiMethybrSBSTD3_FD_75301 | JGI IMG/M metagenome (GOLD analysis project Ga0075424, IMG submission 75301) | Bulk soil microbial communities from a Populus tree surrounding site in Tennessee, USA - Soil MetaG P. TD hybrid SBSTD3 | ecosystem: Environmental > Terrestrial > Soil > Tree plantation... | reverse complement strand
TCCTTCCAAGGCATCTCTCCCTCCCTTAAACCGGGAGGAAGTGTTACCCATGTGTCCGGTACGATGTGTTACCTATGTCTCAGGCCGCTCATTCAAAGACATGCCAGAATTCCTCCATTTTCCCGTCGGTACAAAAAGGGCGCAGAATGGATACCACTCGATGGAGTCCGCCTAGCCAGATCTCACCTTTCTTGCGTTTTTCCTGGGAACAAAAGCGCGACCGCGGCTTCCTGCGCCTCGCGCTTTTCGGTTATTACCGCTTGCGCAAATAACGCTGCAGCTTATGCATAGTCTTCAGTTCCACGTCGGTAAATCGAAGCAGCGTCGAATAGGTGTGGCGAAAAGTATGCCAGCCGATCCGTTTCGTGATGCTTCCTTCTCGACCTCTGCTCGGCCCAGAGCTCAGGAATTGGCGCTTGCAAATGTATATACATTTCTGTATATATATTCGGGAGGCAAAATATGGCCATCGCTCGCGTATTTAAGTCCGGGAACAGCCAAGCTGTAAGGCTGCCAAAAAAGTTTCGCGTCAAAAGCTCGGAAGTTGAGATTTTCCGGCGCGGCGATGAAATCGTATTACGAGAGAAAGCCGGCGGAATGGTCCGCGTACTGGATTTGCTAGCCGAGTTGCCATCGGACATGTTCCCAAAGAAGCGCAAAGACCCTCATCCACAGCGCCGCAAAGGTCTCTGATGACCGCCCGCTATATGCTCGACACCAATATCTGCATTTATTTGCGGCAGAACCGGCCTCCAGAAGTGACCACGCGATTCCGCCAAATGCAGCATGGCGACGCCGTTATATCGGTGATTACCTATGGCGAGCTACATTATGGCGCAGAGCGAAGCCAGCAACGCACACATGCTCTGCAATCTCTCGGGCGCCTTGTATCTCTTTTACTTGTGGTTCCCTTGCCGGGAGAAGCGGCGACAGCCTACGGCGAGATTCGCGCAGCGTTGGAGGCTCGCGGTGAGATGATCGGCGGCAACGATCTCTGGATTGCTGCTCACGCCAAAGCCGCGGGGCTCACTCTCGTCACCAACGATGAACGCGAGTTCAAGCGCGTCCCCGGACTTAAGCTCCAGAACTGGACCAGCCGCCGTCCTTGATCGCGCGAAATGAGTTGCAGCGGTAGAGCCCATTCCTTGGTCCATTCATGGTCCAATATTTGTTACTTAGTTTCGAACGGTTACAAAAAATCGTGCACTGTCATGGCAGAGGTCGCGAGTTCGAGTCTCGTCGTCCCCCCATTCCTCAAAAGAGTTCCCCGAACTTCACTGAACCCATCGTGTCCCCTCTCGACTCTGCTCGGGCCAGAGCTCGGAGATGGCGCTCGCAAATGTATATATATCCAAGAAGCACAGCATGGCCAGCGCTCGCGTATTTATGTCCGGCAACAGCCGGGCTGTGAGGCTCCGAAAAGATTTTCGCGTCAAAAGCACGGAAGTTGAGATTTTTCGGCGCGGCGACGAAAATCGTATTGCGAGAGAAAGCCGGCGGAATGGTCCGCGTACTGGATTTGCTTCCCAAAGAAGCGCAAAGACCCTCATCCGCCGCAAAGGTCTCTGATGAGCGCCCGCTATAGCTCGACACCAATATCTGCATCTATTTGCGGCAGAACCGGCCTCCAGAAGTGACCACGCGTTTCCGCCAAATGCAGCATGCAACCTCGATGAACTCCGCGGCTATGTCGCCAGCCTTAAGCCTGCCGCCCGAAAGAAGCTCGAGAAGCTTCTCTACGTCTCATCTTAAGAAGCACAGTTGTCGGGAATCGAGGGCCGATACTTCGAGAGCCGCACACCTGTCCGCGTGGGCTTGCTTCCATCGATCGGGCAACCAGACGTCGATGTCCTTCGCCGGCCAGGTTGGGAGATTCATCAGCAGTTGCATGAAGTAGAGTTGCGGATCCATCTCGTGTCGGCGGCAGCTGCTGGTCAGGCTGGCCAGAATTGCTGCGGTACGACCGCCGCACGACAAAGTCCACTTGACAACCAAGTGAAACGTAGTAGGCTCGCTTCAGGAGAGACCATTTGGATGTCTAGTAAAGAAAAAGAATCAATCCAGCTGCTGCAGGGGACACTTGATCTCATCGTTTTGCGCACACTCGCGACGATGGGCCCACAACATGCTTATCAAATTGCCACGCGTCTCCAGCAGATCTCCGATCGGCTGCTCAACCTCAACCAGGGCACTCTCTATCCGGCATTAGGGCGGCTGGAGCAGTACGGCTGGATTAAGGGAACTTGGGGAAGGACCGAGAGCAACCGGGAAGCCAAATACTATGAAATTACCAAGGCGGGAGAGAAAGCCTTAAAGGAGGAGACACAGGGTTGGAGAAGATTGTCGGCTCTCGTGGAACGGCTCTTACTTGATGAGTCTTAGCCATGAAGCACTTGAGACGCATCTTTGTGAAGTTTTATCTGCTTTTCGCCAACTCCAAAGTGGAAGCGGACCTGGCAAGAGAAATTGGCGCGCATCTGGCGTTGCTAGAAGACGAATATCTGCGCCAGGGCATGACCCCTGAAGATGCACGACGGGCCGCCAGGCTCGCCTACGGAGGCGTGGAGCAGGCGAAGCAACTGCATCGCGACGAGCGCGCGTTTCAAGGGCTCAGCCAGATTCTGCAAGACACCCGATATACCTTCCGCCAACTGCGCAGGTCTCCCGGATTTACAGTGACGGCCATCCTGATGCTGGCGCTGGGCATCGGGGCGACGGTGGCGATTTTTTCTATCGTCGAGGGAGTACTGCTGCGTCCGCTGCCGTTCCCTGACCCGGATCGTCTGGTCATCCTGGGAGATGTACTTGAAGACTCGCACTGCGCGTCCTGTGCTCCATCCAGCGTAACCGCTCCCGACATCCGCAATTACATGCGCGACACAAAAAGCTTTAGCCACTTGGGCGGCTATCGGCAAAGATTGTTTGAACTATCCGGCACGGGCGATCCGGCGGCGGTGAATGCGACGCGGATGAGCGGCGAGGTCTTTGGCGCGCTGGGAGTGCCACCAGTGCTGGGGCGCACGTTCACGCAACAGGAAGACGAAGAAGGCCAGCAAGTGGCGGTGCTGAGCTATGGCATGTGGCGGAGCCGCTTCCACGGTGATGCGAATGTACTGGGGAGCAAGATCTTTCTTTACCGTAAACCTTACACCGTGATCGGCGTGATGCCCCGCGATTTCGAGTTTCCTCTCAACCCTGGGCATGCGAACCAGAGCGAGCTTTGGCTTCCGCTCAGCCTGCGGCCAGAGGAATTTACGGCGGGCAGCGCGGCGTCGTGGAACTCTCGCATGGTGGGGCGCTTAAAGCCCGGCATCACTGCCGAGCAGGCGCAGAGCGATGCGGAGCGAGTGGCCCGGGAGACGATGCGCGACTATCCGGCCCAAATGCGCAGTCTTCGTATTCACGCGGTGGTGACGCCACTGCATGAAGATACGGTGGGGCAGGCGCGACGCCTGGTGCACACCCTGTTCTTTGCAGTGATCGTTGTTCTGCTGATCGCCTGTGCGAACCTGGCGGGGCTTCTGCTGGTGCGTGCCATCCGCAGACGAAGAGAGATCGCGGTGCGGCTCGCCTTGGGCGCTCGCGCGGCCACACTACTCCGACAGGCCATCGTGGAAAGCATGGTCTTGAGTATCGCCGGTGGCGCGATAGGGCTGGCACTGGCGGCTGGCGCTCTGCGGGTGGGCGTAAGCCTGCTACCGCAGACGCTACCTCGCGTCAATGAGATTGGCTTGGACTGGCCGGTCATGCTTTTCGCGCTAGGACTGGCGCTGCTGACCGGCTTCCTCTGCGGATTGGCTCCAGCATTTGCCGCAATCAGGACGAGCATGAACGCGACGCTCAAAGAAGGCGGACGCACCGGCACCTCGGGCAGCGGCCATGCCAGGCTACGCTCGGCACTGGTGGTGGCGGAGATTGCCGTGGCGCTGACCCTGCTTTCCGCCTCCGGCCTATTGCTGCGCAGCTTCGGAAAGATGCGCGATGTGAAATTGGGCTTCCGGCCCGACAATACGCTGGCTGCGCTCTACGTTCTGCCGCAGCAGCGGTATGCAACACAATCTGCGATCGACGAATTCACGAGAACTCTACTAAACGACGTGGGGCAGCTGCCTGGCGTAGATGCTGTTGGCATCACTTCGTTTTTGCCTGCGGCCGGCAATAACTGGAGCATCGCTTTCACGATCGAGGGCTATGTTTCTCCCCAGGGCGCGGGGTTGAATATGGCGGCGATGTCGTTGGTCGAGAGCGATCCCTTCGAAGCGCTGGGCATTCGTGTGCTCCGCGGGCGCGTCTTTACCGAGTCGGATAATGCCGGCTCACAGCTGGTGGCCATCGTCAATCGCAAGATGGCCGAGCGCTACTGGCCAGGCCAGGACCCGATCGGCAAACGGCTGCGCCGGGGCATGCCGGAAACCTCCACGCCGTGGATGACGGTGGTAGGGGAGGTCGATGACGTTAAACTGGGGTCGCGCGATGTGGAGACGACGCCACAGGTATACCAGCCGGTAACACAGACGGTCGCCAGTGAAGGCGTTCTCGCGTCAGCCGGGGAATTGAGCGCCGCCGACGGCTGGATCGTTCTACGCAGCCGTATGGATCCGGAGCAGATGGAAAATACGCTGCGCGCAACCATGCGGAGGATTGACCCGCAGTTGCCGCTCTACCAGATGCAGACGATGGAGCACGCCATTTCGAAGAGCGAAGCGCCGCGACGCTTCAATACCGTGCTGATTTCCTCATTTGCCATCGCTGCAGTGCTGCTCAGCATTCTCGGGATCTATGGCGTGATTGCGTTCTCGGTGGCATTGCGCGAACAGGAAATGGCGCTGCGCATGGCGCTTGGCTGCCAGCGCTCCGGAGTGATCTTGTTCATCCTGAGTTCCGGCGCCAGGCTTGCGGCTGTTGGCTGTGGCTTGGGTCTGCTTGGCGCCGTGGCCGCATCTCGTTTGCTGCGTTCCTTTTTGTTTGAAGTAAGCCCGTTTGATCCGGGTGTGCTTGCTCTTTCCGCCATCGCAATGCTGCTGCTGGCGCTGGCAGCTTCTGCACTACCCGCCAGACGCGCATCGAGTACGGATCCCATGCTGGCTTTGCGAGGCGAATAGAAAGATGCCGACGCACCAATATCCGTTTTGTTCGTCTCAACGAGTGCATAATCGCGAATGTACTCATCCCAAGAAGCCCGATTCTGATTGTCGGCGGGTTTACGGGCAATTCGGAAGTCAACTGTTGTAATCGTGGCTGTTGAAAAAGGAACCAATGTAGTAATTTCGACGAAATTCAGTATCTACAGCGAACGAATATTCAACAACATACAAGCCGATTTTTTCGCTAACACAAGCCCAAGGCGTCCGTTGAAACAGCGCTTGAGTCGTCTCCGGTTTCGCTTCAGTGGACGACTGGCCCCTTCGATCACTTCAACAGCAGCCATCGACTTCGCTTTGCTGAGCATTCGAGTCAGTCTATCGCTCGGACCCTTCGGTTTGAGAGGTACACCGAGAATGCTCTGATGTCGTCTCGCAATCTCCTGAATTTTGCTCAGCTCCGCATCGCTGAGACCAGGCACCCGCAACGCAAGTTCTTCTTCTCCGTAGCTTCTAAGCGAGAACTGAAGCAACGTGCGCTTGCTGGAAACAAATGTCATGGGGGCGGTGACAGGATGACATGTTTGTTCTTGAAACTCGAGCTGAATCGCTGACGTTAACAGGCGATAAACGCTCAAAATCAAACGTCACGCTGCGTCATCGACCAAGAATTGTGACGCAAGTATAGATCGCTTTCATTTTGTCCTCACGTAAGCCGGTTAGCTCCTCCTCAGTGACTGGATATTCGCGCAAGTATCTTCCAAAGACCCGTCTGAGTCGTGAAGAGCGAAAGTCGTATTTTCGGGCGATGACTTTACGACGTTGCGTCATGTAGTGCTCGAAGTATCCCACAGATCCGACGGCTCCGTGCTCTGATTGGCCATCTGCTTTGCTTCCTGCATCAGTTCGTGAAGCTCGCGATCGTGTACAGGGACGGGCAATTGAGCAAGTGAGAGTGTCCGGCAATGGACAGCCAATTCCGCTAGTGAACAGTTTTCATTGAGATGTGAACTAGGCCAAGGAAGTTTGATCCAGCATTTTCAATAAAATCCGAGACATCATCATCGTGGTCGGAAGCTTGCATACTTTTGGAGCGAATGGATATCGCCCGACCAGAGTTCAAGCAGCAGAAGCGCCGTCGCCAGATCATTTGGGCAGCCATCGGTTTAGTGTGCCTTAGTGCCGTGACAGTTGGGGTATCGAGGCTCAAACCAGCGGCGCCGGAAGTCGAACGCAGTACCGTCTGGACAGACACCGTGAAGCGCGGCCCAATGCTTCGCCAAGTCCGTGGCCTTGGTTCATTGATTCCCAGTCAGGAGTTCACCCGTCAAATTCCGGCAGAAACCGAAGCTACGGTCGTACGAATTGTCAAGCTGCCTGGTTCCCAAGTTAGGGCAGACACGATTCTCCTCGCGATGAGCAATCCGCAGGTCGAACAGGCAGCGGTCGATGCCAGGCTTCAGTTGAAGGCTGCGCAAGCTGAGTACCAGAGCCTGTGCGTGACTTTGCAAAGCAATCTGATGAACCAGAAAGCCGGGGCTGCGACCGTCAACTCCGACTACACGCAGGCCAGGCTTCAGTCCGAGACCGACAAGGCTCTTTATGATCTCGGCGTGATTTCGGGGATGGCATACAAGAATTCCAAAAGTAAAGCAGACGAGCTCACAACCCGCAACAACATCGAAGGCGAACGGCTCGACATAAATCAGAAGGCGATTGAGTCGCAGCTTGCTCAGCAGCAGGCGAGGGTGGACCAGATTCGCGTGCTTGCCGAGCTGAAGCAGAAGCAATTGGACGCGCTAAAAGTGCGCGCTGGCATCGAAGGCGTCCTCGTTGATTTGCCTCTTCAAGTTGGCCAGCACGTTACGCCCGGCACGATGCTCGCCAAGGTTGTTCAGCCGGATCACCTCATAGCCGAACTGAAAGTTGCGGAGACCCAGGCGCGCGACGTTCAGATCGGCCAGCCAGCCCTGATCGATACACATAACGGCACTGTTTCCGGTGAAGTCATGCGCGTTGATCCTGCCGTGCAGAACGGAACTGTGACGGTTGACGTAAAGCTCATGGGAGAACTTCCCAAAGGAGCGCGTCCTGACTTGAGCGTGGACGGGACGATTGATTTGGAACGGCTCGACAACGCTCTTTACGTCGGACGGCCTGCTTTCGGCCAGGAAAACAGCACGATCAGCTTGTTCAAGCTGAATCCGGATGGAAAAGGGGGCGTTCGCGTTCCCGTGAAAGTTGGGCGCGCTTCGGTAAATTCGATTCAAGTGCTCGAGGGTTTGAACGAAGGCGACACGGTCATCCTTTCGGACATGTCGCGATACGACAACACGGAACGAATAAGGCTGGAGTAGCTAGCTGCTATCTCTTCGAGCCGAGTTTTGATTGCTAGGAGCTAGTAACTAAGCAGCTACAAGCTAGCAGCTATCGAGGAAGACTCATGACTGAAGGACAACCACTCATCCAAATTGAAGAACTGACCAAAGTGTTCTACACCGATGAGGTCGAAACTCACGCCCTCTCGGGTGTCCATTTGGCGATTCGCAAGGGCGAGTACGTCGCCATCTCAGGTCCGTCCGGTTGTGGCAAATCCACGTTGCTCTCGATTATGGGGTTACTCGACATCCCCACAGGTGGGAAATACCTGCTGAATGGAGGGCCCGTCGAGAACTTGGATTTCGCACAGCGTTCGCGCATTCGCAACCGGGAAATCGGCTTCATCTTTCAGAGTTTCAATTTAATTGGCGATCTTACGGTCTATGAAAACGTCGAGTTGCCGTTGACCTATCGCCAGAAGATGCCCTCGCCCGAGCGAAAAAAGAGAGTGATGGAATCGCTTGAGCGCGTGGGCATGGCGCATCGCGTTCGGCACTATCCTTCCCAACTTTCTGGAGGTCAGCAGCAACGTGTCGCTGTTGCGCGGGCACTCGCGGGACATCCTTCCATTCTCCTCGCTGACGAGCCTACCGGGAATCTCGATTCACGCAACGGCGAAGCCGTGATGGAACTCCTGCAAGATTTGCATCGGGAAGGCGCGACGATCTGCATGGTCACGCACGATCCACGATTCGTGAAGCACGCACAAAGGGAAATCCATTTATTTGACGGCAAAGTCGTCGCAGAAGAAGAGCTGCACAAGCTGATGCAGGATGCGCACGCATGAATCTCTAACTCGAAATACGAAACACCGCACCTAAAGGTGATTGCAGCACGGGTGCAGGCAAGAGTAATCCTTGATCGCGCAACGCGTGCAATGAGGACATACGATGTCGATACTACCGCCCGATATACGTTATGCGCTCCGTCAGATACGCAAGGCCCCTGGGTTCACATTGGTGGCGGTGATCACGCTGGCGCTGGGAATAGGGGCTAACACCGCTATTTTCTCAGTTGTCAACGGTGCTCTGCTTCGCTCCTTGCCTTTCCGTGACGCAGATCGCGTGATACGCGTCTGGCACACGCCGCCGGCCAGCAGTTTCCCAGGAATCACCACCTTCGCGGTTTCGCCTGCGAATTTTCTCGATTGGCAAGCGCAAAATCATGTCTTCTCCAGCATGGCGATCTACGGCTACCACGGTTTCACGCTCACCGGCGCCGACAAGCCCGTGCAGGTGGACGGCTCCGGGGTTTCCGCCGATTTCTTCTCCACGCTGGGAATTCAACCCCTGCTCGGCCGCTTCTTTTCTCCCGACGAAGACCAGCCCGGACACGCCAATGTAGTTGTCCTTAGCTACCGCTTTTGGCAAGAGCATTTTGGATCTAACAGAGACATTGTCGGTCATAGCCTTACGTTCGACGGCGCCAGTTACCTCGTCGCGGGGGTGATGCCTCCGAGCTTCCGATTCCCAGATTTCGCTCAAGTGTGGACTCCCCTGGCCTGGACAGACCCGGAAAAGGCAGTTCGCGGGAATCACAACTACATGGTTGTTGCGCGGCTGAAAACCGGAGTAGATGTAAAACGGGCGCAAGCGGAGATGAACACGATTTCCGGTCGCCTGGAGCAGCAATATCCCGCGGACAATAAAGGTTGGGGAGCAATCGTGCGGCCATTGCAGGCGGACATGGTCAGTGACGTGAAGACCTCCCTGCTTGTCCTATTGGGGTCGGTCGGCTTCATTCTTCTCATCGCTTGCGTGAACGTAACCAATCTTTCTCTGGCGAGAATCTTCAGCCGCCATAAGGAAATTGCGATCCGCACAGCCATGGGTGCAAGTTCAGGGCGGATCATCCGGCAGATGTTGAGCGAAAGTGTCCTCCTCGCCGTGCTCGGAGGCGCTCTCGGTTTGACCTACGCCCATTTTGGAATCCGTCTGATCATGGCGTTTCTTTCAGACAAGCTACCGGGCTCCATCGCAGTTGGCATCGACCTCAGAGTTCTGGCATTCACCTTGATTGTGTCGGTGCTTACGGGAGTAATTGCAGGAACACTTCCGGCACTGCACTTGAGTCGGGCCAATTTGAGTCAATCGCTGAAACAAGGTTTAGGCCGCACCGACACGGATTCGAGCGGCAATCGCACTCGTAGCACGCTCGTCGTCGTGGAAGTCGCGCTCTCCCTGGTGCTGCTCATTGGGGCGGGACTGATGATTCGCAGCTTCCAGATGTTGCGCGGAGTGAATCCCGGATTCGAATCTCGCGGCGTGTTGACTCTGACCGCGGCCATCGCGCGCGCGAAATTCTCGGTGGTATCACAACAGATCAGTTTCTTTGACCGCGTGCTCGAACGTATTCGAGCGCTGCCGGGCGTTGTGGCTGCGGGAGTGATCGATGACGTACCACTCGGTATGGGCGGATCGCATCAGCCCATCGCGGTCGAGGGCCGGCCAGTTGTGCCCATGGCAGAACAACCCGAAGTCGATGTGCGCGTTATCAGCCCCGGCTACATGAGCTCGCTCCGTATTCCCGTACTGCGTGGTCGGGACTTCGACAATGCCGATATTGCGGGACGACCATTGACCACTCTCATTAGCGCAGCCCTGGCAAAGGAATTCTGGCCGGGGGAAGATCCCATCGGCAAACACATTACCCTGACATTCTTCAGTCAAGTGCGCGAGGTGGTCGGTGTAGTAGGTGACGTGAAGGGGGACGGACTAGATCAGACACGGCCGCCGGCGACTCTTTACGTTCCGTTCAGCCAATTGACGATGCCATCAGGTGAACAGTTTCGTTCTTTTCCGATGACACTGGTCGTGCGCTCCAGTACAAATCCCGCCAGTCTCACTTCCGCAGTGTCCAATGCTTTGAATGAAGTGGACGCCACGATTCCCGTCCGCGATGTTTTCACCATGGACGAAATGATTGAGAAATCCCTCTCGCAGCGGCGGTTTAGCCTTTCGCTCCTGAGCGCATTTGCCGTGTTGGCGCTCCTTTTGGCGGCGATCGGAATCTACAGTGTCTTGTCCTACAGCGTAAGGCGGCGCGTGCAGGAAATCGGCATCCGTCTGGCCCTGGGCGCAACGTTGTCCGATGTGCTTCGCATGATTGTCTTCGAGGGCATGCGCCCGACCTTGCTGGGGGTAACGGTGGGGATTGCGGGAGCATTCGCACTTGCACGGGTGATGTCCAGTCTGATTTACGGCGTGAAACCAACCGATCCTTTGACATTTGTTTCAGTTGCCGTCGTTCTTGCACTGGTGGCGCTGTTGGCGACTCTTATCCCCGCCTATCGTGCCGCCAACGTCGATCCCATGCAAGCATTGCGGTACGAATGAGGAATAATTTATGTGCGGCGTGCTCCAAGACCTACGTTACGCACTGCGGCAGTTGCGGAAGACACCCGGAGTGACCTCGGCCGCAATAGTAATCCTTGCGCTCGGGATCGGAGTCAACACGGCAATCTTCGCGGTTTTCTATCAGGTGTTGCTGAGAACGCTCCCGGTACGGAAGCCGGGTGAGCTTGTACTTCTGATGGAGTTCTCTAAGTATGAGACCGGCCATCTAGACCTCTGGGGCGGCGATGCCGAGATGTCTTTCGCCTATCCCGCATACCAGGCTCTCCGCGATGGCAATCGGTCGCTACAAGGCTTAGCTGTTTCCACAGTCGCCCCCGCGACGATTGTTTCCGCGCACAGCACCGACAAATCGCTCGCACAGCACGTTACTGGAAACTATTTCACACTGCTTGGTGTGCAACCGGTCCTGGGTCGCCTGCTCATTCCTGACGATGACATTTCGAATGTTGGCCGGGACGTTGCCGTATTGAGCGAGAGTTATTGGCAGAGCCACTTTGGTGGTGATCGCTCAATGCTCAACCAGCAGATCGAGATCAACGGTTCTCCTTTCACCATCGTTGGCGTAGTACGCCATGAGGGATTGATGGATGCGGCGCGTCCTGCTGTGTTCTTACCTATTAACTTTCAGTGGGGGTCCACACCGTCCCGACAAGATTTTCTCGATCCATTACACCGTTGGCTGAACATTATCGGACGTCTTCAGCCAAATGTGACTCGAGAACAGGCTGAGGCACAGTTGAATACGATCTGGTGGAATTGGCGACAGGATGTCCTAAGGGATAAGAAGGACAACATTCTCGATAAGACTGGCTGGCTGGAGACTCGTCTTTGTCTCGTTGACGGGGCGCGAGGTATCCCTCTGCTTCAAGGAAGCCTTGGCAAGATTCTAGCAGTACTCGAAACTCTGGCATTCCTGGTCCTGATAATCGCGTGCGCGAACGTTGCATGTCTCCTCTTAGCTAAGGCGGTGGCTAGAAGTCGAGAACTGGCAATACGGGGATAGAAACGATGATTCAACTCAAAAATCTGGAACGTAGTTACAAAACTCCTGCCGGACAGTTCTTCGTGCTCCGGCGGGTGAACCTGGAGATCCACGAAGGCGAATTCATCACCATCATGGGCCCCTCAGGGGCAGGCAAGTCTTCCTTATTAAATGTGCTCGCCTTGCTCGATGATGGGTGGGGAGGCGAATACTGGTTTCGCGATCAGGCTGTCCACACCATGAAACGAAAGGAGCGCGCCGATCTCGCGAAGCGCAATGTCGGCATGGTGTTTCAGAGCTATCACCTGCTTGATGACCTGACCGTGCGCGAGAACATTGACCTGCCTCTCTCTTACAAGGACATTCCGAACAGGCAGCGGCAAGGCATGGTTGCCGACACACTCGACCGGTTCCAGATTGTTGCTAAGAAGGATTTATTTCCCAGTCAGCTTTCAGGAGGACAACAGCAGCTCGTGGCTGTCGCACGTGCGGTGGTTCACAAGCCAGCACTCTTGCTTGCGGATGAGCCCACCGGAAATCTTCATTCGTCCCAGGCAAAGGAAATCATGGAACTCTTTCGCGAACTCAACCACCAGGGGACAACCATCGTTCAGGTAACACATTCCGAAGCGAATGCTGCATATGGTTCGCGCACTATTCAACTCCGCGATGGGTGGGTCGTCAGTGATACTGCGAACCCGGAGCTCCAGCCGCATGAGGCGGTGAAGCAATGAGACAGAGTTCGCGATGGAGGCAGTTGATGGCTTGCTTCGCGGTGCTGATTCTCAGCTCTTCAGCGGCAGTCGCTCAGCAGGGTAACTCGCAGCCGGTGGGCGCTCCGGTCCCTGGCCAGGTGAACTATTCTGCGATCTTCAATCTGCCCAGCTCGCGCAATCCGTTGAGTGCTTATTCGCCGACTACAGCCCCTGAGCCGCAACTAGCAAATTCTCCTCATCTGAATCAGCTTTTTCGCGATGGGAAACTCTATCTCTCACTCAAGGACGCCATCCGGCTGGCGCTGGAGAACAACCTCGACATCGCTATTGCGAGATATAACCTCCCGATTGCTGATATGGACGTGCTGCGTACCAAGGCAGGCGGAGTCTTCCGGGGAGTAAACGCGGGAGTTGTACAAGGAACGCCAGGCGGAGGCGTAGGTGGATTTGGTACCGGCGCTCCAGGCGCCGGCGCGGGAGGCACAACGGCCGGTGCAGGCGGCGCTGGTGCGGGAGCTTCGGGTCTCGTGCAATCCACACTCGGTGTGGGC
>Ga0075424_100004589_pt1 | contig 13066 bp, 5 predicted proteins | sample SoiMethybrSBSTD3_FD_75301 | JGI IMG/M metagenome (GOLD analysis project Ga0075424, IMG submission 75301) | Bulk soil microbial communities from a Populus tree surrounding site in Tennessee, USA - Soil MetaG P. TD hybrid SBSTD3 | ecosystem: Environmental > Terrestrial > Soil > Tree plantation... | reverse complement strand
TCGAGGTGCAGGCCGTCCGGGCTCGAGATGTCGACCTTGTACTTGCGGGTGTTCCATTCGCCGACCTTCTTTTTCTCCTGGGTGACGGTGACCTGCACCTTGATCGCCGCTTCCGCCGGGGGAGCGAGCTTCTGCACGTCGGGCGCCGCGATCTCGACGTACGTCTTGTCCCCGTGATTGAGCAGATAGACCTTGCCGCGGTCGAGGCGGACGATCGAAGAGGTCTCTCCCTCGTCGCGCCGGAGCTTGTCGGTGGCGACCCAGATGTGGATCTGGCCGGTCGTGGGCTGGTCCATCTTCAGGCCCTCGACGCTGCTGCGGACGGTCAGCAAAGTGTCGGCGGCGGCCGGCGCCGCGAGCATCAGGAGGAGCAGGGGGGCGGCGGCACGGCTGGGCATACGGCGTCCTCGGATTTCTGATCGGCAGTCAATCGGCGGCGATCGGCGCGGTGTAGCTTAGCTGTCGCTTCTCGCCGTTGACAAGGCGGTCTTGCGGCGGACGTAGAGGAGCTTCTCGACGTCCGCCACAACCTCCCCCTGTTCGTCGACGACCTCCACCGTGAAGACGGGCTCGACCTTCCCGCCGGCGTCCGCGGCGGCGCGAATCTCGTCGATCCGCTCCTGGGGGATATGAAACGTAGCCTTCACCGTGCCGCGCCCGGGGCGCCGGAAACGGATGGTCGCCGCCTTGTCCCACACCACGTAATCGCGGCCCAGCGCCTCGATCAGGATGAGCATGAAGAACGGATCGCACATGGCGTAGAGCGAGCCGCCGAAGGCGGTCCCCACGTAGTTGCGGTTCCAGAAGCGGATCTTCATCCGCACCTCGAAGCTGCTCAGGTCGGCAGAGGAGCGCACCCGGATGCCGGCGCCCAGGTAGGGCGGATACAGACTCAACAGACGGAGCTTCCAACGGCTCGACGGCATGGTTTTTCTCCTCGGACCTTGCTCCGGACGACTCAGACCTCGGTGCTGATAGTTTAGACCTCGGTGCGGGTGACCGAGACCTCGGTCTGAAGGACTCAGACCTTGGTCTGAACAGTCTGGACCTTGCTTCAGGTGGTCTAGACCTTGGTCTGAACAGTCCAGACCTCGATCCAAATGACTCGGACCTTGGTTTGAATGATCCAGACTTTGGTGCGGACGCCTCAGACCGCGGTCTGAACGACCCAGACCTTGGTGCGGATGACCCAGACCTTGCTGCGGGTGGTCGAGACCTTGGTCTGAACGGTCCAGACCTCGCTCAAGATGGGTCCAGATCTTGGTCCGGATGGTCCCGACGTTGCTCCGGATGACCCAGACCCTGGTCCAGATGATCCATGCCTCGGTTTCCGCAACTCGTTCTCCCGCCGCTGCTTGCGCCGCTCACTCGTATTCGTCGTGAGTCACGGCGCGGGGGATTGCAGCACAAGGGGAAAGGGGGCGCAAGGCGGGGGATGGCGGCGATTCATCGCCGGGCGCAGGGTGGGTGGAGAACAGCGAACCGACCGCAGGCCCATACCGCGAGCCCGGAGGGCGGCAGACCCGTAGCCCAGGACGCGAGTCCTGGGAAACCGCGATTCGTTTGATTTCAAGCTTCGCCCTGCCAAGGGCGCCCTTGGCAGGGCGGGATTGGTTTTATATTGCGCGGTTTTCCCAGCGCTTGCGCACTGGGCTATGGGTCTGCCGCCCTCCGGGCTCGCGGTGTTGGTCTGCGGCCGGTTTGCTGTTCTCCACCTCCGCCCGGACATAAATGCCGGGGCTATGAGCAGCGCCCCCTGAAGGGGACTTCAAGCTGGATTCATCCAGCGCCGTTTGTAGCCCCGGCATTTATGCCCGGGCGGGGCCGGCGTAGCGTCGACCTACTCCCTCTTCTCCCGGCGGTCGGGGGGGAGGCTGGGAGAAGAGGGCCGGGGTGATGAGGGTTTCGCCGGCGTGGAGAACATTACGATCTTCCAAAGCCTTTGGATCGGTGAAGATCATCCGTCCCCGGCATCCGCCCGGTCCACCTCCGCCAGATACGCCTCCTCCAGATTGGGCTCCACGATCTCCCCGGCCGGCTCCTCCCCAGGTTTGGCGATGGCACGGACCTGGATGCCTTCGAGGACTCGCACCCTCGAGGTCGTGCGGTAGCGCTGGCCGAAGGCGAGGAGGTCGACATCGGCGACCAGGGCTCGGAAGACTCGGCCGTGGGCTCGCGCCACCAGGTCCTCGGGCGTGCCGTCGAAGCGCAGACGGCCTCTATGAAGGAGGAGGATGCGGCGGGCGGCGGCTTCGACATCGCTGGCGATGTGGGTGGAGAAGACGACGATGCGCTCGCCGGCCTGCTCCAGGAGGATCTGGCGGAAGCGGCTGCGCGACTCGACGTCGAGGCCGGTCGTGGGCTCGTCCACGACGAGGATGGGCGGCGCTCCCAGGAGTGCACGGGCGATGCCCACCCTCTGGCGCATGCCTCCCGAGAAGTCGCGCACTTTGCGACCCGCGTGCTCTGCGAGGCCCACGGCGGCGAGGAGATGCTCGATCTCGGCACGGCGCGCCTTCGGGTCGTCCATCCCCCGCTCTATCGCCCAATGATCGAGGAACTGCTCGGCGGTGAAGCCCGGGTAGGCATTGAACTCCTGGGGGAGGAAGCCGATCCGCCGCCGGTAGGTCGCCAGATTCACCGACGTGATGGGGATGCCCCGATAGCTCACGGAGCCGCGCGTAGGCTCCAGCAGGCCGGTGAGGATTCGCAAAAGCGTCGTCTTGCCCGCTCCGTTCGGTCCCAGCAGGCCTACGATGCCCGGCGTCAGGGTGAAGTCCACGGCCGCGAGGGCGCGGAATTTCCCGCCGTAGATCTTGGTCAGGCTCCGCACCTCCAGCACAGGATCGCCCGGCTCGCTCCAGACGGGCGGAGTCCGCCGCCGCTTCTCTTCCTCTGGATCGCGCTGGCGCCAGCGGGTGCCGGCGAGGAGGAGGGCCGGCACCAGCAGCGCCGAGCTGGCCAGGGCGGTGCCCGCCGCCACCGCCGCCGCGCGCAGGGGCACCGACCACGGGTGGGAGGCGGGCTCTGCTCCAAGCGTGGCCGCCGCCAGGACGAGCAGCACGGTAGGAGCTCCGAAGACGAGCCAGGGGACTTGCCGGCGCAGATCGCGGTAGAGCCGGCTGCCGCGGTCCGATGCGGCGGCGGCCACCTCGGCGACGGCGGGAAGAGACAGGGCGAGGCCCGCGGCGAGGGTGAAGACGGTCAGCTCGTCCAGCCGGCTGATGCCGGCCGCGACCAGGGGCAGCGCCGCGACGAGGCCCAGCCCCAAGGGAACCAGGGCCGTGATCCCTCGCAGCAGCGAGCCCAGCCGGCAGGCCGCCACGGCGAAGAGGAGAAGGGGAACGGAGCAGGCGAGAGCGATCATCCGCAGGCGGTCCCGGCGCCAGAGATCGGCGCCGAGATCCGGGCGCTCGAGGTCGCAGCCGGGAGGGAGGGGAAGCTGGCCCAGGCTGCGATCGACGTCCTTGCGTTTGGTCTTGCGCACCTCCTCGGCTGACAGCAGGAGCTGGATGTCCACCGGCACCACGAAGCGCCCGGACTGCCGTTTCACCCGCGGATAGAGAACCTCCTCGGACGGGGCGAGCAGCCCGGCCGGCAACACCACCCGGCCATCCAGCGGCATGGGAGTCCCGAGGAGGGCCGCGAGCTGCGGCACGGCGCGGTCGGCGTCCGCGGGAGCGCCCGCGGGAACCACGGTCAGCGTGCGTTCCGGTCCGCCAGGAAGAGCCGGCGGCAGGTTGACGGCGGGAGGCGGCGCGCTCTGCCGCCGCAGCCGGCCGGCGAGGGCCGCGGCCTCGGCGACGGTGGTGCCGGCGCGGGGGCGAAGGACGAGGTGGACCGCCGGCTCGCCCCAGCCGGTGATCCAGAAGCGCCGCACCTTGAGGCTCTCCAGACGCTCCAGCAGACGGTCATATCCGCCCCTCACTGCGGCGAGGTCGGCGCCGCGGAGCACGACTCGATAGGTCGTGGCAAGCTCGTCGGTCTCCGCCTTGTCTTCGAGATCGGCGAGGAAGCCGGCCCCGCCCCCACCGGCAGATGCCGCCGACCGGGCGCCCTGGGTGATCTCCAAAGCGCCTCCGCCACCCATCTCATAACGCAGCCGGGTGGCCAGCATTGCCCGATGCTCGGGATCCCGCGCCTTGGACTTGAGCTCGGCCACGACGCGGGCGGTGCCGGGCGTCGAGTAGCTCCAGTAGCGCTCCACTTCGGGAGCCTTGGCCAGAATCGCCTCGGCTTTCTCCATGCGGTGGATCGTCTCGTCCAACGTGGTGCCCGGCGGCAGGCGCAGGATGAGCGAGAGGTTCGCCTGGTCCGGCCGCAGGCTGCCCGGCCGCGGCACCAGCGCGGCGCCGAATAGGGTGAAGGAGAGGAGGGAGGCTGTGACCGCGGCGAGGAGGACGGTGCCGGGATCGCGGAGGGCGGCGCGGATGAGGGATTCGGGCCGACCGGCGAAAAGGCCGGCGATTCCCTTCTTAATGCCGGCGATTTTCTCCTTGGCGATTCGGTTCTTATTGTAGAGACGCCCCGCGTGGAACCCCGTGGGGCGTCTCCGCGGCGGCGATGAAACATCAAGAATGACGGCGTCGCCCCGGGGCGTGGTGATCGTGGTGTGGGCCGTCGTTCCCGCATCGGAGACGCCCCACGGGGTTCCCCGCGGGGCGTCTCTACATTGGCTGGGTGCGTCCGTCTTGGCGCGGGGCAGGATCGCCAGCGCACCGACCCCCGCCGCCATCGCCAGCAGGAGCGCCTTCGCGGGCTCGGCGAGGAGGGGACCCAGCTCGGCGCTCGCCAGGGCGACGGCGACGGGCACGGTGGCGACGGCGGCGATGGCGGTGAGGCCCCAGGCCCAGAAGCCGTCCCGCCGTGTCAGACGCTGGGCGGCAAGGGGGAGCAGGCTGGCGGCGGCGATGGCGAGGGCTGCCAGGGTGGTGACGTCGAGCGGCACGCCGGCCAGGAGGAATGCGTTGGCCGATGCGGCCACGACGGCTGGAACGGCCAGGCCCAGGGCGAGCGCTCCCCAGATTCCAGCTTTCCGGGCCCCTACGGCTGCTGCGAGGAGGACGGCGAGGAGCCCCGCCAGAGCGAGGCGCAGGATCAGATCGCGCAATGGATCGGCGTCGCTCCAACCAATTTCGCCGCGCACGCCGCCCGGCAGAGAGCCGAGCCGCCGGCGGAGGGCACGGTCGACCGCCAGCGGACCCGCGTCGTGCGTCCGGTAGACGTAGAGCGCCCGAGCCGGCCTGCCGCGGAGGCGCACCTCGTTGTGGGGCGGCTTGCGCCCGGCGTGAATCGTGGCGGCTGAGCCGAGGGGGACGGCGGCGCTCTGCATCGGTATCGGCAGGGCCGCCAGCTCCTGACGGGACACGGCGACCAGTGGCTGGCGGCGATTTCGTTGATTCCCTCCGACTTGGCTCCAACCCAGGGAGGGCACCCGCAGCCAGCGCCTGGCCTCGTCCAGCACCGTGCCGGCCAGCCCCCAGGAATCGAGCGCGCCGCCGGCCAGCTCGATCCGCACCTCCTCGTCCCGCACGCCGACGAGCTCCACGGTCCGCACGCCCGTCACGGCGCGCAGCACCTCGGCCGCGGCCCGGGCGTCCGCGTCCTCGCGGGCTCCGGCCAGCCAGACGAGGGCCAGGAAGTCTCCGTTCTGCTCCGTCGCCGGCTCAACCCACAGGGAGGAGCCCTCGGACGCCGCTGTCAACTGGCTTCGCAGCCGCACCAACTCCGAGTCGAGCCGCGCTGCCTTGCGCTCAGGACCGATTCCCGGGGCAAAACGCACGGTCAGCTCGGCGCCGTCCGTCCGCACCTCGCCGGCCATGCCCCGCACCTCGCCCAGGGAGCGGACGGCGCTCTCGATGGGCTCGACCCAATCGCGGGCCACCTCGGCCGGGTCCCGCTCCTCGCCCAGGGTGAAGCCCACGGTCAGCTTCGGGAAGCTCTGCCGTGACAGGTAATCCAGAGGCAGCCGCGAAAGCGCCACGCCCCCCAGCACCAGCAGAGCCAAAGTCACGATCAGCCGTCCCATCGGCCGGTCCGTCCCTGCCGTCCCTCCGGTCCCTGCCGTCCCTTTCGTCTCTTTTTTCATCAACGATGCGCCACCCTATACAGCACCGGCACCAGCAACAGCGAAGCGAACACCGCGGTCGCCATGCCGCCGATCACAGCGAGGGCCAGGGCCCGGCGCAGCTCGACTCCCTCGCCGCCGAGGATCGCTAAAGGGAGCATGCCGGCGATGGTGGCGAGCGTCGTCATCAGGATGGGCCGGTAACGCTCGGCGCCGGCGAGGCGGATGGCGGCGTCGAGCTCGCGGCCGGCCCGCCGGTGGTCCTCGACGCGGTGGACGAGGACGATGGCGTTGTTGACCACGATTCCCGCCAGGAGGATGAGGCCCAGGAAAGAGAGGATGTTGAGCGTCTGCCCAGCCACCGCCAGTAGGCCGAGGGCGCCGCCGAGGGCGACGGGCACGGTGCTCATCACCACCAGTGGCGTGACCAGCGACTCGTAGAGGGCGGCCACGGTGAGGAAGACGAGGACGAGGGAGAGCGCCAGGGCGAGACGGAGCTGGCCGAACGCGCGGCGCAGCTCCAGGGCCTGGCCGGCCGGCGCGACCTCTTCGTCTGCCGCCTTGGCGAGGCCGGCCAGGAGCGCGTCCGGGTCCTGCCGGCCCAGCCCCTCGTACGAGCGGCGCATGGCGGGGATCCCTCCCTCCCGTTCCAGCGCGGGCGGCCTGGAGCCGGCGGCGAGCCGGGCCACGGCTCCGAGGGGGACGACGCCACCGCTCCCGGCCATCACCGGAATCAGCGCGGGGTCCTGCGGCTCGGTGGGATGCACCATGACCTCGGGCTCGACGCCGTCCATGCGCACCCGGCCGGCGGTCTGGTTTCCCAACCCCTCGCGTACCTGCTCCTCCAGCCGGTCGCGGTCAGCACTAGAAACCGTCAGTGCCGCCAGCCGCGGCACGTCCCAGGCAAGAAGCACGGCGGGAGTCGGTCCCTCCCGCCGGCTGCCGGATTCGTGCAGCCCGGCCTGGCGCAGGCGCTCGGTCGTCCGTCCGGCGAGGGCCGCGGCGCGGTCCGGCGTGGCGGCGGAGGCTACGACCTCCAAGCGCCGGCCCGTCCTTTCGATCGCTTCCACGAAGGCGCTGGCCCGGGGCTCCACCCACACTTCCACGCCCGGCAGGCGGGCGAGGGCGGTCTGGAGACGACGCCGTCCTTGAGCCGCGGACTGGGGATTCGCGAACCGCAGCTCGATCCGCCCCGTCTCTTCGGGGTCCGCATCGCTCGCGGCGTCGGCGGCTCCAGGGAGTTGCACGGCGAGACGACTGGCAGTCATCCCGGCGAGACTCGCGGCCGTCCGGGCCTCGACCGCCTCGCCTTGCCGGCGCGAGGCCTCGGGCGTGAGATCCCGGTCCAGCCGGTAGCGCACCACGAGATCGCGAGTCGCGGCTTGCGGCACCAGCTCGCGGGGAAGGAGGCCGAGCGCGACAAGAGTCAGGCTCGCCACGGCCACGCCTGCCAGCACGGCGAGCCACGCTGCTCTCTGCCGGGAGAGGACGCGGTCCAGCAACCGCAGGTAGGTTGTCCTCCCCGGCGTCCGCCCCCACCCAAGACCCTCATCACCCCGGCCCTCTTCTCCCGCCCCCTCCCAACCCCCCTCACCGGGAGAAGAGGGAGACCCGCGCCGGCTCCGCGCGAGCACGGGCGTGACGGTGAGGGAGAAGAGGAGCGAGGCGGCGAGCGACGCGACGATGGCGAAGGCTTGGGCGCCGAAGAAGGCCCGGGCCAGCCCCTTGAGATAGATGAGGGGGAGGAAGACGACCGCCGTGGCGAGGAAGCCGGCGATCACCGGCGTGGCGATCTGGCGCGTGCCCGCCACTTCCGGGTTCTCCTCGCCGCGCGAGCGGGCGGTCTCGATCGCCTCCAGCACCACGATGGAGCTGTCCACCAGCATGCCGGCCGCGAGGGCGAGACCGGCGAGCGAAACGACGTCGAGCGACAGCCCCGCGAGGTAGAAACCGGAGAAGGCGGCGAGCAGCGAGGCGGGCACCGCCACCGACAGGGCCATGGTGGGCCGCCAGCGGCCGAGCAGGAAGCGCAGCACGCCAACTCCCAGGGCCAGGCCGAGGAGGGCCGCTATCCCCAGCTCCTTCAGGGCTGCCACCACCTCGGCGCTGCGGTCCGCGGCCATCTCGATCTTCAGTCCCGAGCCGGCGCGGCTGGAGAGCGCCGCCACCCGCTCCTGGACGTGGGCGGCGAGGGCCACGGCGTTCGCCTCCGGGGCGCGGAAGACCCGCACCAGCGTCCCTTCCCGGCCGTCGAGGCGGAAGAAGGAGTCGTCTCGCACCTCCTCCAGCCCCACCTCGGCCACGTCGCCGAGGACGCTCTCGCCCCGCGGTCCGGCGATGCGCAGGGAGCGCAGGGCGTCGAGCGAGGCCGCGTCCTCCCGCACCAGGAGGGGACGGACGACGGCCCCGGCCCGCGCCCGGCCGGCGGCTACAGCGGCGCCCACGGAGCGCAGGCGGGCCACGAGATCGGCGGCGCTCAAACCCCGTGCGGCGAGGGCGGCGGCGTGTGGGCGGACGATCGGGTGGAGCGGCGCGAGGCCCAGGGACTCGATCTTTCCCGCCCCCTCCAGGCGGGCGAGCTCGGGCGCCAGCACCTCGCGGGTGAAGGCGGCGCGGCTGGTGCCCGAGCCGCCGAAGACGGCCACCTCGACGATCGGCTCCATATCGCCCGCCGCCAGCTCCACGGCCAGTGTGGCGCCCGGCGCCTCCAGGCCGGCAAGGCGCCGCTCGGCCTCGATGCGCAGGCGGTCGGCGTCCGTCTGCCACTCGCTCTCGATGCGCACGCGGGCGAAGCCGTCGCCCGTCGTCGAGCGCACCGAGGTGACGCCGGAGAGGGCGGCGAGACGCTGCTCCAGCGGCCGGGTGAGGCTTTCCAGCACCTGCTCGCGGGCGCTGCCGGGAGCCGTGGCCGTGATGGTCAGACTCGGCCGCTCCAGCGCCGGCAGCAGCGAGACCGGCAGGCGCAGCAGGGAGAAGACGCCGAGCACCACCACGGTCAGAGCGCCGAGCAGCGTCGAGACCGGCCGCTCGATGGCGCGGCGGATCACCGCCCATCCCCTGGCGTGACGTTCACCGCCTTGGCGGCGGCCTCCTCGATCGGGGTGACCTTCGCGCCTTCCGAGAGCAGGGCGGCGCCGTCCACCACCACCTTGTCGCCCGGCGCCAGGCCGCCCGTCACCTCGACCCGCCCTGCTGCCCGGCCGCCCGTCGTCACCGGCTTGCGGCGAGCCACGCCGGCCTGGTCCACGTAAACGGCGGCGCCCGCCTCGGACATCACCAGCGCCTCTTCAGGCACCGTCAGCGTCTGGTCCCGGCGATCCAGCTCCACCTGGACTTCGACTCCTTCGCCGGGTGCCGGCAGGCCCGTGCCTTCCGTCACTTCAGCCACCACCGCCACCGTGCCCCCGGCGTCGATCATCGGCGAGATCTCGCGCACCACGCCTCGTCCCGCCACGCCGGGAACGCCCGAGAGGGCGAAACGCACGGCGAGCCCCTCCCGCAATCTGGCGCGGTCGCCCGCCGCCGCGCGCGCCTCCACCTTGGGCGGACCGCCGGCTGCGATGCGGGCGAGGACGGTGCCGATCTGCACTTCGCCCTCGGCGGGCAGGCGTTTCTCGACCAGCAGCCAGCCGGCGACCGGCGAGCGCAGGTCGAGGCCCGAACGTTTCTCGCGAGCGGAGGTCATCTTCTGCGCGTCGAGATCGGCCTGGGCCTTGTATTGGGCGAGCACGGCCGCCGAGACGACGCCGCTGTCGAACGCCCGCTGGTAGCGCGCCAGCTCCTTGCTCGACGCCTCCAGCCGCAGGCGGGCCTCGGCCAGCGACTGCTCGGTGTCCTGATTGTCGACCCGCGCCAGCACCTCGCCGGCGCGCACCTGGAGGCCCGAGGAGAGGCCGCCGCGGAAGCGGTCCGGGTAGTGCAGCCGGCCGGCGACGGGGATCACCACCTGGGCTTCGCCGGACGGGCGGACCACGCCCAGCAGCGTGAGGGTGGGCTGGAACGAGGCCCGCGCCGCCCTTTCGATCTTCACCGGCAGCGCGGCCGCCTCCTCCGGGATCTCAGCCGTCTGGGTGCAGGCTCCGAGGAGGAGGAGGAAAAGAAGCCTCCCCCCTCCACCCAAGACCCTCATCACCCCGGCCCTCTTCTCCCGCCCCCTCCCAACCCCCCACACCGGGAGAAGAGGGAGACAAGCGAGGAGACGATTCGCACTGCGTTCCCCCTCTCCCGGTGTGGGGGGTTGGGAGGGGGCGGGAGAGGGGGTTAGGGGGTGAGGGTCCGCCCTGAAGGGGCGCGGAAACGACTGCGTCGGCCAATCTGAAACAGCAGAGTCGTTCATTTTGCATGCCTCACGAAATCATCAGCTCCGGCCGGCGCAGGCGCCTCCGGGCATAGAGGAAGAAGAGGACCGAGGCGATGGCCAGCACGGCGAGGCTGCGCAGCCAGGGGAGGGACGCTTCGGCGCCCGGCAGGAAACTCCCGAAGGCCACGTGCAGGCGGTCGGGGATGGGATTGAAAAGGAACCATTGGCTCATAATCGCCAGGGTGACCGCCGAGGCGAGCCACACCCCCCCCGCGGTGCGCAGCCGCACCGCCCAGAACAGCGAGACGGCGCCCAGGAAAGCGCTCGCCGCCAGGATCTGAAGCACCGTCTCGACGAGCGGGAACGACTGGCCGGAGGTGAGCCAGGCAATGCCCATGATCAGCTCCCCCTGGATCGCGGCCACGAGGCAGACGGCCGCCGCCCGGCGCACGAAATAGGCCTCGGCCGAAGGCGCCGCGAGGGCGAGATCGAGGCAGCCGGCCCGGCGCTCCAGGTCCACCATCCCGGCGAGAGCTGGCAGCCCAAGGAGCACGGAAGGGGTCAGGAAGACATAGCGGTAGAGATCCCCCGCCGCGGCGTCGGACTCCAAGAGCATCGACATCGCCGTGAGCAGGATCACCACGGCGTCGAGCACGGCGAACAGCAGGAGCCGCCGGCCCAGGAGCAGGTCGAGAGAGAGATGGAGGGAGCGCAGGAGGTCGCTCATCGTTCAACTCCGTCGAAGAAAACCCGGTCGCGGGCTCCGGCCATGGGAATCAGGCGGTGGCATTCGCGGTCGGGATCGAGCATCACGGCCTGCGGCCGGCGGGGCGTGGAGAAGGAGAAGTCGCCCGGCTGATCGCCGTCCGCGCGGACGGTCGTCTCCAGCCGGCCGAGGTCGGTTGAGAGGACGATCTTGCAGAGCGCCTCGCCCTGGGTGCGGTTGCGCATCCTCCCCGTTACCTGCCAGCCGCCGCCGGCATGATGAAATTCGACGCCGTCGAGGATCGGCTGGGGCAGGTAGCCTTCGACCAGGAAGTCCTGGATCATGCGGCCGATCGGGACCTCGCTGCGCTTCTCGATCGCCGCGTAGAGCTCCTCGCGAGTGAGCGGTTTGGCGCCGGTGCGCGACAGGACGTCGTCGACGGCGCCGCGCAGGGCCTCCTCTCCCATCCGGTAGCGCAGCGCCGTCACCAGGGCGGGAAAGCGGTTGTTCCAATAGTTCAGCGAGTAGGAAGAGCTGGGCGGAGGGATGCTGAGCATGGCCTCCGTGCCGGTGCGGATGCCCATCACCGCGGCTCCACCATCCGGCACCTTGCCGAGCCGCTGGAGCACCAGGTTGCGCAACAACATGCGCACGAGGAGGGCGTCCTCCGGCGCGGCGGCGCGGCGGCGGGCCAGCCGTCCCGCCACCAGCTCGGCCACCAGCGAGTCCGGCTTGAGGGTGTCGGTCCGGGTCAGGTCCACCTCTGTCATCCGCACCAGCTCGCCCTGCACAAAGATGTGCGCGCGGCCGGGTTCCTCCCAGCGGCGTAAATAGGCGGCGCCCGCGTCGAGACCGAAAGCATCGTCGCTCGGCCACTCCAGCACGACAGTTCGCCGCAGATCTCCCAGGCCGGGCCAGGCCTCGTCCAGCCGGCTCGTGCCGTGGGCGAGAAACCCGAGGTGCATCTCGCCCAACGCCGCATGGAAGGGGAGGACCGCCACCGTGGCGCCGGTCGCTTCTAAGCGGGGCAGCTCCTGGTAGTGGCCGCCGGCCACCGTCACGTCCGCCACCGCCAGCCGGCAGTGGCTCGTCAGGCGTCCAAGGTGTTTGGGGGAGACCAGGCCCCCGCAGGGGTCCGCCACCAGGAAACCCGGAGGCGCGGCAAGGTCCAGCGACAGGTCGGCGGCGGGGAAGAAAACCTCTTCGGGCATTCGGAACAAATTCACCATCTCCTCGTCCGCGACCAGCTTCCAGGATTGATACCGGGGGACCGGCGTCAGGTCCGTGGCCTGGAGCTCGATGCGCCGCGGCGAAAGGGCTGGCACCTGGTAGGCTTTCGAGAGATCCGCGAGATTGCGTCCGAACCTCGCGTGCAGATGGTCGCCGAAGGTCTTGTGGAATCCCCAGTAGGCGGTGGCGCTGGTGAAGAGCCGGTCCTCCATGGGCTCGCCCCGCAGCCGGAACCGCAGCTCGCGGGCGCCGCCTGGAGGAATGGGGGGAGAGAGCTCCACGGCGAGGCGGTTCCAATGCCGGGAGACGGTGAGCGTCCCCGCGCTCGCCGCCGCCGTCTCGACCCGGACGTGCGGGTTCAGCGTGAACGCCAGATGATTCCGGGACGCGGCGCCCTGATTGCGCATCTCCGCCGTCACCGTGAGGGCGACCTCCCGGCCGGGCCCCAATCTTCCCTCCACTCGCCACCGGCCGGGCACGACGTCGTTCGGAGTGGGATCGGGCCCCCCCGCGGTCTCCATCGCGAAGCGCGCCGTGCCGAGACGCTGGTAGTGCTCCGCTCGCTCCACGAGGAGCGCCAGGGCGCCAATCGCGAGCAACAGCGCCAAGCCGAGGGCCAGCAGATCCGACCGCGAAGGCCGCGGGTCGGCGGTATAGCGCTCCCGCAGCCGGGCCACGATCAATAGGAAGTTGCGCAGCGGGTGGCCAGGGCCGATGCGCATCGGCCGCACGTCCGGCCGGGTGCGGCGCAGATGGCGCACGG
>Ga0075424_100004587_pt1 | contig 13067 bp, 9 predicted proteins | sample SoiMethybrSBSTD3_FD_75301 | JGI IMG/M metagenome (GOLD analysis project Ga0075424, IMG submission 75301) | Bulk soil microbial communities from a Populus tree surrounding site in Tennessee, USA - Soil MetaG P. TD hybrid SBSTD3 | ecosystem: Environmental > Terrestrial > Soil > Tree plantation... | reverse complement strand
ACGGCCGAGGCGATCGGTCCAGGTCGAGGGCCACGTCAGCTCAGTCGGGACGAATCCCGACGCATGAATTTGAACGACGACGTCGTTTATCGCGGCCTGCGGCTCGGGCCGTTCCACCAGCGTCATCCCGGCCGTTCCCGCAGACTGGTCCGTCACCACGATCGCCTTCACCGTACGCCTCCCTAATCATCCATGTCCATGTGACCAGCGGACACTTATCGCGGTGATCTCAGGTCACTGGTTGCAGCAGCTGACGAGCGGGCTACGACCCGCTTGTGGAGCCATCGTCGGCAGCCGTCGCCACGGTTTCGGTCGGACCGATCGGCGGCTCGGTTCGGAAGGTCAGGAGGGCCGTGCCGAGACGAATCTCATCGCCGTTCGAGAGCCGGGCGGACGTGATGCGCGTACCTTGCAGATACGTGCCGTTCTTGCTCTCGAGATCCTCGAGCGTTGCTTCCCCGTTGAAGACGAGAATGCGCGCGTGGTAGCGCGACACGCCGGCGGCATCGTACTGGATCGTCGCGTCCGGCGCGCGGCCGATGATGTTGTGGCCCTCGAGCAGCAGCGCCACACGATTTTCGAAGACGAGGCACGGTCTCGAACCAGACGGAACCGCCGGCCCCGGCGCGCGAGTCTCCACCACCTCGCCGACGAAACGGTACCCAATCCGATAAGCCGTCCGCAAAAAACCGGGACGCGTGGCGGAGTCGCCAATGGCTCGGCGAATCTCGGCCACCAGACCCGCCAGGTTCGTCTCCTCCACGAATGTGGACGGCCAGAGAAACTCCTGCAATTCCGCTTTCGACATGACGCGATCCCGGTTGCGCAGCAGGACCGCCAGAAGCTCGAACGCTTTCGGCGTGAGATGGACCTCATCCGCATCGAGCAGGAGCTGGCGCGCGTCGTAGTCGAGCACGAAGCGGCCGAAGCGGTAGGCCACGGCCGCATTGTAGTCCTGCGCGGGGGATCCTCTGCGACGCCCCGGTATAATCCGGCCGGAACACCATGGTCTTCTCGGTGGGTGATCGCCTTGGCCGCTTCGAGATTCTCGGCTCGCTGGGGGCCGGGGGGATGGGCGAGGTGTACCGCGCTCGCGACGACCAGCTGAAGCGCGACGTCGCGATCAAGGTCCTGCCGGCGGCGTTCTCGGACGATGCGGAGCGCCGGCGCCGATTCGAGCAGGAAGCGCGAGCCGCAGGCGGACTGAATCATCCGAACATCCTTGCGGTCTACGACGTCGGCGTCGAACGTGGCGCCTCGTACATCGTCACCGAGCTTCTCGATGGGGAAACGCTCCGCGAGCGGATGGCCGGCCGCCCGCTGCCGCCGCACAGAGCTCTCGACTACGCGCGCCAGATAGCGAACGGCCTCGCGGCGGCGCACGATCGCGGCGTCGTCCATCGCGACATCAAGCCTGGCAACCTGTTCGTCACGGCCGACGGCCGGATCAAGATCCTCGACTTTGGCCTGGCGAAGCTGATCGGGGCTGATTCCTCGCGGAACACCGAGACCGTCGCTGTCGACGGCACACTGCGGACGGTGATGGGAACCGCCGCGTATATGTCCCCGGAACTCGCACGCGGCCTTCATGTCGACCATCGCACCGACATCTTCAGTTTTGGCGTCGTCGTGTACGAGATGCTGTCAGGATTCCCGCCGTTCCAGCGTGCCACTCCTGGCGACACCCTCAACGCCATCCTGCACGACGAACCGGCGGAACTGCCACGGTTCGACGCCGAGATTCCAGGGCTCGAACGGATCGTCCGCCATTGCCTCGAGAAACAGCCTGCAGAACGGTTTCAGAATTTCCGCGATCTCCTTTTCCAACTGGACAACGTGCCGGAGGAAGCGGGAGCGACCGCTTCGTCCGCGCGTCACAGGCGCTCGCGCCGGGCGATCGGCATCGGCGCTGCTATCGCCGCCCTTTCGGCCGCGGCGATCCTTGGTGCGCTGGTCGCGAGCGCGCTGCGACCACCTTCTGCGCCGGCGGCTGCCTATCGCGTTCTACAGATGACGGACTTCGTCGGCCTCGAGGAGTTCTCGTCGATCTCGCCGGACGGGAACATGGTCGCCTTCACGGCAGGTCAGCGTGGGCGTCGCCAGGTGTTCATCCGGTTTCTCAAAGGAGGCCCGGCACGGCCTGTCACGACCGACGATGCGGATCACCAACTTCCGAGGTGGTTACCCGATGGCAGCGCACTGGTGTACTTCACGCCGGCGGCCGCTGGCGAAGTTCAGGGAGCAATCTATCGGATCCCGACGCTCGGCGGCCCGATTCAACGGGTGGGCGCCAGCATCGGCGGCGGCGACGTGAGCCGAAGCGGTCGGCTTGCGTGTTTCAGGCTCGTGAAGGAACGCATTCAACTGATCACATCCACTGTCGATGGCTCGGATGTCGAACTGGTGGCAACGCTCGAAACGCGCTATTACCGGTATCCACGCTGGTCGCCGGACAACCAGTCGATCGCGTTCGAGGGCGGAGACGGCTTCCGCGGCGACATCTACATGGTTTCGGTCCGCGGCGGAACGAAGCCGGTGCCTCTCACGGACGACAACCGGTTCACCGCGGGTCTGACGTGGCTTCCCGACAGCAGCGGAATCGTCTTTGCCTCGAGCCGCGGAAGCACGATCCCTTACCTGGCGCCGCTGGCGTTGTGGGAGGTGCGTTTGGCCGATCGTCGGTTACGGCAGCTCACGCCGGCCGAAGTGTCATACGAGCACCCCGACGTTCACAAGAGCGGCCTCGTCTCCGCCGGTCGACTGCGGATGCAGTTCGACATTTGGAAGTACCCGTTCGATGACGCCGCCGGCAGGATTCAAGCCGGCCAGCGGATGACGCACCAGACCGGGCAGGTGTTGACGCCGACGGCCGCGTCCGACGGCGATCGTATTGCCTATCTGTCGGACAGCGGCGGCCATTCCAACATCTGGGTGACGTCGACGCAGGAAATCTCGCGGCAGATTACGTTCGAGAACGATCCCAAGGTCGCGATCGGCATCCCCATCTGGTCGCCGGACGGGCGGTGGATTGCTTTCGTGTCCAGCAAGGGAAACGACCGATTCAATTTCGGGATCTGGCTGGTGAGGCCGGATGGAAGCGACCTCCATCAGCTGGTTCCCAAGGGTCTGGGCGCGGCCTGGTCACCGCAGAGTGACGAGGTTTATTACGTCGAGACGGCGTCCAGTGTCATGAAGAAGGTCGCGGTGAGCGGTGGCGAACCCGTGACCGTCCGCGCCGAGCCCGTGCGGAACATGATCGGTCTGCATGAGTCCACGGTGTACTTCCTGGTCGAGCGTGGGCTCATGGACGGGCGGCCGGAGTTCGAGATTCGCGCGGCGCCGGTCGGCGGCGGCCCCGCGCGCGTCGTCAAGACCATAGACGCGTCACGTGTCGCCCCTTGGCAGGTTCCGTTCAATCCGGCGCTGTCCCCCGATGGCAGATGGCTGGCGATGCCGCTCGCCGACGGTCTGACGACGAACATCTGGGCGCTGTCGACGCAGGACGGGCGCTGGCAGCAAGTGACGGATTTCGGCGATCGCCCGGTTTTCATTGCGCGGCGTGTTTCCTGGTCAGCCGACAGCCGGTCGATCATTGCCGCCGTTGGCGAAGGAGATGCCGATATCGTGCTGCTCGATGGGGCGATTGCGGGGATTGCCAGGTAGCGGAGCTACGCTCCGCGTCCTGGCAATCGCCTCACGTTCAGTGGATCATCGCAACGCGTGATTGATGACGAACCGCGCCACCTGGCGACCGACCCTCGCTCCCTCTTCGTCCGACGTCCTGTGGTGGATCCCCGCATAGATCCGGGCGTCGATGACCTCGTCGACCCCTTCGCTGAACGTCGCCCACTGGCGGGGAAAACCGGGATTCGTCGCACTGACAGCGACGATCGGCACGCCGGGATTGTCGCCGAAGAGAAACGCCAGAATCGTCGCCATCGCGCTGCTGTTCGTGGTGTGGCCTGACAGGTATTCAGGATGTGGCGGGGTCGGGAACAGCGGTCGCCAGTCGGGATCGACGACGGTCGCGTCGTTCCCGTCGAGATCGCCGCCGTGGATCGCCGCGATGGGTCTCCAGAAATTGAACGTGTACTTCGCATCCCAGCATGCAACCGAGGCATCCGCGGCCGCGAGATACATCAGGGCCAGGGCCTTCGCGGTGTCAGACACATCCAAACCGCGCGCGGTAATGATCTGGCGTGCGACGCCATTCCAGATTGGCGATGGCGCGGCCAGCCAGAACCGCGCAATCTCTGTCTGCTCTGGTGTCCGTGTGGCGCTCGTCAGGGATCCGAGTTCCTGAACCTCGCGGTAATCGCGCGCATAGCGTCCGCTCGACAACGACGGGGGGCCATCCGGGCGGAACTGCGAGCCGCTCCGCAAGATCCACGGAGTCACGTTGCCCCAGCCGGGTAGCAGCGCCGGGGCGCTGCCGATCGCCACCCATACACCCGGTGTGCCGGCGCCAGGAGCCGTGTAGGCGTACTGCGCCTGCGCCGCGCCGTCGCTGGAGCGGGCGGCCAGGATTCCATCAGCCGCACTTTCTCCGACACCGATGCCCGCGTCCCCTTCGGTCAAACTTCGCGCCGCGAGCGATGCCGCGCGCGCTGCGTCCAATGCCGCGGACTGACCTGGAAACAAGGTGACGAGCGCGCGGTGCGCAGCTGCGATCGCCGCGGCTTCCGCCGAGGCGCCGGCAGGCGCCGCGCCGGCGGCACGATACGTCGGGTACTTGCCGGTGATCGTGTTGACCGCGTCATGTACGGAGACCTGGACGATGGTCATGCTTCGTATCTGCGGAACCGGGCCCTGGCCAGCTGTCACCGTCGCGGCGAGTGCAATCTGGTTCCATTCCATTACCACATCGCTGATGGCGAGCGCGTCAGACTTTACCGAGCAGCTCACGATCAACGCAGCGATCGCCAGTGAGAATCCTGCCGTACGTAAGCTTCGTCCCCTGCCGATGCGAATTCCGTTGAACATACGAACCTCCCTTGGCGGCAGAGAATAGAGACGGCAGACCGAAACATCTTGAGGAAACCGTGGGAATTCGGTCGGAACTTGAACGAGCGCCGATCTCAGGGAATTCCCACGGTTTTCACAGGACTCCGTCGTGGATTGGTGATGTCGTCATTGGTAGTCCGCCGTTTTGGGAATAGACTGCCACCCATCTAAAAAGGATGTGGGCCATGAACATCCGCCATCGCCTGCCGATCGCGTCGTTCGCCGCTCTCGTCTTGCTTGCTTTCCTTCAAACAGGAACCGCCGCGCAGTCGCTCACTGGAGCGCTCGTCGGAACGGTCAGCGATGCGCAGGGAGGCGTTCTTCCAGGCGCCGTCGTTCGCATCACCTCGCCGTCGCTCATGACCGGAGAGGAGCGCACGCTGTCGAACGACAAAGGCCGATGGCGCTTTCCTCTGCTTCCGCCGGGCGATTACACGATTACCGTCGAACTGCCGCCGAAGTTTGCGGCATTTGGAAAGGCAGGCCTCGTGGTTGGAGCGGGCGAAACAGTCGATCTCGCGGTCGTACTGCAGCTCGCGGGCGTGTCCGAAGCGGTCACCGTGGCGGCCAACGCGGAGATCAACTCCCGCAGCAGCGGATTCGAGACCCGATTCGGGCCCGACTACATTCGGACGATCCCATCGCGGCGGTTCAGCATGTTCGATCTGATCCGAAGCGCGCCGGGGGTGTCGCCGACATCGCCAGGGAGCGGCACGGTCAATACGGTCTCGGCGTTCGGGTCGGCGGTTAACGAAAACACGTTTCTCATCGACGGGACTAACTTCACGTGTCCGTGTCAGGGCGTGTCGCGCTCGGAGCCGATCGTGGATGTCATACAGGAACTCCACGTCCAGACCATGGGCGCATCGGTCGAGTACGGCAATCTTCAAGGTGCGGTGTTCAACGTCATCACCAAGCAGGGAGGTGCTCGGCTTGCATCCGAGACGTCGTACTACGCTCAGCCGTCCAGCCTCACTGCGCAACCGGTCGTCGTGCCCGTCCCGCGGAGTACGCAGCCTGCAAGTGGGTACGAGCGCGCCAGATATCGTGACGCGACGGCGAATCTGGGCGGACCTGTCAAGCGGGACCGGATATGGTTTTTCACGGCGTATCAATACCTGCGCGACTACGACAGTCAGCCTGGAACGGATCCCGCGTTTCCACGAAAGTACGAGCAGAACAAGATCTTCGGAAAGCTGACGTCGCGGCTGACGCAGTCGATGCAGTTGATGCAGAGCTTTCACCAGGAAATCTGGGTCAATCCAACGCCGCCGACGCTCGCGACGCCATTCGTGGCGACGCAGCGTGTCCACGCGTCGGTGCCCAGCATGACGTTCGGCAATCTCACGCATGTGGTGTCGGATCGCACGTTGTGGGAGGCCAGGGTTGGCCGGTTCACCTTCGACCAAGACAGCGATCCCAGTTCCGGCGACCGGACGACGCCGTATCGTCGCGATGAGGTCACCGGCCTCTCCAGCGGAAACGCCCCCCAAATCGGCGGGCTGATGCTCGACCGGATCACGGCGAAGGCCGTGCTACACCGGTATCAGTCTGGATGGCTCGGCACCGAGCATCAATTGAAAGCCGGCGCGCAGATCGAACGCGGCGAGCACCGCCTGCGGCAGGCGTTTCCTGGAGGAGTGCAGTTCGTCGACAGCAACGGCGCGCCGTTCCAGGCGATCTTCCGCGGCCCATCGATCGCCGGCGGCGTGTTCATTACATCAGGCATGTTCGTCAGCGATTCATTCAGCATCAGGAATCGAATCACGGCCGATGCGGGCGTCCGGTTCGATCACAGTCGCGCGATTAGTCAGGACCTTCCTGTCGTCGACGCTGAGGGACGCGAGACCGATTCCGTCACGCAAGGAATTGGAACCCTTTACACGTGGAGGGTCGTTTCACCGCGTCTCGGTTTCACGCTGAAGCTCGATCGCGGGGGCCGGACAACGTTGCGCGCCAACTACGGACGGTTCAATCAGGGCGTGCTGACCGGTGAGTTCGATCCGATTTCTCCGGGCACGCCAGCGACCACGACGATGGAGTACGTCGCGAGTACCGGCGGCTACGACCGGCTCATCTCGGTGGTCGATCCGAAGATCAATCACGCGCTCGATCCTCATACGCGTACGCCGCATACCGACGAGAGTTCGCTGGCACTCGATCGAGAGATTGGGTCTCGGCTGAAGGCGTCTGTCGCGTACATCCGGAAGCGCGGCGGCGACTTCATCGGCTGGACAGACACCGGAGGCAAGTACGATGCGGGCGGTCGCGTGCTCGCCGATGGCACCGTGCTGCCGGTGTTTGTCTTGACCAACGCTCCATCGGCACGGCGCTTCCTGCTGACGAATCCGGAGAACCTGTTTCTTGCTTACGACGGAGCGGTCATCGCAGTGGAGAAGCGGCTGTCGAGTCGCTGGCAGGCATCCGGCTCCTACACCTACTCGCGCGCACACGGCCTGCAGCCGACGAGCAATGGCCCGGCGGACACGCCGCAGTTCAGCACGATTGCCCGGCCCGGTTTTCTGACGTTCGGCCAGGACCCGAATGACCTGACGAACGCAACAGGGCGGCTGCCGAACGACCGGCCGCACATCTTCCGCGCGACAGGTGTCGTACATCTTCCGTGGAAGGGTTTTCTGATGGCAGCCAGCCTGCAACACTTCACCGGCAAGCCCTGGGCCGCGACGACGCAGGTGTCATTGCCGCAGGGCAGCCGGCGGATTCTGCTCGAGCCTCGAGGGTCGCGCCGTCTCCCGTCGCAGTCGCTGCTCGACCTGCGGATTTCGAAAACGCTGCGAACCGGGGACGCGGTGAAGGCTGACCTGATGCTCGACGTGCTGAACCTCCTCAACGACACGGCCGGAGAAGCGCTGGTGTCGGACAACCTGTTCAGCGCGACATTCGGCAGGCCCACGCAGTTCATGGACCCGCGCCGCGCCATGCTCGGCGTGCGCCTGAATTTCGGACGGTGATCGCAGCGTTCCGAACAGTATTGCAATCGATCGCCGCTGTCGCGCCTCTGTAGCGACGTGCCGCGTGCTCCACTTGACAAGCGAGTGGAGTTCAGGCAGCGTCTCCACTATGCATGGCGTGGGCCGCGCCGATGGGTTCACGCTCGCGATCGCGCCAGTCCTCCTGGGTGCAATGGGGCTGCTGGCTGCAGTACTGGCAGCGACGCGCGTACTGCGAGCCCGATCCGGCGGCAACCTTGCGGAGCGAATAGCGCACGGACGGACGACCTCTCGACACGACTGACGTTCTTGTTTCCGCTCGTTCAATTGCGGCGGACGACGAGTCCTGTGAAATAGCCCTCCGTCCCCGGGCCGATCCAGAGCGCCACTGCGCCGGTGCCATCTCCGTGCTTGAGATCGTTGACGACGAGTGCGGGCTGCTCCGCGCCGTGCACGAAGAGCCGCGCGGTCGTCCCGTCGACGACGATGCGCACCCGCGTCCATGCACCGGCCTCGAGATCGACGTAGCTCTCGTACTTCTCTGGTGACACCTCGCGAGCCTTGGCGTAATCGAAATCGGGAAAGGCGCTGTATTGCGTGGAATGGTTACGCCTCACCTGATCGTCGGCGCGCCCATTCGTCGGCCGGAGGTAGATGTACTCGAAGCGATCGTCGTTGATGCGGAACGCGACCCCGATGAATCCCCGTGCCGTAGGTGCAGCGTGCGCCGCCGCGATGCCGGCGACCTCGACTTCGATGGTGCCGTTGTGGAACTCGCTGCCTTTCAGCACCGCGAACGCTTCGCCGTTGCCGACCGCACCGTCCTCGATCAGCTTGATCGCCGGCTTCCCCTTGTAGTCGACGGCGGCAAGACTCACGCGGTGGGGAACCAGTTGATCGACGGTCTGCGCTGCCGAGACCGCCGCGTGGAGACAACAGACGGCGGCAAACAGGGCGATTCTTTTCATGACGCGAGTCTAGCGCGGATGGATCGAGCGCCGGCCGAAGAATTGACGAACGCCGTGCCGGCGTGATGAACGCCGGTGTCCGCCGCGACGGAGGAGGTAGGCTAAGGGCATGCGCCGCGCCGTCGTTGCGTTCCTGCTGTGGACGGCAATCGCAGTCGTGTTCGCGACGCAGCTCTATTTTGCCGGACTTCCCTGGAGACAGGCGCTCGCCTGGACGCTGCCGCGGTGGTACGCGTGGGGACTCGTCACACCAGCGATCTTCGCGCTCGATCGACGCCTCGCGCTGGCGACGTCGTTGACCACTCGCGTGATTGTGCACGTCCCTCTCGCGGCCGGCTGGACATCCCTGACGGTCCTGCTCCGTCTGGGCAGGCGTCTGATTCTCACTCCGGCCCTTTCCGAGAGCTTCCGCCAATTCTTTCTCGAGCGGTTCTATTCCGATCTGCCGATTTACGCGGTGCTCGTCGGCATCTCATTCGCGCGCCAGTACGCCCGGCAGAGATCGGATCTGGAACGCGAGCTCGTCGAGGCGCAGCTGCAAAGCCTTCGCGCTCAGCTGCAGCCTCACTTTCTCTTCAACGCGCTCAACACCATCAGCTCCTTCACCGAATCCAGCCCGCAGCAGGCGCGCAGATTGATGGCGCAGCTCGCCGATCTGCTCCGCGCGTCGTTGCGCCACGGCGCGCAGCCGAAAGTACCGCTCAGCGACGAACTCACGTTCCTCGACGATTTTCTTGCGATCGAATCGGCACGGTTCGAGGACCGGCTGCGCGTGACGGTTCGCGCGGACGATGACGTTCTGCCGCTCATGGTGCCGAGCTTTCTGCTGCAGCCGATCGTCGAGAATGCCATCCGCCACGGCGTCGGTACGCGGCTGTCCGGCGGACGCGTCGAGGTCATCGCCGCGCGCAATGGATCCGGCGTGCATATTTCCGTCCGCGATGACGGAGTAGGGTTACCCGTCGGCTGGAGTCTCGAGCGCGACGCGGGGATCGGTCTCAAAAACGTCGCGGCTCGCCTCGAGCACCTCTACGGGCGGAGGAATCTGCTCCGAGTCAACCCAATACCTACCGGCGGCGTCGAAGTCACCATGGAACTACCGGTCCCATGATGCCATCCACTCCAATCGTACGATCGCTGATCGTCGACGACGAGAAGCCGGCACGCGAGCGGCTGCGGCGCCTCGTCGCGCGCGACAACCGTGTCGAGCTTGCGGGCTGCTGCGCCAGCGGCAGCGAAGCGATTGAAGTCCTGCGCATGGGCGCAAGCGCCGCCGCGCCCGTACAGCTGATCTTTCTCGACGTGCAGATGCCGGAGCTGGACGGCTTCGGCGTGCTGTCGGCGATTACGAGCGAAGCGCTGTCCCTGCCGACGCCCGAAGTGATCTTCGTGACGGCGCACGACGAATACGCGCTGCGTGCGTTCGACGCGCACGCCGTTGACTACCTCCTCAAGCCGTACAGCGACGAGCGGTTCCAGGCGGCGCTCGACCGCGCCGTGCGGAGCGTTTGCGCCGGCCATGCCGACGCGCTGATGACGCAGATGCACGCGCTGCTCCAAACCGCCGGCGCCCCCTCCGGTACGGCCGGAGCGGTCCCCCACCACCGTCCGATCGACCGGCTCGTCGTCAGGGGATCGGGCCGCGTGCGATTGCTGCCGGTCGAGCAGATCAACTGGATCGAAGCGGACGGCATGTACGTCAAGCTGCACACGCGCGACGGCGGGTGCTACCTGCATCGCGCGCTGCTCGGATCGCTCGACGCGATGCTCGACCGGCGGCGGTTCGTACGCATCCACCGCTCCGCGATCGTCAACATCGACGTCGTCGCCGAGCTCCGTCAGGACGAGCACGGCGATTGCGTCGCCGTCCTGCGCGACAAGACGGAAGTACGAGTCGGACGTCGCTTTCGGATTCGACTCCAGACCCGGCTCGGACAGAAAATCTGATTAGCAGGCGCCACCCGCCTCTGCAGACAGCGAACGCCATTCATCACTTCTGAACGGCGTTCGTCACTTGCCGTGCGCGGCCCGTTCGCACGCCGGTAGACTGGCCGACAGACGCGGCTGGGACAGGAGATCTGACGCTATGGCTCGCTGGCTTCTCGCGGTGTTATTCGTGCTCCAAATCGACGACCCGGGCGTGGCCAGGAGAGTTGCCGTAGCCGGCCGCATCCACGAACTGATTCAGCAGTATTTCGCGCACTGGGAAGGCGCACCGCGCGAAGACGTCGAACGAGCGTACCAGGATTACGTCGCGCGTCTGGCGCACACGAGCGATCGTCACACGTTCGACCTCGCGACCCTGCGATTCATCGCGGCGCTGCACAACGGCCACACCCAATTCTTCGACGATCGCGCCGATGATCGCCCGTTGAAGTTCCGGCTGCTCGAGGTCGAGAACCAGTGGGTGGTCGTCGGCAGCCAGACCAGCAGCCTGCCGCGCGGCACGATCGTCCGCACGATCGACGGCCGGCCGGTAGCCGATGTCGTGCGCGACTCGTCACAGTATGTTGCGGCGTCGAACGATCGCCTTGCGCAAACGCTGGTGTTCGATTACCCGCTGCTGTTTCCCGAGAGGATTTCGGTTGGACTCACCAACGGCGGCGTCGTCGTGATCGACAAATCGGTCAAGCCCGATGCACCCATCTCGTTTCCGAGCGCATCCGAAGGAAAGTGGCTGGAAGAACCCGGGATTGCCTACATCCGCGTGCCATCGTTCGGCAGTCCCGCGTACGAACAAACGGCCGTCGAGCTCGTTCGGCGCTTTTCGTCTTCGCCGAATCTCATCGTCGACGTCCGTTTCAACGGCGGCGGCACCACACCGCTTCAGCTCATCGCCGCGCTCGTGAACAAACCGTGGCGCACGTGGCAGGGATGGGCGAATCGCGAAAGCCGCGAGCAGAGCCCGGCGGCCAATGCGTATAGCGGTCATCTGTTCATACTCGCCGATCGCTTCTGTCAATCCGCGTGCGAGGACTTCGTCATGCCATTCAAGGACACGCGTCGTGGCGTCGTGATCGGTGAGACGACGACAGGAAGCTCTGGCAACCCGTACCGCGAGGAACTCGGCGACGGGATGCGAGTCAGGATCGGCGCGATGCGCTACCGCTTCCCCGACGGTCGGCCGTTCGAGGGGATCGGCATCGAGCCGGACGTCGAGGTCCCACGGACCGTTGCGGATCTGCGAAGCGGCCGCGACGCGATCCTGGAGCGAGCGCTGACGCTCGCGAGAGCGACGCCGCAGTAGCCCCAATTCATTTGCCGCTCATTCGTTCCGCAGGGGGTGCAACGGTTCGACGCCGATCCCATGACGCGTCGGGAGGCAACTAGCGCCCTTACGCTGCCGCGAACGCCTGCGCGATCTTCTCCTCCACAGAAAACGTGCCCCCAAGCGATGAGATGTTCGATAACACGGCCACGCCGATCCCTCGCTCGGGCAGCGTCAGCAACGACACGGACGTTCGGCCCCAAACGGTGCCCTCGTGGCCGGCGGTGCGAACGGGTCGACCGTCGACCAGAATCGTCTTCAACTCCGCCAAATTCCGGCACGTATGCTTGAACCGCGTCATCCAGCTTCAAGCGGCGTTCATCCAACAGCACGCCAATACCGGCAGAGGTCAGCGGGATCGACGCCGTGCCGATTCGAAAGCGGTGCTCCGGCGCCACCGGCACGCTGTTCTCCAGATTCGCGAACCCGAAGCCCTCCGCCCACACGATTTCGCCATCGACACCTACCGCCACGGACATTCCCGGCAGGTTCTCCTCAGACAGGGTCGTCCGAACGAAACCGCGTCCCCGCTCGACGGCCGCGGCCCATTTTTGCGGCGGCGGGAAATTCGTTACGGACGAGATTCTCTCAGGGTCCGCATTCACCCTCGTCGCCGTGAGGCGCACGTACACCAGCAGGCTCGGGACCGCGAGGACCAGCACGCCTACGCCCAGCAGGAAGAACGAAATCCATCTCGGAATCCGTGTGCTCGACATTCGGACACCAGCCTAGTCGACGACCGCTTTGCTTTGAAAAGTCATTGTTGTCTAATTGACCGGTCGCGATGAGACACGAATGAGACACGCGCTTTCCGCGTCGGAGGATGGCCTGATGGATCGGCGCTCGTTCATCGAGATGCTCGGAGGCATACTCCCA
>Ga0075424_100004586_pt1 | contig 13068 bp, 11 predicted proteins | sample SoiMethybrSBSTD3_FD_75301 | JGI IMG/M metagenome (GOLD analysis project Ga0075424, IMG submission 75301) | Bulk soil microbial communities from a Populus tree surrounding site in Tennessee, USA - Soil MetaG P. TD hybrid SBSTD3 | ecosystem: Environmental > Terrestrial > Soil > Tree plantation... | reverse complement strand
GCAAAATTTGAACACGCTGCAAGCTTCATGCGCTTACCTCTGTTTCGGACGGATGCCTGGTGTCCAACCGTATTTCCCGCCACACTGACGGAGTATAAAAAATCGCTTGCTTGTGTACATTTAATGATTGTGTGCGCTTTGTAATGTTGCTTTGGATCATCGAAAAGCTTGCAATTGTTTCAACATAATCCTGTACGCCAGCACCTTGCGACCACAGGCAAAGGTGCATCTCATAATTAGCCGGGTAAAGCAGACAATTCGGTATCTCAACCCGGAATCGGTGCTCTCCTTGTGGAATCTCTTCAAACATGCAGCCGGAGTCGTCATTCTGCAGATGCAGAACGCGCATTCCAAATTCCGTTCGACTGATTTCCAATGTAAAGTTCACAAAAGATAGAGTGCGATAGAATTCCACGTCGAATTCCAGGACAATCGATTCACCCATGCTGAACGTTGTGCATTCACGTCCCGAAGAATCGACTAACCACCCATTGAGAATATGGACTGTGGGCGCCCCTATTCTTTTCCAATTCCCGCTTCTCCTGCCTTTTCTGGATTCTGACTCACCCTTTACCGTAAGACTCTTGATATAGGCGTCAACAACCGAGGTAACTTCACCCTTGAGCATGCTTTGCCCATCATGAATCCACAGGCCAGTGGTACACAGATTAGACAGAGCCCCCATGTTGTGGCTCACAAAAAGAATCGTGCGGCCTTCACGCGAAACGTTCTCCATTTTGCCAAGGCACTTCTTCTGGAAACCGGCATCACCCACAGCTAGCACCTCGTCAACTATCAGGATTTCAGTATCCAGGTGAGCCGCTACGGCAAAAGCCAGCCGCATATACATGCCACTGGAGTAACGCTTCACCGGTGTATCGATAAATTTTTCAACTTCGGCAAAAGCCACGATTTCGTCGAATTTTTTGTCGATTTCCGCTTTTTTCATTCCGAGGATAGCCCCATTCAGATAAATATTTTCCCGACCGGTAAGCTCGGTATGGAAACCTGTACCTACTTCCAGCAGCGATCCAACCCGACCGCGGATAACCGCTTTTCCTTCCGTCGGTTCAGTAATTCGGGAAAGTATTTTGAGCAATGTGCTCTTGCCGGCCCCATTGCGCCCGACAATGCCGAGAACTTCTCCTTTGTTCACTTCAAACGATATGTCTTTGAGTGCCCAAAACGAATTTGATGCTGCTGCCTGGTCCGGAATGCTTGATGGTCGGCCATTTCGTCTAAAAAGGGACTTAAACCCGTGCGCAATCTCATCACGTAGGGTGTTATGTCGTTGACCCGCAAAGCAGATGTTATATTTTTTTGAAAGATCTTTCACTTGGATCGAGACTTCATTCATGCTCATCGGACCTCGCGAACTCTAATGCATTTCCTCGCGTCAGAAACGTTCGTCCAGAATCTTTAGCCTGTACGAGTTTTGCCTCAAATCACGTCAGCAAAGGTGCGTTCCGTATATCTGAAATAAATCATCCCGGAGACCAGTAATCCAAGCATCATCACAGCACTCGCTATAATGACTAAAAAGTCTGGACTCTGTTTTCCCAGCAAGGCCCATCGGAAGCCTTCAACGACTCCAGCCATCGGGTTGAGGCTGTAAAGCAGCCGCCACTTTTCCGGAACCAAACTGACCGGGTATGTTACAGGAGTTGCAAACATCCAGCTTTGCACTATAAAGGGTAGGGCATGGACAACGTCTCGATACCTCACATTCAAAGCTGAAAGCCACAGACCAATGGCAAGAGCAGTCAACGTGGCCAGAAGTAGGAATAACGGAAGGGCCAGGAAAGCCACACTAGGTAAGATCCCAAACCACACCATCATTGCGATTAAAATCACAAAGGCTACGGCAAAATCGGCCATGGGCGATAACACGCCAGAGAGTGGTAGGATAAGGCGCGGGAAATAGATCTTCGAAACGAGCTGGCTGTTATCGACAACACTACCACTGCCGCGAGTTAAAGAGCTGGCAAAAAGATTCCATGGTAGCAGCGCCGAAAAAATAAAAATTGGATAAGGTAAACCATCCGATGGGACGCCAACAAATTTGCCGAACACAGCGCTAAAGACGACCATGGTCATTAGCGGCTGTAGTATGACCCATCCAACGCCAATCACTGATTGTCGATAACGCACTTTCAGATCCCGCCAGACAAGGAAGTAAAGCATTTCTCGATACTCCCATATCCCCTTAATATCTAACGAGAGAAGATGCCTGCGCGGTTGAATGACGAATATGGGCTCAGTTTCCAAATTTCCAAAGGTCCCTGTTAGAAAAGAAGAAATAGAAGAATCCTCGACGGAACTTTTATTCATTTGTAGAAGACCTTATAGCACATCTAATCGTTGCAAAATTTGAAGCGGGACGAAGGAGATTCTGGTACTTGAGCTAATCATCCTTGGTAAAAAATGGGTGCGAGAATAGTCCGGCCTTTAACGAGCGCATTGACTCGCGCAATGGAGTAGGAAGAGCTGCCGAGACCTGGCTGCGTAGTTCTTGGTATAGGGTTGTTCGCCGCCCCGCCAGGACTACTTGGTTAAAGATGAGATCATCCTCATCCCTGCGTCTTATTACGCAGGGTGGGTGTTTCAGCGGAAACCTCATCTCACCTGTAGGAAAGTTGGCTCTTTGATCGCTCGGCGATCTTGTATGAGTACCACGCGCTTCGAAGCCAATATTGGAGATCAAATTTACACCTGGCAGGATAGAGAGACCACGTTGCGCCCAACAAGCGAAGAGCCATTGGAAATCCCAATAGCCGTTACGATCACCTTCGAGATGGGCTTTGTCAAAAATTCGCGTCCAATAGCTGATGGCTTTTTCATTGCCTACTAGAATTTCCGCCAACCAACCCGTGTTACGGAGCATCGGCCAGAGGTTAATGTCCGAATCATAATGTTGGAAAGCTCGACGCCAGGTCGCCCAGCCCCATGAGATGGGGTAATAAGAAAAAAAGTAATCACACACATTTCCTTTCTTAGAAGAGGTGAAATTATCTCCTGAAATATGCATCACTCGCTCATCGTCACGATAGTGGTCGAGCAACTCCTCACAAAAAGGGAAAAACGTTGGATGAGGCACACAATCGTCTTCCAGGATAATGGCTTCTTCCACTTGTTCGAATAACCAGCGCAGTCCTGTGGCTGGACGATGCCCGCATCCTAGGTTCACATCCGAGTAGTTTTTCAAGATCGTGCATGGCCAATCGATGCGCTCAACAATAGCTCGGGTCGCAGCGCATTTCGCGTCCTCACCTTCACGATCCGGCCGCGGACCGTCGGCAATAACCAGGAGCTTTTCCGGGCGCGCCCGCGCAATCTCTGCAAAAACCTGCGACGTTAAATCTGGTCGATTAAAAATGATGAATGCTACAGGCGTACGCATTGTAAAATTCTTAAAATTGTAATGTTTGCGTCAATAAATTTGGTACGCGGGAATAGGCTCCAGTGCTCCCTGTAGGAGGTGAGAAAAGTTCAAAGAGCGTTTCCTGTGTAAAATTGATTCATCAACAATTTGCTGGTGCTACCGTGAAAATGCAGCGAGTTGAACCTAATCTCCCGTCCGGTATTAGTCTGCTTGCCGTAGGGTAGGCCGTTTCTCCAAAAGATCTTTTTTATCCCGCCTTCCATTTCGAAGCCAGGTCGCAGGATCGTAATGGCAGGATCGTAAACTGATCCATCAATAATATGCGCCACCTCGCCAATTTCTCCGAAGTGATTTTCAGCGTAAAGCTGGAATGCCGTCATGTCGCAAACTCCGCCTGCCAAGCCGTGGCGTTTCCTAACGACGTAATGCGCTAGCAGTTTATCATAAACATAGCTGTCCTTCTTATTGTAAACGTCCATTAAAAACTGACAGAATTCCTCGAGTGCCGCTACTCGGTTAAGGAAAAATGTGCAACCGTTTGTCTGATGCGCTAGGGTGAAATCGAAGTGAGCAAACTTCTCGGAATCCGCTGTAACATCTGTGTACAGCATAATGTCCGAGTCCAAATACAAGCACCTGCTAATCTTATTTGCGAGCAAAAAATCTTTAAGGATAAACCATCGTTGGAAACAAATTAGCTCAAAGCTGGGCGGCAGCGTGCTAAAATGTGTATAAATTTTCTCAAACTCAGTAGCGCTCTGAAAAAAATCATCGATTTGGCGATGTACAACGAAGTCATAGCAGTCATTGGACGAGTCACCGAGAAGAATCACCGCAGATCGGGGATTGCTGGTCCGCGCTTGTGAAAGGCTGTACTTCAAATAGACGCTATTGCTCCGATGAATAAAAACGATCGGGAGCGATGATCTGGCTAAATCATTCATTTTTTTTGGTAGATGAGCTGCCTTAAGCTGATCCACTGACGCATGCGACACTTCGACAGGCCTCGCGCGCTTCAAGAGCCGCACTTTGACCTGTTCTTTCAAGGTCGTAACGGCGCCGTTCCTAAGGCCGCGCAGTATCTTGGAATCGGCGGTTTTTAGATTAACGCTAAGGGTAGCCACCTCAACTTTGGCCGCTAGCCGCTTGCGTATTCGTTGTACTCCTGGATGAGTAAATGTCCTAGCCAGAATGCCCTGATAGGGTTTCGATGTAAATTTGTTTGGCACTATGAGACCTGGATACGACGCTCAGTCATATTATTAGCCTGAATATTCTGGCCCGTATCGTCTTTTACAAGGCTCGATCGAAGAATCGACTTGAGAAATGTGCCACATTCCAAGATGTCGTTAAATCCGAAGTCTTCGCCATACGCGGTCAATCCCATGCGCATCGGCCCTCGCTTCAGTTTATAGCTAAGCTGATATGCCTTTAGGCGGCGCCGCAGTGTCCGGCCGCCGAGATCCGCCGCAATAGAACGGAGTCGACGCAATGGCTCGTTCCTCTTTGGCTCATGTTTATTAAATTCGTTGATCAGGGAGGGATATTTCTGCGAATAGCGGACCGCATCCTCCATCTCAGCCGTTACATTGACACCCATAGCGGAACGCCTCCTCAATTCTGCCACCGTCTTTCGAAGATAGTTCACCTCGTCAAACTCATACGGCGCGAGTTCTTCGCGGAATTGATTCTTCGCTAAAAGTATTCCTTCGGCCATAAGGTTACACATCGTAAAATTATTGAGCGGGGTGTATCTGCATGTTTGATCAACATCTTTGATCAATTTTTCGATTTGTTCTTTGCCTTGGTTAGTAAGGGAAATATTAGTAGTCCATGATTTGCGTGCGTGGCCTTTAATGGTCAACGGGAGATCGATGTAGACGATTGCTCTAGAGAATAGCGCGGTGCTTAGCCACGCCGAATATTCGACCCCATTAGTCCAGAAGTAACGGCCGGTACGCCGGGCAATCGTCTCGGCGACTGATCTCGAAAATGCAAACGCGCTCGGGTGTAGATGGAATTTGGGTCGAAACGCGCAGAAGGGAGCAATGAATTCCTCTATCGTCACCCGTCGGCTCACTGCGGAAAACGCTGGACAGGTAACGCTATTGCGCTCTGATCCTGGAAAACTTTTATCGTAGTATTCTACCACCCTGCTGAACAGAAACTCTGCATCGTAACGCTGAGCCTGTTCGTGAAAATGCTCGAGCGCGCTGTCGACCAGCGCGTCATCGTCCGACAACATTATGATCAACTTGCCGTGGGCGTGAGATCGGGCAAATTCCCATGAGTCGGGTATTGAAAAGTGCCGGGGTGTCCGTACGTATCTTACCCGCGGGTCTGTAAATTGCTTTGCTGTCTCAGGCGTACTGTCTTCCGAATAGTTATCGGAAATTACAATTTCAAAGTCTCCGAATGTCTGGTTTAGGATGGACTGCACAGCATAGGGAAAGAGATCACTACGATTGAAGGTCGGGATCACGACACTGAAGAAGGGTGTCTCCGATACCGTGCTCATAATTTAACTGTCCTCCGCGAAACAACTATTGAACGGTCGAATCAAGCTGCTTTCGTAACCAGCCTATCAGCTTCATGTTTGGCTTTCAGCAAACAATCGTGAGTCATGGCGTATTTCCATTCCGCATACCGCCCGACGCGGATGATTCCAAAGCTGTCTAAAAACTTGTTCACTGTTTGCAATGCCGTTTTTCGATTGTGATCAAAAATCACCTGGCCCCATGGCGCGAATCTCGCGTCCAGTGAGATCACCGCTTCGGGGCTTTCGATCAGGCCCATCTCCAGCAGCTCATCTTTTACCTTGGCCGCGACCGCTTTGGGGTCCGGAGGGAGCGGCTTGTAATCGGATCCGCAAACTTCCACCGACATGCCAGTGCAACCGGCGGGCACGTTGTGCGGCGAAAGATTTTCCATCATGGTGACCCGAACACTGAGTTTATCTGCATCGTAGACATAGACCCAGTGATGCTTCAGCTTTGCCGGATGCCTGACCGCGATATCGACGAGCCACATGCGGGTAGTTTTGAGTTGCTCGGCGGCCTCCTTCACGTTTAAAGGAACATCTTCGGCAGCTCCGAACAAAACCGGCAAAGGAATAGTGGTGATCAAGCTGTCGTACTCGGTTTGCGTCTTGTCTGTGAACATCAGCTGTCGCTTGCCAAAGTTGATCCGTTCCAGCTCCTTTCCGTACTGAACGCGCGCACCCACAGCGAGCTTGCGCAAGAAAGAAAGGAATCCTCCCCGGGAAGGATAGCGAAATCGCTTCACCCAATACGTGGACTTCCCTAGTGGACCTTTGTAGCCGCCTTTGACGTCGTCAACGCTTGGGTAATAGATCCGCGCGCCAATCCAATCAATCCCCAAATTTGACGGTTCGGTGGTCCAGTACTTACGTGTATAAACGGCGGGAAATTCGTCGGCGAAGACCCGGCCGAAGGCCTGATGCAGCCATATCTCGTAATTCGCCGGTCTTGTAAGCTCGTGCGAGCGTGCCTCCAAAAAGCTGTTCAGACACTCTGTCCGGAGCGGCTCGGGTATTTGATAAAGATTCGACTGAGCCGGGTGATCGATCCAATGGCCTTTATAGTAGTTGGTGACTTCCGGCACTCGTTCTTCGAATTCTCCATCGACACCATCAGCGAACACTTCTTTCACATATTCACTATCGGTGAAAAGCACGTGCGGCCCATCGTCCCAGGTAAATCCGTCCCGCTGGAAACTAAATACATGCCCGCCATAGTGCGGCTTGGCTTCGTAAATCTGACAACGGTCATGGCCGATGTGAAAGGATGTGCTGAGACCCGAGATGCCCGCACCAAGAATGGTTACTTCTCCCATAATTCTCCTCTTTGGACTTCATTCGAATTCATCCGACCAGAACTTGGATAAGCTCATGCTTCAGTAAGGCAGCAGCAGCGGTTTTGACGGCTTCGAAGCTCAAGCCGGACCGCTCCGAAATATCGAGCAAACTATGCTGCCCGTCGGATAAGTTAAGTACCCAGAGCAGCGGCAATTCTTGAACTCCGCCGTCTTGCGGTCCGCCGATCACGCGATATAAGCCGCGCTTGCCCAGCTGCGGCTCGCACATAGGATTCAAGCTAACGTATGCTCGGTTATGTTCAAGCAAATCGACGATGGCCAAACATTGGGCGAAGGAATCGGCCAGGGCTTGCGGCTGTATAAAATCCAGATTGTCTGCCGAGGTGTGATACTCCGGAAATTCTCCATGGGGCGTTCGTGACAGACAGCCGACCGCTAGGTTAAATCCGGGCGAACAGTACTGCCGCTCATCGTGACCGTAGGGATCGAAATCGCGAACGTGGAATTCCTTACCCGAATGTTTCAGGACATTGACAACCGCGCGATCGATATCACTATCGCCTCGACGGCTTTTCTTGTACGTGAACTTCCCGGAATCGCCGAGATCCACCAACACTAGTCCATGCGAGATGTTGCCTACCTGATTTTGATTCACCGAAAGCCAAGTGATCGAGCCAATCGTTCCGGGAATAAACAAGAACCGATAAGAATACCGCCGTGGTGCTCCGCTCAGACGTTCCGCCAAAAACGCTGCCAATGCTATGCCCGAGAGATTGTCATTACACAAAGATGGATGGCATGCATGACACGAAATGAGAATTTCCTCCGATATTTCGCCTGGAATGAAGTATTCGCCATAGCTCAGAGATCCAGGTTGAAGGGTGGAGTCGATCATCACGTCATAGTCGCCTTCTTCAAGCTGCGTCAATTGGTTATGGCTCAGACAAAACCCCCAACTCTCGTTGTAATAGCTTGTGCGGTAAGGGATCCAATCAGGATGCTGGGGTAAAGTAAAAAGGTGCTTTTTCAGCTCCGCCAGCGGCAATTTCCGGCGGACCGGGACGCTGTAGTTGACCACGTGCAAGTTTGATTTTTGAAAATCAATGACCTTCTCGCCCCGAGAATTCCGAACGTGAGCATCGCGAATGTTCCATTCAGCCGGCACAGTCCAATCGAATACGCGCGTACCGCTTGGCACCTCGTGAATCTCCAGTGGAATTTTATCTTGGAGCTTCCGCAAAGTTTGGCGCAAACCGCTGCCCGTAATGCTTCGGCAAATAGGATAGAGTTCACGAATCAGCTGATGCATGGCATAGCCTATCGCTTCTGTGGCAGGACGGATCGTTGAAATCATCTTATTGCGCCGATTCAAATCTGGCGTAACTTTGATCCTGCCCCGAGATAACTTCCGGCGCGAACGGCCATTGGATTGCGAATGCGGGATCATCCCATCTGATTCCTCGCGCATATGACGGAGCATAGAATTCTGACATTTGATAGAAAACTTCACTGTTATCCCCGAGAGTCAGAAATCCGTGTGCGAATCCTTCGGGTATATACAGCATGCGACGATTTTCTGCAGACAGCTCGACCGCAGTCCACTCCTTATAAGATGGGCTTTGCGCCCTCAGATCGATAATGACATCGTAGATAGCGCCCATGGTGCAACGGACTAACTTGGCTTCCGCGCATGGCGGCGCCTGATAATGCATTCCGCGCAAGGTTCCTCTTTTCTTATTGAAGGAGATGTTGCACTGGACCCAGTTAGGTGTGAGTCCATAAGCCCGTGCTTCCCTTTGGCACCAACTTCGAGCGAAAAATCCTCGCTCATCCTCCAACCGGATTGGATCAAGTATGAAAGCGCCACTTAACTTGCATTCGGTAAAATGCAGTCTCTCCAGCGGCTGTTCCTGGTCACTGCGCTGTACGGGAAAGCAGTTATTCACTTTTCGAGTCTCTCAGTGCACTACCAAGTAGTTTTTCGGCAGTGGAACGCCTCGGCATAGCCGGTCTTTGAGTTGCACTCGATCCCGCGTAAACGATGCAATGCGGCAAAAGTGTCGGCGGTAAACCAGCTGCGCTGCTGTTGTGATTGGAAGTGTTCGAGGAGGTAATTGACTTTTTTTTCGCAGATCGCTTCGGGTAGCGGCACAAAGAGATTCGGTGAGGTTAGATCGCCGTCGAATTTCGGAATCTCGTACTCGAGAATCCAGTGGTCTCGAAAAGCGTTCCACGTCAGCTCGGAAATCAGACGGTGATCCTGATGCAGATCCTGGCGATGAGGTGTGAAGATAACATCGGGAGAGAATTCACGGCTCATCTGGTGCATCCTTTTTTTTATCTCAGCGCCGTGGTACGGAAAAAAACTATCTTCAAAGTCTTCGATGATGATGCTGGCCTTGGCCGCTCCCCGAAGAAATGCTTCGGCGCTGCTTTTCTGCTCGAGCCTTCTCTCAGGCGTGGCGCTCAGCACCAGCCAATAAACGATAATGTTGGCCGGGTGATTATCAATCAGTTTCAAAACGGTTCCGCCGCAGCCGATCTCGATATCGTCGGCGTGCGCACCCAGACACAGGATGCGGTACGGCGGCGATTTTTTCAGCGCAACCTCGATCATGCCATCGATTAATCTGGCGGAGGTTTATGCCATCCTGACTGCCTTCGGGAACCCATGGCCCGGCAAAGGACGCTTCCACACCGCCCAGGGCACATTTCCGCTGGCATACAAGTCCTCGAGCATTTGCTTGTCCTTGAAAGTATCCATGCAGGCCCAAAACTTGTCATAGGCATAAGCGGTCAGTTGCTCTTCTTTGATCAATTTCTGGAACGGCTCCTCAACGAGCTCGCGGCCTGAATTGAGGTATTTGAAAATTTTCTTTTTGAAGACGTAGTATCCTCCGTTGATCCGAATATTAGATCCTTGAATGTCGTGCAGACCAGTGACGATGCCGCCGTTTCTCGTCGCAACAAAATGATAGCTGAGATTCGGTCTGACATTCAAAAAAGTCGCGGTCTTGTCCTTTTTGTGAAAGTAATCGATGAGATCGGGCAGATGTAAATCCGTTAGGCCATCACAGTAATTGGCCAAAAACTCGTCTTCTCCTTTGAGAAAGCCCTGCACTGCCTTCAGCCGTTGCGCAATATTAGCATTCATGCCGGTGTTCACGAAATGAATTCGCCAGTTTTGAATATCGTTGTTCAGGAGTTCGACATTCTTTCCGCCGTTGGACAGAATGAAATCGTTAGAGATGCATTCATTGTAGTTAAGAAAATAGCTTTTGATCGCTTCGGCCTGGTAGCCGAGGCAAAGAATAAAATCGGTATGGCCGTAATAGGCGTAATATTTCATGACATGCCAGAGGATTGGCATATTGCCGATCTTCACCAACGGCTTCGGGACATTTTCAGAGTGATCCCTGAGTCTCATTCCAAACCCGCCGCAAAAGATAACCACTTTCATACTTGACTCGCTTTCTGAATCGCTCAGCCCTGCGCCGCGATTCTTTGCGCTGTTGAAACTGGATAGACAGTGAGCGCGGGAATGGGGACTACGAATTGCCCGCCCCACTCACCGATGTAAGCCATCTGCCGAATAATTTCGTTCTTCAGATTCCAGGGAAGGATCAGTACGTAATTGGGTCGCGTTTCTTTGATTTTGTCCGGGTGGCAAATCGGGATGTGAACTCCAGGCATGTAATAGCCTTGCTTGTACGGACTGATATCGACGACATAGTCAATAAAATCGGTGCGCACACCGCAATAATTCAGCAGCGTTACACCTTTTGCCGCGGCGCCGTAAGCGACGATAGTTTTGCGGTTCCTTTTTTCTTGGATCAAAAACTCCAGAAGTTTGCGCTTGGCTTCCTTGACCTGCTCAGTAAAGGAAAGATAGGTCTCAATTTGGTCGAACCCGGCCATTTGTTCGCGCGCCTTCAGTTCCCTCGCTCGCTCCCCCACCGGCAGACCGGCTGCCTCATGGGCCGCATAGATCCGTAACGAACCGCCGTGCGTCGGGATTTCCTCGACATCATAAAGCGCCAACCCATGGCTCGCAAACACACGTTCTACCGCGGAAAACGACAGATATGAGAAGTGTTCGTGATAGATCGTATCGAATTGATTGTTGACCATGAGCTGCATCAAATGGGGAAATTCCATGGTGATGGTACCGTTCGGCTTCAGCAGTATTTTTAGGCCCTCGACAAAGTCATTAAGCGCCGGCACATGCGCGAGCACATTGTTTCCAATGATCAGATCGGCGCGTATTCCTTCCGAGACCAGATCGCGCGCCGTTTGCTCACCGAAAAATCTGACCCGAGTCGGGATTCCCCTCTCGACTGCAACCTTCGCGATATTTGCTGCCGGCTCGACGCCCAATGCAGGGATACGCTTTTCTACAAAATTCCGCAGCAGATATCCGTCGTTGCTGGCGATTTCGACCACTTGACTTGCGCCGCCGAGTTGGAACCGCTTCACGGCCATTTCCACGTAATTTCTCGCATGCTCCAGCCAGCTTTCTGAATAGGAGGAAAAGTAGGCGTAATCGCTAAAAATATGGTCCGGACTTTCAAACTCCTCCAGCTGAGCCAGAAAGCAGCGATCGCAAACGTAGACATGGAGCGGATAAAACCGCTCCATACTTTGGAGCTGCGACGGCGCAACCCACGATTCCGAGAGCGGTGACATTCCCAGATCGACGAAAGTCTGGCACAGCGACGTATCGCAAAATCGGCACTTCGGCCGGAGACTCACTTCGCTATTCACGCTATGACTCCTCAGATGTGAATCGGAAAAACAACGCGGATCAAGGCAGGGGAGTTCGGAGGACACTCCACTCGAGATTATCCGAGAGCAATCCCGCCTGCTGTAATTGCCTTAGGGTATTGAGTCGGATGAATCTCGATTGGCGGAAATTCGGGTCAGCAAACCCGATCGCATCGAGACCGTCTCTCAACTCACTGATCGCGGTAGATAAATCGATCCGAGGTGTATGACACGGCGCCAACTCTTTGAATTTCGCAAAGCTTACTCTATACGACCGCTTGTCCGGTTGGGCCGCTTTGTTGATCGACACCTCAACCCCGGGAATCACTTGCGCTACCGCTTCCGCAAGATCCTTCACCTGATAATTCCACTGATCGGAACCGGCATTCACGACGACAAACGCTCCACCCGATGAAACCTCCCTCCCAATTGCCCAGTCGATTGCCCGCGCCATATCTTTGACATGAATCAAAGGTCGCCAAGGAGTTCCGTCGGAGAGTATGGTAATTTTTTTTGAGGCAACGGCTCCGGCAACGAAGTCGTTTAGCACAAGATCGAGTCGCAAACGATCGCTCATGCCGCACGCGGTGGCGAAGCGAAAACAGGTGACTTTGAAGTTTTCGTCAGCCAGGGGAGCGATGTCGCGCTCCGTCCAGACTTTGGATTTGGCGTAGGCGGTGAGGGGATTAACCGCAGACTGCTCGTTCCGAGCACCGTCCTCCGCATACCCATACGCGCTGCAGCTCGAGGCGAACACGAACGATTTGACGCCGGCTTGTTTCGCCTTTTTGGCCGTAGCGATACACGCACGGTAATTGATGTCGAGCGTTGCCTGTTCGAACGCGTCGCTCAAAGGGTCGTTGGACAGCGCCGCCAAGTAAACCACCGCGTCCATATCCGACAACAGCTCCGCTGAAAAATTGCGCACGTCGCCGAAGTGCTGCCGATTTAGCCTACACTCCGGAATCATGCCATTGCCGGTCAAGCAATTTCCGAAGTACCCTAAATCCAATCCGTTCAAATCCGCACCTGGATATGTTTCACGCAAGTGGCGAACCAGAACGGGTCCCACATATCCCATATTA
>Ga0075424_100004583_pt1 | contig 13072 bp, 15 predicted proteins | sample SoiMethybrSBSTD3_FD_75301 | JGI IMG/M metagenome (GOLD analysis project Ga0075424, IMG submission 75301) | Bulk soil microbial communities from a Populus tree surrounding site in Tennessee, USA - Soil MetaG P. TD hybrid SBSTD3 | ecosystem: Environmental > Terrestrial > Soil > Tree plantation... | reverse complement strand
GCCCTGCCCGGCGTGCTCGTCGTCGGAGTCGCTCGCCTGGCTGACGCCGAACGGCGCGATGCTGCCGGCCAGCCGTTCGGGGTGCTCAGCCGGATCCTCCTCGTCGCCCAGGCCGAGGTAAACGCGGAACGCGGTCGCGTCGGACTGGCCGCGAACGTTCTCAAGATTGAGGAACACCCGGTCGGGTGCAGCCACTCCCTCCACATCACCGGCAACCGACGGGGCCAGGCTATCTGCCACCCTTTGCCGTGCAGGGGCGTCGAGCCGGACCTGGGTCCGGCTCTCGCTGCCCACCACCGGCACCGTCTCGTCGTTGGCGCCGACAAGCTCGACGTTGGTCTCTTCTGGCACGGCCACACCTTCTTCTGCCGCCAGCTCCGCCGGGACCTCGAACCCGAGCCGGTCCAACCTGTCCTGGGGTGATACCGGGGCGACCGCCGGAGTGAGGTCGTCGTACTCATAACCGAGGTCCTCGAGGTTCATCATCTCGCCGGGGGTGTACGTGAACGTCGTGCCGTCCGGCATTGGTGCGCAGAACGCGCGCTCGCCGACGCTGGCTGGGCCCTGGAGCCACGTCGGCTGGGACGGGTCGAGGTGAGCCGGACCGGCGTTCCAGCTCGCCCACAGCCTGTCGATGTTCGCGTGGTGCAGCCAGAAGATCGGGTCGAGGGCCGCCGTCCTCGGGTCCGCCATGGCGCCGATCGTCTCCGGTGGCTGCGCATCCTTACCGCCCACGAGGCCGTGCACCCAGTCGTGCGGCTGGGTCTCGATCCCACCGTGCACATGGCCGCTGTGCGAGAAGCCCGTGTCGACCCCACCGAACCCGGGGCTTCCTCCGCTGGAGACCCCCGTGAAGTCCGGGTCGCCCAACGCATTGAGGTCGACCTGGTCGGTCGGCACGAACACGTCGCCGTCGCCGTTGGGGCCATACCGCTGCTTGACGAACAGCGGGTTGTCGCCTACGCCATCCGGCCAGTCCGGCCCGGCGAAGGCCGGAGGGAGCGCCGCTTCGTTCGGCGCGAAGTAGTTCCAGTAGGGCAGCGCCCAGTCATGCGGGCCGTTGAGCGCGACCACCTCGGCTCGGATGTTCGCCTCCAAGGCCAACACGTAGCCCCGGTGCCATGGCAGGAAGTACCAGCTGCCGTGTTGGCACTGTGCCCAAAACGTGCTCAGCTGCGCCTGGCTCGGCGGCCGGTCCGTGGGGGCGAGGTAGCCGAGCTCCTGCCACCGCGCCGAGCTGAAGCCGTGCATCCCGGCATAGAAGCGCCAGCTCGTTGGCGTGGCCAAGGCCCGGGCCTTCATGGCGGCCACCCCTCGGGCGTACCAGAGGACCTCGTCGGCCCAGTCGCCACCCAGCTGCCACACGTTGCGTCGGATGAACGTCATGTCCTCCCGCCTCCCCGCGTCCCGCGATGCCGTTCGCCCGGGCGACCGACGGGTGCGTCGGCCAGTCCCAGGTCCCTGTGACGCGCATCACGTGCATGTAACGGTAACGCTGTCACTGACCGTCGAGCCAGAGCACGACCGTGCGCAAAGGCCGGCGGGAGCGGGTACCAGATGGGTGGGGAGGAGGGCACATGGATGATCACCAGCGCTCCGCAATCGTGCGGGCGCGTATCGCCTGGCATCAGCACCAGTTTGAGCACGACTGCTACGGGCGGGACTGCGCCGAAGGCCGCACGCTGTACGGCGCGTACCAGCGGGCGATAAGGAGCGACACGAGCGAACCGGGAGAGCAACCCCCCGTGCCGGGCCGGCCGGGTCCTGATAAGTAAGACCCGGGCCAACTGGCGACCATAGCCAGCGCCGCCCCCACAAACCCGCGACCGAGGGCACATCCGCGACTGTCGGGTACGCCATTACCTGCGAGACGAGGTAGGCAGCCATGGTCACCCCGGCGAGAAGGTCACCCCGCAGCCCAGTGGGCAATCTGCGGTACGTAGGCCGCCCCCGCCAGCCCGGCGCCGGCAAAGCCCGCGATCTCTGTGGCAGTCATCTGGCCTCCTCTCGGGCGCATCTCAGAGTTACTGCGATCGTTCGTGCTGAATTGAACGGGGCTGCGGTAAGTGCAGCACGGCCGTGACGTGTATCAACGGAGGGTAAGGACGGTTTCCAAGTAGGTCGCGGGGATGGCGATGCTGCGGCCCTGGTTGCGGTTCCAGTGTCGGGCCAGTTGGGACAGGTCGGCGGTCAGCGCGGCGCGGCCATCGCTGTCAAGCGCCTCAAATGCCTTCAGCACCGGTCCGTACCAGCGGCGGAAGAACGAGACGAACTGTTCGGGGGACGTGAATCGCCAGGTGCAGGTGCGCAGCACGGACCGGGCATCGGCGGCCGCCGCGCCGAACAGGCCGTGCAGATGCTCTTCGGTGCCCCACAGCAGCGGCGATGCGATGCCGGGCGGGGCGGGCACGTGCCGGGTGATGACATCAAACATCTGGCCGATGAACCCATCGGGGGTCCACGACGCAAGGCCGACGGTACCGCCTGGGCGAGCGGCCCGGATGATCTCGTCCGCGGCGCGCTGATGATCGGGTGCGAACATCGCCCCGAAGACGCTCAGTACCGCGTCGTATGACTCCTCGTCTACGGGCAGATTTTCGATGTCGCCGAGCCGGAACTCGACGTCGAGGCCCTCGGCCACCGCGCGCACGCGTCCGCCCTCGAGCAACTCGGGAACGTAGTCGATGCCCAGCGCGTAGGTGCCCGAGCGGGCCGCGGCCAAGGTGGTGTTGCCGTTGCCGCACGCGACATCCAGCACCTCCCAGCCCGCTTCCAGGTCGGCCGCATCGGCGAGCAGTTCACTGGCAAGCACGATGCGGGAGGCAACGACGGCGTAGTCGCCGCTGGCCCAGGTTTTCTGCTGGCGCGCCTTGATGACCGACACATCCGCGCGCGCTGCTGCCATCGTCATAACGACTCCTCATTCTTCCGGCCCCGGTACAGGGCCGCTCAGTCAAGAGCTTGCGCCGACGGTGCGGCCCCGGACGAGTGATGGTCTCGTACCACCGCCGACCGGTCCGCGACGGTTTCGATCCGCTTCGCGCGAGCGGTTTCCTGACCTAGCGCTTCTCGGCGTCCCGGACGCGTTGCGCCATCATTTCGAGCAGGGCCCAGACCGTCTGGGGGTGGCTGATCGCGAAGTGGCGGAAGCCCCATTTGGCGAACATCAGGCAGTGCAGCTCCGTCTCAGCGGTGATCTTCGCCGAACGGTAGCGAAAGGCCTCGTCGATCACGGCCATCTCGCCGAAGTAGTCACCGGGCCCGAGAACGCGCACTGGCTCCCCGTGCACACTCACCGCCGCCTGCCCGTCCACGATGACGCCGAAGCTTACGCCCGCCCGGTCCACGTCGGTTACCACCGTGCCGGCGGGAACCGTCAGCTCGTGTGCCCGCTGGGCGAGCTTGGCCACTTCCTCTTCCGGCAGCATCGAGAACAACGGGACGCCGGCCAGGACTTCCCGGGGCGAGGTCATGGCCCGATGCTACGCCGAACCGCCCAAGCGCAGGTCGCTGAGGTTTGCAACACCGAAGCGGCGCTTCGCGCCCGAGTCCAACATCCGCCGGCCCGAATGCGCACCCAGCGCTGCCTGCATCGGTTTACGAACCTGTACTGCCCCAGTCGTGCGAGTTGGTGCGACGATGGGGTTGAGGCCCGACGGAATCACCCGGGTGTGGTGTGCGGCCAGCACGGCTGGTGGCAGCCGGCCTCCGAGCTTGGTCGGCCGGGCTATCCAGCCTTCGGCGAAGGCAGTGCCAACCTCAACCTCGTGCTAAGCCAGGGACCGAGCGACCCGATCAGCGGCAGCTCGCCACTGCGCGCCTCGCTCTGCGAAGTCGCGCGGGACAACGGCTAGTTGCCTGTGTCAGGCAGCGATGCCTGAGTAATCGGGTCGGCGGACCTTGGGCTCGGGTGCGAAATCCATGGAGTGACCTGGCGTGCCGCCTCGGCGGACCGCCCGCATGCGGACATGGGCCTGGCGAGGCGCGTCACGCAGTGGCTCGGAAGTCCTGCCGCCGAATTCATTCATGCCGCTCACTGGTGACGTCGCCAACCCGGCGGCCGCGCCGCCTGTGGCGGAATCACGCCACCGTCACGAAGGTTGCTACTGCCATGGATGTCGAGATCTGGTCTGACGTCGTATGCCCGTGGTGTTACCTCGGCAAGCGCCGGTTCGAACGCGCGGTTGCCTCCTTCGGCCATCCTGACGAGGTCACGGTCACCTACCGGTCCTTCGAGCTCGACCCGAACGCGCCCGCGCAGCGCACCGGAACCCATGCCGAGCATCTGGCCGGCAAGTACGGGATGACGATCGTCCAGGCCGAACAGGCCGGCCAGCAGATGACCGAGCGCGCGGCCGCTGACGGCCTGGAGTTCCGGTTCGACCTCATGCAGGGCGGCAACACTTTCGACGCCCACCGGCTGCTCCACCTGGCAAGAGATCTCGGGCTGCAGCCGGAGATGAAAGAGCGCCTGTTGCGCGCCACCTTCACCGAAGGTCTCCCGATCGCCGACCCGCCCGCCCTCGTGCGGCTGGCCGCCGAGGTCGGCCTGCCAGCCGGGCAGGCACAGGCTGTGCTCGACGGGGACGCCTACGCCGCCGCGGTGCGAGCCGACGAACAGCAGGCCGCGCGGTACGGCATCACCGGCGTGCCGTTCTTCGTCGCCGACGGCAAGTACGCGGTCAGCGGTGCACAGCCGCCCGAGGTCCTGCTGCAACTCCTGCAGCGTGCTTACGAGGACAGAAGCCAGCTCACGCCCGTTGCCGTCACGACCGACAGCAACTCCCAAGCGAACTGCGACGGCGACTCCTGCGCGGCCGGCTAACCCGCCCGCTCACAGGCCGACACGGCCCATCCGGCGGCGCAGCACAATGGCAGGCAGTTTGGGTACAGCTGGGTGAAACCCATGACCATGGCCGCAGTAGGTGGTGTGTCAGCAGCGGGGGGCGGGTTTGCTGAAGCCGGTCCTGCTGGGGGTGGCGACGTAGTGGTCGGAGACCCAGTGCCGGTAGGAGATCTTGTCCCACACCCGGGTGTTCGCCACCCGCGACCCGGTCTGCTGGCAGACAACCCAGGCCAGCGCACCGCTGGGCAACTCGCCGGTGACCGGGTAGGAGCGGCCCGGATAGCGGGTGGTTCGACCTCTCCTCGATGCGCCGGCGGTCAACGTAGGCCGTCCGGCACCTCCATGTGGCCGGTGGTGACGCTGATCCACAAACTGGCAGGCCGGCCGAGGTAGTAGGCGGGCGCGGCGTTGGGGCGGATACGGCGGGGTCGGCTGTTGACTGGCATTGTGTCCTCCGCGAGATATTGCATTGACCGTCACGAACAACGGTGCCGCACCATGACGCAGGTTTCAGTCGCCCAGCTCACACATACAGTGTCGGCTTGCCAACAGTCCGCCTCCATCAGTGCACCGTCGTGGTCATGAAAGGCATGATTCTTGACACCGCGCCTCCGAGATCAGCCCATATGACACGCCTTTGTCCGAACCAGGTAGGCCACCCAGACCGCAATTTCGGCAGGGACACGGTGGCTCACCCCTTGCCATGATCGGGTCATGGCAGATGCGACCAGGCTTCGCGCGATCCTCGAACTAGTCGAGGAGAGCTTGGATGAGCCGGACATCGACGGCGCCGAGCTGGCCAGCCGGGCGTATCTGTCCCGCTACCACTTCGACCGGCTGGTGCATGCGGCCCTCGGCGAGCCACCTGGGGCGTTCCGGCGTCGGCTGCTGCTAGAGCGGGCGGCGTACCGGCTCGCCACGGCAGCCGACAAGGTGATCGAGATCGCGCTCGAAGCGGGGTATGCCTCGCCAGATGCCTTTGCCCGGGCCTTCGCGCGGGCCTACGGCGCGCCGCCGAGCGAGTTCCGCCGCGAGCGGCGCCTCGACTACCGCCTGGCCGCCGGCAACAAGATCCACTTCCACCCGCCAGGCGGCCTGCGGCTACCGGCTGAGGACAGGAGCAGCACCATGGACGTGCTCACAGGCATGTACGAGCATCACATCCGGCTCACCGGTGAGATCCTCGATCGGCTTGACCGGCTCGACGATGCGGCGCTGGACCGTCGTATCGAGCTGTCGGTCGAGCATATCGACGCCGACTCGTCGCTGCGGCGGCTGGCCGACCGGCTGATCCGTCAGCTGGAGATGTGGGCGACAGCCATCGAAGGGGGCACCCAGATCCCGGCCGGTGCCACCACGGTGGCGGCGTTGCGCGAGCGGCTCACCGCAGCCGAGCCCCGATTCCGGGCGGCGGTCGTCGCCCCGGTGCAAGATGGCCGGGCGCAGGAAACCTTCATCGACGCTACCTGCATGCCACCCCAGGCCTTCTCGCTCGGCGGCGTCCTGGCCCACGTGCTGACGTTTTCGGCCGTCCGCCGCACCTTGGCCGTCGGCGCGTTGGCTAGCGCCGGGGTCACCGATCTCGGCGCTGGTGACCCGATGTCCTACGTAGGCGGCGCCGGGCAAGACGCTTCCACGATTACCCGCAACTTCGAGTAAGCCCGCCGCCGGACATAGCAGCGTAAGGAGACGATGATGCACCCCTATCTGATCGGCGCGTGCGCCGATGAACGCCAGGCCCAGATGCTGGCCAACGCGGAGATCGCCCGCCGGGCGCACCAGGCAGGCAGCGAGCACCGGCGCGCCCACATCAAGGCAGTTCCCTGCCGCTGGGCCCGGCGGATCACCCTGTGGCGCATCCAGACATTGCCTGCCGCCCAGATTCGGCTCCAGGAAACCCGCCCGCCCCGGCGGGCGGCCGGCGCCGCCCCAGCCCCATGACCCAACCTCGGCGATGCCGGCAGGGCGCTCCAGCAGAAGACGACGAACCCACAAGACAAACCTGGTCGGGTTCGCGGCAGCGGACGCGATCGCGAGCAAACTCGACGAGATGCGCAACATCAGCCGCGAGGTCAACGCCTAGTTGAGTCACCGGCGTCCATGCGGGGCATGATGCACCCGCGGGCCCGCCAGGCGGGAAATGGCCGGGCCAAGACCGCGCGGCCGGCGGGTACCCTCCGCGAGGTGCCGTTTCCACGCCTGGTGATGACGCCGGCCCTGCCACGGCTTCAGCCCGCCGTTATGACCGTGACGCCTCCGCGTGCCCGGCCGGATGTGTGCCTTCACGCGCGGGCGCCACAGATTGGTTGGTGTCTTTTTGACGAAGATTCCCTGGTAGGCGGGCGATCCCGCCGGGGGCGGCGCGGTCACACTCGGCGCAGGTGCGGCAATCGGCACGCTCGGCGAAGGTGGGGCAATCGGCACGCTCGGGACAGGGGGGCTCGGACTGGGGCTTTCGGACGGGCTGGGGCTGGGGGACAGGCTGGGGCTTGGGGACGGGCTGGGGCTTGGGGACGGGCTGGGGCTTTCGGACGGGCTCGGGCTGGGGGACAGGCGCGGGCTTGCAGACTGGCCCGGGCTAGTGGGCGGGCTTGTGCACGCGGCCTGGCCAGGGCTGATTGCCGGGGTTGCCGAAGGGCTGGGCGCTGGCGTCGTTGCCGGGCATGGGGCTCCGGCAGATGCCCATCCCGGTGGGCGGTGCGGGCCAGTCCCCGCCGCGCTGCCCGGAGTTAGCTGCCCGCCTTGCCCATTCACCTTCGGCGCATTCGGTCCCGCGGCCCTGCCGCCAGGGACGGAGCGGCTCCCCACGGCCATGCCCGGCAGTGACTGGCGTAGCGCGGGGGTCAGTACGAAGACACCCGCCACCGCCACGGCAGCGGCTAGCAGGGCGGCCAGAGCCGTGCCTGCCCGCGGCCGCCGCGAGCCCGTCGGCGCCCCCTGCTGGCTTTCAGGGGGGGCGCCAAAGACCGTTCGCGGCCATGCCATGAGCGTGTGCAGGCCGCTCGATGCCCACTGTGCGGCCGTGGCCCAGGCGGCCATTATCGCGGCAACCAGCACCGGGCGAGGCCGGGCCAACGAGCGGCGGATCCTGTCCAGGCCACCGTCGGTGGGCTGCACCCGGTCCGCCGCTTCATGCAGCGCGCGGCGCAGGTGTTCGTCAAAGTCGTCCTGGCCGCGGTTCATGCCTCAGGCTCCAGCGCCTCGCGGATCGCCAGCATGGCCCGAGCGGTGTGGCTTTTCACCGCACCGGGGCTGATCCCCATCGCTGCCGCGGCCTCCGCCTCGGACAAGTCTGCGTAATACCGCAGTACCAGCGCCTCGCGCTGACGGCGGGAAAGCCGATCCAGCGCGGCCACGACCGGCGAGCGCTCCAGCTGCGGCCCCGCATCACAAGCAGCACCGGGCACCTGCGGGCGCGGCGCCCCCGCATCCCCCTCACCGTTCAGCTGATGACGGAGCGCAGAACGGGACCGGTTGATGACATAACGCCGCACAAAAGCCAGTGACTTCTCGCGGCGCTTGAGCCAGCGCCAGTTAGCGTGCATCGCCACCAACGAGTCCTGGACGACCTGTTCGGCTGCCGCCAGATCCCCTACCAGCAAGGCCGCCATCCGCACCAGTGACTGGTAATGCGCCTGATAGAGCTCGCCCAGCGCGCCCGCAGCACCCGGCTCGCCCGGCCCCCTGCCGGCCGCGCCCGTGGGCGACTCACCCGGGCCCGGTGCCGCCCCGGCGCCGTCGGCAACGGTCACCGCGACCCCGTGCGGCAGGGCGCCATCCTGCGGCCTTGACGCAGCCAACGTACCGCGATCATCGTCGCCGCGTGCCCGCCGATATGGCGCGTCCCCCATACCCGACCCCCCCGAAACATCACCACGCGTGCGACACCAGGCCACCACGTATCGCTCCAGCCAGCCGCTTGCCCCGGTCAAGACCACGGTAACCCAGGACACACCACCGCATTACCGCGTGTTGCGTGACTGCCAGGGTATTCGCTGGCGTGCTCCGGTCAGTCGGCACTGCGCTGGAGCTGCCACGCTGCTTCTATGGCGTCCTCGATGGCGCCGGGGTCACCTTTGGCGAGGTCAGCGACGATCATCATGTGCTTGCTGTACCGCGCCGGCACGCTGAAGGTTTCGGGGAACTGGCGCAGCATCGAGGCGCGGTAGTCGAAGTCGGCGCGGATCACCACGTGGGCATCGTCAAGCTGGCGGGCGACCAGCCTGCCGTGGTATCGCCACTGGATCCGCCCGTCCGTGGTGGTACGGCGCACCCCTGCCAGCGCTTCGGTCAGCCGGGCTACCTCGTCGATCAGCAAGACTGCGGCCTTCTGTGCTTCCTTCTGCTCATGATCACCGGGACCGGGCTACCCCGCCTCGTCTGCGCCGATGTCGAACGGGCTGCTGCCGCGTGGGACCGGGTTACCGAAGAAGTCCTGCGTCCCGGTTGTGCAGCCGGTCAGGCCCGCGCAGGCGTTTGTGCCGGCGTTGATGGCCGGTGATCCCGGTTGCAGCGTCCACTGGGTGGCTGGCCGGCCGATCCCGTCATAGCCGAGGCCGTTCACCAGCGGGTCGGTGTTGTAGATCCCGTGCGGTTCGGGGTTCGGGTCGGTGAACGTGCCGCCGGTGTAGAAGTAGAGGTTGTAGTCGCGTGCGCGATTGTTCAAAACGCTCACGTCGCCCAGGACGTTCGGGACGGCCGAGGTGACCAGGTTGTTTTTGAAGATGCCGCCCGACTCGTGGTCGCCACCGCCGGAGCAGCCGTCGCTGATGAGCCCGGCCGTTTGCCCGGTGCTGTTTATGTAGAAGGTGTTGTTGTAGATCCTCGTGTTGACCAGCTTGCCCCCGCCCCAGGTGCAAAGGTAGATCTCGGAGTCGCCGGGCAGTGGCGTTACCACACCTGACTTGAGGTAGGTGTGCACCGTGCCGTCTCCGGCGCAAATGTTGTAGCGGACGGTGCTGTTCGTCGTCGCGCCGCCGTACCCGAAGACGCTGGTGCAATAGGTGCTGTTGGCGTGGCCGTAGTTGTACTGCATCGTGCTGTTGGACGACCCGTAGTCGATGTCGTACCCGCCGCCGTCCACGCCCGGCGAATGGTTGTCGTAGGACTCGTTGAACTGCCCCACCATGTTCTCCGAGGTCCACCACCACAGGCCCACCGGCGTGCCGGTTGTCACCGGCGGGGGCTGCATGCCGGACTGGTAGACCACATTGTTCTGGATCGTCCCGTCGTGTGACATGTAGATGGCGATCCCGTCGCCGTAGGTGTTGTGCACGGTCGAGTTCTGGATGGTGATGTTCCGGCTTTGAATGGCCTGGTTTTGCGAGTCGGACCGCCACCGGGTGTCCTGGTCGATCTGAACGCCCCAGACGAAGATCCCTCCCCACAACGTGGTGTCGTAGGCGGTGACGTTGTCGACCAGCACGTTGCTGAAGTAGCTCTTGCGCGTGTAGGTTCCCGATCCCTTGGTCATGTTGGGTTCGACGATCATTCCGGGTGCGAACACCACGAGCCCGGTCCACTTGGCGTTCATCGCCGTGTAGTCGCCGCCGGTCACATGGTGGACAACAAGGTTCCGCAGGGTGATGCCGACCGCGGGCGCGTCGTGGTCGGTGGTTACCAGGACGCCCCACACCCTGCTGTTCTCGACCTCGAGATCCTGCATCGTCACGTACGAGGTGTCGAGCAGCTTGACGGCCCGGTTCTGGCCGGTTCCGTCGATGACGGGCAGCGCGCCGGTGCCGTACGCGCCGATAGTGATCGGGCTGGCGCTTGTGCCAGACGACGAAAAGACGAACGATCCGCCGCACGTGGTGCCGCGGTTGAACAGCAGGCTGTCGCCCGGGCCGAAGGCCGAGCCGTTGACGGTGCCCAGGTTGTTCCACGGAGCCGCGAGCGAGCCATCGCCATTGGACGCAGCGGCGCAGTTCACGTAGTAGACCGTGCCGGCGGCGGCCGCCTCGCCGGCGAAGGCCAACGAAAAGGAGCCCGCCAGAACGGCCGAGACAGCGAAGAGGACGATAGCCCTCGGTCGGCGAATGGCCATTGCGCACTCCTTACCTCAGCGGCGGCCGCCAGCGAGCGGCCGCGTTCATCAATGAATGGCGGGCCAATCCGGCCGTGGATCGAGCCCGGTGATCTTGTCTCCGCTTGCGGTTACCGGCCACGCCCAGCCATCCTTAGCCCCCAGTGCTTCCTGAACCGGGCTCAACGATGCTGCGGCCGACCAATGGCCTGATCGCGAAGTCGAGCTGCGCCGCCAGCGCGAAACCATCCCAGCGGCGGCGGACGACACCGCGCTTGTCAATGAGAAACGTGGTTGGGGCTTTGGTGACCCCGTAGGCCCGCTCGAGCGAGCCGTCCTCGTCGCCGACCACCGCGATGGACGGGCCCAGCGCCCAGTCGAAGGTGAAGTTCACCAGCGCGTCCCGGCTGGGAGGGGACGTCCCGGCGGCATCCGCGGCGTCGACGATGACCGTCCGCAGGCCGTAGCGGCCGTTTTGGGTGGTCATGCTCTTGATGAAGACGATCTCGGCTCGCGAGGGGTCGTTACCGGCGGTCGCCTCCGCCTGCGTGTTCAGAAACGAAAGCAGGACCGGGTGGCCGCGCTGGCCGGCCAGCGAGAACGTGCCAGCTTTCAGGCTGGCGAGCGGGCGGGTGAAAAGCGGTGCGGGATGCTGCGCCCGCAGCGGATGCATTACCGGGCCGCGATCCAAGACCCGCAAGCCAACCACGAGCGCGATTCCGGCAAGCACCGCGGCAACGACCGCACCGGCAACGGCGCCTTGTTTCGCCGAAGGGATGCGCCGATCACGACGTCCCGCCGCGCTCGGTCCCGACCGGAGCAGGGCCGTGCCCCGGTGGTCGGGGCGGTGGCGCGAGAGCATGCGATTGGCACCCGGTTCCGAGCAAGATCGGCCACCCGATTGTGCGCCCGCTCGCGGGCGGCGTCAACGGCTCAAGCAACCACCTTCTTCGGGTGAGGTATCCGAAACCGCCGGGCTGGCAGGGTGGGCGTGGCGTGTGCCGGCCGGCGCCGGCGATCACGCCATGACGGATGGAGGGGAGAAGGCACATGATCCGGAAACTCGCGGTCGAGTTCCTCGGCACGGCGATCTTGGTGTACGTGGCCTGCGGGGTGGCCACCTTGATGTTCGGCTTCAGGTTTACCGGTACCAGCGTGGCGGCCGGGGTGGTCGCCACCGCGCTGGCGTTCGGCCTGACGCTGCTGGCGCTGGTGTACTTCATCGGGCCGGTGTCGGGCAGCCACGTCAACCCAGCGGTCACGGCCGGGGCCCTGCTGACCGGGCGTATCCGGCTGGCCGAGGCGGGTGGCTACTGGGTCGCCCAGTTCGCGGGTGGGATCGTCGGTGCGCTCGTGCTGTGGGGAACGTTCAGCGCCTCCCCCTTTTACAGCCGGACGGTCACCGGCCTGGGCGCCGACGGCTATGGCCGCCTGTCGATGATCCGCATCGGCGTCGGGGGCGCCTTCGCCGTTGAGGTCATCTTGACGGCCATTTTCGTCTTCATCGTCTTGCGGGTGACGTCGGCGACGGCCAACGCAGCGACGGCGGCCATCGCCATCGGGCTGACGCTGAGCGTCGTCCACCTCGTCGGCATCCCCATCACCGGCACCTCGGTGAATCCGGCCCGCAGCCTCGGCCCGGCCCTGATCGTCGGCGGCACGGCCCTGAACCAGGTCTGGCTGTTTATCGTGGCGCCTCTTGTCGGAGGCGTGCTCGCGGCCGGACTGCACCGGCTGCTGTATCGCGAGGAGGACATCGGGCTGGCTGCCGAAGCCCAGCAACCCGACCAGGCGACGGCTTCTAACCCCGCATCGACCTGACCGGAACGGCCGGCAGCGGCAACGTAACCGTCCGGCCGCCCTGCCCGTTCGGCGTCCATGCCGCGACTCCAGCTCCTAGGTCAGCGCCAGGGGCGTTGGCCTCCCTGGGCCGCCTGGGCGGTAGGCGTCCAGGCGGCCCGGGAGGAGGAGCGTCAGTAGCCGTGCGAGCTGCTCTGGTAGGAGGACCCACCGGGATTGCCCGGCTGTGCCGTGCAGCAACGCCCGCGCTGGCTCAATACCGCATTTCTGCAGGTAACGTGCGTTCAAGGCCATGCCACCGACATTGGCGGGGGAGACGCGGTTAACGAAGGACGAGGCGGCTTGGGTCAGCACCGTCGGCCAGAGCGGGAGGCGTTCCGGCACCGCGCCCATCAGTGCGA
>Ga0075424_100004580_pt1 | contig 13073 bp, 9 predicted proteins | sample SoiMethybrSBSTD3_FD_75301 | JGI IMG/M metagenome (GOLD analysis project Ga0075424, IMG submission 75301) | Bulk soil microbial communities from a Populus tree surrounding site in Tennessee, USA - Soil MetaG P. TD hybrid SBSTD3 | ecosystem: Environmental > Terrestrial > Soil > Tree plantation... | reverse complement strand
TGCGCCATGTTGATGACGCGCAGGGCGCCGAAGACCAGCGACAGTCCGGCCGCCACGATGAAGAGGTAGGCGGCGATGGACATGCCGCCCACGGCGAAGAGCAGGAGCTGGGCGGGGCTCATGCGGGCACGCTCCGCGGCCAGCCCGGGCCTCCTGCGGTGCCGGACGGCGCCTCCTCCCCCGCGAGGGGGGAGGAGCGTGCTCGTCGCGTCATGTGGTCGCTAGCCCTTCCAGGACGGGCAGAGCGCGAAGTCGGTCGTCGTCGGGTTGCCGCCCTTCTCGCACTTGCCGTCGCGCAGCTCGTTCATGAGCGCGGTGGGCATCAGGATGTCGTCACCCTTCAGGTTGGTGATGTCCTTGAGGATCGGGAAGGGGAACTTGCCGGCGCTGTCTGACGTGGTCCCGATGGTCTCGCCGACGTTGGCCTGCTGGTCGCCCGAGCGGATGGTGAAGTTGTAGCCGCGCAGGCTGGAGAAGGATTTGCCGACGATCTGCTTCACGACCTTGTCGCTGTCGAAGCTGCCGGCCGCGTTGGCGCCCTTGGCCCACATCTGGACCGCGTCGTAGTCCATCACCGCCCAGTCGGACGGGTACTCGTTGTTGTACCGGTCGCGGTAGCTCTTGATGAACGCGTCCAGCCGCGGGTTGCCGAGCGCGAAGAACGGCGCCCGCATGTAGAGGTGCATGCCGAGCGGGTACTGCGAGCCCAGGCTGGTCAGGTCGTCCACGCTGGACAGCGTGGTCATCGGGTACTTCTTGAAGAAGTCGGGGTCGACCTGCAGGGCCTGCTTGATGAAGTTCTGCTGGTCGGCCGCGAAGATGTTGGAGTAGACCAGGTCCGGCTTGTAGGACTGGATCGCGTTGATCGTGGAGTCCCACCGCGGGTTGGTCGGGAACGGCACGTACCACGTGCTGTCGGGGTTGACGATCTGGGCGCTGGGGTTGGCCTTCTTCAGCGACGCCACGAAGGCGTTGGTCTCGGAGATGCCGAAGAGGTACCGCGGGGAGACGATGAAGATCTTCTTGACGTTGGGCAGCTTGCCGACCAGGGTCCCGGCCGAGGTGCCCTCCATGTAGGTGTTGGGCACGACGGAGACGTAATAGGGGTTGACCAGGTCGGGCTCGGTCGTCAGCTGGTAGCTGTTGCAGGTGGCCGCGATCATCACGACCTTGTTCTGCTTGGCGATCGGGCTCGTCGCCTGGCACTGGGCCGACGTGACCTGGCCGATCAGGCCGACGACGTTGTCCTGGAGGATCAGCTGCTTGGCGTTCTCGACGGCCTTGTTGACGTCGGTCGCGTCGTCCAGGACGTCGGCCTCGATCTTGTAGCCGTTGACGCCGCCCTTGGCGTTGACGTCGTCGACCGCGAGCTTGACCGACTGGCTGATCGCGTGGCCGTAGATCGCCGACTGCCCCGTGATGGCGATCGAGAGGCCCAGCTTCTTGGTCCCCTTGAACGTCGTCGTGCCGGAGCTCGACGTGCTGGCGCCCCCGCAGGCGGCCACGACCAGGAGCGCGACCGCGGCGGCGAGAGCCCACCGCACGTGCCTGCGAACCATTGACATGACTTCCTCCTCTCCTCGTGGCGGTGTCTCGCTCTTCGGGGCAAACGAGCGTTTGCTGTGGGAGCCTGCCATGATGCTAGCCGCGCCCGGTGCCGATGTCGAGCCGGGTAGTTAAGAACCGGGGACGAGCCGCCGACGTCCCGCCGCCTGGCTCGATAGCATTGACGCCCGTGGCGACGCCGCAGGCCCGGATCCGGAACTTCTGCATCATCGCGCACATCGACCACGGCAAGTCCACGCTGGCCGACCGCCTGCTGGAGCAGACCGGGACGGTGAACCAGCGCGAGATGGTCGACCAGGTGCTCGACGCGATGGACCTGGAGCGGGAGCGCGGCATCACGATCAAGCTGCAGCCGGTCCGGATGGACTACCTGGCGTCCGACGGCGACACGTACGAGCTCAACCTCATCGACACGCCCGGGCATGTGGACTTCTCGTACGAGGTGTCGCGCTCGCTGGCCGCCTGCGAGGGCGCCATCCTGGTGGTCGACGCCAGCCAGGGCATCGAGGCGCAGACCCTGGCCAACCTCTACCAGGCGGTGGAGGCCAACCTGCACATCATCCCGGTGGTCAACAAGATCGACATGGACGCCGCCCAGCCCGAGGAGGTGGCCGCCCAGATCACCGAGGTCACGGGCATCGCGCGCGAGCACATCATCCTGGCGTCGGCGAGGACCGGGGTCGGGGTGGACCTGATCCTGGAGGCGCTGGTCCGCGAGGTGCCGCCGCCCCGCGGCGACGACGCCGCGCCGCTCCGCGCCCTGATCTTCGACTCCGCCTACGACACGTACCGCGGCGTGGTCACGTACCTGCGCGTGATGGACGGCGTGGTCAGGCCGGGCACGCGCGTCCGCATGATGGCGACGGACCGCGTCCACGAGGTGGACGAGGTCGGCTGGTTCCAGCCCCGCCAGCACCCGGGCGAGGCGCTGTCGGCCGGCGAGGTGGGCTACTTCACGGCCGCCATCAAGAACGTCGTGGACGCGCGCGTGGGCGACACCGTGACGTACGCGGAGAAGGGCGCCCCCGCGCCGCTGCCCGGCTACCGCGCGGTCAAGCCGATGGTGTTCGCCGGGCTGTTCCCGACCGAGTCGGACGAGTACCAGGAGCTCAAGGAGTCCCTGGAGAAGCTCCAGCTCAACGACGCGGCGCTGATCTACGAGCAGGAGAGCTCGACGGCGCTGGGGTTCGGCTTCCGCTGCGGCTTCCTGGGCCTGCTCCACATGGAGATCGTCCAGGAGCGGCTCGAGCGCGAGTTCGGGCTGGACCTGATCACCACCGCGCCCACCGTCGAGTACCGCGTGCACATGCGAACGGGCGAGATGCTCGAGATCGACAACCCGGCCGCGCTGCCGCCCGTGCAGGGCATCGAACGGATCGAGGAGCCGTACGTGCGCGTGTCGATCATCGTGCCGAGCGAGCACCTGGGCGCGATGATGGAGCTCTGCCAGGAACGCCGCGGCACGTTCCACCATCTCGAACACGGATCGGGCGGCCGCGTCACGCTGGAGTACGAGCTTCCGCTGGCCGAGATCGTGCACGACTTCTACGACATGCTGAAGTCGCGTTCGCGCGGATACGCGTCGATGGACTACGACCTGATCGGGTTCCGCACGGGCGACCTGGTGAAGCTGGACATCCTGATCGCCGGCACGCCGGTCGACGCGCTGTCCATGATCGTCGACCGGCAGCGCGCGGCCCAGCACGGCCGCAGGCTGGTCGAGAAGCTGCGCAAGATCATCCCGCGCCAGATGTTCGAGGTGCCGCTGCAGGCCGCGATCGGGGGCAAGATCATCGCCAGGGAGACGATCTCGGCGATGCGCAAGGACGTGATCGCCAAGTGCTACGGCGGCGACGTGACGCGCAAGCGCAAGCTGCTGGAGAAGCAGAAAGAGGGCAAGAAACGGATGAAGCGCGTCGGCGCGGTGGAGATCCCGCAGGACGCGTTCATGGCCGTCCTGAGCCTCGACGAGTAGCGCCGTCCGCTCCGGCGAAGATGAAAGAATTGTCAGAACCCTTGCTTTTCGGTTCCTGACTTGCTAGGGTCCCACCTCGGGCGAGCCGTGAACGGCTGACGTCACGAGGTGCGTGGGGTAGCGCGCCACGTCGCCGGATCCCGTCGCCCCGTAGAAAGGGGGGTTTCTCCATGCACTTCAGTGAAGTGTTCAGGCAGCCACTCTCGCGTCGTAGCGCGCTCAAAATCGGCGCTGCCGCGACGCTCGCATCCCAGGCAGCGGTCCTGGAGCAGGCTGCCTCGATGCCGGAGCGGCTGGCGATGGCGGCGGGCGCTCTGCCGGACATCCAGTTCGACCTCGGCAACTTCATCGCGCCGGCGTTCGCGGTCGACGGCGTGATGGTCCGCTTCGGTCCCGTGTTCACGCTGTTCGTACCGGCGCGGCTCACGCGCAACCCGACCGGAAGCGACCGGCAGGTCCTGGCGGGCGCGCTGAACGCCATCGAGGCGACGCACGCGTTCAGCCCGTCCGGGATCTTCACGTTCGTCGCCTACGGCACGCCGTACTTCAGGCGCCTGCCGGGCTCGGTGGTCACGGCCAACATGCCGAGGACGCTCGACACGGGCAGGCCGGTCCTGGAAGAGGCGGTCGCCTGCCCGACAGACGTCGTGGCCGGCAACGGCATCACGAAGAAGACGTTCAACGTGCCGCTCACCATCGAGTCGAACGACATGCTCTTCACGTTCCGGAGCGACTCGATGCGCAACCTGTCCGACGTGCTCGGATGGCTGGAGGGCAGCAGCGTCCTGGCCGGCCGCCGGCTGCAGTCGCCCGCGTTCCGCGGACTGCTGCAGTTCCGGACGCCGCGGCTGATGTTCCAGCAGATCGGCATCACGCGGAAGGTCGCCGACATGGTGCGGCTGCCGTACGCGAAGCAGATCAACCCGCAGTCGCCGATGTGGATGGGCTTCGCCGACCAGCAGACCGACGCCGCGGGCCCCGCCCAGATCGTCACGTTCCAGGGCAACGCCCAGGCCCGGCTGAGCACCGCGAAGGCCGGCGACTACTTCGACAACGGCTCGATCCAGCACCTGTCGCACGACATCCTCGATCTCGACGCGTTCTACGCGCTGCCGAACACCGATCCCGACGCGCCGGATGGCGAGGACTACCTGGAGCGAGTGCAGTACATGTTCCGCTCGAACCAGCTCGGCACCGCCCACGGCGTGCCGTCGGAGGGCAACGCCGACCAGTTCGCGGACGGCGGCGGCCCCTCCTTCCTGAGGAACGTGTTCCAGGGCGCCAACGACGCCGCGATGGGCGCCCAGGCGGCCGGCGGCAAGTTCACGCCGCAGAACGCCAAGCAGACGGCCACGTTCACGGGCCTGGGCCGCATCGGCCACATCTCCGCCCTGCAGCGCTCGTCGCGCCTGGCGGACGGCACGCCGCTCCACATCCGGATGGACGGCGCCGGCCTCAACAGCATGGACGTGCCCGACGGCAGCATCCAGCCCAAGCTGGAGTTCACGGCGTTCGTGCCCAGCGCCCAGTTCTTCCGGATCATGCGCGACAACACCGCCGCGCTCGACCTCCAGGAGCAGTTCGACGTGCAGGACGACGACAACGGCCTGGAGCGGTTCATCACCGCGACCCGGCGCCAGAACTTCCTCGTCCCGCCCCGCCGGCACCGGGCGTTCCCGCTGCTGGAGCTCACCGGCAGGCGCCGCTAGCCCAAGGACGCCCTCCCCCCATCGGGGGGAGGGACGAGAACCCCCTCCCCCTCGTGGGGGGAGGGTTGGGGTGGGGGTTCGCCTGGAAGGATCAGGCGTGCTCAGCTCGGGCTCGCGACGTCGAGGCCCTGCGCCCGCGCACACTCCGCGAGGCGCGCGTCGTACGTGACGACGACGCCGAGGTCGGAGCCCAGCGACAGCGCGGTCGCCAGGTGGACGGCGTCGAGGGAGCGCATCGCCAACGGCTGGAGCTCGCCCGCGCGCTCCAGCAGCGCGTCGTCCAGCGCGACCAGGTGCAGCCCGCCGAACAGGCGCCGCGCCGCTGCCACGGCGCCCTGGCCGTGCGGTCCGGCGGCCCGGAGGGCCTCGGCCCGGAGCAGGGCCGAGGACGTCCTCCACGACCACTGGCGCAGGTGGAGCAGGAGCGCCTCCGACTCCGGCTCCCTGACGACCAGCTTCACGAACGCCGACGTGTCGAGGTAGGCCGCCCTACCGCTCATCGGCGCGCAGCTCGGCCAGCGCGGCGGACGGCGACGGCACGCCGGGCGCCGGCGGAAGGGGCAGGCCCATCGTCTCGACGAGCTCGAGCAGGTCGGCTCGGGGCGCGGTCGACCGCCCTTCGGCCACGAGCTGCTCCAGCTGCCCGGCGCGCACCGGCACCAGCCGGGCCACCGGATGGCCGTAGTCCGTGATCTCCACCGTCTCGCCGCCCGCCACGCGCCGGATGATGGCGCTGGCCCGCTGCTTGAGCTCCCGGATGCCGATCCTCTCCATGATGGTCTCAGTGTAGAGCCTATGTGGGCTCCGTGTGGTCACAATCGCGTTCTGCATACGGCGAGGCTACCTGGCCGAGGCGGACAAAAGACGGACAGTGCGACGTTCGCGCGCGGGTCAGTCCGGCTCGGTCCGCAGCGACGACGCCAGCCGCGTCATCAGGACGACCCAGCCGGCCGGGTCTGGGTCGGGGACGCCGGCCGTGTGCAGCAGGTGGTAGCCGAGCGAGATCGCCGTCGCGAGGCGTGCCATCGCCGCCGGGTCGATGTCCTCCGCCAGGTCGCCATCGGCGCGGGCCTGGGCGATCATCCCGGCCTGGTATCCCTCGACCTTCGCGACCAGCTCGCGGACGCGCATGGCCACCCCCGGGTCGCGTCGGGCGGCGGCCATGGCCTCGCTCAGCAGCCGGCGGTCGCGCTCCGCCGTGTCGAGCGCGATCCGGTGCGTCATCTGCGTCAGCACCTGCGCCGGCGAGGCGCCGGCGCGGCGGGCGCCCTCCATCTTGGCGAAGATCCTCGTCAGGTACACCTCGACGGCCTCGGCCAGCAGCTCGGACTTGTCGCGGAAGTTGGCGTAGATCGCCCCGTTGGTCAGGCCGGCGCGCCGCGCGATCGCCTGCGTCCCCGCGCCCTCGTAGCCCTCCTCGGCGATCACCTCGGCGGCCGCCTCGATCAGCCGCTCCCGCGTCGTGCCTCCGGCCCCCGCGGGCCTCGCTCGCGCCCTCACGGCACCTACTCTACCCATTGCGACTCACCAGAGGAGAGAGTACTCTCTCTTTTCATGCAGATGCGTGAATCCGAAGCGGTTCAGGTGGTCGAGAGCACGCCGCTGTCCGGGCTGGCCGGCCTCAGCCCCGATGTCGTGTACACCCACATCGATTACCTGGGTCGCGAGCTCACCGGGCCCGTCGACCTCTACCAGCGCTGGGAGCGCCAGCAGTGGTCGGCGACCGAGATCGACTTCTCCGTCGACCGCCAGCAGTGGGATGCCCTCCCGGCCGAGACGAGGCAGCAGGTCGAGGGCACCTTCACGGCGTTCTTCTTCGGCGAGCAGGCGGTGACCGACACCCTCTCGCCGATGGTCCACGCGGCGCCGACGGAGGACGACCGCCTCTTCCTGTCCACCCAGCTGGTGGACGAGGCGCGCCACTCCTACTTCTTCGCCCGCTTCTTCGGCCAGGTGCTCGGCGTCGCCGGCGGCCTGCACGAGGCGCTCGTCCACACCGCGGCCGAGCTCCAGGACACCGGCGGCTACAGCCGGATCTTCAACCCCGGCGACGGCGAGCTGGTGACCGTGACCGAGGCGGTGCGGCTCGACCCGGGCGACTACGGCAAGTGGGTCCAGTCCGTGGCCCTCTACCACCTCATGATCGAGGCCGTCCTCGCGCTGCCGGGCCAGCGCCGCCTGCTCCGCGTCCTGCGCAACAGCGACCTGCTGCCGGGCTTCCGCGCCGGCTTCACGGCCGTGACCAGGGACGAGTCCCGGCACGTCAGCTACGGCATCTGGGCGCTCCGCGAGGCGGTTCGGGCCGGCCGGCAGAGCGACATCACCGAGATCGTCGACCGGACGCTGCCGTACTGCATCGGCGTCGGCGGCAACCCCGAGTTCAAGCTCGCCAGCCCGGCCGAGGTGCCGCCCTCGATGCGCGTCGACCCGCGCGAGCAGTGGTCGTTCGTCGTCGACTCGCTCACCAAGCGCCTGCGCACCGCCGGCGTGGACCTGGCGTACGTGGCCGCCGTCGACAGGCGCGCCTGGGACCTGATCTGGCAGGGCGTCGCGAGGTACGAGGAGCTGCAGGGCGAGGAGCACCCGGTCCGCGTGTGGGAGCGCGGCGAGGTCGAGTCCCAGGTCGCCTCGTGACGTTCCGGAGCCCACATCCCGACGTCACCTGGCCGGACGAGGCGGTCTCAGGGGTCGTGTTCCGGCACGCCGACGGCCTGACCGATCGCGTCGCGATCGTCGACGGCGTCTCCGGCCGCTCGTACACGTACGGCCAGCTGCGCTCCGCCACCAGGCGGTTCGCGAGCGGGCTGGGCGCGCACGGCGTGGGCAGGGGCGACGTGGTGGCCCTGCTGAGCCCCAACGTCCCCGAGTACCCGATCGCGTTCCACGGCACGTGCACGGCCGGCGCCGTCAACACCACGCTCAACCCGCTGTACACGCCGGACGAGATCAACTTCCAGCTCCGGGACTCGGGCGCCAGGATGCTGATCACCGTCCCGCCGCTGCTGGAGAAGGCGCGCGCGGCCGCCGCGGGGTCGAGCGTCGAGGAGATCGTCGTCTTCGGCGAGGCCGAGGGCGCCACGCCGTTCGCGAGCCTGCTCGCCGGCGAGGAGCGGGACCAGGAGCCGGTCGACCCGGCGCGCGACCTCTGCGTCCTGCCGTACTCCAGCGGGACGACCGGCTTCTCCAAGGGCGTCATGCTGACGCACCGGAACCTGGTCGCCAACCTGTACCAGACCGAGGCGGCCGTGGGGCTCGGCGAGGACGACGTGTCGATGGCCGTGCTCCCGTTCTTCCACATCTACGGGATGAACGCGATCATGAACGTCACGCTGTTCCGCGGCGGCACGATCGTCAGCCTGCCCCGGTTCGACCTGGAGTCGTTCCTGGGCGCGATCCAGCAGCACCGGATCACGTGGCTCTTCGTGGCGCCCCCGATCGTCGTCGCGCTGGCCAAGCACCCGGCGGTCGCCGGCTACGACCTCTCCAGCGTCCGCGTCGTCTTCTCGGGCGCCGCACCGCTCGACGCGCAGCTCGCCGACGAGTGCGCGCGCCGCATCGGCTGCCGCGTCATCCAGGGCTACGGCCTGACGGAGACCAGCCCGGTCAGCCACTGCGTGCCGGGCGGCCTCGCCGAGTCGCCGCCGGGCACCGTCGGCCGGGCGCTGCCCAACACCGAGTGCCGGGTCGTGTCGCCGGAGGGCCGGGACCTCGGCCCCGACGAGGATGGCGAGATCTGGATCCGCGGCCCGCAGGTGATGGCCGGCTACCTGAACAACGAGGCGGCGACCCGGACCTCGATCGACGAGGACGGCTACTTCCACACCGGCGACATCGGCCACGTCGACGCGGACGGCTGGTGGTTCATCGTCGACCGCCTGAAGGAGCTGATCAAGTACAAGGGCTTCCAGGTGCCGCCCGCGGAGCTGGAGGCGCTGCTCCTCTCGCATCCGGGGGTCGCCGACGCGGCCGTCATCGGCGTCGCGGACCCGGAGGCCGGCGAGATCCCCAAGGGCTTCGTGGTCCTGCGCGGCGACACGACGCCCGACGAGGTGATGGCGTTCGTCGCCGAGCGCGTGGCCCCGCACAAGAAGCTGCGCCGGATCGAGGTGGTCGGCGAGATCCCGAAGTCGGCCTCCGGCAAGATCCTGCGCCGCGTGCTGCGCGAGCGGGAGACGACCGCCCGCACGTAGGGTCCGGCCGTCGCCGGGGCAGAATGCCGGTGGATGGACCGCACCGAGCTCGTGGGACGGCTCGACGCGCTGACCGCCCTGCGCCGGGCGGCGGAGGCCGCCGCGGCCGGCCGGGGCGGCGTCGTGCTCGTCACCGGCGAGGCCGGCATCGGCAAGACCGCGGTGGTCGCCGAGGCGGCCGCCGCCGCGGCCGGCGCGCGCGTCGTCTGGGCCGCGTGCTGGCGTGGCGAGGGCGCGCCCGGCTACTGGCCGTGGGTGCAGGTCGCCAGGGCGCTGGTCCCCGACCCGCGGACGCCCGCGCTGCGCCGGCTGCTCTCGGGCGCGGCCGAGCGGCTGGACGAGGCGTCGCCGGCCGCCGCCCGGTTCCAGCTGTTCGACGAGCTGGCCACCGCCGTCCTGGAACGGGCGGCCGAGCGGCCGCTGGTCGTGGTGCTCGACGACCTCCAGTGGGCGGACCCGCCGTCGCTGCTCCTGCTCGACTTCCTCGCCCGACGCCTCCGCGCCGCCCCGGCGCTGGTCATCGGCACGTGCCGCGACGGCGAGGTGGCGCCCGGCGACCCGGCGGCCGGCCCGCTGGCGGCGGTCGCGGCGGCGGCCGCTCTGCTGCCGCTGGCGGCGCTGGACGAGCCGGACACCGCGCGCGTGATGGCCGGCGTGCTCGGCCGCGCGCCGGAGCCCGGCCTCGCCGCCGAGGTCCACCGGCGCACGGGGGGCAACCCGTTCTTCGTGCAGCAGGTGACGCGCCTGCTCGGGGGACCCGCTGACGCGGGGCTGCCGCTGGGCGCGCGCGACGCGATCGAGCGGCGGCTGGCCCGGCTCGGCGCCGACTGCGGCCAGGTGCTGGCGCTCGCGGCGGTGGCCGGGCCCGAGGTGTCGCCCGCCGTGCTGGCGCGCGTCACCGGCCGGCCGGTCGCGGGCGTGGTCGACCTGCTGGACGAGGCGGCGCGGGCGCGGGTGCTGACCAGACCCGACGCGCCGCTCGGCCCGTACCGCTTCGTCCACGACCTCTTCCGCGAGGCGATCCTGGAGCGCCTGGGCGGCGCCGCCAGGTCCCGGCTGCACCTGGAGCTGGCCCGAGTGCTGGCCGCCGAGCGCGAGGCCGGCGGCGCCGCGCGCCTGACCGAGCTGGCCGATCACTTCGCGCTGGGCGCCGCGGCTGGGAGGCGGGAGGAGGCGGCGCGGTGGATGCGCCTGGCGGCGTGGGACGCGTCGCGCCGGCTCGCGCACGACGAGGCGGCCCGCCACTGGCGGCACGTCGTGGAGGCGCTGGAGGCAGGCGCCGGCGGGCCGGCCGCGCAGGCGGAGGCGCTGCTGGAGCTGGGCGACGCGGCCCGCCGCGCGGGCGACGGGGAGGCGGGAAGGGCGGCCTGCTGGCGGGCGGCGGCGCTGGCCCGCCGCGCCGGCGACGGTCCGGCGCTGGCCGCCGCTGCGCTCGCCATCCACGCCGGCGGCACCCGCACGGGCGAGCCGCCGCTCGAGCTGATCGCCCTGCTGGAGGAGGCGCGCGACGCCCTCGGCACCGGGCCGACCGGGCTCCGCGCGTGCGTGCTGGCCGCGCTGGCCCGGGTGCTCGCCTGGTCGGGACGGGACGTCGGGCGCGCGGCCGAGCTCGCCGATGCGGCGGTCGCCACGGCCCGCCGCGCGGGCGACCTCGAGGCGCTCGGCGCGTGCCTGCTGGCCACCCACAACGTGGTGTGGGGGCCGGGCACCGCCGGCCAGCGGCTGGCGCTCGCCGGCGAGGTCGCCGAGGTGGCGGCGGAGACCGGCGACCGCGAGCTGCTGGCGGAGGCGCGCCTGCTCCGGGTCGCCGACCTGCTGGAGCTGGGCGACCCGGCCGTCCACGCCGAGCTGACCGCCCTCGCGGCGCAGGCGGACGAGCTGCGGCAGCCGCGCCTCCGCCACGCGGCGCTGCTGCGGCTCGCGGCGCAGGCGACGATGACCGGCCGGTTCTCGGAGGCCGAGCGCCTGGTCGAGGAGGTGAGCGTGCTCGGCCGCGAGATCGGCGACGCGGACTGGCTGAACGTCCACCGCGACCAGGTCTGGGACCTGCGCACGCTCCAGGGCCGGCGGGCCGAGCTGCTCGACGAGCTCGCGGACTGGTGGCCGCCCGGCACGGTGCGCGCCCGCTGGTTCCGGGTCGTGTCGCTGCTGGAGCGCGGCGAGCGGCGCGAGGCGGAGCTGGCGGCCGGCTCGCTGTTCGCCGCCCCGCCGCCGGCCGCCCGCAACCACGACTGGCTGCTGGGCCTGGCCTACGGGGCCGAGCTGGTCGCCGAGCTGGGGCCGGAGGCGGCGCGCGAGGCGCTGTACGCGGAGCTGCTGCCCTTCGCCGGCTCGGTCGTGGTCAGCGGCGTGATGATCGCGTGCAAGGGGAGCGTGTCGCACTACCTGGGCCTGCTCGCCGCCTCGCTGGGCCGGCGCGCCGACGCGGAGGCGCACCTGGAGCGGGCGGTGGCCGTGCACGAGCGGCTGGGCGCCCGGCCCTGGGCGCTCCTCAGCCGGCACCGGCTGGCCCGCCTGCGGGCCGGCGATCCGGGCGCCGCGGCGGAGCTGGCCGCCGTCGCCCGTGAGGCGGAGCGTTTGGGCATGGCCGGCCTGGCGGCGGAGGCGCTGGCGCCGATCGGCCGCGGCGTGTTCCGGCGCGAGGGCGCGGACTGGGTCGTCGGCCTGGACGGCGTGACCGCGCGGATGGCGGACGCGAAGGGCCTGGGCGACATCGCCGCGCTGCTGCGCGCTCCGGGCCGGGCGGTGGCGGCGGCCGACCTGGTGGCGGCGGCCGAGGCGCCGGTGCGCGCGCAGCTCGGGATGGGCGCCGACGCGGTGCTGGACGAGCGCGCCCGGCGCGAGTACCGCGCGCGCCTCGCCGACCTGGACGAGGACATCGCGGAGGCCGAGCGGTGGGCCGACCCTGAGCGGGCGGCGCGCGCCCGCGAGGAGCGGGAGGCGCTGGTGGCGGAGCTGGCCGCCGCCGCCGGCCTGGGCGGCCGCCCCCGCCGCCTCGGCGACCAGTCGGAGCGCGCCCGGAAAACGGTGACGGCGCGCATCCGCGACGTGCTCACCCGCATGGACGCCGCCCACCCGCCGCTGGCCGCCCACCTGCGCGCCTCGGTGCGTACGGGCACGTCGTGCACGTACACCCCCCCGGCGCCGGTGGAGTGGGAGCTGTAGCGTCCGAAGGGGACTCCCTCCCCTCGTGGGATGGCTGGTGCGAATGGGATGCCGGGCGATCGGCCGACCGCGCCGGCCCAACCTACCGGCTCACGCACGGCACCCCTTCGCCATGGATGAGGAGGGGACTGGGACCCCGGCACCCACACTGCAGGTCGTGACCGACCCGCAGCATGGGACCCGGCCGGCTGGCGTCGGCATGGACGCCCCCGCCCGGGGCGAAACGTACAACTGTTAGCAGTTGTACCTTTCGCGGCGCCTCGATACGTACATCTGTCGGAAGAGTGGTAAGTATTTGCCCCATGGCGATCAAACTCCACCGGACGGGCGGGGAACGTTTGTTCAACTCTTCATGCGGACTCCTCCTGTTCGTGACTGGCGACAGCTAACCCGCGTCTCGAAGACACGTACCCGGCGCGCATCGAGCCGACCGTCTCCGGTCGGCTCACGCGCCGTTCCCAATGGCCC
>Ga0075424_100004579_pt1 | contig 13073 bp, 10 predicted proteins | sample SoiMethybrSBSTD3_FD_75301 | JGI IMG/M metagenome (GOLD analysis project Ga0075424, IMG submission 75301) | Bulk soil microbial communities from a Populus tree surrounding site in Tennessee, USA - Soil MetaG P. TD hybrid SBSTD3 | ecosystem: Environmental > Terrestrial > Soil > Tree plantation... | reverse complement strand
GCAAATCGCATCAACCGCGCAGCGCACTCACGCACTTGCCCGACGTTTCCTGGTGCGCCCTCGAGATCGCTGGTGAACACAGTCTGGATCGAGTCGACAATCACCGCGTCGAACTTCTGGGAGCCGGCGGTCGCGATGATCGTTTCCAGCAGGGTTTCGTTGAGCAGCGCCACGTCTTCAGCAGATCCGTGGAGGCGTTCGGCGCGCAGCTTGACCTGTAACGCCGATTCTTCCCCGGAAACGTAGAGCGCGGAATGGCCGAGAGACTGGAGCTTACCGGCGACCTGCAGCAGCAGTGTCGACTTTCCAATCCCGGGTTCTCCGCCCACAAGAACCATCGAGCCGGGTACGATGCCGCCGCCGAGCACGAAATCGAATTCCTTGATGCCGGTCTTGAGACGACGCCCTTGTGAGCTTTTTATCTCGCGTAGTCGCGGAGTAGGCGCGACGCTCCCGCCTTCCGCCATCGACTTCTTACCGCCCACGCGCCGGCCCGAGGCTGACGTGCTGGATGCCGGTGCGGCAATCTCTTCGACAAGGGAGTTCCACTCACCGCAAACGTCGCAGCGGCCAGCCCACTTCGGGTGATCGGCGCCGCAGTTGGTGCAGCGATAAACGGTTTTTGCTTTTGGACTCACTGCGCTAGGCGAGGCGACAGATTCTCGAAGCGGGTGTAGGTCTTGTTGAAGTAGAGATTGATGAAACCGGTCGGACCGTTGCGCTGTTTGCCGACGATTATCTCGGCGCGACCTTCGAGCGAGTTGCCGTCCTTATCCGTCGGACCGTCGTACATCTCCTGACGATAGATGAACATCACCAGATCGGCGTCCTGCTCGATCGCGCCCGATTCGCGCAAGTCTGACAGTTGGGGTCGCTTGTTCTCTCCTGCACGCTGCTCAGGCGCCCGAGAGAGCTGGGACAAGGCAACCACGGGAATTCGCAGCTCGCGGGCGAGCGCTTTTAAAGAGCGCGAGATGTAGCTGATCTCCTGCTGCCGGCTTTCGACGTCGCGGGGTCCCTGCATCAGCTGCAGGTAGTCGATCACCAGCATCCCAATGTTGTTCTCCATCTTCAGGCGCCGCGCTTTCGATCTCATTTCGAGGAGATTCATCGCCGGTGTGTCGTCGATCCAGATTGGCGCGTGGCTGAGAATGCCCGCGGCGCGACCGAGCCGCACGAACTCGTCGTCGTGCAATTTTCCTTTGCGCAGGCGCTGAGCGTCGACACGTCCTTCAGATGTAAGCAGGCGCTGAACCAACTGCTCTTTGCTCATTTCGAGCGAGAAGAACGCGACCGGCACGTTGTTATCCAGTGCCGCGTTCTGCGCGATGTTGAGGACGAATGCAGTTTTTCCCATCGATGGCCGAGCCGCGACGATGATAAGATCCGATGGCTGGAAACCTGCCGTCATCTCGTCGAGATCCTTGAAGCCGCTCGCCACACCCGTAATCGATCCACCGCCACGCTGAATCTCTTCGATGCGCTCCATCGTGGGCCACAACAGCTCCTTGATGCGCATGAAGCCTTCGCTGCCGCGACTCTGGTTGACCTCGAAGATCTTGTGCTCGGCTTCGTCGAGCAGCTCAGTCGATGGAGCAGCGGACTCGAACGCCTCGGCGACGATCGCGGTCGAGACCTCGATCAGGCGACGGCGGAGCGCCTTCTCGCGAACGATCTTGGCGTGATACTCGACGTTTGCCGCGGTGGGAACGGCGTCGACAAGAAACGCGATGTAATCCTTGCCACCGCTCGACTCGAGCGAGCCGGTGCGAGCCAGCTCCTCGGACAGCGTAAGCGGATCAACTACATCACCGCGCTCCGACAGAGCAAGCATCGCGCGGAAAATCCGGCGATGCCCCTCGCGGTAGAACATCGTGTCGTCGAGAAACTCCGTAGCGCGCAGAATCGCGTCCGGATCCATGAGCATCGCCGACAACACCGCCTGCTCTGCATCTTCAGAGTAAGGCGGTCGGCGATCGCGGTACGGATCACGTGCGGGCGCTGCTATCGAGAATTCTACGGGCGAACTTGACATCTTCCCACGTCGGGCGTTTCCAGGCCGGATTGCGCAGCAAAGCGGCCGGGTGATAGGTGACGACGAGCGGTATGCCGTGATATCTGTGCATCAAACCACGGAGTTGGCCGATCGGCGTTTTGGTGTTGAGCAGAGTTTGGGCAGCAAACGTCCCAAACGCAACGATCACTTTTGGCTTGATCAGCTCGAGCTGACGAATCAAGTAAGGACTGCACGCTTCGACTTCTTCCGGTCGCGGATTTCGGTTTCCGGGCGGGCGATGTTTCAGAACGTTGCAGATGAATACGTCCTCACGATTTAGGTCGATCGCCGCGAGAATCTTGTTGAGCAGTTGTCCCGCCTGACCAACGAACGGACGCCCTGTTTCGTCTTCTTTCGCGCCAGGCGCTTCACCAACGCAGACGAGCTTCGCTTTCGGATTTCCCTCACCGGGAACTCCCTTGGTCGCCGTCTCGTACAGCGGGCAGCGCGTGCACTTATGAACCTTCTTCGCAATCTCGTCGAGGGAGTCGAGCTTGTCGATCGCGCTCGGAATCAGCTCCGCTTCACCTGATGCGATGACGATTCCTTTCTTGAATGCCATGTCCGGCGCGCTCTCGGCGGAGGTTGTAGGCGTGGGAGCCGGTGCGAATGCCTCTCTCGTCGACGAAGCCGCGTCAACATTCACGCCAGCCTGGCGAAGTGAATCACGCCAATCCGTGAGATCCTGATCGGCGACTTCTTCCGCCAGCTGTCGTAAACTCGGCTGCGGCTTTGGTGTTGTCCGAACTCGACCGGCCGCCCCAATCAGCCGCATTACCTCATCGACGTCGAGCGAATCCAGTACCAGCTCGGTTTCGCCGAGCTCGCGACGCTGCTCGAGGTAGCGCCGAAGCAAACCTCTAGCGTTCACTCAGCGCCGCCTCGACGCAATCGAGAATGATTTCGGCGACGGCGGATTTCGGCATCAGCTCCAACGCCTGCTGCTTTCCTTCGCGATCGATGATGGTGACTCGATTGGTGTCAACCCCAAAACCGGCACCGGGCTCGGTTGCGTTGTTCAGCACCACGAAATCCAGCTGCTTCGATTCCAGCTTCTCGCGCGCGTTTTTCGCGCCATCGTTCGTCTCCAGTGCAAAGCCAACGATTACGCTTTTCTTCTTTCGCTTGGCAATCGTGCTCTTCAGGATGTCCAGCGTTGGCTCGAGCGCGAGCTTGGGAGCGGTTTTGCCTTTCTTGATCTTCTCAGTGACCTGCTGGACCGGTCTGAAATCCGCGGGCGCCGCCGCCATGATCAGCACATCGGCGCTCGGTAATTCCTCGGCAACCACTTTCGCCATCTCGTCGACCGTCTCGATCCTTGTCGCACCAATTTCGGGTGGGACCGCGACATCGACATGACCGGCAATCAACACTACGTCGGCTCCTCTCCGCCACGCCGCTCTCGCCAGCGCGACACCCATCTTGCCGCTACTGTGATTGGAGATGAAGCGAACGGGATCGATCTGCTCGCGGGTTGCGCCGGCGGTGACGACGATTCTTCGCCCGCGCAGGGAAGACTTCTGCTCGAGCAGTCGACCAAGATGACTCACAATGGTCTCCGGCTCCGGCATCCTCCCTGGTCCGCTTCCTTCGCCGACCGCGAGCGCGCCCTCATCAGGCTCGAGGATTTCGTAGCCGAGTGAGCGCGCCTGCTCTACGTTGCGCTGCGTCTGGATGTGAGCCCACATCCGATCGTTCATCGCTGGGACCAGCAGAACCTTGCCCGTCGCCGCCAACAAGCAGGCAGTCAGAAGATCATCGGCGAGTCCGTGCGCGGCACGGCCCACGAAATCCGCGGTTGCAGGAGCAACCACGATTACCGCTGCTTCGCGAGCGAGCTTGATGTGATCGAGCGCGTGGCCGGGGCCGAAGATCTCGGTATGCACCGGCCGTCCAGTGACAGCTTCGAACGTGATGGGACCGACGAACTCGCGCGCTCCACGAGTCATGACAACGTCGACTTCAGCACCCGCTTGTGTAAGCAAACGCGCCAGCCACACTGACTTGTAGCTGGCGATGCCCCCGGTAACTCCGAGGAGAATGCGGTTGCCGTCGAAGGGACGCGCGGTAGCTACTCCGTGCGACGGCGCGGCACTACTCGATACTCGACCTGACCGTCGGTCAGCTCTTCGAGCGCGCGCGTGGTGAGCTTCTTCTCACCCGGCGCCGAGCGATCGCGTGGGAACTCGTTGAGCACACGCGCATACTTCGCGGCGACGAGAACTCCCAGATACTTGTTGGTAGCGTGCTGCGCGACTTCGGTTGGAATGAAAACCTGCATTACTTCCTCTTTGAGTATTGACCTATTGCCCGTTGGATCCCTTCCACCAATTCCTTCACCCGGCGATCCAATCCCGGGCTTCGCGAACGCTTAAACCGCTCGCCTTTGCCGTCGATGATATCGGACACGGCGGTGACCGCGGTCTCGAGGTCGTCGTTCACCACCACGTACTCGTACAAATCTATCGCCTTCAGCTCGTCTTTGGCACTCTCAAATCGCCGCACCAGGGCGTTTTTGTCCTCGGTTCCGCGCGCTTTGAGCCTCTCGAGCATCGCCTCGCTCGACGGCGGCAGAACGAAAATAAGCAACGAATCAGGAAAAGCCTTGATGAACTGCCGGGTGCCTTGAACGTCAATGTCCATGATGACGTTCTGGCCGGAAGCCATTACGCGCTCGACTTCAGACCGCAACGTTCCGTACAAATGCCCATGGACCGTCGCTGATTCCGCGAAGGCTCCCGCTTTTTGTCGTCGCCTGAATTCGTCGGATGAGATGAAGTAGTAGTCTTGTCCTTCCTTCTCACCCGGTCGCGGTGCGCGCGTCGTGCACGAGACCGAATACCCGCAATCCTTTCTCGATATCAGAAGCCGGTGTGCGATGGTCGTTTTGCCGCCGCCCGACGGCGACGAAAGGATTATCGGAACCGGCATCTACTCGAGGTTCTCGACCTGCTCGCGAATGCGCTCCAGCTCTTCCTTCGTCGCGATCACATCCTCCTGGATCTGGGCATCGCTCGCCTTGCTGCCGATGGTGTTCGCCTCGCGCACCATTTCCTGGAGAATGAATCCAAGTCGTTTGCCGACAGGCTCGGCAGTCTTCGACTGGGCTGTCTCGCGAAACGCGGCGACGTGCGACCGAAACCGATCGAGCTCCTCGGCGACGTCGAGTTTGTCGGCGAGAATGGCGATTTCCTGGGCAACTCGCTGCGGATCTGCGCCGGCAGCGCCAATCAGCTCGGACACGGTGCGCTTGATTCGCTCGTGATGTTCCCTGAGGCGAACCGGAGCCCTCGCTTCTATCCGCGCGAGTCGAGATTCCACCGACGCGATGCGCTCGAGAAGAAAAGCGGCCAGCAATGCCCCCTCCGAACGCCGCATCGCGACCAGTTGATCAGCAGCCTTGCTGACAATTCCGGAGAAAGCTTCGCCGGCGGCGCCGTCCAATTCGTCAGTTGGAGCACTCACCACATCGGGCAAACGCAGGATCGTTCCGAGGTCGACTTCACCACCGAGCGCGTGTTTTTTCTGCAGCTCGCGAAGTGTCGTCGCATACTGCGCGACTTTCCCCTCATCGATTCTCGGGCCAGCGCCTCCTCCGGCGGAATCGAGTCTGGCCGTCAGCGTGACATGCCCGCGGGCGATTTTTTGACGAAGCAGCTCGCGGACATCGCCTTCCCAGCGAGCCAATGCCGCCGGAAGCTTCAGGTTTGGACTAAAAAAGCGATGGTTGACGGTTCTGATTTCGACGCTGGCGTGTGATCCACCAACGACCCCTTCGGCGGCCCCGAATCCCGTCATGCTGGATATCATGTGAGGTGGCCTATCCTATGACGCGACAACGGCTTTGTCAATTCCAGAAGTCCCAGCGCACACCATAGATGGCGAGAACGCGCGGCATCTCGAAACCGGGGACGATGTCGTACTGGTAGCCCAGAATGTTGCGCTGCTGGTAGGTGATGACTGCCCGCATGATGCGAATCTCCAAAAGCGCAGACAGAGTTTTCGCTATCAAGCTGGGCTCATTGCCATCGGCAAATGGGAAAGCCGTCGCGCTTCGATACTCATAGACACCGGCAGCTTTGACCTCGAAGTCACCGCGCGGAAAGCGCCTGAGGAAATTATTGGAGTAGTTGATCTCAGAACGGCTTTGCCATTCGGGTTGATAGCGATCCGGGCTGCTCCAGTGAACAGCAAAAGCGTCGATGCCGAGTCCGCGGAAAAGAGGTCCTCGTATCGCGCCCGTGTATCCGCTTATTCGACCGGGTGAGCTTGGCAGCAAAAGAGCGTCGTAGACGATCGGTGCAAGGCCATTCCCACGATCCGCGCTGATGAGTCCACCCGATACCCATGGCCTTAATAGCTTGAGCCCGACCTCATATCTGAATGCAGTAAGGGCGGCTTCGGTTGAATTGCCAGTCGGGGTGCGGCTGGAAATTGAGCCCGAAAACGCGATGAATGGCACTGGCTGCGCTCTGATTCCGCCGCTCACGCTATTGATCTGCCGAAAACCGTCGTGCTCGGCCATCCCGCTCACGACGCCGATGGGAGAGACGATGTCGAGTCGTCCGCTCGCTCCGTTGTAGGTCGACCCGCCGAGTGCACGCAGCCTGTCTTCCGCCTCGAGTCGCATTGGACCGATGGTGTACCCGCCGCTCACCACGTACTGGGATTCCGAGATCCGTCGCTGAAGGGTGTCCGGCTGCGACGTCGCCGTCACGCTGCGATCGGGCGAGGTTGTTCCTTTGAAGCCCAACGAAGCGGCAGTGAGCTGTAGCCAAGGGCCGCGGTTACTCTCACCGACTGCGGCACGGAGGTAAGCGTCCGTGTATGTCGCGTCCAGCCCGAGCACGGGCGATGCGCCTGACTGTCCACGTTGAATATTTCGCGTCGGATGATGACGGATTACGAATCCGTCGAGGCTCCACGATTTCCTGGCGAATCCCGCTCTCGTCAACAGGGACAACGCATCGCCGCTCCCGGCGAAGCGCGAGCTCGTCACGCCGTACTGTTGTCCGGCGAATTGGAGAAGTCCGCCATTGTCCATACGACGGCCATAATAGCCGCGATAGAGATTGGTCTCTTCGTTGCCGGTCGCGACGTCGGCACGCGTGTAAGGATCGGTGTTCTCGACCCGCCAGCTGCGCATGTAGACGCGCAGCTCGCCCGCACTGCGCTCGATGCTCAGATGCTCGAGTGTCCAGAGCTGAACGCTCGACAGGTCGAGCACTCCACCGGTTTTGTTATCGAGATTGTCGATCTCGATGCCGTCGTAGAAAACTCGAACGCGATCGAACCCGTTGTTGTAGGCTGCGGTTTGTGGCGTCGCCAGCCAGCCGGAGCGAAACGTGGTGACCCCGGGAATGCGATCGAGCAGATCGATCACCGTCAGCGCTCCGGTCGCGAAAAGCTGCGTGCGATCCCACTCGTACTGCGGGCCGATCTCATAGAGAACCGGATCCGCAAATCGACCCACTGGAGGCTTGATGGTGTCGGTTTTCACCTTGGCACTATCCGGTCCCGAATCAGTTTTCGGCTTAACTGGGATCGGAACTTCACTGGCCGGCGGTTGCACCACCTGCGCTGACGCGATGGACGACAGCGCGTACAAAATCGCCCCGACCACGAGGCCGGGGCGGGCGAAGCGGATCGCGTTTCCACTTGCTCGGATCAGCGCGCTCTCCCGCGGACGAATTCGATGAAGGTACCCGTCGGCACTCCCGTCGGTCCCTTGGGAATCGTAACGAGGTCGGTTTCGGAATACGCAGTGCCGGCAATATCGAGGTGTGCCCACGAGTAACCTTCTGCGAACTCCTTAAGAAACAGCGCTGCCGTTGTCGCGCCCGCCGGACGACCACCCGAGTTTTTTACGTCGGCGACGTCGGATTTGATCAGCTCCTTGTACTCATCCCATAAGGGCAAGGGCCAGCCGGGCTCTCCCGCTCTCTTGCCGGCGCCGAGAATTTCGGTAACCAGCACTTCGTCGGTCGAGAAGACGCCGCTCGCCGTGTGGCCAAGCGCGATCACGCACGCGCCAGTCAGCGTAGCGGCATCGATCACCACATCGGGATTGAACTTTTTCGCGTAGTTGAGACAGTCAGCGAGAACGAGACGGCCTTCGGCGTCCGTATTGATGATCTCGATCGACTTGCCATTACTCGCCTTCACGACATCGCCGGGATTCATCGCTGTGCCCGAGGGCATGTTCGTCGTCGCACCGATAATGCCGACGACGTTCACTTCCGGCTTGAGCTGACCGAGAGCTTCCATCGTTCCCAACACGCCGGCGGCTCCGCACATGTCGAACTTCATGAACTCCATGCCCTGCGCCGGCTTGATGGAGATTCCACCGCTGTCGAAGCACAATCCCTTCCCCACTAACACCACCGGCTTGGCGTTGGGCTTTCCCCCGCTGAACTCGATCGCGATGAGTTTGGGTTCCTGTGGGGTTCCCTGCGCCACCGCGAGAAAGGAGCCCATCTTTTCTGCTTCGAGATCGCGGCGACCGAGCACCGTGACCTCCATGCCGTAGCGCTTTCCGATGTCGGTCGCGGTCTGCGCGAGGAAATCCGGCGTGCAGAGGTTCCCTGGCATCATCGCCAGGCGTCGCGCGAGGCTTTGACCGTCGCCAATTGCCTTGCCGTTGTTCAGCGCGCGACGGGTCTCGTCAGTGTTGTTGGTGAGAATTGTCGCCTTCTCGAGAGGCTTCTTCTTCTCGGGTTCCGGCACCGGTGACTTGAGATCGATGTACTCCCAGCTGCCGGCGATCAAACCGATCGTGATGACCTCGACTTCCTCGGCGGTGATTTCGCCGGCGTACCACACCATTTCGCCGACGCCGAGCCGATGCGCGTTGCGCGCCGCGAGAGTTGCCGCACGCTTCATCGCCGCGCGCCGATCGGTCATCGGACCCATGCCGACCAGCAGAATCCTTCGCGGACCTTTGGTGAACCCGGTGAGGTGGAGTGTCTCATCACGCGATCCGCGGAAATCCTTCATGTCGATCATGCGGGTGATCGCGCCCTGAGTCGCCGCGTCGAGAGCAGCGATGCCGGCGAGGGTTGGATTTTCGGGGAGAGCGACGACGAGTAATGCGGTGCCAACCTCGATCGGGCTCTGTGAAGCGATGCTGACCGAGACCACCGCTAGCTCTTCATCCCGGCGATGACCTGATCGCCAAACGCAGACGTCGACACCTCGGTCGCGCCCGGCATCTGTCGCGCAAGATCATAAGTGACGCGCTTCGACTTGATCGCGTTCTCCATTCCCTTGATGATCAGCATCGCGGCTTCGCTCCAACCCATGTATTCGAGCATCATTACACCCGAGAGTATGACGCTGCCCGGGTTGATTTTGTCGAGATTGGCGTACTTGGGCGCGGTGCCATGCGTTGCCTCGAACACGGCGACGCCATCGCCGACGTTGCCGCCCGGCGCGATACCCAACCCGCCAACCTGTGCCGCGGCCGCGTCGGAGAGATAATCACCGTTCAGGTTTGGCGTCGCGATCACCGAGTACTCGGACGGACGGAGAAGCAGCTGCTGGAACATCGAGTCAGCGATGCGGTCGCGCATCACGATCGCATCAGCGCGCGCGTTCTGCCCCCCTTTCGACAACTCGGCCTCGGTGCACGTGTCGTCAGGGAACTTTTCGCGCGCCACCTCGTAGCCCCAATCGCGGAATGCCCCCTCGGTGAACTTCATGATGTTTCCCTTGTGCACCAGCGTCACTGACTCTCGGTCGTTCTGGATCGCGTAGCGGATGGCCATCTCCACCAGCCGCTTCGAGCCAAACTCGGACATCGGCTTCACGCCAAGTGCAGATTTCTCCCGAATCTCGCTCTTGAATTCCTTCCGTAAGTAATCGGCGATCTTTTCGGCTTCAGGGGATCCCGCCTTCCATTCAATGCCCGCGTAAACGTCCTCTGTATTCTCGCGGAAAATCACGACATCGACTTTTTCCGGCTCTTTTACCGGTGCGCCGACGCCTTCGAAGTACCGGACTGGACGGATGCAGGCATAAAGATCCAGAACCTGCCTCAGCGTGACATTCAAAGACCGAATTCCACCACCCACTGGCGTGGTCAACGGGCCTTTGATCGACACGCGATACTCCGCCATTGCGTCCACGGTTTCCTGCGGCAGCCAATCGTTGAATTGCTTGAAGGATTTCTCACCCGCGAACACCTCCATCCAGGCAATCTTTCGGGCGCCCTGATAGGCCTTTTCTACGGCGGCGTCGAATACGCGCACTGAAGCACGCCAAATGTCGGGGCCGGTCCCGTCGCCTTCGACGAAGGGCACGATGGGATTGTCGGGAACCTCCAGCTGTCCGCTCTTGTAAACGATCCCTTCACCGCGCGAAGGGACTCTGGCGTACTTATACTTGGTCATCTACTCCAGATAGTTAAATGCGAATCGCCAAATGTAGTGCAACTCGGCGTCGCACAAAACCTTCCAGATAGCCAGCACAACAGGCGTTCGCTACGTATTGGGATTAATGCTGCACCGAGACAAAATTCTACGTACGCTTTTCCTCTCCACCGTTGTTGTAGCCGGATGTGGTCGCCCACCGCGGGTGAATGGCGCTGCTGGTGCACCACCGTCTCCAAGCGTGACCTGGCAGCCTCCGGCAAATGCGGTGAAGCCGGAACCTCTCGTTCCTCCCGCGCAACTAGCTGCCATTCCGCCCGATCTCGCCGATCGTGTGCGGCAGCTGACGATTAGTGACGTGGTCGACATCGCGCTGAGAAACAATCCAGCCACGCGCGCTTCGTGGTCGCAGGCGCGAGCTGCCGCATTCACGTTTGGTTCCGAGCGCGGCCAATACTATCCGACCATTAATGCGACTACTACGGTCGGCCGCTCGCAAACACCGGCAACGACAACACGTCCTGCCGGCAAAACGACCTCATACGGTCCGTCGGTTTCGCTGACTTATCTCGTGCTCGATTTTGGCGGACGATCGGGATCCATCGAGCGAGCCCGCCAGGAGCTGTTCGCTGCAAACCTTACGCATAACTCGACCATCCAAAACGTCGTGCTGCAAGCGGAAGTCGCGTACTTCACTTACATGGCGACTGCATCGCTGCTCTCGGCTGAGCGTTCTGCGATCGCGGAGGCTCAGGCAAACCTCAATGCAGCCCAGGGCCGCAATCGGGTGGGTCTCGCGACGATCGCCGATGTACTGCAGGCGAAGACCGCCTTGTCGCAGGAGCAGCTGAATCTCGAGACGACACAGGGAAACCTGCAGGCAGCGCGCGGGGGATTGGCCGCTGCGCTGGGACTGCCGGCAAATCTCCCCTTCGACCTGCAGCCCCTCACCGAGCCGCTACCGGTGCGCACGCTGGCACTCAGCGTCGACAGCGTTATCAGCGAGGCGCTGCGTAGCCGTCCCGACCTGCAGGCTGCGCGAGCCCAAGCCGAGGCGGCGGCGCAGTCCGTTCGCGTCGCCAAATCCGCCGAGCTTCCATCGCTATCGCTGAACAGCACCGCCGGCCGCAGTTTTTCCAACCCGCAGCTCTTTGCTGGTCCTTCCTACAACATCCAGCTCGGACTCTCGATTCCGATCTTCAACGGCTTCTCGCACCAGTACGACGTCGCCGCCGCGCGTGCGCAGGCAGACGCGGTGTCGGCAATTGCCGATCAAACACGGCAGACAGTCGTCACTCAAGTCTTTGTGTCGTACTACGCTTTGCAGACTGCCGCACAACGTGTCACCACCGCCGATGATTTGCTCGCCAGCGCACAACAGTCCGCTGAAGTCGCAGCAGGCAGATATCGCGAGGGCGTTGGCAGCATCATCGATCTTCTCACTGCCCAGACCGCGCTCGCAAACGCTCGCGCGCAGCAGGTTCAAGCACGCTGGGAGTGGTACACATCCCTGGCGCAACTCGCTCGCGACGCCGGTGTACTCAGTGTCCGCGGCGACACGCCGTTCGTTTTTTCAACTGATTCAACCGTGCCGCGTCCACTTCCGAACCCGGTTAGACCATGAGCACGCGTGGTTTACGCGCGTTCATCGCAGCGGTTGCTCTGACTGCATCTGCTGCCTGCTCGAAAAAGGATCCGCCGCGACAGCCGACGGTGCCCGTCAGCGTCACCACGGTAACGCGAACGACAGTTCCCTACATCGTAACCGCCAACGGCGTGGCCGAGCCGATGCAGACCGTCGCCGTTCAAGCGCAGGTCAACGGCATTCTTCAGCGAGTGGCGTTTGCTGAAGGACAAGAGGTTACGGTGGGCCAGGTATTGTTTCAGATCGATCCGCGACCGTATCAGGCTGCCCTGAATCAGGTGCGTGCCCAGCTGACCCGCGATGAGGCGGTGGCCGCGAATACCCGTCGAGATGCAACTCGTTACGCGGCACTGGTCAAGGAAGGCTACGTCACAGGCTCGCAGGCGGATCAAGCCGAAGCGAACGCAGTTTCAGCGGCGGCAACTGTGGAAGGCGATCGCGCCAACGTCCAGAAAGCCGCGCTCGACCTCGCCAACACGACAATTCGCGCGCCGATTTCCGGGAAAACGGGGAGCTTGCTGGTGCGCCAGGGAAATCTGGTCAAGGCAAACAGTGACCCACCGTTGGTTGTGATAAATCAGATTCGCCCGATCCTGGTGCGCTTCTCCGTGCCCCAGAGTCAGTTCACCGACATTCAGCGCTACTACCGGAGCGGGAACGCGCTGCTGGTGCGAGCGAAGCCGTCGGAGGGGACGGCAGTCCCGGTCGACGGCACGCTTGCGTTCGTCGATAACAATGTCGACACCACGACGGGCACAGTGATGCTCAAGGCGCGATTCACCAACCCCGAAGGCGCGATATGGCCGGGCCAATACATGAATGTCGCTTTGCAGCTTTACGTCGACCCGAACGCTTTGACCCTTCCCGCCCCCGCAGTACTGACCGGACAGCAAGGCACATACGTCTATACAGTGGACACAGGTAATACCGCGAAGCAGACTCCAGTGCAGGTATCCCGGACTGTGGATTCGCTTGCCATCATCGCCAGCGGATTGCGCGAGGG
>Ga0075424_100004576_pt1 | contig 13074 bp, 12 predicted proteins | sample SoiMethybrSBSTD3_FD_75301 | JGI IMG/M metagenome (GOLD analysis project Ga0075424, IMG submission 75301) | Bulk soil microbial communities from a Populus tree surrounding site in Tennessee, USA - Soil MetaG P. TD hybrid SBSTD3 | ecosystem: Environmental > Terrestrial > Soil > Tree plantation... | reverse complement strand
GTAGCCGTCGTACAACAGGCCCGACAGGACGTCCCCGATGGCGTACACCACGACCGCCGCGACTCCCGCCAGCAGCAGGCTCTTCTTCGCAGTCCGGCCGTGCCACCAGCGGGAGATCACCTCACCACACGAAACGGCGCGTGAGACATTCTTCATGTCCGCTACCTCCCAGCTTCATGGTCTGTTCGCGGACGGCCACGCAGCCAGAGCCGGACGGGACGACGTCAGGGGACCTTTGTCCCGCCTGCTCGCGTTCGGGCTGGCATGGGGGTAACCGCGGAACTGACCGGGATCGTCGCGGGCTCCTGGTTATCGTCGCCGGCACGACCTGGGTTTCGGGCTGGCCGCGCGGTTGGTTCACTGCACAGACGCCATGGCCGGTCCGTCGTGCGGCCACGATGAATCGCCTGCGTTGCGCGGGGTTCCTGGTCACCGCCGGGGGTTCGCGGGAAGGATGGGTGGCATGGCGCCACGCTGGGTCGGCACGCACACAAGCTGCCGGTCCCGGCGCGGCGTGCCCGCGGTCTGGCGCCGGCGGTTGCGGTGACCGGTTGCCTGGTGGCGGGCTGGGCGGCCGGTGGGGCAGCGCGCCGGGTCAGCGTGCGCACCGGCGTCTGTGATGGGGAGGCGTTCGGGCCGCTGCCGGGGGATGAGTTGCTCGCGCATCCGATGGTGGAGTGGACCCGCGGCGTCACCGTGCACGCGGGCCCGGAGCGGGTGTGGCCGTGGCTGGCCCAGATGGGATACGGGCGCGGCGGCTGGTACACCCCGCAGTGGGTGGACCTGTTCGCCGGTTCGGTGCCGTCGGCCAACGCTGGATGACCGTCGAACTCACGGACGAATGACGGACAAATGATCAAGGACCCGACCGCCGTGATCAGCGATCAGGCCCTTGACCTGCTGCTTCTCGAGTAGCCCCGACCGGATTTGAACCGGCGCTACCGCCTTGAGAGGGCGGCGTCCTGGGCCGCTAGACGACGGGGCCAGCGACTGCACCGTAGCGCACGGACGGTAGCGACGCCAAACCGACACCGCTCCCCCGGCCGCTGCGGGACCGGTGCCTCCCGGGCCGACCGCTGGAGCACGCTCGGAACAGGGTTGCAACAGTTACTGTGTCTAGTGTGTTCTAGATGGCGAACGCATGTTCTAAATAGTCCGCCCCGCTGGCGTGCCTGGCGAACCGGCCGCACGGCCGGTACCGGCTGTCGTGCCCGGTTGAGTTCACCTACCGGGGCGATGAGGTCGCTACCCAGGCCATGTCGGGCGCGATCCGTTACGACGTCAGCCACGACCCGGCACGGGACCGCTGGTACATCGACGCCTCCTGGCGCACCCAGCCGGTGCCTGCCCCCGCCCTAGACGACTTGCGCCAGGCCCCGGTCCTCGCGGTCGACCTGAACCGCGGCCACCTCGACGCGTGGATGGTCACCCCGGACGGGAACCCGGCCGGGCCGCCCATGACGATCCCGCTCATCCTGGCGGGGCTGCCCGCCTCGCAGCGCGACGGGCGGCTGCGCGCCGCCATCTCCGAGCTGACCCGAATTGCCCGCCAGCACAGCTGCCGGGCGGTCGCGATCGAAGACCTTGACTTCGCCGGCGCCCGCGAGCAGGGACACGAGCGCCACGGCAGCCGGCCGTCCCGCGGTCGGCGCGGACGGGGCTTCCGGCAGATAGTCGCGGGCCTCCCCACAGGGAAGTTCCGGGACCGGCTCACCCAGATGGCCTCGAATGCAGGCGTGGCGGTGATCGCAGCCGACCCCGCCTACACGTGCCGGTGGGGCCGCGAGCACTGGCTCCCCGCCCTGCAAGACCGGGCTTCCCCGGTCGCCCCCGTTGCCGTCCACCATGCGGCGGCGGTGGTGATCGGCAGGCGTGCGCTCGGCCACCGGGCGCGGCGACGGGCAGGCGTGACCGGCGGCGGCCAGAGGACCGGCCGCCGGAGAGCTGCCCCCCGAGCACCCGCAGCCAGGCGAACGGACAAGAACGGCAGGCCCCGCAAGGCCCAGCGGCAGCCACCCCAGTGGCCGAAGACCGCGACGGCCAAGCGGACACGCCCGCCCGACCAGGCGGCCCAAGACCGTTCGGGGCCGCTGGCCAGCCAGGACCATGTCCTGCTAGCTCAGTAGAGACGGTATCTTTCCTTATATGTTGGCGTTCATCATCATCCTGCTGATCGTGGGATTGATTGCCGGGGCCATCGCCCGGCTGCTGGTCCCCGGCCGGGACCCAATGAGCCTGCTCGGGACCATGGGCCTCGGGATCGTCGGCTCCTTCGTCGGGGGCTTCCTGCAGAACCTGGTGTTCCTCCACACCGTGTCCCTCTTCGCGCTGCATCCGGCGGGGATCCTGGGCTCGATCATCGGCTCCATCATCGTCCTGCTGATCTCGCGGATCTTCGGGCGCAGGCGCGTCCGCCGAGCCTGAGCCCGGCAGGCGCGGGCCAGGACGGCCGGCCCGGACCAGGGCCGGCTCGTGCGCTAGCCGGTGGCTGGCCAAGGCGCGAAAAAGCGCGCCCGGGGCCGGACGCGCTATTCATGCCAAACGATCAAGCCGTTGAGCTGGGGTACCAGGACTCGAACCTAGACTAACGGGGCCAGAACCCGTCGGGCTGCCAATTACCCCATACCCCACCGGACCGGGCCGACCGGCCCGCTCGCGCCTGTGCAGTGTAGCCGAAACCGGTACCGGCCCCAAAGCGATCCCCGGGGCTGGCGCGGGCCAGCGATCCCCGGGCCAGCCCGGGTCGGCGGTGCCCGGGGTCAGGCGGCGCCCTCGGCCAGCCTCACCGCGCGGGCCAGCCGGTCCAGCGTTTTCTCCCGCCCGAGCAGTTCGATCGAGTCGAACAGTGGCGGCGCTACCCGGTGCCCGGTGACCGCGACGTACACCGGGGTGAACGCCACCCGCGGCTTCAGGCCCAGGTCGGTGATCAGGGCGGCCCGGAGCACGCGCTCGATCTCCTCGTGCGACCAGGTGCCAAGCCCGGCGAGGGCCTTCCCCGCGGCGGCGAGCGCCGGCACCGCCTCTGGTGTCAGGACCCGCGCCGCGTCCTCGGGGTTCACGTGGAAGCCCGCCCCGTCGACAAACAGGAATCCCAGCATCCGCACCGCGTCGCTGAGCTTGCTGATCCGCGTCTGGATCAGCGCGGCGCCGGCCGCGATCAGTTCCGCGTCCGCCGCCGGCACGGGGTCGGGGACCAGCTCGGACCGGGTGAGGAAGGGCGTGATCCGGGCGGCGAAGTCGGCGGGCTCCAGCGCCCTGATCTTGTCGCCGTTGATCGCTTCAAGCTTGCGCACGTCGAACTGGGCCGAGTTCTTGTTCACCCTGGCCAGATCGAACTCCGCCGCCATCTCGGCCAGCGTGAACTCTTCCCGGTCCTCCCCCGGCGACCAGCCGAGCAGCGCCAGGTAGTTGCAGATCGCCTCGGGGAGAAAGCCCTGCTCGCGGTACCAGTTGATGGAAACGACGCCGTTGCGCTTGGACAGCCGCTGGCCATTTGGGCCGAGGACGTAGGGCAGGTGGGCGAACGCCGGGATCCGGTCCGCGGGGACGCCCATCGCGCCGTAGACCGCGATCTGCCGGGGGGTGGACGACAACAGGTCCTCGCCCCGTACCACGTGGGTGATCTCCATGAGCACGTCGTCGACCGCGACCGCCAGCGTGTAGAGCGGCCTGCCGTCGGCCCGGGCCAGCACGAAGTCCGGCACGTGCGCGTGGTCGAAGGTGACCTCGCCGCGGACCAGGTCGGTGAACGTGGTCGAGCCCTCGGGCATGCGAAACCTGACCACCGGCTTGCGGCCTTCCGCCACGTACTCCGCGACCTGCTCGGCGGTGAGATGCCGGCAGTGGCCGTCGTACCCGCTCGCGCCGCCGGCCTCGCGTGCGGCCTGCCGCCGGGCTTGGAGTTCGTCGGTCGTGCAGTAGCAGTAGTAGGCGTGCCCGTCGGCCAGGAACCGGGAAACCCACTCGGCGTAAGTTCCCATTCGCTCGCTTTGCAGGTAGGGCCCGAACGGCCCGCCGACCCCGGGCCCCTCGTCCCAGTCCAGGCCCAGCCAGCGCAGGGTGTCCTGCGCGGAGGCGATGTATTCGGGCTTCACCCGGGTGGCGTCGGTGTCCTCGATGCGCAGCACGAACGTGCCCCGTTTGGCGTGGGCGAACGCCCAGTCGTACAGGGCGGTGCGGATGTTGCCCACGTGCAGGTCACCGCTGGGTGAGGGGGCGAACCGCACCCGGATCCCGCGCTCAGTCACCTTTCTCCACCTTGTTCGTCAGGGTGCCGACCGCGTCGATCGACACCGATACCTCATCCCCGCAGGCCAACTCCTCCGCCGCGCCGGCTTCCCCCGCCAGCAGCACATCCCCCGGCAGCAAGGTCATCACGCTACTCGCGGCGGCGATCAGCGCCGCCACGCCCTGGGCGGTCCCCGGGATGGCGGCGCGCCGCCGCTCCTGCCCGTTCACCGCGGTGACCAGCGTGGCGTCACCGGCCACGGCGTCGGTCTCGATCCACGGCCCCAGCGGGCAGAACGTGTCGAACCCCTTCGCCCGCGCCCACTGGCCGTCGCTGGCCTGCAGGTCTGCCGCGGTGACGTCGAGGGCGCAGGCGTAGCCGAAGATCACAGCGGCGGCCTGCTCCGGCGGTACCTGGCGGCACAGCCGGCCGATGATGACGGCCAGCTTCCCTTCCGCGCCCAGGCGGTGCGCCTGCACCGGGTAGCGGATCGGGTCCGACGGCCCGCAGACGGCGGTGGACGGCTTCAGATACATAACGGAATCGCCGTTCAGCCCCTCATCCGCCCGCCCGGCTGGCCCGGGGCCGGCGCGGCCGAAGCCGATGACCTTGCTGGGCAGCACCGGAGCCAGCAGCCGGACGTCGGTGATCGGGTAGGTGGTGCCGGTCAGCCGGATGCTGTCGCTGCCCCCGCCGAACGGGTGACCGGCCAGCTCGGCGATGACCTCGCCGCTGCCTGCCGTGCCGCCGACCCGGGCCGTGCCCACCAGCCCGTAGGAGACCTCATCGCCCGCGGCGAACCTCGCGATGCGCACGCCCAGATCCCGGCGTTACTGCCGGTACCCCTCCACCTCGCTGACCGGCCGCGCCTGCGCCTCCTCCGGGTTCTCGCCGAACTCCCTGCGGGCCCGGCGCTGGCGCAGCAGGTCCCAGCACTGGTCGAGCGCCTGCTCGGCCGCGGTCAGCCGGGCACGCTCCTCCGCGCCGGAGATCTCACCGGACGCGAGCTTGGTGCGCAGCTCGTGCTCGGTCTGGATGAGATCGTCGATGTTGGCCAAGATCTCCTTGTCGTCCATAGGCTCCACCGTATCGCTGGCCGTGGCCAGCTCAGCCGCGCCCGCCGGCCGTCTCGCCAGGCTGGTAGCCGGCCCGCAGCAGGGCATAGGTGACGGCTTCCTCCAGCGCGTGCCAGGACGCGGCGATGATGTTCTCGTCCACGCCCACCGTGCTCCAGGTGCCGTCCGGCGCGCCAGTGCCGTCCCCGGACTCGATGAGCACCCGGGTGACCGCGCCGGTGCCGTGCGAGTTCTCCAGGATGCGGACCTTGTAGTCGGCCAGCTCCAGCCTGGCCAGCTCGGGATAGAGCCGCTCCAGCGCCAGCCGCAGGGCGTTGTCCAGCGCGTTGACCGGGCCGTTGCCCTCGCCGGTGGCGACGATCCGCTCGCCCTTCGCAGTGAGCTTGACCGTGGCCTCGCTGACCACCGCGGCGTCGGCCCGGCGCTCGACGATCACCCGCCACGACTCCACCTGGAAGTGGCGCAGCTGCTCCCCGGCCAGTTCGTCGCGCAGCAGCAACTCGAAGGACGCGTCGGCGGCCTCGAAGGTGTACCCGCGGGCCTCCAGGTCCTTGACCCGCTCCACCACGCGCCCGGCGCTGCCGGCCTCCGCGGACAGGTCGTAACCGAGCTGCCTGCCCTTGATCTCCACCGACGCGCGCCCGGCCATGTCGGACACCAGCATCCGCATGTCGTTGCCGACCAGCGCCGGGTCGACGTGCTGGTACAGCATCGGGTCCACCTTGACCGCCGAGGCGTGCAGCCCGGCCTTGTGCGCGAACGCGGAGAACCCGACGTAGGGCTGGTGCGCGAGGGGGGTCACGTTGGTGACTTCGCTGATCGCGTGTGCCACCCGGCTCATCTCGGCCAGGCACCCGTCCGGGAGCACCTGGCGGCCCCGCTTGAGCTGCAGCCCCGCGACCACGCTGAACAGGTTGGCGTTGCCGGCCCGCTCCCCGTAGCCGTTTGCCGTGCCCTGGACGTGGCTGACCCCGGCCGCCACCGCGGTGAGCGTGTTCGCCACCGCGCAGGCGGTGTCGTCGTGGCAGTGGATGCCCAGCCGGGCCCCGGTGGCCGACGCGACCGCCGCGACCACGTCGCCGAGTTCCGCGGGCAGCATCCCCCCGTTGGTGTCGCAGAGCGCCACGACCTCGGCGCCCGCCTCGGCCGCGACCCGCACCACCTCCAGGGCGTAGGCGGAGTCGGAGCGGTACCCGTCGAAGAAATGCTCGGCGTCGAGGAACACCCGCTGGCCCTCGGTGGCCAGGTGCCGCACGGTGTCGGCGATCATGGCGAGGTTCTCGGCCAGGGTGGTCCGCAGCGCCGCGGTGACGTGCCGGTCGTGGCTCTTGGCAACCAGCGTCACCACCGGCGCGCCGGACTCGCGCAGCGCCGCCACCTGCGGGTCGTCGGCGGTGACCGCACCCGGGCGCCGGGTGGACCCGAACGCCGCGAGGGTGGCGTGGCTGAGCTTTAGCTCGGTGCGCGCCCGCCGGAAGAACTCGGTGTCCTTCGGGATGGCACCCGGCCAGCCGCCTTCGATGAAGCCCACGCCGAACTCGTCCAGGCGCCGTGCGATGGCGAGCTTGTCGGCGACGGTCAGGGTGAGGCCTTCCTGCTGGGCGCCATCGCGCAGCGTGGTGTCGTAGACATGGAAGCTGTCGTCGGGCATCTGTCGTCCGTTCTGTCTGGGACCGCGCCCCGGCCGGAGAAAGCAAAAGACCTCTCGCGGGATGCGAGAGGTCTGCGCGCCGACGGGTGCGGGCCTGGGGAAACTCCGGGGCCCTGCTAGGTGCCGGCGCGCCCGCCGATAATGATCCGGCCGCACGTCACGGTCCTAGTTTGGCACATGCGATACCTGGCAGCGAAACGCAAGTCTCACCATGCGAGACGGCGGAAGCTGCGAGGCAGGCAGCCGCGCGCCGTGGCGCCGAACGCGCAGTGCGAATCAGCAGACCAGCCAGCAGATCCTGGCACCCGGCCATAGTGTCGGAGCGTTGACCGTACTGGATGCCGATCAGTTCCCGGCGTAGAGGGCCCATCGTGAGTGAAGTGGCAGAAAGCCAGATCGCCGGCGGAACGCCGGGCAAGCCCCGGCACGCGCGGCCGACTGGCAGAAGGCCAACCACGGCCATCGCGGTGATCATTGCGGTCACTACCGCGCTGGCCCTGGCGTTGCGGGTCTACTACCAGTCCACCCGCGCCGGTTTCCTGCTGGGCGTCAACGAGTACGACGACGGGACGTATTTCGGCAGCGCGCTGCGGCTGGTAACGGGCGTCCTGCCCTACCGGGACTTCGTCTCCGTCCAGCCGCCCGGGATCACGCTGCTGATGGCGCCGGTGGCGCTGCTGGCCAAGGTGAGCAGCACCACCACGGGAATGGTGATAGCCCGAGTACTGACGACCGCGGCAAGCGGCGCCGGAGTGGTCCTGGCCGGCCTCCTCGTCCGCCGCTACGGGACCCTGGCCGTGCTGATCACCTGCGGGTTCATGGCGGTCTACCCGGGGAGCATCGCGGCCGCGCACACCGTGCTCGTCGAGCCGTGGCTGACGCTGTTCTGCCTGATCGGGGCGCTGGCCCTGTTCGACGGCGACGGGCTGGCCCAGGGCTGGCGCCTGGTCTGGGCGGGGGTCGCGTTCGGATTCGCCGGCGCGGTCGAGGGCTGGGCCATCGTCCCCGTGCTCGTGGCCATCCTGCTCTTCCTCCCCAAGCTAACCCGGGCCTGGCCGTTCTGCGCGGGGGTGGCCGCGGGGTTCCTTGTCCCGGTGCTGCCCTTCGCCGGGCCGGCGCCCCGGCAGTTCTACGACGACACCATCGTCGCCTCGCTCGGGCTGGTCAGCCCGGCGCGGACCCCGGTCTGGGGGCGGCTCGCCAACATTCTCGGCATCGTCTATCCCGGACCGGACCAGGAGACGATGGTTCTCATCGTCGCGATTTCGGCCGGCACCGCGGTCGTCGCGCTGGTCATCGCGGCGTGGCTGGTCACCCACCGCCCGCCGCCCCCGCTCGAGCGGTTCGTGGTGCTGACGTCGGCCGTCGTTATCGTTATGTTCTGCCTGGCGGGCCAGTTCTACTACCACTTCGTCGCGTTCCTGGCGCCTTTCCTCGCGGCTTCCATCGCCCTGCCTGTCTCGCGCCTGGTAACGGCGATGTCAGCCCGCCGGGTGCTGGTATGGCTCACCACCGGGCTGGCCGCGCTGGCGATCGCGGCGACCGCGGTAACGCAGTTCTGGGTGGAAAGCGCGGGCTCCGGCGTCCTCGGCCCCGTCCCCCGTGCCATTGGCCGCATCATCCCGCCCGGCACGTGCGTGCTGACCGATCAGGTGTCCACGACGATCCTGGCCAACCGGTTCTATTCCGACGTGCCAGGCTGCCCGCAGATGGTGAATGCCGTGGGCACCGACCTGGCCCTGTCACACGGCAAGAAACCGTCGGACGGGGCCGGCTACGTCCCCGCGGTGGCCGCGGTGTGGCGGCAGGCCTTCGCTCGCGCCCAGATCGTCCTGCTGTCCCACAACAGCCCGGGCCGCATCGCCTGGACGCCCGCGCTCAGAGCGTACTTCGCCGCCAACTTCGTCCCGCTGAAGTCGCCCTGGGATCTCGTGACCCTGTACAAGCGGAAGGACTTCGACATCCACGCGGCGCGACGGGCCGGCCGACAGCGCTGAGACCGGCGTCGCCACATTGGCCGCGCCGTTATAGTTCAGCATCATGAAGGCGCTGGTTCTGGCCGGCGGATCCGGCAGCCGACTCCGGCCGATCACCCACACCTCCGCGAAGCAACTTCTTCCTGTCGCCAACAAACCGGTCCTGTTCTACGGCCTGGAAGCCATCAGGGACGCTGCGATCACCGACGTGGGGATCGTGGTAGGAGACACCGGGCCCGAGATCCATGCCGCGGTCGGCGACGGAACCCGCTTCGACCTCAGCGTCACCTACATCCGCCAGGACGCCCCCCGCGGGCTGGCGCACGCGGTCCTGATCGCGCGTGATTTTCTCGGCGATGATCCGTTCGTCATGTATCTCGGCGACAACTTCATCGTGGGCGGGATCGCTGCACTGGTCGATGAGTTCACCTCGGCCCGCCCGGACGCGCAGATCATGCTGACCAGGGTGTCCGACCCGAGGCAGTTCGGCGTTGCGGAGCTTGGCGGCACCGGTGAGGTCATCGCACTGGAGGAAAAGCCCAAACACCCCAAGAGCGATCTCGCGCTGGTCGGTGTCTACATTTTCACGCCGGCCGTCCATGAGGCGGTCAGGCAGCTGAAACCCTCATGGCGCGGGGAACTTGAGATCACTGAAGCGATCCAGTGGCTCCTTGATAACAACCGCAAGGTGCGCTCCACCATCATCACGGGGTACTGGAAGGACACCGGGAACGTCGCCGACATGCTCGAAGTTAACCGGATGGTTCTTGAGGACATCCAACCGCGGGTGCGCGGCTCGGTGGACGATGCGAGCGAGGTGATCGGGCGGGTAGTGGTCGAGGCGGGGGCGCAGGTTCTCGGGTCGCGCATCGTCGGCCCCGCGATCATCGGTACCGGGACGCGGGTCCACAATTCCTACGTCGGACCGTTTACCTCGGTGGCGCCCGGCTGCGTGATCTCCGACAGCGAGATCGAGTACTCAATCGTGCTGCGCGGTGCCTCCATTCAGGGGGTACGGCGGATCGAGGCGTCCTTCATCGGCCACGATGTCGAAGTCTCTCCGTCGCCTAAGGTCCCCCGGACCCATCGGCTGGTGCTGGGGGATCACAGCAAGGTGCAGATCAGCTCATGAAGATCCTGGTAACAGGTGGCGCGGGTTTCATCGGGTCGCACTACGTGCGGGCGCTCCTGCGGGGAAGCTACCCCGGCTTCGGGCGTGCGCAGGTGACGGTGCTCGACAAGCTGACCTATGCGGGCAACCGGGCGAATCTGGAGCCCGTCGCCGCCAGCCCGGGGTTCTCGTTCATCCGCGGGGATATCTGCGATGCCGCGCTGCTCGCCGCGGTCGTTCCCGGCCATGACGCCGTCATCAACTTCGCGGCGGAGACTCACGTTGACCGGTCGATCGTGGGTGCGGCGGATTTTGTGGCCACAAACGCCATGGGGGTCCAGGCCCTCCTGCAGGCGTGCCTGGACGCTGATATCGCCCGCTTCGTGCAGGTCTCCACGGACGAGGTCTACGGGAGCGTGGATGAGGGGTCGTGGAAGGAAGACGCGCCGCTAGCGCCCAATTCGCCCTACGCCGCGGCGAAAGCCGGGGGCGACCTGCTGGCCAGGGCCTACGCGCGCACCCACGGCCTCAACGTCAGCATCACCCGGTGCTGTAACAATTACGGGCCGTACCAGTACCCCGAGAAAGTGATCCCGCTGTTCGTCACCAACCTTCTCGACGGGCTCAAGGTCCCGTTGTACGGGGACGGCCAGAATGTCCGCGGCTGGGTCCACGTCGATGACCATTGCCGGGGGATCCAGCTGGTGCTCGAACGCGGCGAGCCGGGGGGCGTGTATCACATCAACGGGGATGCGGAACTGAGCAATACCGAGCTGGCCCGGGCCCTCCTGGAATGCTGCGGCGCCGACTGGGAGATGGTGGCCCACGTCGAGGACCGCAAGGGGCACGATCGGCGCTATTCGCTGGACGACTCGCTGCTGCGGAGCATGGGCTTCGCCCCGCGCATACCGTTCAGCCAGGGCCTGGCCAATACGGTCCGCTGGTATGAACGGAATCGCAGCTGGTGGGAACCCCTGAAGCAGGCCACTCATGGCGTGCCCGCCGCCGGTGGCCGGGTGACCCCATGAACACCGCGGAACAGGCGCGCGGCCCGGCGGCGCGATGAACCGGTGGCTGGTGACCGGCGCCGGGGGAATGCTCGGCCAAGACGTGGTGGCCAGCCTCGAACGGGACGGCGAGACCGTGCTCGCCCTCACCCGCCGGGACCTCGACATCACCGATCAGGCGGCGGTTACCGCAACGGTCCTGGGCTGCCGGCCGGACATCGTCGTCAACTGCGCTGCCTGGACGGCGGTGGACGAGGCGGAAGCGCACGAGGACGAGGCACTCGAGGTGAACGGGCGCGGGGCGCGGCTGGTCGCGGCCGCCTGCGCCGAGGGCGGCGCCCGGCTGATCCATATCTCCACCGACTACGTGTTCGCCGGCGATGCCCGCAGGCCATACGGCGAGCACGACCGCTGCGGGCCGCGTACCGCGTACGGCCGCACCAAGCTTGCCGGGGAACAAGCGGTGACGGAACTGCTTCCCGGTGCCGGCTACACCCTGCGGACGGCCTGGCTCTACGGCGCGCACGGGCCCAACTTCGTGCGGACAATGATCGCCCTGGAGCGGGACCGCGAGGTGGTCGATGTCGTGGACGACCAGCGTGGCCAGCCGACCTGGGCGGTGGATGTCGCCGGGCAAGTCATCGCGCTGGCGCGCTCGGGGGCGCCGGCGGGCGTTTACCACGCGACCAGTTCTGGTGAGACGACATGGTTCGGGTTCGCGCAGGAGATCTTCCGGCTGCTGGGTGCCGACAGCGCGCGGGTGCGCCCGGTTACCAGCGGCGCGTCCCCCCGCCCGGCGCCCCGGCCCGCTTACAGCGTGCTCGGGCACGGTGCCTGGGCCAGTGCCGGCATCAAGCCGATCCCCGGCTGGCGGCTGCGGCTGCGCCAGGGCCTCCACGCAGTCGCGGCGGCCTGACGGGGCGCCCCGGCTGGGGCCTTACCCGGCCAGCTGACCGGGGCGCCCCGGACCCGCTTTACCCCGGTCGGCTGTGCGGTTTCTCGCCCCTGCTGGCCGCGTATTCCAGGCACGTCCGGTAGCTGGGGAGCAGCCCGGCACGCTCGGCCTCGGCCATGGTGGGCGCGGTGGCATCTTTCTGCGACATGACCGGCCGCACCCCGACCGGCCAGACGATCCCGATGGCTGGATCGAGGGGATGCACGGCGTGCTCCCGTTCCTGGGCATAGGGGGCCGAGCACAGGTACACCACCGTGGCCTGGTCGTTAAGCGCCATGAAGGCATGACCGAGTCCTTCGGCCAGGTACACGGCGCTCCTGGTCTCAGCGTCGAGCTTCACCGCCTCCCAGCGTCCGAAGCTCGGGGAACCGGTCCTGAGGTCTACCACCACGTCAAGGATCTCGCCGCTCACGCACGTGACGTACTTCGCCTGGCCCGGTGGCACGTCCGCGAAGTGAATGCCGCGGATGACACCACGCCGGGACACCGAGCAGTTGGCCTGCGCCACATCCAGCCGGTGCCCGACATCACCGGAGAACTCGGTGGCGCGGAACAGCTCGGCGAAGCTGCCCCGGTCATCGGAGTAGATGCGCGGGGCAAAGACCCAGGCACCGCGGATGCCCAGCGGCTCCATGTGCGGCTCCTTACTGGTGACGGCGGACGACGGCACCCACCGCGGCCGCGAACACCCGCGACTTTCCGGTTGGTCCCGGTGGTGCAGCGGAGCGACCGGGGGCATTCTGGACGATACGCACCCGTAGCTCAAGCGGGTGCCCATGTCGGCCGGCTCGCCAGGCGAAACGACAGCCAAGGAGGAACGGCGCATGCCGAAGACCCTTGGTGCCGAAAGTCGGATCTGGCCCCGGCTGCACCACGCCATGCGATCCGTGGCACGGCGCCCACAACCGTCCGGAAACCACGAAACAGGACGGCGTCCTGATCATGGCGAGACGCCGAGGAGACCTTCCTTGACCATAGGAAACATGGCTTTGCTGCTGTTCGCCGTGGGCGCCGCAGCCGCCGGGCAGGTCATGCTGAGACATGGCATGCAGATCGCATCGGCCCGGGCG
>Ga0075424_100004574_pt1 | contig 13076 bp, 7 predicted proteins | sample SoiMethybrSBSTD3_FD_75301 | JGI IMG/M metagenome (GOLD analysis project Ga0075424, IMG submission 75301) | Bulk soil microbial communities from a Populus tree surrounding site in Tennessee, USA - Soil MetaG P. TD hybrid SBSTD3 | ecosystem: Environmental > Terrestrial > Soil > Tree plantation... | reverse complement strand
ACTTCCGACGCTACCGACTCGCGCGTCGTGTATGGAACTGCCCTGGCCGGCCTCTCCTCCACCGCGTCGAACGCCGTGCCAACCACCGAGCACGAGGTCACGATCGGCGGGCTGACGCCGGGGACGCGCTACTGGTACGGCGTGGGGAGCTCGGGCGGGGTGCTGGCGAGCGACGCATCATGCACCTTCGTCACGTCGCCGGCCCCGGGCTCGCGGCAGCCGGCGCGCGCCTGGATCCTGGGGGATTCGGGAGAGGCGGGGGCGATCCAGGAAGCTGTGCGCGACGCCTTCATCGCCTGGACCGGCGCGCGCGGCGCGGAACTGATGATGATGCTCGGCGACAACGCATACTCCAGCGGCACGGACGCCGAGTACCAGGCCGGGCTGTTCGCACCCTACGCGGCCTTGCTGCGCCAGTGGGTGTTGTGGCCGACGCGAGGGAACCACGATCAGCTCCACTCCGGCACGAACAACGATTACTACGAGCTCTTCACGCTGCCCGCTGCCGGCGAGGCCGGCGGCGTGGCATCGGGGACCGAGGCCTACTACTCGTTCGACTACGCCAACATCCACTTCGTGTGTCTCGATTCGGAGGGCTCCGACAAGTCGCCGAGCGGCGCCATGGTGACCTGGATGCGCGCCGATCTCGCCGCCACGGATCAGGACTGGGTGATCGCCTTCTGGCACCACCCGCCCTACACCAAGGGCTCACACGATTCCGACCGCGAGGTCGACCTGCGCAACATGCGGCAGAACGTGGTGCCGGTCATCGACCAGCTGGGCGTGGACCTGGTGCTGTGCGGCCACAGCCACTCCTACGAGCGCTCCTTCCTGCTGCGATCGCACTACGGGAAGTCCAGCACGCTGGTGGACTCGATGAAGGTGGACGCGGGCGACGGCCGGCGCGACGGGAACGGGCCCTACCACAAGCCGGTGCAGCAGACGCCGTTCGCGGGCGCGGTCTACGCTGTGGCGGGCAGCTCTTCGCACACCGGCGGCGGGAATCTCAACCACCCGGTGATGGTCACGTCGCAGGACGTGCCGGGTTCCCTGGTGCTCGACGTGAACGGCGAATCCCTCGACGCCCGCTTCCTCGACTCTGCGGGCGCCGTGACCGATTCGTTCACGATCCTGAAGGGATCGCTGGTCTCGGTCGGCGCAGCCCCCGCTCCCGCCGGCGGCTTCGCGATCCTGGGCGCATGGCCGCTGCCCTCGCGCGCGGCCGTCGATCTGTCCTACCGCCTGCCGCGCTCGGGCCACGTGCGGGTGGCGATCTACGACGAGGACGGGCGGCGGATCGCGACGGTGGGAGACGGCGAAGAGCCCGCCGGCGAGCGGCACGCGCGCTGGAACGGGCACGACGCGAGCGGCAGCCGGGTGCGCGCGGGGGTCTACTTCGCCGTGGTGGAGTTCGCGGGCGAGCGGCGCGCGGCGCGCGTGGTGCTGACGCCGTAGCGCGGTTCCCCGGCGCGGCGGCGCCCGAGGGCGGCGCCGCGGGCCGTGCGGCGCGTCGCTGCGATCAGGCGGCGTGCGCCTCCGGCTGCATGGCGGCCTGCTCCGCCGGCGCGGTGACGGGCGCCGTGGTTCCGAGGCGCTCGCGCCGCAGCAGGAGCAGCAGCTCCCACTCCGAAGCGTCGAGTCCGGTGCGCCCGCTCGCGATCAGCACCTCGGGGCGCTCGAGCGCGTGGCGCACGACGTCGCCGCGCTCGTACGCCTGGAGCACGGACGGATGGATGTACGACCTGCGGCTCATCGCGGGCGTGTTGCCGAGCCAGGTCGAGGTCTCGCGCACCGCGCCGGCAATCGCGCGTTTCACCCGGGTGCGGCCCGCATTCGGCTTGCGATTCGGATGGGTCGCCTCCCACGTGCGCTCCGCGGCGGCCGCGCGCGACAGCGCTCCCGCGCACAACAGCGTGCCGGCCCATGTGCGGAAGTCGCGGGCGCTGAAGCGCGCGCCCATCGCGCGCTTGATGTAGGCGTTGATCTGCGCGCGGGAGAGGTCGCGCAGCCGGCCGCGCTCGTCCTCGTACTTGAACACTTCCTTGCCGGGACGCCGCAGCATGTCCTGCAGCAGGGCCGCGAGCCGCCGGCTGCGCACCGCGTGGCGCTGGCGCTTGCCGTGCTTGCCGCGATAGTCGAAGCGGATCGTGTTTCCGTCGACCCGGACGTGGCGCTTGCGCAGTGTGGAGAGCCCGAAGCTGCCGTTCACGTCGGCGTAGACCTGGCTGCCGGGCCTGAGGAAGCAGGTCGAGAGCAGCCCGATCGCGCACGCGGCCACGCGCTCGAGCGGGAAGCCGGGCTGCCGCAGGTCGCGCTCGAGCGCGCGGCGCAACCCCGGCAGCGCCTCGCCGAACGAGATCAGCCGGTCGTACTTGGCGCGCGAGCGCCGCGCGGAGTGCGCGCGCAGGTAGAGGTACTGCCAGCGCCCCGCCGCATCGCGCCCCACCGCCTGCACCTTGCTGCGCGGGGAACGCGCCACCGCGACCTCGGTCCACGCCGGCGGGATGCGGAGTGCTACGATGCGCTTCACGTCCGCCGCGGCGATCGGCGTGCCGTCGGCGTTTTGGTACTGGAAGCCGGCGACCGCGTCACCCAATCGGCGGATGCCGGTCAGGAAGATCGCGCCACGCAGCGTCATGGCTGCCTCGCTTCGCGGGGCGAAAACGCGGCCATCATGGTCGTATGCATTGTGCAGTCCCTGTCGTGGTCGCGGGTGGAGGAGCCGATCGGTCGAGTCCGGCTGCCACGCCGCCGTTTCAGAAACAGCCGCACTGCAGGAGTCGGGCCGATTCCGCCGGGGCGCGTCGCGCGATCCGGCGGCGCACCCCGCGCGGGAGACGCGCACCGGCGCCGGGCGGTGCGGATGATCCACGCTGGGACAACGGGTTACGGCGGGTCGCGCGTCGCGCAATCCGGCGTTCAGGTTTCAGCGGTCACGAGCGGTTCGGGCGTTTCGACCCACGGTGGTCGCGCCCGATCGTGCAGAATCCGAATTGCGTTCCCGGAGCGAAGTCGCGCGAACCCATGCGATTCGCGAGACACCGCCCTTGACGCCACGCGGGCCGGCAAGTAATCGTTTTCATCGCCGAACGGGCCGCCGCTCTCGAGACGGCCCCCGGCCGTCCCGAGGGTTTCTCCGAAAATGGCCACGATCAAAGATGTCGCGCGGCTCGCGGGCGTCTCGGTCGCCACCGTGTCGCGCGTGCTGAATGGCAGCGCCGTGGTGAGCGCTCCGCGACGCGGCCGGGTACAGAAGGCGGCCGCGCGGCTCAACTACTCGCCCAACGTCGCAGCCCGGAGCTTGATCACCAACCGCACGCATACGATCGGCGTTCTTCTCCCCGACCTGTTCGGTGAGTTCTTCTCCGAGGTGATCCGCGGCATCGACCACGCGGCGCGCGATGCCCAGCTCCACCTGCTGCTGTCGAGCTCTCACGCCGACACCGAGGAGCTGATCGCGGCGCTGCGCGCGATGCACGGCCGCATCGACGGCATGATCGTGATGGCCCCCGACATCGCAGCGCCCAAGGCGCTCGAGCGGGCGCGCGCCGAGATCCCGCTGGTCCTGATCGACCCCGGGCTCGGCGCGCGCAGCTGCGATTCGATCTCGATCTCGAACCACGAGGGCGCCTATCTGCTGGTGAAGCATCTGCTCGATCTCGGCCACCGCCGCATCGCGACGATCACCGGTCCACCGGGCAACATCGACGCCGAGCAGCGGCTGGCCGGATACCACAAGGCGCTGAAAGACTCGGGCGGCGAGCGCGATCCGGACCTCGAGATCGCGGGCGACTTCAGCGAGCCTTCGGGCTACGAAGGAGCGATGCGGCTGCTCGCGCTCCCGCGCGCCCCGACCGCGGTGTTCGCCGCCAACGACTACATGGCGGTGGGCGTGCTGGGCGCCCTGAGCGACGCCGGCGTGCGCGTGCCCCAGGACATGGCCGTCGGCGGATTCGACGACATCGCGATGGCGCGCTACCTGAACCCGCCGCTGACCACGGTGCGCGTGGACGCGTACCGCCTCGGCCGGCGCGCCGCCGAATGGCTGATCGGCCATCGCGACCTCGCCGCCTCGCGCACGCCGCTGCGGGAGGTGATGCCCACGACCCTGGTGGTGCGCGGCTCGTGCGGCGCCGGCGGCGAGCGCTCTCGCGCCGGCGTGACCCGCTCGCGTTCGCACTGAAGGGGCCGCGGTGCGAAGCCTCGAGGCTCGCGCGCTCGGGTGCGCCGCCCTGCTGATCGCCCTCGGCGCGTGCGCGCCCGCCCGGTCCGAAGCCCCCGCAGCACCCCCGGCGCCGGGCGCCGCGGCGCGGGCGGCTCCGGGTGAAGCGCGCTCCGCGGCCAAGCCGGCACCGCGGCTCGCGAGCGCGGCGTTCCTCGACACCTTGGAGCGCCGCACCTTCGAGTGGTTCTGGGATCTCAGCGACTCCGTGACCGGGCTCACGCCCGACCGCTGGCCGACGCAGTCGTTCGTGAGCGTCGGCGCGACGGGATTTGCGCTGACGGCGTACCCGATCGGCGCGGAGCGCGGCTGGGTCTCGCGCCCGCGTGCTGCGGCCCGCGTGCTCGCCACGCTGCGCTTCCTATGGCAGGCGCGGCAGGACACGGCGTACTCGGGCGCCACCGGGTATCGCGGGTTCTTCTACCACTTCCTCGACCCCAAGAGCGGCACGCGCTTCGAGGACGTCGAGCTCTCGACCATGGACAGCGCGCTGCTGCTGGCCGGGGTGCTGTTCTGCCAGTCCTACTTCGAGCGCGCGGGCGGCGCGGAGCCGGCGATCCGCGCGACAGCGGAATCGCTCTACGCGCGCGCCGACTGGAACTGGGCGCAGGCGCGGCCGCCCACGATCGCGCTCGGCTGGCATCCGCGGCGCGGACATCTGCCCTACGACTGGCGCGGCTACGACGAGGCCATGATCCTCCACGTGCTGGCGCTCGGCTCGCCGACGCACGCGGTCGGGCCGGAGACCTGGGCGGCGTGGTGCAGCGGATACAAGTGGGGCACGTTCCAGGGCCAGGAGCATCTCGGCTTCGCGCCGCTCTTCGGGCACCAGTACTCGCACACCTGGATCGATTTCCGCGGCATCCGGGACGCGTTCATGCGCGAGCACGGCATCGACTACTTCGAGAACTCGCGGCGCGCCACGCTCGCGCAGCGCGCATACGCGATCGCGAACCCTGAAGGCTACCGCGGCTACGGCGAGCGGCTGTGGGGCCTCTCGGCCTGCGACGGCCCGCTGGACGGGACGATGACCCTGAACGGTCGCGCACGTGAGTTCCACACCTACCAGGCGCGGGGCGCGTCGTTCACCCGCGTGACCGACGACGGGACCATTGCCCCCACCGCCGCTGCCGCCTCGATCGCGTTCGCGCCCGAAGTCGTGATCCCGACGCTGCTCGCGATGCGGGGCGACTGGGGCGAGCCGTTGTTCGGACGCTACGGCTTCCTCGACGCCATGAACCCGACGCTCGACGCGCCGGCACAGCTCCACCACGGGCGTGTCGTTCCGGGCACGGGCTGGTTCGACACCGATTACCTCGGCATCGATCAGGGTCCGATCCTGGCGATGATCGAGAACCACCGGAGCGGGCTGGTGTGGAAGACCATGCGGCGCAATTCGCACATCGTCCGCGGGCTCGAGCGCGCCGGCTTCACCGGGGGCTGGCTCGATTCGACGGAAGCCGGCCGATGAGGCGGAGCGTGAAGCGCGGGCTCCGCGTCGCGGCGGTGCTGCTGTTGGGGCTCGCGCTACTCCCGGTCTCGGGCTGCGCGCGGCGCCAGACGGGCGGCGTGACGCTGCGCTTCTGGGCGATGGGCCGCGAGGGCGAGGTGGTGGCGGAGCTGGTGCGCGATTTCGAGCGCGACCATCCCGCCGTGCACGTGATCGTGCAGCAGATTCCGTGGACCGCGGCCCACGAGAAGCTGCTCACCGGCTTCGTCGGCGGCACGCTGCCGGACGTGATCCAGCTCGGGAACACCTGGATCCCGGAGTTCGCGGCGCTCGAGGCGCTCGAGCCGCTGGGGCGCGACTGCGCGGCGAGCGGACTCGACACCACGACCTGCTTCCCCGGGGTGTGGGACACCAACGTGATCGAGGGGACGCTCTACGGCGTGCCGTGGTACGTGGACACGCGCCTGGTCTTCTACCGCAGCGACCTGCTCGCGCGCGCCGGCTACCGCGAGATGCCGGGGAGCTGGGCCGAATGGCGGCGCGCGATGGAGGCGATCAAGCGCCGCGCCGGTCCGGACCGGTTCGCGATCCTGCTCCCGGCGAACGAGTTCGCACCGCTGGTGTCGCTCGCGCTCGCGAGCGGCTCGCCGATCCTGGCGGAGGACGGCACCCGCGGCGCATTCTCCGAGCCCGCCTTCATGCGCGCGCTCGACTTCTACGCCGGACTGTTTCGCGACCACCTGGCACCGCCCGTGACCAACAACGAGATCTCGAACCTCTACCAGGAGCTGGCGCGCGGCTACTTCTGCATGTACATCACCGGCCCATGGAACCTGGGAGAGTTCGCCGCCCGCCTCCCCGACTCGCTGCAGAACCAGTGGGCGACCGCTCCGCTCCCCGGGCCGACCGGGCCGGAGTCGGGGTATTCGCTCGCGGGGGGCTCGAGCCTGGTGATGTCGCGCCGCTCCGCGCACAAGGCCGAGGCGTGGCGCCTGGTCGAGTTCCTGATGCGTCCCGACGTCCAGCTGCGCTTCTACCGGCTCTCGGGCGACCTGCCGGCGCGGCGCGAAGCGTGGCGTGACAGCGCACTGTCCGCCGATCCGCGGGTGCGCGCCTTCGGCGAGCAGCTCGCGCGCGTGCGGCCCACGCCCAAGGTTCCCGAGTGGGAGCTGATTGCGAACCGCATCCAGGAATACGCGGAGCGCATCGTGCGCGGCGCGGCGCGTCCCGACTCCGCAGCGGCCGCGCTCGACCGCGAGGCGGACCGCATCCTCGAGAAGCGCCGCTGGCTGCTGTCGCGCCGGCATGCCGGCGACGCAGCTGCAGGAGCGCGCTGATGCCGGCGCGCGCGTCGGGTCGAAGACCGTCCCGCGAGGGACGCGCCGGCCTCGGCTTCGCGGCGCCCGCGCTGTTCCTGATCTTCACCTGCTTCTTCGTGCCGGTCGCGGCCGGATTCTTCCTCTCCCTCACCGACTTCGACATCTACGCGATCGCGTCGCCGGACGCCGCGCGCTGGGTCGGGGTCGCGAACTACCGCGCGCTGCTCGCCGACCCCGTCTTCCACAAGGCGCTCTGGAACACGCTCTACTTCGTGCTGGTCGGCGGCCCGGCGTCGGTCGCGGTGTCGCTCGCAGCGGCGCTGCTCCTGGCCTCGCGGCTCGCGCGCTTCCCCGCCTTCTACCGCTCGGTCTACTTCGCGCCCGTCGTCACGACGCTGGTGGCGGTGGCGGTGGTGTGGCGCTACCTCGATCACCCGCGCTACGGGCTCGTGAACCAGGGCTTGAGCCTGATCGGCATCCCGCCGATCGACTGGCTCGGCGACCCGCACTGGGCGATGCCGGCGATCATCGTGCTCGCGGTGTGGAAGAACTTCGGCTACAACATGCTGATCCTGATCGCGGGGCTGCAGCGCATTCCGGACGAGCTCTACGAGGCCGCAGCGCTGGACGGCGCGGGCTGGTGGGCGCGGTTCCGGCACGTCACGCTCCCCGGGCTCGGGCCGATGCTGCTGTTCGTCTCGGTGCTCACGATGCTCGGCAACTTCCAGCTTTTCGCCGAGCCCTACGTGATGACGCAGGGCGGCCCGCTGCGCAGCACGACCACCCTGGTGATGCTGATGTACGAAGAGGGCTTCCGCTGGTGGCGCATGGGGCACGCCGCCGCGATCGCGTGCCTGCTCTTCGTCCTCATGCTGGCGGGCACCATGATCCAGCTCCGCTTGCAGCGCGAGGCGCGATGAGCGGCCGTCGCACGCAGGCGCTCGCGCTCAACCTCGCGCTCGCCGGGGGCGCAGCGCTCACGCTCACGCCGCTCTTGTGGATGGTGCTCGCTTCCTTCATGCCGGCGGGGCAGACCAATCTGCTGCCGCCGCGCCTGCTTCCCGATCCGCCGGTGCTCGACCACTACCGCGCGCTGTTCGCGCGGCTCCACCTGGCGCGCGCGTTCGCGAACAGCACGATCATCGCCGTGACCGCCACCGTGCTCTCGGTGCTGATCAACGGCATGGCGGGCTTCGCCTTCGCCAAGCTGCGCTTCGCGGGGCGCGATCGCATCTTCCGCATCCTCCTCATCGGGCTCGTGATCCCGGTGCAGGTCGGGATGCTGCCGCTCTTCCTGCTGTTCAAGAGCCTGGGGCTCGCGAACTCGCTGGCGGGCGTGGTGATCCCGTCGTGTGCGAGCATCTTCGGCGTCTTCATGGTGCGCCAGTTCGCGCTCGGCATCCCCGACGACCTGCTGGACGCTGCGCGCATCGACGGCGCCAGCGAGCCGCGCATCTTCTTCTCGATCGCGCTCCCCCAGCTCAAGCCGATCCTGGTCACGCTTGCGGTCTTCACCTTCCTCTCGACCTGGAACGACTTCCTGTGGCCGCTCGTGATCCTGTCCGACGATGCCAAGTACACGCTCCCGGTGGCGCTCGCCAGCCTCTCCGGCGAGCACGTGCAGGACACCGAGCTGATGATGGCGGGCGCCACGCTCACCGTGATCCCGGTGCTGGCGGTGTTCGCGATCCTGCAGCGCCACTACGTGCGCGGGCTGCTGGTCGGCGGCGTCAAGGGCTGAGCGTGGCACGACCCAGGCGCGCGCCCGCGTCGGTCGCCGCGCTCACCCTCGCGCTCGCGCTCGCGACGGGTGCGGGCCCGGCGCCCGAGCGCCACGTGCACGAGCTCGACGACTTCGAGGACCTGGCGCAGTGGTCGGTCATTCCCGCCGACGGCGTCGATGCATCGATCGCGAGCGATGTAGGGCTGCACGGGCGCGCGCTCCGGCTCGACGTGCGCTTCACCCGCGGCACGGGTTACGCGGTGGTGCGAAGGCCTCTCGATCTCGACCTGCCCTCCGACTACGCGTTCCGTCTCGCGGTCCGCGGCAACGTGCCCTCCAACCATCTCGAGTTCAAGCTGGTGGACTCGAGCGGCGCGAACGTGTGGTGGCACGTGCGGCGCGATCTCACGTTTCCGCGCGAGTGGACGACGCTCACCACGCGCAAGCGCCAGATCCGCTTCGCATGGGGGCCTGCGGGTGGCGGCGAGATCCGCCACGTCGGGTTCCTCGAGCTCGCGGTCACAGCGGGCGAAGGCGGCGCGGGCTCGGTGTGGTTCGACGATCTCGCGCTCGAGCCGCTCCTGCCGGATTCGACGGCGCCGCACCCGCGCGCCTCCGGGTCTTCTTCACGCGCCGGAACGTCGCCGGAGAACGTCCTGGACGGCAACCCCGGGACGGCATGGCAGAGCGCTCCAGGCGACACGAGCCCCTGGCTCATGCTCGATCTGGGACGGACGCGGGAGATCGGCGGGCTCACGATCGAATGGGGTGAGGTCGCACCGCCGCCCTACCGGGTCGCGATCTCGCTCGACGGCGATGAGTGGAACGTGCGCCGGGTGGTGCCGCACAGCAATGGTGGCAGGGATCCGCTCGGTCTTCCCGAGTGCGAGGCGCGCTACCTGCGCCTGGGCGCGCCGCGCGCGCCCCAGGGACTGACGGTGCGCGAGGTCACGGTCGAGCCCTTCGAGTGGTCGCAGACGCCCGAGGCATTCTTCACCCAACTCGCGACACGCTCGCCGCGCGGGCAATGGCCGCGGCCCTATTCCGGCGAGCAGTACCCGTGGGCGGTGGTGGGCGCAGACGGCGGACGCGAGGAGGCGCTGCTCTCCGCGGACGGCGCGCTCGAGACCGGCAAGCGGCGTTTCTCGATCGAGCCGTTCCTCGAACTGGACGGGCGGTTCTACACCTGGGCCGACGTGACGGGCGAGACGTCGCTCGCCGAGGATCGGCTCCCGATTCCTTCCGTGCGCTGGCGGCTGCCCGACGCGAGCCTCACGGTCACGGCGTTCGCCCATCCCGACACCGCGACACCCGATGTGTTCGCCCGCTACCGGCTGCGCAACGACAGTCGTCGGGCGCGCCTCGCCACGCTCTACCTCGCGGTGCGCCCCTTCCAGGTGAACCCGCCGTGGCAGCAGGTCGGGACTTCGGGGGGCGTGGCGCCGATCATGAAGATCGTGCGCGAGAAGAACGCGGTGCGCGTGGACGGCCACACGGGCGTGATCTCGATCACGCCGCCCTCGGGCTTCGGGGCCACGCCCTTCGACGGCGGCGAGGTGGTCGAGCACCTGCGCGCAGGCGTGCTGCCCGCCGCTGCCGCTGCTCTCGACTCGACCGGCTTTGCCTCCGCGGCCTTCGCCTACCGGATCGACCTCGGGCCCCGCGGAGAGCGCGAGGTGCGCCTGGCCGTGCCGCTCCGTTCGGGACCGGAGGCGGTTTCGGACGAGCGTGCGGCGGCGCGCGAGCCCGCGGGCGGCTGGGGCCGAGTGCCGGCCGACCTCGAGGGGCTCGAGCGGCGCTGCGCCGATGCGTGGCGCAGGCAGCTCGACCGCGTGCGCATCGAGGGACCGGAACCCGCGCGCGATGCGCTGCGCACGCTCGAGGCCCAGGTCGGTTGGATCCTGGTGAACCGCGACGGAGCTTCCATCCAGCCCGGCTCGCGCAGCTACGACCGCTCGTGGATCCGCGACGGCTCGCTCACGTCGATCGCGCTGCTGCGGCTCGGCCACGCCGATGTGGTGCGCGATTTCATCGAGTGGTTCGCCGCGTTCCAGGGCGGCGACGGGCGGATTCCGTGCTGCGCCAGCGCGCGCGGGCCCGATCCCGTGCCCGAGAACGACAGCCACGGCGAGTTCCTCGAGCTGATCGCCGCGTACCACCGCTACACCGGGGACGCTGCGCTGGTGCGCCGCCAGTGGCCGCACGTCGTGCGCACCGTCGCCTACCTCGACACGATGCGCGCGCAGCGCCGCACACCCGAATGGCGCGCGCCCGATCGCCGCGAGTTCTTCGGCCTGGTGCTGCCCTCGATCAGCCACGAGGGTTACCCCAACCCGGTGCATTCCTACTGGGACGACTTCTTCGCCTATCGCGGCTACGTCGCCGCCGTGTACCTCGCGGGCGTGATGAAAGACCGTGACGCGCTGCGGCGCTTCACGGCCTCGCGCGACACCTTCGCCGCCGACCTCGCGGCCTCGGTCGCCGCCACCATGGAGAAGCACGGGATCGACTACGTGCCGGGTTGCGCAGAGCTCGGGGATCTCGACGCCACCTCCACCACCATCGCCCTCGCTCCCACCGGAGCCGCCGACCTGCTTCCGGAGGCCGCGGTGCGGCGCACGTTCGACCGCTACTGGGACTTCTTCACCGCGCGCCGCGACGGCCGCGTGACGTGGGACGGATTCACGCCGTACGAGACGCGCGTGATCGGAACGTTCGTGCGCCTCGGCATGCGCGATCGCGCGCGGGATGCGCTGGCGTTCTTCCTCGATCACCGGCTGACGGCCGGTTGGCGCCAGTGGCCCGAGGTCGCGTACCGCGACCCGCGGACGCCGAAGTTCCTCGGCGATCTACCGCACACCTGGGTCGGCTCCGACTACGCGCGCTCGGTGCTCGACATGATCGCATTCGACCGCGACCGCGACAGCACCCTGGTGCTCGCCGCCGGGCTGCCGCTCGCCTGGATCGGGGGCGGCGGACTCGAGGTCCACGACCTGCACACGCCCTACGGATCGCTGAACGCGACGTTCGCGGAGCGCGGCGACGCGGTCGGCGTGGAGGTCGCAGGCGGCCTACGCGTGCCGCTGGGCGGGATCGTCGTGCTGCCGCCGTCGCGAGCGCCGTTCCACGCCGTGACGATCGACGGCCGCGCCGCCGCTTTGAGCTCCGAGGGCGGCGCGATCGTCCGGCGGGTACCGGCGCGGGTGGTGTTTCGGTAGAGACTCAGATCGCGGCGACTACACCATCGTCGAAACGGCCCGGTACAGCGGTCCAGAGGCTCGAGGATTCCGCGCGGAATCCCCAGGGGCGACTGGGCCGGAGCGAACAGGGCGTCAGCATTCCGTACGGAATCCTTCTCGCCCGAGGGCGGCACCCGCGGCGCGGCGACGGTCTGGAGGGGGTCTCGGAGCGGGAAAGCGCTCGGCGATCAGCTGCGCTCGCGGCCCGCCCCAGGTCCGCCGCGCGCTACGGCACCAATGCCCGATCCAGCGCCGCGCCGCGCGTGCGGATGATCTCGCGGTAGTATCGCCCGCTGGCCTTCATCGTCCGGCGCTGGGTCTCGAAGTCGACGTGGACCAGCCCGAAGCGCAGCGAGTAGCCGTTGCTCCACTCGAGGTTGTCGAGCAGCGACCAGGCGAAGTAGCCGCGCACGTCGGCGCCGCGCGCGATCTCCGCGCGCAGCGTGAGCAGGTGATCGCGGTAGTAGGCGACGCGCAGCGGATCCTCGAGCGTGGCGCCCGTGACCTGCGGCGGATCGGGAAACGCTGCACCGTTCTCGGTGATCAGCACGGGAACGCTGCCATAGCGCGCGCGCAGCTCGGCCAGCGCCCGCGCGAGGCCCGGCGGGTGCACCTCCCAGCCGGTCTCCATGACCACGCTCCCTTTGGGCGGCGGCGCCGCGCCGAAGCCCAGCACCGCCGTCGGATCGTGCCGCACCAGGCGCCGCGAGTAGTAGTTGACGCCCACGAAGTCCACCGGCTCGCGGATCCTCTGCACCTCCTGGTCCACCCAGGCCGGCCAGGCTTCGCCGAAGATCCCGCGCACCGCCTCGGGATAGCGCCCGAAGAAGACCGGATCGAGGTGGTACTGATTGTTGTATGCATCGTCGCGCGCAGCAGCTGCACGGTCCTCCTCGCTGCCGGTGGCGGGATCCTTGGGCTCGAGATTGACCACGATGCCGATCCGTCCGGCGAGCCCGAGGCTCCGGTAGAGGCGCACCCCCTCTGCGTGCGCGAGCAGCATGTGATGCATGGCGATCGGCGCCTCGTAGCGGTTGCGGTGGCCGGGCGCGTTGAACCCGAACAGGTAGCCGGCGTCCATCACCACCCACGGCTCGTTCAGCGTCGCCCACCAGCGCACGCG
>Ga0075424_100004573_pt1 | contig 13076 bp, 9 predicted proteins | sample SoiMethybrSBSTD3_FD_75301 | JGI IMG/M metagenome (GOLD analysis project Ga0075424, IMG submission 75301) | Bulk soil microbial communities from a Populus tree surrounding site in Tennessee, USA - Soil MetaG P. TD hybrid SBSTD3 | ecosystem: Environmental > Terrestrial > Soil > Tree plantation... | reverse complement strand
TTTCCGCCACCCGGCGCGGGCCGCCCGGCGGTCCGCCGCGCCACGACGGGCGCCGCGCCAACGCGGTCCGCCGCGCCTCCGCGCGAAACGCGGCCCTGGTTCCTGCCCCGGCCCTGCGCTAGTGTCGCGAGCGGCTCAGATCCCTTGTCGTAGGCCCTTCGGCTGGAGGTGCCCCCCGTGAACCCTCGCTCCCTGCTCGCGCTCGGCGCGGCCGTGCTCGCGCTGTCGGCGTGCCCGGCGCGCTCCGAGACCTCGCGCTTCACTCTCGAGCTTGCGCACAAGATCGTCGGCGTTTCGAGCCCACGCGTGTCGCCCGACGGCCGCCTCGCCGCCTTCGTCGTGACGCGCCCCGACTTCGCCGACAACCGCAACGAATCCGAGCTCTACCTGGTCGAGCTGCCGTCGGGCGCGCCGCGCCAGATCACGTTCGAGCGGCAACAGGTCTCGATGCCGCGCTGGTCGCCCGATGGACGCGCGCTCGCCTTCCTCGCTCCCGATTCCGCGGGGAAGAACCAGGTGTGGCTCATGCCGATGAGCGGCGGCGACGCGCGGCGCATCACCCGTTCGAGGACCGACGTTCAGCACTATTCCTTCCGGCCCGACGGCGCCGCGATTGCCTACGCGGCGGCGGACGAGGAGCCCAAGCGCGAAGGCGAGGCGAAGCACATCGCCACCATGGAGGTCGGTGAGCAGGATCTCTTCCTGCACGCCCCGATTCGACCTCAGCACATCTGGCTCCAGGCCATCGACACCACCGCGGCGCAGCGGCTCACCGGCGGCGCATGGTCGCTCGAGCTGGTGCTGCCGCCGGGAAGCCCGCCCTCGGAGCTGGCCTGGTCGCCGGACGGAAAGCACATCGCGTTCGCGCGCGTCCCGCTGCCTCAGACCGGGCACTTCGATTCCACCACCGTGGGCGTGCTCGACGTCACCACGCGCTCGACCCGCTCGCTCAACGGCGTCGAGCGCTTCCAGAACAACCCCGAGTGGTCTCCGGACGGAAAGTCGGTGCTCTACGTGTACCCGCGCGACGGGCGGGGCGATCTCGGCTGGATGACGGAGATCTACCTCGCGCCGGCATCCGGCGGCCCGGGTCGGAGCCTGACCCGCGCGCTCGATCGCCAGATGTTCGGCGCGGAGTGGATGCCGGGCGGCAAGTCCGTCCTGGTCGCCGCCAACGATCGCGCCGGCGTGGGGCTGTGGGTCCAGCCGCTGCAGGGCGCGGCCAAGCGCGTCGACACCGGCGATCTCGTGGTCAACGGCGCCTTCGGCTACGAGGTCACGGTCTCGCCGAAGGGCGCGATCGTGTTCGTTGCGACCTCGGCCACCCGCCCGGCCGAGCTCTACGTGATGGACTCGCCCGCGGCGAAACCGCGACGGCTGACGGATTTCAACGCCTGGGCCACGAACGTGGCGTGGGGGCGCGAGGAAAGGATCACGTGGCGGAACGACGACTTCGATGAGGACGGTGTCGTCGTCTATCCGCCGAGCTTCAACCCCGCCTCTTCCTATCCGCTCGTGCTGCTGATTCACGGCGGACCGCAGTCTTCGTCGAAGACCAGCTTCAGCACCCTCGCCCAGCTCATGGCGGCCGAGGGCTGGATCGTGTTCCAGCCTAACTATCGCGGCAGCGACAACCTGGGCAACGCGTACATGGCCGCGATCACGGCCGATGCCGGCCCGGGACCGGGCCGCGACGTGATGGCCGGGATCACGGAGCTGCGCAAGCGCCCGTACGTCGCTCCCGGCAAGCCCGCGGTCACGGGCTGGTCCTACGGCGGGTACATGACCACGTGGCTGATCGGAACCTATCCCGATGCCTGGCAGTGTGCGATGGCCGGGGCGCCGGTGTCCGATCTGATCGATGAGTACAACCTCTCGGACGGCAACGTGGCGTGGCGTTACGCCATGGGCGGCTCGCCGTGGACCGGCGGCCGCGAGAAGCTCTATCGCGAGCAATCGCCGATCACCTACGTGTCGCGCGTGAAGACGCCGACGCTGGTGATGTCGCTGGTCGAGGACTTCCGCGTTCCTCCCTCGCAGGCGCTGTCCTACTACCGCGCGCTCAAGGACAACGGCGTCGAGACCGAGTACATCGCGTTCCCCGGGCGTGGCCACAATCCGCGCGATCCCGTCCATTCGCTCGAGCGCTCGCGGCTGTGGGTGGACTGGGTGAAGCGTCACATGGGGACACCGGTGCCGTGAGGCGCCACCGCGCTGCGGCGTCGCGAGACGCTGCAATGCGGTCGGCGTGGCCAATGTTGTAACCTGCGACCGATCCGGTCTCTCCGAGGGGATTTCGCGATGACGCCACTTTCGATCCGTCCCGTCGCGCGCGCCGCAACCCTGACCTTGCTGCTGGGGGCCACGCTCATCTCGACGACCACGAACGCCCAGGCCGCTCCCGCGCCTCCCGTGGCAGCACGCCATCCGCATCCGGTGACGATGCACGGCGACACGCGGCCCGACGACTACTACTGGCTGCGGGAGAAGACCGACCCGCAGGTGATCCAGCACCTCGAGGCCGAGAACGCGTACGCCGAGGCCATGACCACGGGGACCAAGGCGCTAAGGGACGCGCTCTACGACGAGATGCTGGCGCGCATCCAGCAGACCGATCTCACCGTGCCCTACCGCAAGGGTGAGTTCCTCTACTACACACGCACGCAGGAAGGCCGGCAGTATCCGTTCTACTGCCGCCGCAAGGGCGCCATGGAGGCCCCCGAGGAATTGCTGCTCGACGTCAACGCGCTCGCCCAGGGCCACGCCTTCATGGCGATCGGCGATTTCGAGGTGAGCCCCGACGGCGCGCGCCTGGCCTGGACGATCGACAGCACCGGGTATCGCCAGTACGCCCTGCGCGTGAAGGATCTGAAGACCGGCGCGGAGCTCTCGGATCACGCCGAGCGCGTGACGTCGCTGGCCTGGGCCGCCGACAACCGGACGTTGTTCTACACCCAGGAAGACCCGGTCGCGAAGCGTTCGTACCGCGTCTACCGCCACGTCCTGGGGACCGATGCGCACGATCTGCTCTACGAAGAGAAGGACGAGCGCTTCGATGTCGAGCTGCACGCCTGCCGCAGCCGCGAATGGATCGTGCAGACGCGCCGCAGCCACACCACTTCCGAGGTCGCTGTCCTGCCGGCCGCGCAGCCGAACGCCGAGTGGAAGATCGTCGCGCCGCGCGTGCAGGATCGCGAGTACTTCCTCGATCACCGCGGCGGCGAGTTCTGGATTCGCGCCAATGACAAGGGCAAGAACTTCCGGCTCGTGGTCGCGCCGGTGGCGACGCCGGGGCCCGAGCACTGGGTGGAGATCATCCCCCATCGCCCCGACGTGATGATCTCGTCGGTGAGCTGCTTCAAGGACTACGTCGTGATCGGCGAGCGCGAGAACGCGCTGCCGCAGATCACGGTGATCGATCCCACGACCCGGACCCGCCGCCGCGCCAATTTCGACGAAGTGGCGTACACGGTGGGGCCGGCCGCCAACGAGGAATTCACCGCGGGCGCGTTCCGCTACGCCTACCAGTCGTACCTGACGCCCGCGTCGGTCTACGACCTCGACCTCGCAGCGCTCGCGCCCAAGCTGCTCAAGCGCACCGAGGTGCTGGGCGGCTGGGATCCCTCACGCTACGACGTCGAGCGCGTGTGGGCGACGGCGAAGGATGGCGTGAAGGTGCCGGTCACGCTGCTCTACAAGAAGGGTCTGGCGCGCGACGGCAAGGCGCCGTGCCTGATGTACGGCTACGGCTCGTACGGCATCCCGCAGAACGTCACGTTCAACTCGAACCGCTTCAGCCTGGTGGATCGCGGCGTGGTGTACGCCATGGCCCACATCCGGGGCGGTGGCGACTTCGGCGAGACCTGGCACGAAGCCGGGCGCATGGCGAACAAGATGAACACCTTCACCGACTTCATCGCGTGCGCAGAGGACCTGATCGCGCGCAAGGTGACGAGCCGCGACCGCCTGGTGATCCAGGGCGGGAGTGCGGGCGGATTGCTGATGGGCGCGGTCGTGAACCTGAGGCCCGATCTCTGGAAAGGCGTGCTGTTCCAGGTGCCGTTCGTGGACGTGCTGAACACCATGTCCGACGCGACGCTGCCGCTCACCGTGGGCGAGTTCGAAGAGTGGGGCAATCCGCAGAACGCGGAGCAGTACCGCTGGATGAAGGCCTATTCGCCCTACGACAACATCCGTGCGACGCATTACCCCGACCTGCTGGTCAAGACCAGCCTCAACGACAGTCAGGTGGGCTATTGGGAGCCGGCCAAGTTCGTCGCGCGCCTGCGCGCCACGCGCACCGGGAACAATCCGCTGCTCTTCAAGTGCAACATGGGTGCGGGCCACGGTGGGGCGAGCGGTCGCTACGACGCGCTGCACGAAGTGGCGTTCGACTACGCCTGGATCCTCGACACCGTGGGGCACACGGAGCTGAAGCCGCAGCCTTGAATCCCCGCGGCTTCCCTAGTTCTTCGCTGGCTCCGCCGGGGCCAGGAGCTGCATGAGCACGGCGGGATCCACCGGCTTGACGAGATGGTGCGTGAACCCCAGTGCGCGGGTTCGTTCCCGGTTCTCGTCGTGCCCCCAGCCGGTGATCGCGATCATGAGCGGCGGATCGCCCCCGCCCAGCGCGCGGATTTGCCGGCCGACCTCGTAGCCACTCAACTGAGGCAGTCCGAGGTCCAGCAGTACGATGTCGGGTCGATATTCGCGTGCGACCTGCACGGCCTCCACCCCACCGTAGGCAGTGCGCGCATCGTGCCCTTGCCGTTCGAGCAGCGCGGCGAGGCTGTCCGCGCTGTCCGGCACATCGTCGACCACCAGGATCCGGCGTCGCGCAGTCACGGGCAGCGAAGCGGCCGCCCGCCGGGCGACCGGCACTGCGCGCGGCAGTTCGGGGCCGAGGGGCAGACGGATGGTGAACTCGCTCCCCCGGCCCGGTCCCTCGCTCGCGGCCTCGACGCGCCCCCCGTGCAGCTCGACGAACTTTCTCACCAGGGAGAGTCCGATCCCAAGCCCGCCGCGCGAGCGCTCCAGCGCGTCGTCGACCGGAAGGAACGGCTCGAAGATCCGGGGCAGCAGGTCGGCCGGGATCCCGATGCCGCGGTCGCGCACCCGGATCACGACTTCGTCGCCTTCGCGACGGCCGAAGAGTTCGATCGGGCTACCGGCGTCGCTGTAGCGCGCTGCATTGTTGAGGAGGTTCGAGAGCACCTGCGCAAGCCGCGTCCCGTCGGCCGCCAGAATGATCGGGCCGCCTTCGAGCGTCACCGCGAGATCGTGCCGTCCGGCGTCGATCAGCGGGCGGCTCGCCTCGACCGCATGCCCCACCACGTCGGCCAGCTCGATGCGCTCCTTCCGCAACGGCAGGGTGCCGCGGCCGATCCGGCTGATGTCGAGAAGATCGTCCAGCAGCCGGGCCATGTGGCCCAGCTGACGCTCGATCATCGGCAGGCAAAGCGGGAGGTTCTCGTGCTGAGGGCTGTCGGTCTGGAGCAACGCTACGGCCGTGCGGATCGGCGCGAGTGGATTGCGCAGCTCATGCGCCAGCGTCGCCAGGAATTCGTCCTTGCGCTTGTCGGCCTCGCGCAATTGTTCCTCGCTTTGCGTGAGTGCCAGCTCCACGCGCGTGCGCTCGACGATTTCGCGATGGGCGCGCGCGTAGAGCTCGGCATTCTCCAGCGCCACGGCCATGGGGGCCACCAGGCTCTCGAGGATGGAGAGGTGCTCGCCGGCGTACGCACCCGGCGTGTCGCACATCATCTGTACGATCCCGACCACCTTGCCTTCGAGCTTGTACGGCACCATGAGCGCACACCGGGCGACGGCGGGCTGCGAGTCCGGCGGCGAGAGGTCCCGCACCCTGCCTTCGCGGGACACGTCGAAGTAGCGCCCCCCGCGGCGCACCCGATCACGGACGTCGGCATAGAGCCTTCCCGCGCCGCTCCGGATCACCTCGGTCTGCATGCCTCTTCCGTTTGCCAGATCGATCGGGAGGACGGGCAACGTGCCGGGGTCCAGGTGCTGGCCGTTCACCCACAGGTAGACGCAGCGGACGGTGCTCGACGCCGCGTCGAACGACGATACGACCATGCCGTCGCACGGGATCGCGCGCCCGGCCAGCTCGCGTAACCCCGAGCAGATCTCCTGACTCTCGAGGGTGCCGGACAGGCGTAGCGCGGCCTCGTACATGAGCTGCGCCCGGCGGTTGCGTTCCAACTCCAGTCGTTGCGCCCGGAGCCTGTGCACGAGGCCAAGGGTGACGACGCTGGTGGCGGCGAGCATGGCGACGAACGCGGCGATCAAGTACTGCACGGGGGCGGCCTCCGAGGGGATGGAGACGACCTATGCCAGACTCGCCAATCTACACCCATTCCCAAGGGCTCTCACGGCGAATTGTGGGCCCGTGCCATCGGCCATGAAACCTGCGACATCGACCCGGGGGCCGCGGCCCATCGCCACGCCGGTGCGGGCGGGGCGCGTCAGGCGGCCTAGCGCCACGCCCAGCCCAGCGCCAAGAGCCCGGCACCCGCTGACCACAGCGCGGCGCGCGCGGACCATGGCACCGGTTGCTCGGGCGCGGGCCCGCGGGACGGCACGCCGATCGCCTCGCGCGCCTGGCGCACCGCCACGGCGAAGCTCGCGAGCCACGCCGCTGCGAGCGCGAGCATCAGGCCCATGCGCTCCGAGCCCGCGAGCCCGCGCGCCACGTCGAGCCACAAGCGCGCACCCGGTGTGCCGGGCACGCCCGCGAGGGATGCGAGCGCGAACAGACCGAATGCCGCGCTCAGCGGGTGGCGCCGGAACATGACGGCGGCCGGCTCGGCGCCGGTGCCCGAGACCGGGAGGAAGCGCGCGAAGGTGCCGGCGCCGGTCAGTGCCAGCACCAGGTGCGGCGCCCACTGGCCGAGCAGGTCCTCCGCCGAGATCCGGTGGTAGCGCCCGGCGCGCTCCGCTGCGAGCGCCGCGAGCAGGATCGCGCCCTGCAGGCTCGCAAGCGTGCCGATGCGGCGCTCGGGACGCTTCTGCCACAACACGGCCACCGCCCCGACCGCGAACGCCGTGGCGGCGGCGATGCCGAGCAGGTACGACGTGAGGCGCGCGGCCTCGGGGCAGGCCGCGATCCCGGCGAGCCGGCCCATGATCCAGCCCGAGCCTCCCACCTGGAGCGCCGCCACCGCGAGCGGCGCGAGCCATGCGCGCGCGCCCTGAAAGAGATCGGCGGCCCAGAAGTGGAAGGGCGCGGCGCCCAGCAGCACGATCCCGGCGACCAGCGACAGCGAGAGCGCTGCGCTCCAGAGCTGCGGCGGGTCGATCCCCAGGTTCAGCACGCCCCACTGCTCGCTCACGCGGTTGGTGCCGGTGGCGAGCACCAGGAGCTGGAGTCCGGCCCACGAGAGCGCGAGCGATCCGCCCAGCACCCACACCAGCTTGAGCGCGCACTCGCTCTGGAACGAGTCGTCGCGCGCCCGCGCCAGCAGCGTCGCGACCAGCGCCGCCACCACCGCCGCCCACGCGGGATTCGACCGGCCGCCGTATGCGACGAGCGCCGCGAGCGGTATGAGCACGACGAGCGGTGCGATCGCGTAGAGCCGGCCGTCGCGCGCGCGGTCGTGCAGGAGCAGGAACCCGGCGGCGAGCAGCGCGAGCGCGGCCCCGATCAGGGGCGCCCCGACCCCGAACAGACCGGTGAAGAAGTTCACTGGAGCAGCGGCAGGAGCAGCGCGAGCACCGCCACGCCGACCAGAAAGAGGAGGTACTCCTGCGCGTCGCCGGTATGAAGGTCGCGCAGCGGTGAGGCGGCGCCCTGCCCGAGTTTCGCGAGCAGATCCACGGCGCCGCGCTCGCGCGTGAGCACGCCGCGCGAGGTGAAGCGCGCCACGCGCCGCACCGCATCGAGCACGAACGCCGGCCGGCGCAGCATGCCCAGCCCTGCGCCCAGCACCGCGGGCGCAGCGGCCAGCAGCGCGGGGTTGCGCGCGGGCGTGAAGCCCGTGCTCCACGCGATCCAGAGCGCGACCGGTCCCATGACGAACGACAGCGCGGCCGCGACGTGCGCGAGCGAGAACACGATCTGCCGCCGGCCCACGGCGCGGCGCTCGGGCGCCGGTATCAGCCGCGAGACCGTGACCAGCGATCCGAGCGCCACCGGGATCGCGGCGAACAGGTACTCGAGCAGCCGGTCGCGCGTGTAGGGCGGTGTCCCGAGCGATGCGAGCAGCGGCCACGCCAGGCATCCCGAGGCGGTCCAGTTCGCGAGGCGCCACAACCGCGCGAGCCGCGGGCCGCGGCGCCCTGCGGCGCTGCGCATCTCGCCGGCCAGCAGGAACGCGCGGCCGCCGAACGCGCCGGCCCACAGGAGGAAGCTCACGTCCTCCCGCACCGCGCGCTGCGCCACCAGCACCGCGGCGATGGCGCCGTCCGAGACCAGGAGCCAGCGCAGGCTGGCCGCCACCAGCCGGCGCCCGAGCGCGCGCAGCGTGGCGAGCCAGGCGGTGAGCAGCAACAGCACGATCGCCGCCCCGCGCACGTCCGGTACCGCGACCCACAGCGGCGAGAGCCGCCACAGCAGCACGAAGCCAGTACTGGGAAGTAATGCCGGGAGCCAGGGGCGCATCGCGATCAGCGGCCCCGGCACGTCGGAGTAGGCGCGCGCCAGCGGGAGCGCGGCGAGCAGCTCGAGCCCCGCCCACACCACCGCCAGCGACTGCGCCCACTTGAGCACCGCCGGCATGTCCCAAGTGAAGAGCGTCGGCACGAACGAGAGGGTGGGGATCACCTGCTGGATCGCGACCGCGAGCCACAGCGCGCCGGCCGGGCGCCGGAGCCAGGACCAGCGCGCGACCTGCTCCGCGGGATTGTCGGCGGCGCGCGCCCACCACCAGAACGCGCCCGCGAGCAGCTCGACGCCGAGTGCTGCGGCGAGAAGCGAAGGCCACAACAGCAGCGCGAGCCCGGCGAGGCACATGAGCGCGCCGACCGCGCGCGCGTTGCGGAGGAAGCCGAAGCGGAGCTCCATCCTCAGTCGTGGAGGTCGTGGGCGTCGCTCACCCACGGGCTCCCCGCGAAGCGCTCGCGGCTCATGCCGAGCCTGAGCACCAGCGCGATCGCGAGTGCGGTCGCGAGCCACACCCCGCCGCGCGCGGGCGCAGAGCCCGCGAGCTCGGCGCCGCGCGCCACGCCGTCCAGCACCTGGAGCCCGAGGCCGAGCGCGCCGAAGGCGATCGCGGCGCGGCGCACGTGACCGCGCAGCATGAGGTGGACGACGCCGATGCCGATCAGGAGCAGCGCCATCACCACGCGCCGCCCCACCGTGGGTTCGAGATCCTGGCGCGCCAGCGATGCCACCATCAGCAGCATCAGCGCGACCCCCACCAGCAGGGCGACCGCGCCCGACTCGACCGCGCCCGAGCGCCGCGCGGGCGCCGGCGTGTTGCCCGGCGCCGGCAGCCCCACCTGCCACGCCACGATCAGCCACAGCGCGGACCACGCTGCGGTCAGCGGCATGGGCGTGTCGAGCGGGCGCAGGAACGGGAGCGCGATCGCCACGCCGAACGCTGCGGCGCGCGCCACGCGGCGCCCGGGCAGCACGGTGGCGAGGATGAGCAGCGCCGCCGGCAGCAGCAGCCGCAGCAGGTCCTGCCGGGGCAGCCCGAACCAGAACTTGAAGAGATCCACGCGCGATCCCTCGCCGGTGGGGGAGCCCGCAACGCGGCGGCGCGTTGCGTACTACGTGGGGATGTAGGCGGACTCCGCGGACTGCAGGGCGGCGAAGAAGCCCTCGACCGTCTTCGCCTCGCGCAGGCTCTTGCGCACCGACTCCTCCTTGAGCAGCCGCGAGAGGTTGGCGAGCGCGCGCACGTGCAGCGTGGCCGCGTTCTCGGGAGAAACGAACAGCACGAGCAGGTGCACGGGCTTGCCGTCCTCGGACTCGAACTCGAGCCCCTCGTTGCACACCGCGCAGGCCGCCGCCATGCGGTCGACCGAGCGCGCCTTGCCGTGCGGGATCGCGACGCCGTTGCCGATGCCGGTGGTCATCATGGCTTCACGGCGCATCACGCGATCGAGGATCTCGCCCTGGCTCTTGAAGCCGTGGGCGGATTCGAGGAGCTGCACCAGCTCGACCAGCGCCTCGCGCTTGGTGCGCGCGGCGAGACGCAGTGAAACCGCCTTGGAATTGAGAAGCTCGGAAAGCCTCATGGGGCCTCCCTCCCCGAATGACCGAACGCGTTCCTTCGCCGAACGGCCGCCACGACAAAGGGACGCGTGAATGACGCGGAGGATTCTCTTCTTCCGCGAGCGCGGCCCTCGAGAGCGGGCATGAATTCAGAAACGATTGTGGAAACGCAACCTAAGAGCTTGCAGCGCAAGTGTCAAGGCAATTCACACAGAATCGGTCCACGACGCTACGGTCACACCCGGCGCCGTGGTCGCGTAAGGGCTGGACGGGCACCCGCGCCTGCGAGAACATCTCCGGCACACGGGAGGAATCCAGGTGATGCGACGCACCATCGCACTTTCGATCGCCACGCTCGGCCTGCTCGCCGGGCTCGCCGTGGCCGCCCCCGAGGTTTCGGTCACGTACCGTTCGGGTGTCGCGGTCATCCAGCTCGCCGGCGACTTCGCCGGCAGCACGTACACCGTCTTTCGTGCAGCCACCCGGGACCCGGTCTATCGGATGATCACCGACTCCCAGGTGTTGTGTATCGGCGAATGCATCGCCGCCGATTACGAGGCGTTACCCGGCCAGACCTATCTCTACCGCTTCGATCTCGTTGCACCCGGGGGCCGGGTCGAGAGCTTCGGCCCCTATGCCGTGACCATCCCGCGCCAGACCCCGCTCGCCGCCCGGATCTCTCCCAACCCCGGCCGCGGGCCGACCACGATCTCGATCACCTTGACCGGCCGCCCGACCGACCCACCGGTCCAGGCGGAGGTCGCGCTATTCGACCTCCAGGGTCGCGCCCTGCGCACGGTCCATCGCGGCCCGCTCGCGCGCGGCGTGACCGTGCTGGCCTGGGATGGCCGCGACGCGAGCGGCCGGTTGCTGGGCTCTGGGCTCTACTTCATGCGCGTCCACTCCGCCGCCGGAGACCTCACCGCGCGAATCGTCCGCACGCGCTGATCCCGCCTCACCCGCCGCGATCCTCCCGGATCGCCACGCGCGTCCACGCTGCGAAAACCGCGCGGGAACGCGCTCCGCTGTGCTAAGATCACCGCTCGTATCCTAGGTCGCGACCCGCCGCAGCAAACGCGAACGACATCTCAGCGAAGGGTCCCTTGGATTCGAACGTGGGCCACCCAGCAGGGAGGCAGGGAAGCCCGTTGCAACGGAAGCACATCGATTTCCGTGAGCTGCTCGAGCGCCTCTTGCCGCTGGAGGAGCTTCCGCCCGCCGACCGCAGCGCGGTCGAGCGCGCCCTGAAGAGCGGCGTCTCCGGGCAGCTCCAGCAGGCGGCGCTCTACGCGGTGCGCCAGCTCGAGCAGGTCGGAGCGCTGCGCCGTCTCCCCTCTGCCCAGAACGGCGGCCCGCCCGCGCTCCGCTACCAGCGCCGCGAGGGCCTCGACGTGATCACCATCCAGCTCGCGGGCGAGGCGCGTCACGACGGCGTCCAGGTCCATCCGCGCGCCACGTTGCCGCTCCAGGCGCGGGCGAGCCTCGATCGCGTGCGGCGGCTGCTGCGGCTCGACGACGACGCGCTGATCGCCCAGCCGCGGGCCGCGCGGGCGCGCACCGGGCCCCCCCAGCTCGACCGCATCGGCAGCGAGTTCCTCGGGGCGAGCGAGGTGCGGCTCGTTCCCGCCGAGAACGGCGAGCAGGCCGGCGCCTCGCCCTCGCTCGACCCGGCGTTGGGGCAGGAGGCCGCAGCGAACCCCGATGCGCTGCTCTACTGCCCCGACGTGCGGCGCGCGCCGCGGCTCGCCAAGACCGCGGGTGCGCGCGGCGTGAAGGCCGCGGTGTTCGCGGGCCTGCCGCGCGGCGACGGCGCGCCCCAGGGCCACCTCGAGATCCTGAGCCGCACCGAGGACCCGTTCCGCCCCGAGGACCTGGCGATGGTGGCGCTGCTCGCCGATTACTGCGCCGCGGCGATGGAGCGCGCCGCGCGTCTCGAGAAGCTGGTGTTCATCGATCCACTGACCGAGGTCTACAACCGCAGCTACTTCGATCTCGAGGTGCGGAACGAGATGGCGCGCGCCGAGCGCGAGAACTCCTCGATGGCGCTGTGCATCGTGGACATCGACGACTTCAAGAAGTTCAACACCACCTACGGATACGAAGCCGGCAACCAGGTGCTGGCCCACGTGGCGCAGACCTTGAAGCGCGGCGTGCGTCCTTTCGACACCGTGGCACGCTGGGGCGGCGAGGAGTTCACCGTGCTGCTCACATCGCCGATCCACGCCGAGGACGTGATGGCGATCTCCGAGCGTCTCCGGCTGATCGTCGAGCGCCAGAGCGTGCAGCTCGAAGGCCTCGATCGCCGGACGCACCGGGTCGGCGTCACCGTGAGCATCGGCGTCGCGGTGTTCCCCGAGCACGGCGGCGAGCACACCGCGCTATGGCGCGCCGCCAACCAGGCGCTGCTCGCCGCCAAGCGCCCGCCGAAGAACCGCGTCGTGTTCTACCAGCCCGCGGGCGAGGCGCAGGCGCCGAAGGCGTAGAGCGCGGCGGTCCGCGTCGCGACGCGTAGTTCCGTCGTTCGCGCCAGGCCCCGATCGGCCGCGACGCTCAATCCTCGACGGCGTGGGTCTCGAAGACTTCGCGGTGCCGAGGACCGCCACGCGACTTCCTCCGCCGCGGTGTGATCGCTCCCCGCTACGCGCGAAGCCACGCGTTTCAGACTATCACGTGACTTGCGCTGCGGCTGGCACGAACCAGCCACACGCCGAAACCGATCATCCAGGCCGGCAGGAGATAGTTGTTCGCCGCCGCAACGGCGTCCACCGCCGGCGTCACGTTGCGCCACATGCCGATCAGGCCGAGGACGCCCGTCGCGATGCCCCACCCGGCGAGCCAGCGGGGCGCGCGCGCATGCCGCAGCAGGCCAACGCCGGACAGCACGAAGAACACGCTGAAG
>Ga0075424_100004571_pt1 | contig 13083 bp, 15 predicted proteins | sample SoiMethybrSBSTD3_FD_75301 | JGI IMG/M metagenome (GOLD analysis project Ga0075424, IMG submission 75301) | Bulk soil microbial communities from a Populus tree surrounding site in Tennessee, USA - Soil MetaG P. TD hybrid SBSTD3 | ecosystem: Environmental > Terrestrial > Soil > Tree plantation... | reverse complement strand
TCTCATACTGTCGTCTAGATCTTCAGCTTCCACAGTAACTTCAACTTCCATAGAAGATCTTTTTACATAATTTAGTCTTGCAGAAAGAATTAGTGCATTACCAATGAATATAGGCTTTAAAAAAGTCATTCTATCCATACTTGCCGTGACGATATTGGCACGACCAGCATGTCTTTTGGCGCATAAACCTGCAATAAGATCTACATGTTTTAATATAACACCTCCGAACACATTGCCTTTTGGATTAGCGTCTGAAGGCAGCATCATAATTGTCATCTCAGCTCTCGAATCGTTTGGATGTTTGCCTGCTTTCGAATGTTGTTGCGCTCCCATTGAGAGATTATCATCGTGGTATACAGCAGCTTTTAATTAAATATTGCATAGGTCAAGAAAAAATAAAACAAGATGCCTAGGTGATTATGTTTTATAGTCTGTTATATTAGTTTCCTGTTGCGATGGACCTGAATCTATAGTAGTACTAGTAGTTGAAGCTGCCTTTTCTTGACTGTAAGCAGGATCTAGCATAAAAAAGTCAGAAACACGTAAAACAATAAGAAGGCTCTGATTGTTTTACCAATTTGTAATTTCAAGAAAAACGTATGGAGTAGATGCAGAATTGAATGCCTTCAACGTCTGAAATAAAATACAAATATTGCATAAATAGTAACCGATATTCTTTCTGCGCCGAAAAAATCTAGACATTAGCATCATGAGCCTAGTCCTGGTTCTTGGTCCTTGTAAGCCATCAGTATCAGATCCTCCGACTGGAAGTCATAAAATACGATTACAAAGCTTCTGTGCGATAATTCGGAGCTACTAAGATGCGTACTAATAAAGTAAAACATATTGACATTTTGTTCTCATAAAATAGGAAGGATAGACAGATTTTATAATGCTTGAGATCAAGACTATATCCAAGAACTGTGAAAGGCGAATGCAAAGTCAGAAATGTTTAGTAGTTATGATAATAATAACATAAATCCAGAAAATGATAATGACTGCACTGATGGCTTTGACGACTCTAGAGGTAGTGCCCATGCCGGTATGTATCCATGTCATGTTCCAAATTGAGGTATCATACGTATAGACTGACGCTCCGGTATGTTGATAGAAACTAGGTGTATTGTCTTTTAAGAGGCGCGCACGGGAAACTAAGCAGTTGAGATATCATCAGTTATTCTAACTGTTTTGAATCTAGCTGCATTCCAAGGATTCGTCGCTGTCATATAGGACTTTAGATTTCTGTGCCTAATTCAGCTAGTGTAAGTGTGCAGATATCTTGTCCTGCAGCTTTCATAAGGGGAGCTATAAAACGCCAGCATCAGGCACCATTTTCGGTGCCGTGCACTAGAATAAAGATTGTCGTCATAATTGCGCTGCAAAATAAAAAACCACTAGTCCTTTGGATATTGACAGAGAAAAGCGTTCTGCGTACTAAAGTAAAATTTGTTATACTACTTTGAATGTACTTTTACCTATCGTCAATGAACAGTCAGCTGTAGAAGGATAAGTTTGGTATACGACGCAAGCCCGCTGTGCAAGTGCTAATGGTTGGTCTGTGTGCGCGCTAGCTCCTGGCTCTGCTCCCATGATAACAATGCTACTAACTGCCAGAATCGCAGCAGCTATTACAAATAGCCTAAGCCTTTCACAGTTTTTTTCTTTTTTCATAATAATTATTTGCTTGATTATATTGATATGTTTTAGTAGAACCTAACTGTAATTTGTAAAATCCTGTTATGATATGAAACGAGTAAATATGATTAAGGTACACTCCGCATTACTCTTAACTATAACTGAATATTGCTGGCTTTCAGATCAATTGTACGATGGTCTCTTCTGTGTCATCAGTGTCATCAGTGTCATCAGTGTCATCAGTGTCATCAATGTCATTTGTTGATAACTTAACATCTGACAAATGCCTTACATAACCTCAATTTAGATTCAAGGTCGATATCATCCAAACCAACACATCGACTAGTCACCCAGAATTCAAATTAAATGACATTAGCAATGGCGAATCAACATACTAATTCAGTTGACACGTAGTAGAACATACTAATTTTGATTAATGATTGTTACTACTAATTATAGAGATTATCTAGTAGCATGTCAGCCAGTTTACAATGGTACGGTTAACGAGATCGGCTGCATCGTGCTGAACAAAATGACCGGCATGAGGAATTGTGAGTAAGGTCCAGTTATTTTCCAGCCAATCCCAGGTATTGTTCAAGCCACCGGGCAACAGAAATGGGTCCTGCAATCCATGAATCTGGAGGACTGGCGCTTGTACTTTGTTGACTAAGAAAGACGGTGTGTACTAACGGCAATTTGATTGATGTTGCCATCACTACAAACTATATTCCTCAACCGGGTAAAGTTTTTGAAGCCTGGCTTGTGGATGATTTTTCAAAGGGTTCAGACTACGCTCTGAGTATGGGCAAAATATTGAATTCTGGTGGCTTAAGATTTCAGGAAGTAATGAATAATGCAACGACCTATACTGATATTGTGGTGACACAAGAACCAGCTGGTGATCTCAGCCCGCTGCCATCTTGGTCTAATGCAGTAGCTCAAACTTGGTTACTACCACCATTCGGTCATTAGTGCGCATAGATTCAGTCAGTCCATCCTCTCCATTTTCATAAGTTATCGAAAGAAGCAGTTTAGCATTATTAGAGATATGCTCAAATATATGTCTAACAATGCCGGTAGGAGGTATGATATCTCAAGAAGTAAAAAATCATGAGATAAGCTGCAGATTTCGCGATAGACTCAAGAAGATGACATTTGAGTATATTCCTATAGTCGGCAGCAGTAACAGCAGTAGTAGTCCAACCTCAGTAAGGAGAGAATTATGACAGTTCAAGAAGGATATACCGACTATAATAGATTTGCAGATTTCTGGCGATATGATATAGGAGTTAATGTTATTCCTGCAGATACAAGACATAAGATAACATATATTGAATGGAGTCAGTGGCAAGATAATCCAATACATGATGAATTGCATAATCAATGGAAGGAACAAAATGCATTTAAAAACGGTATGGCTGTCATATTAGGCAGGGTTTGGCATAGGCCAGATTTAGCAAACTACTACTTGGTTGGAATAGACGCAGATAATAAGAAAGCAATAGAAGAGATTTGCAATTTTAATAATAAACCTAAATCAATACATGAAACTGCTGCAGTAACAATAGTCGAGCAACATAATGATAATCCTAACAAAGCGCATTTCTATTTCTATACCACAAGGCCAATCAAAGGAAAGAGCAGTGATCAGAATAGGTTAAGTGATAAGATTTCAGCAAACGATGTACCGGCAATAGAGATCAAAAGTTTAGGTAATCACGGATTGCTATATTGCTCGCCCTCAGTTCATAAAAATGGCTATCCATATGAGATTGTAGGTATAAGAAAGCCTGCGGTACTAGACGAAGCATTAACTGACGAATTTGAAAAACATCTAGACACTATCCTTACTAAATATGGTATTGATTACTTATCCTGTCAGACGTATAAAGCAGCAACTTCGATTGAAGGACTGTTTAAGCCAGGACATAAAGTAATGAAGGGTCACAACAGACATGAAGACTTGCTTAGAGTCATGGATTCCCTTATTGCTAAACTTAAAGACATTTATCCATTGGAGCGAATTAAGCAGTTAGCAAGAGAACACAATACAACTGAATTTTACGAGGAACCTATTAATGATGTAGATTTTGAAAGACAATGGAAACAAGCAATTAGGTTTATCGAGAGCAAGAGCAAGACAGACATTCAAGTATCAATATTAGAAGATCCTGCAGACGAAAGAACGAGAGTCCGGAAATTAGTAGATTCTATAATGGAAGAACATACATTTGTAACTATGACTGACAATGGGGAACTTTATCATTTCAATGGTAAGATTTACGAACCAGGTCAAGAGTGGATTATAAAGGAGAAGTGTAGATTACTTGAATCAAAAACTACGACTCATGAAGTCCAAGAAGTGATTAATTATATCAAGGATTTAACATATAAAAACAGATTAATATTTGATTCGAATCCTGATTTGCTAGTAGTTAAGAACGGTGTGCTAAATATCCAAACACTAGAACTAAAGCCGCATTCACCTGATCATTGTGCTTTATCAATGCTGCCAGTCATATATGATCCTAAAGCAAAATGCCCACTATTTGCTAAATTCCTAAGCCAAATCTTACAACCTAAATATGTCAGTGTTATGTTACAGTTTGTTGGTTATTGTCTGTACAAGTCTGCAAAATACGAGAAAGCAGCATTATGTATAGGTAAAGGTGACAATGGTAAGAGCACATTTTTGAAATGGATAGATGGATTCATTGGTAGACAGAATGTGAGTCACGCTTCACTTCAGGATTTAAGCGGTGGTAATAGATTTGCTGCTGACTTGTATGGAAAAATGATAAATACATTTGCAGATCTAAAATCTGAAAAACTGCAGGATACAGGACCATTCAAAATGCTTGTATCTGGTGATTCAATCCGTGCAGAAAAGAAATACGGAATACCGTTCAATTTTGAAAATTATGCAAAACTAATTTTTTCCTGTAATAACATACCGCAATCCGGTGATGAAGGTTATGCATATTTCAAACGTTGGTTAATCTTCCATTTTGATAGTGTGTTTACAAGTGAAGAAAGAGATATCAATCTATTTGATAAAATAAGCACACCAGAAGAGTATTCGGGTGCATTAAATCTAGTCTTAATATCTTTAAGACAACTAATCAAAAATAATGGATTTACAGAAACAGATGATATTGAGACAGTCAAAGAAGACTATGAATTGAATTCTAGCACAGTCGCAAGTTTTGTACATGATACATGCGAAATTACACTAAATGAAGAAGATGATATAATATGCAATGAATTGCATGATGCTTATGTTCAATATTGTAGGAACCTCAATGTGACTGCATTAAGAGATACTGCTTTTGGTCAGGAGCTTAAGCAACTTCGTGTGCATAAACGCTATACCAAAAGGAATTACGAACCAGTTTACGTCTACATGGGTATTAAGCTGAAAGCATATACTGATCAGAATCAGGACAATGACAAAGAAACTTGCACAAATTGCACAAACAATCAGCAACAACTACTTTGAACTGTACTATTACATTCCTTTATTTTTTCTCTTACCGTACTCGGTTTTAGAAATAGTACGTGCAATACGTGCACATATTCGTACAAGGTTCTAATATCAATCAAAACGGCTTGACAACATATTCGAATTATATCTAGTCGCCTGTCAAATATGAAGACCATTTTCGAGAATGCGTAGACGAAATCAGCTGATATGTAGAATTGTATCTCAAACGGAATAGTCACACCGAGCAAAATTTATCTATCTTCAAATGTACAGAACTACTTATAATTAGTAGTTATTAAGTTTGAAGTTAATCAATCCTAGGCTAGAGATACTCATTACTGTGGAGTAGGACATTTTAACTTCTACACTTTAACTTCCTTCCCCTTGTAATATTTATAGATGACTTAGACAGGTGTTCTCCTCTCAAAGTGGCTCAAGTGATAGAGGGAGTTAACCTTTTCTTGGCTGGAGAATTTCCAAATTGTATATTTATACTAGGGATGGATCCAATCCTCCTAATCTAACTGTTATTATCTCCAAAAGAAATTGGGCGCGAGTGTTGTGAGAATCCGATTGCTTCTAAATGAGGCAGTTCTCCTAATTCTCTTAATTCATACTGAACTGAAATGAAAAAAGAGGATTGTTTTGTCCTTCTTTAATTTCAGCCGCTTCCGCTATTGTCTCCGCCGCCGCTTCCGCTATTGTCTCCGCCGCCGCTTCCGCTATTGTCTCCGCCGCCGCTTCCGCTATTGTCTCCGCCGCCGCTTTCACCTGGAGGTGCTGCACCTTGCTCTAATGGTGGGGCTGCATTTTCTTCCTCACCTACGGCTTGGCTTGGCGGAGCTGGGTACGGCAGCTGATTCGGATCATTGCCCGGAGGATCGTAACGACACACCAGAATGCTGTATGCAAAAACACTGGGGGGTGCGGTCGCACAACCTACCTTAGTCGACTTCTGCCAGACCATCTGGGTGTAATGACCGACGTCATAAAGATTAGCATCAGTTACAGGGCCTCCGTGATAAAGAGACTTTTCGGCTATCCATTTAGACTGTCCCCCATCTGGTTCGGAAACGTCTCTGAAAAAGCCTGCAATGTTCTCACCGTAGCATGGACCCTTACAAGTATACCCTGTGTACACGGGGTCGTGTTTGAACTGGCCTGTCCTAGCGACCTGATTAGCCCAAGTCTGGGCACCATCTGCGAGACTGTTGTCCCACGTGAGCGGCGCAACATGAACGGCAGCACGCTCGGCGTTATGCACATCCAGGATGTTTCTCTCCAAATTCTGATTTGTCTGTGCGTATAATAGCGGAAGCTCGGACGACAGAACTGTCAGAATTGCCGCTGTGGCCAGAATCGTAATTATTCCTAAAGACACTTTCTTATACAAAATTTGTCAGTAACTTTTACAATAATTACTTTTATTAGTTTATCGATTAACCAATTTATTCTCGATGTAGAAATTTAGTAATAGTTCTTGGCAAATGCTACCCTTGGAGCAATAACTGTAACTTCAATGACCTATTACTCCATTCGGATATATAGTATTTGTCTTTCGACTGGTTCTACCAAACTATGATAAAAACATATTTGCTGAGATATGATTTAGGACGTCTAACAAATTAGATACCAGAAACCTCTTCCATGTGTCATGATATTGAATTATCTGAAGACGTGGAATGTGTTTGTGCTGGTTTAGTCGAGTTTTAACTTACATGCTTTAAATCTATAGTAAATGGGACTTTGGATAAGGAATATGTATGGTAAGGGCATTATTAAGTTGCAGTCTCAGTACTACACAACTTTAGCATTTGCTTCATATATTATTATCTCTACCCTATTATTACTATTAATCTCCCTTTCTCTTTTTCATAAGGCTTTTGCTAAATCGCCTGCATTTGATCAGACTTTAATTTCTGATAAGGAAATCGGTAATCATACAGATGATTGGGTTCAAACTCATGGTAATGACGTTACTCATTTAAGGTCTGACTACGCAAACATATTGGCAGTAGATTATGCTAGTGATGGAAAAACTCTAGATGCTACTTTCTGGTTAGCATCAAATTCGAAAAATGCTTCTATATATAACCAATCTCTCAGACATATTAGGTAGGGTATGCTTATTGCTATTGCTTCAATGCCTGAAAATTCAGGATATAACGGAGCCAATTACGACTTTTATATTGAAGCATCTAATGGAAAATGGAGTGAATATCTTTACCGATTATCACTAACAGGTACCCGTGTGCGCTTATAAGTTCTAAGATAAACTATACTGAAGCTTTTGGTGGTCCTACAATAGGACCAGGAGACGTTATACTGCGATTAAACCTAAATTCTATACATTCTCCTGGTCAGTACGGCCTATCATTTTTTACATCAGAATCGTTCCAATCAGATGAAGTTAGAGATTTTACAACATGGGTTCCTGTTCCTCCACATACATAAATGTAGTAACAAATCCAAAGGATATAGTCATAAGATAAGGAGATGAGCGCATGATTTCACCTAAGATAGATACCCCACTTTCTGATATTGTTACTAGTATAAAGTTCAATAATGGTACACATTACAATTCTAATGGCTTAAGCGTATATGCCGAAGGAATTCAACCCCCATTATTTAAGGTAAAGGTTTCTCCACAAACACCAGTAGGTGTATATACTGTACCGTTTGTGGCTTCATTGCTAATACAAACAGCCGATTCAAAATCAAAGTCTAATAACACAGTAACTGGATTTGTAGATCCAGAGTTTCAAGTATCCAAAAAATATCCAACTATTGGCGATATAACTGGTGATGTAGATTTAACGATAAGAGTATTACCACCGCTAACTGTTAATGAACAATTTAAGGGCTTTCGGGGTTCATACGGACAGGTGATAACGTTTCTACGTGCGGGGATAGTAGGATCGGTTTCGACAATTCTTATCATTCTAAAAACAGAAGGTACACAACAAATAGAAGAGTCTATGACGATATGAAAATCTGTTAGCATGACTATATTCTGGATAGCCCTGTTACCTTAAGCGTTTATCACCTCCTTGTTATGCATACTTAGAAAAAGGGTCAACCAGTTTTGTACATGCTTTAGTTTACAATTTTCTTTGCTACAGGGGAAATAGTCATCAAAACCTTCGGTTCTATCCTTAATGTAATGCTTTGTTCTTTTGATGATACTTTTTTCATATGAAGAATGGATATGGTGATCTAGTTTTAAGAAATGACAGGGTTTTGGATACCAGGTACCGCCATCTGTAGATATTGAATGCTTACCACGACCATACCCTTTTGTCAATGAAGTAATAACGAGCATTTGATCTAGTAAGATGGACAGCTTAAGTCCTTTATCTAGTCACTTGTCATCTTCCTACTTCTAAGTTAAATCCAGTACAGATATAGCATTGTCTGTAGTTGCACGAATCCCTGATTAAGTTTAATAGTTCCTGTCATATCGTGCCTAAAACTCCTGCAAATAACTAAGTTTTATCACCCAATACCAATTTCATCTGATCTTGATTAACCTTTCATTCCTTGAGTCTGAATCGAAGTGAATTAGATCAATAATCAATTACATCAATAATCAAACGCTTCAATAGCATTTGAACCTCTTAGTGGCAACCGATAAAATCCTTTTATAATACCACTAGAAGAATATAAAATGATAATGAACACAGTATCTAAGATGACGATAATCTGCATTCTTGCAATCCTTGTAGTGGTAATCTCTTCGGGTAGCGATAGGATGATTAATGTTAAAGCGGTAAGTAACGCAACAAAACAGCCTCAAATTGTAGGGATCGAGTGTGAAGACCTATATGCCAAGCTAACCAACGGACATGGCGATATAGGAGCAATGCAAAAAAAATTTGATGAGAAAGATTGTTGGAAAAAGCTTGCCCAACTAAACGCACCTCCCACAAGTCCAGCTCCTCCCAAACTAAGCAACCAAACATCGAAGTAATCGCAATATACACTGATACTATACTCCTTTTTTTTAAGTGACGAATATTTTCCACATTCTCGTAATCATACATGTTGTCTTGACTATGTCTTCGTCTTTTGTCGTAAACGTAGCAGCTAGCTCCGATGTTAGAAATAGTCTGCTGTTAATTTTTGGTAACACATCAATTTGAAGGAATTGTTCTTCTGGTACTGCCGTACTATGCGGCACAAATGATTTAGCAGTAAAATCATCCGTATAATACGTACAGTACCACTTAGTCAGATAGGAACTAGGTCGCCCTAGAAGTATGCTGATGAATTGCAGATCGCAGCTCGGAATATTGAGAATCCTTAGAACAGATAATTCAAATTCTAATCCCGTCCAGACGTCCAACATATTTTCGCTAACTACTGTTTGTAGTCTTACAGATTCCCAGAAATTTCCAATTAGCTAAAAGGGACTTGTTGGCCTAGTGCGGATAAAGGGCTTGATATGTTTGAAATACTATCATTTTTCATTACTTGATCACAACTTATCTGTCAGATTTTAATTTAAACATAAGAACTTCAAGCCGAGATAATAGCGCGCTAGCTTGGACGTAAAGTGTTGCATAGTAATTAGGAACTTAAACGCGCTAACTTGTATTATAAGATATAAAGTATTAAATGATATTTTGATCAGCTGGCAAATAAAATACATGGTTATCTAAACTACTCGTGTTACATGATCGATAATAGAGTCTATGACAATATGAAAATCTATTAGCATGACTATATTCTGGATGTCTGAAAGATTTAATTTTAACATACTTAGTCAAAAATGAGGCCCTGGCTGAACCGTTATATCCTAATTGTCATTGTGAGCTTGACGCTCCATAAATAACGAATCAAACAGTATCCTGATGGTCTTTGGGATCTTAGGCATAACCCCTTGTTTTGTGACAGCTTCAACCAAAGCATTCAATGATATTAAGTCGCCCGTAACGAACATTGCAATATCGCAGTGCTCATGTGGCATGACTGAATCCTAAGACTACTGCAGGATCGTGTATCGTAAGTATCCCCTGAAACTCTTATTTTTGGGTTGAAGAGAATTTAGGCACACACTTCGCTGAATCCAGGCCTGTAAAGCCTTCCCAACTTTGGGTAAATCCTATGCCGTCTAGACTTGTGGTCTTAGCTTGTGGAGCTAGTCAAGGAGTATTACGACTTCCCCTAACCTCGCCTTAATACAAAGACGGTTCTTTTTTTAATGTTAACGGCCGCGAATGTACTACTGACAAGCTGATCACCATATTCTTGTCGGCGGAAGGCCAGACATAAATACTATACCCGTATTCAAGGAATGGAATATGTCCAAAATAAGTATGGTCACGCCCATAGCTGTAGCGGGAATTCTGACACTTTCTGTACTGGCAGCGATATCATTAACCAACCAAGTATTCGCACAGGAGAAGCCAACGCAGTTAACAATAAAGGTGTCGCCAGACATCGTGGGGGAGAGCTCTTATCAGGTCACAGGTAGATTAACCTCTGAAGGCGAAGGATTAGATGGAACTACCATAACTTTTACCTGGAGCATGGGAAATTCAGGTGCTAGTATACTATCACCTACACACACCAACTCAGACGGTTTCTACGGCGTCACAGGTAGTATACCCTACCCAATTGATAATGTAATAGCGCACTATGCCGGGGACAGCGAACATATGCCAGCACAGTCGGAAGCATTCTTGAAGTACGCTACTCCTCCCAACCATTAATATTGCTATAATCTATTCGGCGTCATCGGTAGGATAATAAATGATAGTGTATTCCGAGACTAAAGTGGTGCAACTGTCACGATAATATGTGATATCGTCATTAACCTGCCAAGCATTCGCTCAGGATAAGCCAATACAGTCAACAGGGAGGAGCCTGATGAGTCTCACAAAACGATCAGAAATTATGTTTCATAAACGGTGCTCTGCTGGCGATCTAACAAATTGCTGACGACAACTGTTCGATCTTGAAGATGGGACTTAGAAGATGGGGTATTACAAGCAGCGATTATTCAGTTGGACTTCTGTGAACTACGCGACCTGGAGGCAAGCAGCCTACCCTCAATTCTACTGCTATGATGTCCGATTGCTCTGGGTATAGAGGAATAGCCCATGTGCTAAATCTCTCATATGACATATTATCTGCAAGTTGCAACTAGACGTATCGTATGACTACCTGTAAACCATCATATGACCGTTGTTTAGTGAGTCGTAAGTGAGGCCATCTCGCAATGCACTATCCTCGTTCAAATTAGATATACTCACAATTTACCAAATGAATCCAGAAACTTTGCGCTATACCTTTCTTACCATCCTTAGCATCATTACTAAATATTAGAAGCAGTGACTGAAAACTTATGGAACATTTGCTAAATCCTCTCCCAGTTGGATGGTATGTTCTATGCTATTTCTGTCTGCAATTTTCACTTTTTTGTAATTGTCAATAGCAGAACAAATATTAGATTAAAAAGAGAAATTAACTCAGATTAAATACCTAAGAATAAACTATGCTAACCAGAGATAGCTTCATTATTCTAGGTGACTATTATAACAATGTTTGACCAATACAAAACGCTTCGGCAGATATCATAATGTCACTAGCAAGAACAGCAATGATGATAAATCTAGTTCACAATCACATTTCAGCGAATTAGCATCTCTCTATAAAGGCAACAACAAGAAGCAATTATTTGGGTGGAATACACCACTTTTTGGAAATAAGTACCCGTCATCGCAAAAAGTACTTACAAATGCTAACAAGGCAATTGAGAAATCAACCAAATTCCTCATTAAAATGAAATCAAGACAGCTTGCTTGTACTAATAGAGCAAAAACAATTCCTGAAAACGCAACTATAAGAAAAGAATATATTAAATGTGGAAAGCACATCTGTCAGCAAGAACATGGGCTTTATTACTATGCTTACTGGAAAAATCCTGAAAGCAAGAAGTTGAAGAAAAAATATATCGGCAATCATATGCCGAAGAATAACGAATCAAATGATGATCGCAAAAGTAAAAATCTGACACCGTAGGATTTAAATGCAGTGGTATTACGCCTAGGGATAGCAAGTCTGCTTGGTATTGTATATATCCAGTTACATAAGATCCGGTGACTTTTTTTACACAATTCTTATGTAATAGCTATGTCTATGTCTGCAGCTTCTTAAGCAAGTCCATGTCACTGTTTATTAGGTCGGAAGCAAGAGAATCGGGGCTAGACCTAGGAGAATTATTCTTAGTCTTATCATCGCCATTTATCTTCTTAAGCAGAGTATCGCAAAAATTACCCTCTTCTATATCAAATCTTATTGCCTCAATCAATGCTTCTTGCATGTACTCTGAAAAAGAGGTCTGATAAGTATCACAGATAATTTTTAGGACCTCATATTGATCCTTTTTTAATTTCATTTTTTCAGTTAATGTGATGGTGTCGCTTTCCCCGTCCTTATTAACATGAATATCGTTTGGAGGCATAGTGTGAGACAATGATGGTGAGTTATTCACTTCTTATGCTATCAATGTGTTTCTATTAGCTATATCTTTTTCGGTTCTCTTGGACCTATAAATTTAGAAAGGTTTAAAGCTTAGTCTATTCCATCTAAAGTAGAATCCAACTTTTGAACTATATCACTTCGGAAACCTCTCCGATTGATGTAGCTGGTTCAATTCTTCTACCTTGCTTTGTAATCTGCACCTTGTCTTTCTAGTTGATGGACATTAAGGAATGTTAAGCAAGGCTTAATTTTGTGAACTGCTGTTACCCGGCCAGTGTTACTAATTTTCTAAAGAACACTGCTCCTATTAACGTCATTTTCTTTTTTCTATCTCACAAAGGCTCCTACTACTTCTAATATACCGTCTTTCGTCTCAGGCTAAAGAAACTATCAAAGAATATGTAACTGAGCATTACCTGAGCAATACCAGGTATTTCTAAGCACTTTAGATACTATACATATATAGACAACCTTGT
>Ga0075424_100004570_pt1 | contig 13083 bp, 9 predicted proteins | sample SoiMethybrSBSTD3_FD_75301 | JGI IMG/M metagenome (GOLD analysis project Ga0075424, IMG submission 75301) | Bulk soil microbial communities from a Populus tree surrounding site in Tennessee, USA - Soil MetaG P. TD hybrid SBSTD3 | ecosystem: Environmental > Terrestrial > Soil > Tree plantation... | reverse complement strand
ACGTACCGCAGCCCATTGCGGCGCCCGATCTCCGCCGCGCTCACGAGCATCTCCGGCGTCGTGTTCTCCGGATCGTTCATGCGGTAGTCCTTGTGGAACGCCGTGACGTGCCACGGGATGTCGGGGGAGACGCCCGCAAGAAACGAGGTGAGGCGCTCGAGCTCGTCGCGTGAGTCGTTGAACCCGGGAATCAACAGCGTGACGATCTCGAGCCAGACGCCCATCTCGTGCAGTGCGCGGATCGTGTACAGAATCGGATCGATGCGGCCGCCGAGCTGCCGGTAATGCCGGTCGTCGAAGCTCTTGAGATCGACCTTGTACAGATCGACCCATGGACGGATGTATTCGAGCACGCGCGGCGTGCCGTTTCCGTTCGACACATATGCGGTCATGAGGCCGGCGGCGCGCGCGGCCTTGAAGATCGCGACGGCCCACTCGCTCGTAATGAGCGGTTCGTTATAGGTGCTCACCACGACATGTCCACCGAGGCGAATGGCTTCCTCGACGAGTGCCGCCGGCGAGGCATCGATCGGCGGGGAGATCGCCTGCGGATCGCGGAGCGCCTGCGAGGTGACCCAGTTCTGGCAGTACGAGCAGTGCAAATCGCATCCGAGCATCCCGAAGCTGAACGCAAGGGCGCCCGGATGCGCGTGGAAGAATGGCTTCTTCTCGATCGGATCGCACTGGATGCCGCCGACGTACCCCCAGGGCACGCGCAAGTGGCCGTCCCGGTTGAAGCGGACTTTGCAGACGCCTACGGCGCCTTCAGGAATGGGGCACTCGTGCCCGCACGCGTAGCAGCGGATGCGCCCTTTGGAGATGTGCTCGATCAACGAAGGCGCAGCCTCAGCCGTGCGGGCCTCGAGAATATCGGCGAGCGTCGCCATGCATGAATTGTACGACCGACAGCACGACGTCGTGTAGGGCGGGGCTTCAGCCCCGCCTCGCCGGCCCTAAAGGGCCGGCCCACAAGTACTGCAGGTACAATTCATCGATGCCGAAGGTCGTCGCCGTCATCGGCGCGTCGCGCCACCGCCACAAGTTCGGCAATCGCGCGCTGCGCGCGTTCGAGCGCCAGGGGTTCACCGTGATCCCCATCAACCCGCACGAGACGGAAGTCGAAGGACACAAGACTTACGCCTCGGTCCTCGACGTGCCGGGCCCGATCGACATGGCGACCGTCTACGTGCCGCCTCGGCAGGGCGTCCGCGTGATCGAACAGCTGGCCGAGAAGGGAGTGCCCGAAGTCTGGCTCAATCCCGGCGCGGACGGCCCCGAAGTGGTGGCGCGCGCGCGCGAACTAGGGCTCAACACGATTCAGGCCTGCAGCATCCTCGGCATCGGGGAGAGCCCTTACGCTTGAGGAGTGAGCGGAGGAGGGCGGAGGAAACAGGGGAAAGCGCTTCGCTAACCACGGAGGAACGGAGAAAACGGAGATGCTTTATTGAGAGACCGAATAACCGACGTGGTCCTCTCCACACACAATTACTCCGTTACCTCCGTTGCTCCGTGGTTAGCGATAGCGCCTTTCTCCGCTCCCTCCGCCCTCTCCGTTATCTCCAGGCGGCGGTTGACATGCGGGGAACCGCCGCCTATACTCAACCCAGCAGAACACTTCCGCATAGAATCCGCCGTAGCCGCGGAGCCTCGATCGCACACCCGCTCCGCTTCGAGTTTTTGCCCAGTAGTCAAACGCAGTAACACAAAACCGTAACTTCTTCTCAAACCACACACATCGCCAGTAGTCTCATGCCGAACAAACGCACGTCCGGGCGCCAGCCCGCAGATCAAGTCGCCACCGCTGACCAGCCGAACGGTGATCAGCCCGTCCAGGAAACCGCCGCACCGCAGCAGAGCGCTGCGCCGGAGGCCCAGCCCGCCGCACCCGCGCAGCCCGCCGCACCCGCGCAGCAGCCGCCCCCGCAGCAGCAGCAACGGGGAGACGACGGCCGCCGCGGGCGGGGCCTCAACATCAACGATCTGAAGGACAAGAGCATTCAGCAGCTCACGCAGATCGCCAAGGACCTGAATGTCGCCGGCGCGACCGGGATGCGCAAGCAGGAGCTGATCTTCCAGATCCTGAAAGCGCAGACCGAGCAGAGCGGCTTCATCTTCTCCGAAGGGGTGCTCGAGGTGCTGCCCGACGGGTTCGGGTTCCTGCGCGCGCCGGATTACAACTACCTGCCGGGCCCCGACGACATCTACGTCTCACCCTCGCAGATTCGCAAGTTCGACCTGCAAACCGGCGACACGGTGTCGGGGCAGATTCGGCCGCCGAAGGAAGGGGAGCGCTACTTCGCGCTGATCAAAGTCGAAGCGGTCAACTTCGAGTCGCCCGAACAGGCACGCGACAAACTGTTCTTCGAGAACCTCACGCCGCTCTATCCGCAGGAACGCTTCATCCTCGAGACCACGTCCGATGCGCTGTCGGGACGCGTCATGGACCTGATGGCGCCGATCGGCAAAGGGCAGCGCGGCCTCATCGTCGCGCCGCCGCGCACCGGCAAGACGATGCTGCTGCAGAGCATCGCCCAGTCGGTCGCGAAGAATCATCCGGAAGTGTTCCTCATCGTGCTGCTGATCGACGAGCGCCCCGAAGAAGTCACCGACATGCAGCGGTCGGTCAACGGCGAGGTGATCTCGTCGACGTTCGACGAGCCCGCACAGCGCCACGTGCAGGTCGCCGAGATGGTGATCGAGAAGGCGAAGCGCCTCGTCGAGCACAAGAAGGACGTGCTGATCCTTCTGGATTCGATCACGCGTCTCGCGCGCGCCTATAACTCGGTGATTCCGCCTTCAGGAAAAGTGCTGTCGGGCGGTCTCGATTCCAACGCACTGCAGAAGCCGAAGCGCTTCTTCGGCGCCGCGCGCAACATCGAGGAAGGCGGCTCGCTGACGATCATCGCGACCGCGCTCATCGACACCGGATCGCGCATGGACGACGTGATCTTCGAAGAGTTCAAGGGGACCGGCAACATGGAAATCCACCTTGACCGGAAGCTCACCGACAAGCGCGTGTTCCCGTCGATCGACATGCAGAAGAGCGGCACGCGAAAAGAGGAGCTGCTGCTCCCGCGTGAGGATCTCAACCGCGTGTGGGTACTGCGGAAGGTGCTCGCCCCCCTCTCCGCAGTCGAGGCGATGGAGCTGCTGCTCGACAAGATGGGGAAGACGAAGTCCAACCAGGACTTCCTCTCGTCGATGCAGAAGATGGGGTGATGCCGGGGTGCCGGGGTCTGAAGACCCCGGCACCCCGCGGAAAGGTTGGTTACCGTTTAAGGGTGAGCGCGATCGCCGAGGGAGCCGCGCCTTCCGTCACGCTGACTTTCGTGGCCTCGTCGAGCAACCCTTTCAGAAACTCCGGATCGTCAACCGCGCCTGGCTGCACGTAGTCGACGGCGGCGATCAGGTAGTCGCCGGCCGGCACCGTGCGCACCTCGAACGTGCCAGACGCATCCGGCCGGGTCGTTCTGAGCAGACGCGATCCCTCTCCCCATTTCGCGGAATCCTCCGGGAAGAGCACGACGGTGCCGAATGCCGGCTTGCCCTCGCGGTCGACGAGACGTCCCTGCAGCGTCGGCAGCTTCTTCGAGATGACGATCGTCACACCCTCGAGCCGCTGCCCTCCGCGGACCTCGATCGGAAGATCCGAAAAGTCCTTGCCCTCGTACTCGATTGACCTGATTCCCCAGCCAGAGGTCAGCGGCCCTACGGATATCTTGTTCGCGCCGAACACGTCGATCACTTCGAACGTGCCGTCGTCGCGCACGCGGCCGTTATCCTGGTTGAACGACGAGTAGGTCGTATCGGGATCGACGGGACGCGTCGAGACGCGCAGCCGGAGATCGTTCCTGCCGGTGGACACCGTGCCCAGCACCGGCGTGCCGTCGTCGGTCACGACTCGACCGATCAGCGTGCCGCCCGATGCCGTCGTGACCAGCACTCCCTCGACGTCGGCGCCATTCACGCTGACGACCATCGAGGCCCCCTCGGCCGGATGATCCTTGTCGCCGGGATAGCGGATCGACAACTTGTAGTCGCCCGGCCCGAGATCCTTGATTCTGAACGAGCCGTCGGCGTTGACCTTGCCGCCAGCCATGCCGAACATCGAGGAGAAGGTCGGACCGGTGAACTCCTGGGACAGCGACACCGACTCGCCAGCGAGCGGCAGACCGGACGATGTCGTCGCGGTGCCGCTGATTGAGGCAACGCGCCCCGGGACCATGCCGAAATCGGTGCCGGACGCCTCCTGTCCGAGCTTGAGCTTGACCGCCTGCGCGCTCGCGGCGAGCACGGTGCCACTGAAATACGTGACGCCGAATCCCACGCGCTTGGTCGGATCTTCCTCGAGCGTCCACGTGTCCCGCGTCATCCCCATCACGTAGTAGTCGCCCGGGTCGAGGCCAATCAGACGATACTCGCCCGTGTCGTCCGTGCGCGCGTTGCTGCCGAGCGGCACCAGGCGCCGCCGTCCGCGGAAATATCGTACCTGCATCGGGAAGACCGTCACGCCTGCGAGCGGCTCGCCGATTTCGTCGGTGATGCGGCCGCTGATCACCGACATCCGCGGCAACGCGAAATCGATCTTGTCCGCGACTTGTCCATCCGACAGCTGCAGCGGCTGTCCTGGCTCTCCGGGACGCCGCTGACCGTACTGCAGACGGAGAAACCCCGCGCGCGCCGCCGTGATCATGTAACGTCCCGCGGGCAGATCCTTCACCTCGTACCCGCCCTGCGAGTTCGTACTGATGCTGCGCGGCTCACTCAGCTCGGCGGAGGTCACCGAGATCTGCACGCGCCGCAGCGGGCGGCCGCCGTCCGCCGTCACCGCTCTGCCCTTGATGACGGCCGTCCCTTTCTGGTCCGGCGGCCTGGTTGCGTCCCGTGGCGGTGCGCCTGGCTGCTGGGCGCTTTGTTGTGTTTGGATTTGAGGAACGACCTGCGCGAAAAGCACCGGCGCGCTGAAGACCACGGCGAACGCTGTCCGTAGACATCGACGAAACAGCCTCTCCATGAGGCGGTTTTATACCACGTTCTGCTCGGCGGCGGTCTCTGCTAGCGGCGGGGGATCTTCCATGAACCAGCACCACCGCTGCCCATCCGGCATGCGCGTTCCACGCACTGATACGCTCCGTGGTTTGCGCTCGCGGGGCCGGACGACGATCACGTGCTCGAAACCCGCGTCAGGGGAGGAGTTGAGTGTCTGGATCAACACGTCGCGATTCGTGAAGAACAGCAGCAGCGGCTTTCCAACGAGGTGCTGGCGTCCGACGTTGAGGAGACGAGCGGCGCAGGGGTTCGCGTCGAGGATTGTCCCTGCAGCATCGGTAAAGACACACGCCAGTGGCATCGCGTTGAAGAGCGCCGCGTAGTCGCGGCGGCCCTCGCCGTACTGATGCCGGGCCTCAGCGAGCTGAGCGGCCTGTTCGACCACGTGCTCGTTCGCGGCGCGCAGTTGGTCAAGGGCTGCGCTCAGTTCTTCGAGCGCGTCGCGAACGATGGACGGGGTCGCGGTAGACGCATCGGCGCGGCGTTGCAATTGCGTGAGCCGGCCGATCGCCTTCGTCGTACGAATCGTCAGATTATCGATTCTGTTCATGACCTCCCTCCCTTTCACGCCCTCCGAATTCCAAGTTAGACGGGGAGGAAGCGGCTCGTCTGTCAGATTTCTACGGTCCCGCGGCGGCGCGCGATGGTGGTCTTATCCTTGGGATTCCGGCAAGAAGGTCCGCCACGGTGCGATAGCACTCGCAGGCGGCCGTTTCGAGCTGTTCGCGGTCAACGATTGTTACGTGGCCACGATGGTACTTGATCAGACCGGCTTTCTGGAGCTTGCCGGCCACTATGGCAACCGTCGGCCGCGCCACGCCGAGCATCATCGCCACGAACTCCTGCGTCAATGGAAAGCTGTCTTTCCGCATCTGGTCATGGGCCGTCAGCAGCCACCGCGCCAGCCGCTGTTCCACATTGTGGACGGCGTTGCATGCGGTGGACTGCATCACGAGTCTCGTCAGCACCTGCGTGTAATTCGACACGGCCGCGTAGAACGTTTCGCGCCGTTCCATTTCCTCGCGAAACGCCACTGCCGTCATGCGATAGCACGTCGTCATCGGGCCCTGGACCATCGTGGCCGTCGACGCCATCGGCCCTCCGTTGCTCATGTTCAGCAGACCGGCCACCCCTTCGCGACCGACGATCGCCGCTTCCACCATCGTGCCGTCTTCGAGGACGGCCAGCTCCGAGCAGAACCCGTCTCCAGGGAAATACATGTGTTGAACCATTTCCCCCGGCTTCTGAAGAAGCTGTTTGACCGTCACGAAAACACGATCGAGTGTGGGGCTGAGACGCGCGTATTCGCTATCGGCAAGGGCAGCAAGCAGTAAGTTGGGATTAGAGCCGCGGGAGGGCAGCCCGTTCGTCGGAGAAGGCGGAGGCCGGTTGGCCGAATCGTTGAGTCTTCGGACGGGCGGCGGACGATTAGGCGCATTTGTCGCGCGAAGACGGCGTTTGGCCATGCTGGCACCCCTTGCGGCGTCGATGGTGACGCCGATCTAAGAGGCTGTCGCGGGCCAGGCTCATCCCGCGCACGGGCGAGGCAGGCGGTAGTCCCTTAACTCCCTCCCAGTATAACAGGTTTCCGGAACTTTGGTAGAAATCTGACAGATCGACACCATGTTCATGTTCAGCGCGAATCGTCGCCTTATTCCGGGCCGCCCGCCGAGTTCGTCACCGACTGTAGCAGCGCCGTGCCGACGCGATAGCACTCGCAGGACGCAGCTTCGAGTTTCTCCCGCTCGAGGATGGAGACGGTGCCACGGCGATAGCTAATCAATCCGGCTTTTTGCAGCGTTCCCGCTACGATCGTCACCGTCGGCCGCGCAGCACCAAGCATCATCGCGACGAACTCCTGCGTCAGCGGGAATTCGTCCTTACCGACACGATCGTGAGCCATCAGGAGCCATCGAGCGAGTCGCTGCTCGACGCTATGAACCGCGTTGCATGCGGTCGACTGCATGATGAACGCAACGTGTGCGTGCGTGTAACGCGTGACGAGTTCGGCAAACCGACCGCCGCGATCGAGCTCGCGCCGAAACACATCGGCTGGCAGCCGGTAGCAGGTGTCCATTACGGCCTGCACCATGGCCACGGAGGGCGCGACGTGGCCGTCGTTCGCTGCAAAAATCCCCACCATCCCTTCGCGGCCGATTGTCGCGACCTCCACCATGTCGCCGTTTTCGAGGACGGCGAGTTCGGAGCAGAATCCCCCGCCGGGAAAGTACACGTAGTCGATCACATCGCCCGGCCGGTGAAGAAACTGTTTGAGAGACAGCGGGACGACGTCGAGCGCACGACCGAACCTCTCCGCATCCTCCGGAGCTAAAGCCGCCAATATCAGATTGGAGAACCCTGTCGCGGGACGTATCTCTTGCCGTCGGGATGTCCGGGGAATTGGGCGTTTTCGGCGCATGGCTCCTTCGTACGCAGAGCCGAGGGCCAAAAGTAGCCGCTCGAAACTCAACCCTAACGTACACGCGCCGCATGCGCCTGTCTGTCACGGACCTGACACGCCGTTTCGGTGGCAATGTGCCATCGGTCGGTAGTGCGCTACCTGCAAGTCGTCGATCGGTGATGCCTCGCCGTCACCGTGAGCGCGCCGCGGTAGAACGCACCGGTGGCGGACGCACCGCCCGCCGAGCCGTCTCTTCGTCACGCAGTTTGAGAACGGCACGACGGAGGTCTTGAAGGACCGCGCGCTGATCCCGCACGGACGTAAGAAGGTTCTTGACGTGGTCAACGAGAGAGCGGAGCAGGGGCGCGCTCAGGAAGCCGTTGCTGTTCGCGGTGTCGCCGTCAAGTTTGTTCGCCGCGCGGGAACACGCTTCGAGGCCGGCCTGAAGATCGTCGAGGTTGGCCTCGATGCCCTCCATGCGCTCGCTGAAATTCACACCAGCACCCCCAATGCAGCATACGCCGGGCATTTGTCAGTCGCAAGGAAACAGAGCAGGTCATGAGGAAGAAGCCACCTCGACCAGACACCTCGGCCACCTCATCACGCTCGGCCGGCGCGCAACCGGCCACCGAGTTGTGCAAGCACACCGTGTTGCTGGTGGACGGCTCAGAGGAGGAGCGAGCGATGTACGCGGAATTCCTGCGCTCGAACGGCGAAGGCGGAGCTGGAACCAGGCGCGCAAACCGCCAAGTCGAAGCACGTCTAGCCCGCTTGGCGCAACAGAGTCAGGCGGTAATGCCGGCGTCTGGCACGGGTGCGGGAACCGTGCCCTGGGGATCTTTCGGCGGAAGCGGGCCCATGATCGCCTTGAGCTCGTCGGCTTCGATGACTTCTTTTTCGAGCAGGCGTGCAGAAAGCGTGTCGAGCGTCGCGCGCCGATCGTGGAGGAGGCGACGCGCAGTGTCGTGCGCCTCGGACAGAATGCGCTTCACTTCCGCATCTATCTTCAGCGCCGTCTCTTCAGAATAGTTGCCGCGTTCCTGCGCGAACGGGTTCTCGAGGAACGCCGGGCGCTGATGTCCGTTGTAGCTCACCGCCCCGAGCACGTCGCTCATCCCGTATTCGGTGACCATCGCGCGTGCGATGTCGGTGGCGCGCTGCAAATCGTTCTGAGCGCCGGTGGAAATCCTGCCGAATGCAATCTCTTCGGCGCTCCGGCCGCCGAGCAGCACCGCGAGCTGACTGAGGAGATCCTCGCGCGTCAGAAGATACCGATCTTCCAGCGGAAGCTGCATCGTGTACCCGAGCGCGCCGAAGCCGCGCTGCACGATCGAGATCTTGTGCACGGGATCGAGCCCCGGCAGGACGGTTGCGACGATCGCATGCCCGGACTCGTGATAGGCGACGATGCGGCGCTCCTTGTCGCTCATCACGCGCTTCTTCTCGAGGCCGGCGATCAGCCGATCGATCGCTTCGTCGAAGTCCTTCATCTCGACCGCGGTCTTGTCCTTGCGCGCGGCCAGCAGCGCCGCCTCGTTGACGAGGTTCGCCAGGTCCGCGCCGGCGAAACCGGCGGTGCGCGCCGCGATCACGCGGAGATCGACGCCTTCCGCAAGCTTGACGCTCTTCACGTGGATGCGGAGGATCTCCTCGCGGCCGCGCACGTCGGGCTTGTCCACGAGCACCTGGCGATCGAAGCGTCCGGGCCGCAGCAGGGCGGGGTCGAGGACTTCCGGGCGGTTGGTCGCGCCCATGATGATGACCCCCTTGCGCGCGTCGAAGCCGTCCATTTCGGCGAGCAGCTGATTGAGCGTCTGTTCACGCTCTTCGTGGCTGCCCATCGGCGTCTGGATGCGCACCTTTCCGAGCGCGTCCAGCTCGTCGATGAACACGATGCACGGCGCCTTGGCCTCTGCCTGCGCGAACAGATCCCGTACGCGCGCCGCGCCGACGCCGACGAACATCTCGACGAACTCGGAGCCGCTGAGGCTGAAGAACGGCACCTTCGCTTCGCCCGCGACCGCGCGCGCGAGCAGGGTCTTGCCGGTTCCGGGCGGTCCAACGAGCAGCACGCCCTTCGGGATGCGGCCGCCGATACTGGTGTACTTCCTCGGGTTCTTCAGGAACTCGACGATTTCGCGCAGCTCCTCTTCCGCCTCGTCGACGCCCGCGACGTCGCCGAACCGCACCTTCACGTCGTCGTCGGCGTAGATCTTCGCGCGGCTGCGCGCGAACGACATCACGCCCCCTTCGGCGCTGCCCATGCGGCGGAAGAAGATCCCCCACAACGCGATCAGGAAGATGAGCGGAAGGATCCAGCTGACAATCTCGGCGATCCAGCGGTTCGCCGGCTCGCCCGTGTACTTGATGCCCGCTTTGTCGAGATCCTCGACGAGCTTCGGATCTTCGATGCGAACCGCCGTGAACGGATGCGTGCCCTTTTCATCGCGCAGCGTGCCGCGCACACGATCCTGGCCGACGATCACGTCCTGCATGCGCCCGGCACGCAGCTGCTGCTTGAAGTCGCTGTAGGAGAGGGTCTGGCCGCCCTGGTACGAAAAGTACGCGTATTGCCCCAGCCCCAACAGGAGAAAGACGGCCAGTACATACCAGACCGCCGAGAACGGCCCACCGCGCGGCGTGAGCCGCCGATCGTTCGCGCGGCGGCCGCGCGCTGGACGCGACGATGTGTCGTCCGCCATCGTTCGATCTTACGCGTGTACGGTCTCGTCGGCGCGAGTGAATTCGAGCTCGCCCTGCCGCGCGTCGATGCGCACGCGCGCCCCTTCGCGGAACTCCCCTTGGAGGACGCGCATCGCGAGCGGATCGAGGACCCGCCGCTGGATGACGCGCTTGAGCGGACGCGCGCCGTAGGTCGGATCGTAGCCCTCGGCGATGAGCAGGTCTTTCGCGCGATCGGTCAGCTCGACGTGGATCTTGCGATCCTCGAGCCGCTTCATCAGGGCGCGCAGCTGGATGTCGATGATCTTCCGCATCTGCTGCGGCGACAGCGCGTGGAAGATGATGATCTCGTCGACGCGGTTCAGGAACTCGGGCCTGAAGTGCGCGCGCAGCGCATCGATCACCTGCCGCTTGACTCCTTCATCGAGCGCGGCCCCATGCGAGGCGTCGAGGGTCAGGCGCGCCGCGGTCTCGGCGATGAAGTGGCTCCCGATGTTCGACGTCATGATGACGACGGTGTTCTTGAAATCCACCGTCCGTCCCTTGCCGTCCGTGAGGCGCCCGTCGTCGAGGAGCTGCAGCATCACGTTGAGCACCTCGGGGTGCGCCTTCTCGATCTCGTCGAACAGCACGACGGAGTACGGGCGGCGGCGGACCGCCTCGGTCAGCTGGCCGGCCTCCTCGTACCCAACGTACCCGGGAGGCGCGCCGAGCAACCGCGAGACCGTGTGCTTCTCCTGATATTCCGACATGTCGATGCGGATCATCGCCTGCTCGTCATCGAACAGGAACTCCGCGAGCGCGCGGGCCAGCTCGGTCTTCCCGACGCCCGTCGGCCCGAGGAAGATGAAGCTTCCAAGCGGACGGTTCGGATCCTGCAGACCCGCGCGTGCGCGGCGCATCGCGTTGGCCACCGCGGTGATCGCTTCTTCCTGGCCGACCACGCGCTCGTGCAGCCGATCTTCCATGCGGAGGAGCTTCTGGATTTCCCCTTCCATCAGACGGCTGACCGGAATGTGCGTCCAGCGGCTCACGACCTCGGCGATGTCTTCCTCGTCGACTTCTTCCTTCAGCATCCGCTGGCCCTTCTGCAGCTCGGCGAGCCGGGCTTCCTCCTCGCGAATGCGGCGCTCGACCTCCGGCAGCTTTCCGTACTGCAGCTCTGACGCCTTCGCGTAGTCGCCGGCCTGCTGCGCGCGCTGCATCTCGAGCCGTACCTGTTCCAGTTCCTCTTTGAGCTTGCGCCCGTTCTGGATCGTCTCCTTCTCCTGCTGCCAGTGCGCGGCGAGCCGGTTCTTTTCCTCCTTCAGGTTCGCGAGCTCTTTCTCGAGCTTCTGCAGACGCTCCTGCGACGCCGCATCCTTCTCTTTGCGCAGCGCCTCGCGCTCGATCTCGAGCTGCATGATCCTGCGCGCCACTTCGTCGAGCTCCGCGGGCATCGAGTCGATCTCCATCCGCAGCCGCGACGCGGCTTCGTCGATGAGGTCGATCGCCTTGTCCGGCAGGAACCGGTCGGAGATGTAGCGGTGCGACAGCACGGCCGCCGCGACCAGCGCCGAGTCCTTGAACTTCACGCCGTGGTGGATCTCGTAGCGTTCACGCAGGCCGCGCAGGATGCTGATCGTGTCCTCGACCGTCGGCTCGCCGATCATCACCGGCTGGAAGCGCCGTTCGAGCGCCGCATCTTTTTCGATGTACTTTCTGTATTCGTCGAGCGTCGTCGCGCCGACGGTGTGCAGCTCGCCGCGCGCGAGCATCGGCTTGAGCATGTTCGATGCATCCATCGACCCTTCCGCCGCGCCCGCGCCAACGACCGTATGGAGCTCGTCGATGAAGAGGATGACCTGGCCCGCCGAGTCGGCGACTTCCTTCAGCACCGCCTTGAGCCGCTCCTCGAACTCGCCGCGATACTTCGCGCCGGCAACGAGCGCGCCCATGTCGAGCGCGACGATGCGCTTGTTCTTGAGCCCTTCGGGGACGTCCTGACGCACGATCCGCTGCGCGAGCCCTTCGACGACGGCGGTCTTGCCGACGCCCGGCTCGCCGATGAGCACCGGGTTGTTCTTCGTGCGCCGCGACAGCACCTGGATCACACGCCGGATCTCGTCATCGCGGCCGATGACCGGATCGAGCTTGCCCTTGCGCGCGAGGTCGGTCAGGTCGCGTCCGTAGCGCTCGAGCGACTGATAGGTGCCCTCGGGATTCTGGCTGGTGACGCGCTGCGACCCGCGCACCGCGGTCATGGCCTGGAGGATGGCGTCCTTCGTAATGCCGCGCTGCTCGAGCAGGCGCACCGCCGGCGATTTCGATCCTTCACCCGCGATCGCGATGAAGAGGTGCTCCGTGCTGACGTACTCGTCCTTCAGCCGCTCGGCCTCGGACTCGGCCGCGTCGGTCACCTTGCGCAGCCGCGCGGACAGCCCGGGCTGCGATCCGCCATGCGCACGCGGCTGGCGATCGAGCTCCGCCCCCACCGCCGCGGCGAGCGCCGCCGGATCAGCGTTCATCTTGCGGACGATCTCCGGGACGATTCCTTCGCGCTGCTCGAGCAGTGTGAGCAGCAGATGCTCGGGCAGTATCTCGGGATGTCCCTCGCGGTCAGCCATCTGCTGCGCCGCGACGATCGCTTCCTGTGCTTTCTCGGTGTACTTGTTGATGTTCATCGGTCCATACCGTAGTGTCCGCCTTTAGGCGGACCATCCCCGCCTTTAGGCGGACCATCCCCGCCTTTAGGCGGACCATTATTTTTCGAGCTTCGTCAGCGCTTCCCAGTACTCGCGCTGTTCCTTCGTGAGCGAGCGCGGGAGCTGCACCTCCACCGTCGCGTACAGATCGCCGCGTTGATCCGGCGTACCGATCGACGGCATCCCGTGTCCCTTCAACCTGAACACCTGGCCGCTCTGCGTCGTCTCGGGAATCTTCAGCCGCACCGATCCCGTGACCGTCGGCAC
>Ga0075424_100004568_pt1 | contig 13084 bp, 7 predicted proteins | sample SoiMethybrSBSTD3_FD_75301 | JGI IMG/M metagenome (GOLD analysis project Ga0075424, IMG submission 75301) | Bulk soil microbial communities from a Populus tree surrounding site in Tennessee, USA - Soil MetaG P. TD hybrid SBSTD3 | ecosystem: Environmental > Terrestrial > Soil > Tree plantation... | reverse complement strand
GGGGTCGAAAGCGAATCCGGCAAGGGCAGCACTTTTTGGTTTACCCTGCCCCGTCCGTCCAACGGTCGGTGAGTTTCCCTAATGCAGCGTTGTCGGCACTACGAACGGTTGGATCTCAGCTTTCATATTTCTTGCGCTTTCGCCAGAGCGTCGATGCGTCAATGCCAAGAATTGCTGCGGCCTCGTCGAGTGTCGATGTTCGCGCCAGGACACGGGTGATGTGTTCCCGTTCTATATCCTCGAGCGTCACATCGCCTCCGAGTTGCGGTATTGCGGCTTTGGGTTGAGCGGAAATATGTGCCGGGAACGCCTCTGGTTCGATGATCGGGGCTGGCCACAGAATGGCAGCTCGCTCGATGGCATTGCGCAATTCGCGAATATTTCCCGGCCAACGGTACGATCGAAGCGCCGCTTCCGCAGCTTTGGACAACTCCTGCGGGCGCCGCCGCGCCGACTTTGCGAAAAAAGCCAGAAACAAACGCGCCAACCGCAATATGTCTTCCGGCCGTTCCCGTAACGGCGGCAACTGCAGATCGATCACATTGAGCCGGTAAAGTAAATCTTCGCGAAAGAGGCCGCGGCGCACGTGATCTTCGATGTCTCGATTGGTCGCCGCAACGGTGCGCACGTTGGCGTGGCGGGTTTTGTTTTCTCCCAGCCGCTCGAATTCTCTCTCCTCCAAAAACCGGAGCAGTTTCGCCTGCAACGACGGCGAGATGTCGCCAATCTCGTCGAGAAAGAGCGTGCCGCCTTCGGCGGCTTCGACTCTCCCCGGCTGGTCGCGGACGGCGCCGGTAAAGGCACCCCGGCTATGCCCGAACAGCTCACTGGCCAAGAGATCCTCCGATAGAGTCGGACAGTTCACCACCACGAATGGCTGGCGATTACGCGGGCTGAGCGAGTGCATCATCCGAGCGAGCACGGTTTTTCCGGTGCCGCTTTCACCGCGCAATAGAACCGCGGCATCGGAAAGTGCGGCGCGCCTTGCGGTTTCGAGCACCGCCCGCACTTTCGGGGAGTCGCTCTCCAATTCCACGTCGGGTGTTGCTTCGCTCAGCCGATTCTCTAGATCGCTCAGCTGTCGCCGCAAGTCGCTCGCTTGCATGCATTGATCGACGACATGGCGGATCTGCGCCGGTTGAAAGGGTTTGGGCAGGTAATCCACGGCGCCCCGTTTCATCGCTGCGACAGCGCTATCGATAGTTCCATAGGCCGTCATCACGACAATCAGCAGGCTCGGGCGATCGGCCAGCAGCTTGGGAATCAGATCCAGACCGCTGGTTTCGCCGAGACGAAGATCCAGGAAAGCCAAGTCGTAAGTTTGTTTTCCGCTCGCGTCCAGGGCGCCGTGCGCCGTCGGTACCCCAGTTACTTCGCAGCCCATTTGTTCGAGGCAAACCGATAATGTGGTCCGAATGTTTTTCTCGTCGTCGATCACGAGCACTCGGAGTTTTTCGCTGCGGGATGAATCGCCGGTTTTCATTGCGGTCCGGCCATGGCGCGGATCAAAGCACTTTTATTCCAAGTCTATTGCCAAGGTCGGTGAAAGACCTGATCCAGCCACGTGCTGCTTCGTGGCCGTGGGCTGCCGCTCGAACCTGAGCGGGGTAAGTTTTCTGTAGCTCTTCATAGAAAGTGTTCTGTACGGTCCAGAGATCCACAGGGAAAGGCAAATACTGCAGCAGGTTTGCGGTACTCTGGAAATCACCGAGCGTAGAAGGCGACGGCTCGGCTGCAAACCTCGAAGCGGCGTGCTCTAAACTGCGGCGAAACGCGAACTCGAGAGTTCCGCTGTCCAAAGTTACGCCCTCGGTCTTGGCCGTGTCGATGATTTTGATCACTTGCTGAGCATCGATCACTGGTTTGCCCAACCATCGGCGCAAATCGCTGTTTAGCACGACCTCGGCGGCGGCGGCAAAACCCTTCGGTAGCGGTATATTGAGACCGGTGAGAAAGCGCATGATGGGCGCCCGTCGCTCATAGATTTGGCGGTAAAGAGCTTCCGCTTCCTCCAGGTCGGTCTGGAAAATAGTTTCTAATACCTTTCTCTGTTCGTCGCGAAACAATGATTGGAGGGAATAATTGGACTCCCCGAAACGCCGCGCCATCACCCGAATCACTCCGGTCAGATCGGCACGGCTGAACCGGTCCATAGCTTCCTCGATCGTTTCTCGATAGTTTTGGTCGTTGGGAAATTCAGCCACGCCGCCGTTAATATTGTGATCGCCGAGATGAAGCACGCCATAATATAAACGCTTTGACTCCCGGGTCACTCTCGTACGGACGTCGATCTGACCAAATGACAGTTTCGCACGCCCGATGGGAAAAACCTGGCGGTCATTGCTGGCGACATCATAGCAATAGATCCTTGTTTCCTTCGGAAATTCCTCGAATACGCTGCTTACCGCATAATGGGCAGCGAGTTTTTCCCAATCGACTTTGGCCGGCTGCACGCGCCGCCGATAGATTTCTGCGCCGTTGCCCTGTTCCGGGAGATTGCTCCTGGCCGCCGACAAACGCTGGACAAATTGATTTTCCAGAGAATCGCCGAAGAGAGTTTGCGCAAGTTGAACCGCGCGACCGGCAAATTGCAGGATCTGCACCGCCTCGATCCCGGCGATATCATCAAAAAACCAACCGCAGCTCGTGTACATCAGCATGGCATGGCGCTGCATCTCAAGAAGCTTGAGCGCGGTCGACTGGTCCTGCGCCTCGAGCGGTCGGAGCGCATGGCGCGCAAAGAAATTTTCGACGTTTTTTGCCGAGCGATCATTGACAACATCGATGTAGGCATCTCGCGCCGCCCAAGGATCTTTCAGCAGTTCTCCTGAGCGGTGTTCCCACTGAGGGGCGATCGCATCGCGCAGCCAGTCGAGGGCATTGCGCAACGGCGTGCGCCATTCTTGATTCCAGGTCGGATGCCCGCCGGTGTTGCAGCCGCAATTGCTCCACCAGCGATCGATTCCGTGGGCGCAGCTCCAAGAGGTTTTCTCGACAATTTCCACCTCATAGCTCGGTGGCTGTCGCGCGAGAAATTCACCGTAATTGGTGAGCGCCGTTTGAGAGTCAGCTTCGATACGATCCAGAGCGTAGGCCAGAGCCATATCACCAAAGCGATGATGGTGGCCGTAGCTCTCCCCATCGGTGGCGATGTGAACCAGTTCTTGCTGCTCGTGTTGCGTTGAAAAGGCGTCGTACAATCTTTCGATGAAACGTTCGCCGTGCGAGAGGAGACCCTCAAAGGCTACCGCTCGGGCGATCGGGCCGTTGTAGAAGAACAGCGCCAGTGATTTTCCGGAGGGGAGCCGCTGCCAATAGGCCCGGTTGGTTTCAATCCCTCCATGCTCAACCTTTAGCCACTCCGATTCTCCTGTGCGGCGGGTGCGCGCCGCTTGATGCGGCGCGAGAATTGTAAACCGCATGCCAAAATCCGCGAGCAGGTCGAGCGTCTCCAGATCGACCGCCGTTTCCGGCAGCCACATCCCTTCGGGTTTGCGCTTGAACCGGCTTTCAAAATCACGAATTCCCCAGACAATCTGTGTGATACGGTCACGCCGGTTGGCGAGAGGCATGATCATGTGATTGTAGGGCTGCGCGATGGCCGAGCCATGGCCGGAGAATTTCTGGAGGCTCTCCCGATCGGCGGCGAGGATCGCGTCGTAAACAGCAGGCGATTTTTCTGCGAGCCAGTAGAGCAAGGTGGGACCGAAGTTAAAGCTCATTTTCGCATAGTTATTGACGAGCTTGACGATGCGGTTCTGCTCGTCGAGAATTCGCGAAACCGAATTTGGCGCGTAGCATTCGGCGGTAATCCGGGCGTTCCAGTCGTGGTATGGCGCCGCTGAATCTTGCAGTTCGATCGCTTCGAGCCAGGGGTTCTCTCGCGGTGGCTGATAAAAGTGGCCGTGGATGCAGATGAACCGTTTCATGCGTGACCGGGGCTGAGACAGTGTTTAATCGCGCTGGGCAGGAAGAGTGCGACTCTAAGGATTCATAATCCAGGTGGTTTTACGCGGGCCGCGCGCCAAGACGACCACGCCGCCGGGCGAAACTTTATACCGCTCCCGATCGCTTTCCATGTCGTAACCGATTGTCGTACCGGACGGAATCACATTGGCCTTGTCGATAATCGCATGACGAATTTTGCAGCCCCTGCCGATTTCCACCCAGTCCATGATCACCGACTCTTCGATTTGACTATAGCTGTGGATGCGCACGTTTCTTCCTACGACGCAGTTATGCACGTAACTGCCGCTGATGATCGTTCCTTCCGCGACTACGGAGTTCACCGCCATGCCCTGGCGATCTTGCCAATCGAAGACAAACTTTGCCGGCGGGTCGGAATAGCCGACGGTGCGCAGCGGCCAACTGCGGTTGTAAAGATTAAATGATGGATCGATAGAGCAAAGATCCATGCTCGCTTCATAATAGGCGTCAATCGTGCCGAGATCACGCCAGTAACTCGGCTCTTCGCCTTTCGACGGAATGGGCACACGATTTTTGCGGAAATCATAAGCATAGACACGCTGGTTTCCGATCAGCTCCGGCAGAATGTCACGGCCGAAGTCGTGCGTGCTTTCCGGCCTCTCGGCATTGACGCTGAGCGCATGCACGAGGATATCGTTATTGAACAGATAATTGCCCATCGAGACCAGCGCAAAGTTGGGCTCGCCGGGAATGGACTTCGGATTCTTCGGCTTTTCATGAAAATTGACGATGCGCCAGTCGGTATCAACCTCGATCACGCCAAACTGACATGCTTCCTCGATCTTCACCGGTAGGGCGGCAACGGTGACATCGGCGCTCTTTTTTTGGTGCTCATCGATCATCTGGCGTACGTTCATGCGATAAACGTGATCCGAGCCAAATACGGCGACGAGCTTGGGACTGTGACGCTCCAGCAGATAGAGATTTTGATAAACCGAGTCCGCGGTTCCCTGGTACCAATCCTCTCCGGAACGCATTTGTGCCGGCACCGGAGTGACGAAGTGTTCGCCGAGAAAGTCGCTGGTCCGCCAACCGCGATCGAGATGCTCGAGTAAGGATTGGGCTTTGAACTGCGTTAACACATAGATCGACAAAATGCCGGAATTGACGAAATTCGACAGGACAAAATCAATGATCCGATAGCGGCCGGCGAACGGCACTGCGGGCTTAGCCCGGTGCTGTGTCAGCGGATAGAGGCGCTCGCCACGTCCGCCCGCGAGTACCACGCCCAAGACGTACATCATTGACTCTTTTGCGTTCCCCCTAACTCACGAGTTGCCGATACAAATCAATGTAATTTTTTGCCGAGCGATTCCAGGAAAAATCCATTTCCATCGCCCGGCGCTGCAATGCGTTCCATGCCGGCCGATTGCGATAAACCACCAAACATTCGTCCACCGCGGCAAGCAATGCTTGCGACGTATACGGACCGAAAAGAAAGCCCGTACCTGAGCTCGCGGCAACGTTGCACTGCTGGACAGTATCCTTCAAGCCGCCGATCGCTCGCACCACCGGTATGGTACCATACTTCAGGCTGAACATCTGATTGAGACCGCAGGGCTCATAAAGCGAGGGCATCAGAAAAATATCGGCGCCGGCCTCGATTTGATGAGCCAAGGGATTGTCGAAGCCGATACGCACCGCAATTTGCTTGGGAAAACGCGCCATCTGAGTGCGAAAGAAGTCTTCGTAACGCGTGTCACCGTTGCCGAGCAGGATAAGCTGGATGCCGCGCGTCATCAGTTCATCCAGCATGCCGGCGACCAAATCGACTCCCTTTTGCGGCGTTAGCCGCGAGATCATGGCAATAATCGGGATATCTTTCTGGCTCGGAAGGCCCACGATCTGCCGGAGGGTTTCTTTGCAAGCGCTTTTCTGGCCAAGGCTGTTTTCTCCGTAGTGATCCGTGAGAAACGGATCTGTCCAGGGATTCCATATCTGGTAGTCTACCCCATTGAGAATACCGACAAGATCGCTGGCGCGCTGGCGCAGCACCCCTTCCAAACCGAAGCCTTGCTCGGCAGTCAAAATCTCGCTCGCGTAGGACGGGCTCACGGTGGTGAGCTTATCGGCAAAAATAAGCGCGCCCTTGAGAAAGTTGATATTGCCGTAGAATTCCAGAAATTGCGGTGTAAACAGGCTCGAGTCGAGGTTCAACATCGGCCAGTCAGTTGGGCCGAAGATGCCCTGAAAACCGAGATTGTGGATCGTGAAGACGGTTTTGGCTCGTGCAATCTCCGGATATCGAGCCGCTTGGGTCCTGAGGAAAACGGCGATCAAGGCGGTCTGCCAGTCGTGACAATGCACAACGTCCACGGGCTGACGGCGGAGCAGCTCCAATGCGGCGCGGCTAAAAAACACGAAGCGCTCCGAATTATCCGGATAATCGCCTGCGGGTGTGGTGTAAAGAAATTCCCGATCGAAGTACTGGTCGGCGCGAATAAGATAAGTTGCCACCCGGTTGGCAATGAAACTCTGCAAAACTTCCGCTGACACGCTGCGATCGGCGACCGGGACAGAAAATCGCATTGAGGTTTCCTCCAATGCAAAACCACCCCCGAGAACGGAGCTGTATGCCGGCGCAATGACAAAAACGTCATTGCCAAACTGCTCCAAGACCCCGGAAAGGCTCCCGAGTACATCGGCCAAACCACCGGTCTTGGCGAACGGCGTAACTTCCGACGCGATCAACGCGATCTTCATTGGGGGTCGCCGTGGGTCAGAGTGGGTGAACGGTTCAAATCACCAGCGTATATCGGCGCGAATCGATTTCAAAACAGGATCGATCATGCCATCTCACTTGCGGCACGGCGTGATTGCACGATTAGCGCGCCGCTGAAATCCAAACCTGCGATGTGTGATTATTTTAGCCCACCCGGCGACGAATGTCGCTGATGGTTTGCAGCAGTTGTGAGATACTGTCCGATTGGCGGATGGCCTCGAGAGATAAACGAGCCTTGCGCTGCCAGTTTGGCCGTTCTTGCCAGGTTCCGGGGGTGTTTTGCGGCGCCGGCTCGAGCCAGAGATCTTCCAGGTTGATCAACAAAAAGGCTTCGTCATTTTGTGCGAGAAACGCTAGCCACGCCTTCAGGACGGCATCGGGCGTCGCATTTTCAGATAGCAAGCCGCGGTTTTGAAAAAATTCAACCAGCGCGACACGCTGAGCCGCCCGAAATTGCTGCTCCTGCTCGGCTTGTGCTTGCGTCAGCAAACCCAACTGAAGCCGATCTTCAATATCCGCGCCGGTCCAAAACCCCATGAACGGAGTAGTATCGTGGGTGTTCAGACTGGCTACGGTATTCGCCGCAACATCGTCCAGCGCCCGCTCGGCGGAGGTATTCACACCGAAAATACCCACGTTCATGCCGAAAATATTCCGGCGCGCCATTGCCTCGTTCACATACACGGGAACGGTGCCGAGATTTTCCCCGACGATTTGTACCTGATGGCGGTGCGATTCGAGGTTCAAGATCGCATAGTATTCATCGCCGCGCTGATGCACGTATAGACCGTCGGCGGCACTGAACCCGGCAGGCACCCAGAACGCGCGATGCAAGCCCATGATGTGGTCGATTCGCAGCATTCCTGCGAGCTGCATGTGATGGCGCAGGCAATCGATATAGTAGCGATAACGCTGGCCCCGCATGGCATCAGGATTGAGCGGAGGGAAGCCCCAGTTTTGCCCTTTGAGAAACAAGCCGTCAGGTGGAGCACCGCCGCTGGCGTCCGGGGCGAATAATTCCCGCTCGCGCCATACGTCGTAGCCGTCGCGATTGACGCCAAGCGGAAAATCGAGATAAAGGCGCACGCCGCGTTTATTTGCGCTATCGCGAAGCCAGCTGTTTTGCTGGTCGCACTGCCACTGAACATAGAGATGATAAAGGTAGTTTTTTTCATCGTAGTCGCCGGGATTCAGGATGCCATCGCGGGCGACCGCGGGCCACCGGAACCAGACTGTGCTGTAGCGCTCGACCTCGGCGCGAAATGCGGCGTAGTCTCGTGTTTTTGGATGATTAGCCGCATAATTTTTGAAGTTCCTTCGGCGCCGAGAGTCTTTCGCTCGCAGACAGTTGAGGAGTTTTTCCATGACCTGGCGCTTGAGGGCCATGGACTTGCGATAGTCAATCAGTGATGCGTTTTTGACGGCGATCAGCTCGCGCTGGAACTCCGAAGAGTTGAGCAGGGCTTGTGCGGCGGCGCACTCTTTCAATTCAGGGATACTCGTCACATCGAGATAAAACTCGTTCCAAAATAGGCGGCTGACCGGCGCGTAAGGACTGGGATTGAAAGGCTCGTCGAGAAAGCTTGCGAGCATCGGCAGAGTGGCGACCGCGCTTCCCTTGAAATCGCCGACGAACTCGGCGAATGTCGCGAGATCCGTATAATCGCCCGCCCCCCAGCTCCGGTCCGAATTCAGAGCGTAAACTGGACAGAAGGCGCCCCAGGTTTTTGTGCTCGGGGAACCGTAAGCTTGCGCGGGGGCCGAAATCACGGATGACGCCACACTGGAACCACCGAGCTGAAGCTCGAGTTGGTGGTACCCCAGAGGAAGCGGTGGAAGCGTGAAAGTCCGCGCGACATACTGTTTTCCTTCTACCTCACGCGTGCAGACGCGCTGAGCGTCTTTACACTCGCCTTTAACAAGCTCACCGGTCTCAAGGACGATTTGGTATTTTATCCGCGCATCGGCCAGGCGCTGCGGGATCCGGACCTTCAAATGAAACGGGGAGCCTTCCCAGGCGGTGAGCACCGGTTCGATTCGCTGTTGCCAGAGTTCCTCGCGCCGGCGGCGTAGCGCGTCCGCAACATCGTCCTGCGAACTGATCGGAGCGTCGAGCGATTTAAGGACGGCAAGAACGGCTTCCGGGGGAGCGGCGCGCAATTGCCCGAAGCCGTCGCGGTAAACGGTTTGCAGATTGTAGAGTCGAGCGAGTTTTTGCAGCGGATCGGCAACCGGCATTTTGCTAGCTTAACAAACGCTCGCGCCGATTACTCGCCCGAGCTAAAAAAATCTACCGCTGCTCGGTGCGGTCTCTATATCAAGCGTACCCAGGCTTTTTGCAAAGAAGTTGCGTAACCGACTTCGGTGGCGTGGGAAACGCCCGCGGCATGAAGCTCCTCGAGCAGTTTCGCGGCGTGGCGTCTGGCGATCGCGAAGAGCAACCCACCCGAGGTCTGCGGGTCGAGTGCCGCTTCGACAAGGCCTTCGCGGATATTCTTGTCGATGAGCATTTTGCCGTTCAGATAGTCTCTGTTGCGCTTGCACCCGCCGGTAATGTAGCCCTTCTCGGCCAGTCGCGGCGTCCCGCGCAGCAGCGGCATCTTCGCCGACTCGATCACTAGTGTGACATCGCTGCCGCTCGCCATTTCCAGCGTATGGCCGAGAATGCCAAAGCCGGTGACATCGGAGCAGGCGTGAACCGGGTGTTTGCGCGCGACTTGGGCGGCCGTAGCGTTGAGCGTCGTCATCGATTGAACCGCCTCATTGACGCTTTCCTCCGAAGCCTTGCCCTTTTTGAGCGCTGTCGTGATGATTCCGGTGCCGAGGGGTTTCGTGAGAATGAGCGCGTCGCCCTCTTGAACCCCGACATTGCGCAGGATCTTGTCGGGGTGAATGACGCCGGTAACCGCCATGCCGAACTTGATTTCTTCATCAATAATGCTGTGACCGCCGACCACGACCGCGCCGCTCTCTTTCACCTTTTCAGCGCCGCCCTTGAGAATCTCGCCGAGAATTTCGATATCCATCTTTCCTTTAGGAAAACAGACGATGTTCATGCAGGTCTTGGGCTCGCCGCCCATTGCGTAGACATCGCTCAAGGAATTGGTCGCGGAAATTTGGCCAAAGACATACGGGTCATCGACGATCGGCGTAAAAAAATCTACCGTATTGACGATCGCCAGATCGGGTCGGAGTCGATACACGCCCGCGTCGTCGGAGGTCTCGGTGCCGACAAGCAGATCGGGGTCCTTGAATTTGGGCAGTTCGTGCAAGACTTGCACGAGGTCGGCCGGGCCGAGCTTAGCGGCTCAACCCGCGGCCTTGACTTCTTGCGTCAGGCGCACTGCCTTTTTGTTCTTGTGCAGCATAACGCGCTAACTCTAGATCGATAGCCGACATTTTTCAACGCGCTGTGCGTGCCCGGTCGGCCGCCGGAGAAGATTTCAGGCGACGAATGTCGCCAATTCTGATGGTGAGCCCATCGCGGTCGAAGTATTCCAGAAGCGGAATGGTGTACTTGCGGCTCGAGTTGATCAGGTCACGAAATGTCGCCGCGCTCATTTCGCCTTTTTCCGTCAAATGCTTTTTCAGAATCGCGCGCAGTTGCTCGATGCTGCTGGCGAGAAAATACATGTCGGTGGTCACCCGGACGACTGAACCGTCGCGCTCCAAAAGGCGAAGCACTTCAGTCAAGCGCTGGCGTGATACTCCCGCCTGTTTTTCGAGGTCTTTTAGATCAGGGGGCGCGAGGGGCTGAGAGCCGAGAATGTGCTTGATCTTGTCCATCAAGATCTTTTCCTGCCCACCGAGCTGCACCCGATGCGTTGCCACGCGCAAGATATTCTCTTCCCGAGCGATGAGCTTCTCTGCCAGCAAGAGCTCAATGACCGCACGGAAGACCTTCGGCGTAAGCTCGTAGCGAAGTTTGCCGCGGAGTTCTTCCATGTCCATCCCCGGCATAAGTGGATGCGCCGAATGGAAACTTTTTAGCAATCCGAGCATCTGTTCTCTGAGCTGATGCCACTTTCCCTCGGTGGTATAAAGCGTGTCGCCTTCGGCATTGAGGGCGCGCAAACTCTTGATGCCCTCGATTTTGGCCCGAGCTTCTTCCTCGCGCAGATTCATAAACTGATAAATCGATTCAGTGGGTAAGGCGAAGGCCCTATCTTCAGCCAGGAAATTTTCCACAACCTGGGCGAGTTCGGCTCCGTGCAGCGTCTCGAGTCGGCTCAGCAACTCCGGCTCGTTTTTTCGATGACGATTGGCGAGCGGGTGAATCACGACGCCGCCGCCCAGGGTGCGCTGCGCGGTTTCGTCGCGAGCGACAAGATGGTCGCCGCGCATGACCAGCAGCGGTTCGTTCAAGGTAATCTGGCAGTAAGCAGATTGTTTCGCGTCGAGTTTTTCTTTGCCACCGAGTAAAATAATCTTGCCCAGACGTTCAGCCGCGCCCATGTGAATGCGCAGCCGCTGGTGATTTTTGATCCCTTTGGCGGCGGCCGGCCGGACCTCGAGAAAAGCATCGAAGCGATCCGACGTGAGCGAAAGCTTTTCATGGCAGATCACCTGGCCGCGCTCGATCGACGCACGGTCAGGGCCCGTGAGATTCATCGCCACCCGCTGTCCCCAACCGGCTTTATCGACAGATTTTCCATGGACCTGGAGACTGCGGACCCGAAACAGGTAATCACCGGGCAGACAGCGTACTTGCTCGCCAACCTTTATCTCGCCGCTAAGCGCGGTGCCCGTGACGACCACGCCATGGCCCTGAAGGACAAATGCACGGTCCACCGGCAAGCGAAAGTAGCCGCTTGGGGCAGTTTGGGTCGACGCCTTCAGGGTTGTCGAGATCATCTGTTTCAGCTCTTCGAGACCCTGACCGGTGACGGATGACACCGCAAGCTTTGGCGAATTTTCCAGATCTGTGCCGACCGTCAGAATGTCGATTTCTTCTTCGACTTCGCGAATACGCGCTGGAGGCACTAGATCTGACTTGGTGATCACGAAAATCGCCATCTTAACGCCGAGCAAATGAACGATGTCGAAATGTTCCTCAGTTTGCGGCATGACGCCATCATCGGCGGCGACGGTGAAAAGAACGAGATCGATGCCGTGGGCGCCGGCGAGCATGTTCTTGATAAACCGTTCGTGTCCCGGCACGTCGACAACGCCCGCCGAAGTTCCATCGGGTAGATCAAGATGGGCAAATCCTAGGTCGATGGAAATACCCCGCTCCTTCTCCTCTTTGAGCCGATCGGTGTCGGTGCCGGTGAGCGCTTTAATGAGGCTCGTCTTTCCGTGGTCGATATGGCCGGCGGTCCCGATAATATAAGGCATGATTGATTTTAAATTTTGGGATTTTGAATTTGCGATTGTCTAATCGTTCGGCCCAAAATGCGGAACTAAGTCGTTCGCATCGAAGATGCATCTTAAATCGAGGAGAAAACGATCATTGTTGATGCGGCCGATAATCGGTGGCTTCGCCGAGCGGAATTTTTGCGCGATGGCATTGGCGCTCATTTTTTTATGTTCGATGCTGATGACCAACGTCGGCAACTCTTCGGTGGGTAGAGCGCCGCTGCCGATTTGCGCCGTCGACTCTTCGAGCCGAAACGCGAATTCGCTCCCCAGCGCGGTTTGGAGCCCGGGCAATAACTCTTCGCCTATGTGCCGAATCTCTTCCAACGATCGTGTAAATGCCCGCAGCGTGGGAATTTCTTTGACGATGTTGGGCGACTGTCGGTAACGGCGCAATGTCGCTTCCAGCGCCGCCAAGGTCAGCTTGCCGCAACGGAGCGCTCGCTGCAGATGATTCCGATTCATCCTGGTGACCAGATCCTTTTTGCCTACGATCAAACCGGCCTGCGGACCTCCGAGAATTTTGTCGCCACTAAATGTTACGACGTCGGCACCCGCCTGAATTCTTTCCGCAACAATCGGCTCCTTGGGCAGACCGTATTTACTTAAATCGATGAACGCGCCGCTACCGAGATCTTCCATGACCGGCAGGTGGTGTTTTTTACCGATCGCGACGAGCTGATCGAGCGTGACTTCAGCGGTGAACCCGACCACTTTGTAATTGCTCGTATGGACTTTCAGTAACAGCGCGGTTTTCTCACCGATCGCATTCTCGTAATCCGCCGGATGGGTACGGTTGGTTGCGCCGACTTCGCGCAATACCGCGCCACTCTTCGCCATGATTTCCGGAATGCGAAAAGCTCCGCCAATTTCGATCAGCTCACCGCGCGAAACGAGCACTTCTTTACCTTCGGCCAGCGTGTTCAAGGCGAGCAGCACGGCGGCGGCATTGTTGTTGACTACGGTCGCGGCTTCAGCACCGGTTAGCTCAGTGAGCAATGTTTGCAAGGTCTCTTC
>Ga0075424_100004564_pt1 | contig 13087 bp, 13 predicted proteins | sample SoiMethybrSBSTD3_FD_75301 | JGI IMG/M metagenome (GOLD analysis project Ga0075424, IMG submission 75301) | Bulk soil microbial communities from a Populus tree surrounding site in Tennessee, USA - Soil MetaG P. TD hybrid SBSTD3 | ecosystem: Environmental > Terrestrial > Soil > Tree plantation... | reverse complement strand
CGTCGCCGCGCCGGCGGGCAGCATGACCCACACCACCCGCGGCGCGACGAGCGCAGCGATGAGCTCGGCGAGGCTCGGGGAGGCCCGCGCGCCCTCGCGCTCGAGCGCTACACCCTGCGCCGGATCGCGATCGTAGACGACGCAGGCATGGCCGCTCCGCAGCAACCGGCGCACGATATTGGCGCCCATGCGCCCGAGCCCGATCATGCCGATCTGCATTGTTGCTGATCCTTTCCGCGGTTGGGCACGGGGTGCGCGCGCGCCGCCGCGCCCCGCTTGGTTTTGTCGACCAGAATGCGCGCCATACCCGCCGAAGGCAAATGCGTGTAGCCTCGGGCGCTGCGCGCCCCGCAATGAGGAGCAAAGCCCATGGCCGCCGATGCGATTGCCTTTACGCCTGCCAGCCGTCTTGCGGACATGATCCGCGGCAAAGAGGTGTCCGCCGTCGAGGTCATGCGCGCGACCCTGGCGCGCGCCGAAGCCGCGCAGGCCCGCTTCAACTGTTTCATTACGCTTTGTGGCGAGCGCGCGCTTGCCGAGGCCGCGGCGGCCGACCGCGCGCAGGCCGAAGGTCGCGAGCTCGGCCAGCTGCACGGTGTGCCGTTTCACGTCAAGGACCTCGTCAACACGGCGGGGGTGCGCACCACGTTCGCCTCCTTGATGCACGAGGAAAACGTGCCGACGCAGGATGCCGTTTGCGTCGCCCGCTTGCGTCGGGCCGGCGCCATCCTGATCGGCAAAACCACCACGCCGGAGTTTGGGCACATGCCCTTTACGGAGGCGCCCTTGTTCGGCCGCACCTGCAATGCGTGGAGTGCGGAGCGCACCTGTGGCGGCTCCTCCGGTGGCGCCGCGGTCGCCGTGGCGGCCGGCGTTGCGCCCCTGGCGGTGGCCACCGATGCCGGCGGGTCGACGCGCATTCCCGCGGCCTGCAACGGCGTGGTCGGCTTCAAGCAGTCGGCGGGCGTCATCCCTCACGACATGGCGCCGGAACTGTTTGCCAACTTCTCGAGCATCAACCCGATGACGCGCACGGTCGCCGACTGCGCCTTGATGCTGGAGACCATGGCCGGGGTGCACGCCTGCGACCCTTATAGCTACGGTGCGCCGGCGCGCGGCTTCATCGCCGCGGCGCGTCCCGAGGGCAGCCTCAAGGGCTTGCGCGTGGCCTGGCGACCGCTGATGGCCAACAGCGTAATCGACCGGGAAGTGCTGGATCTTTGCGAGCGCGCGGCGATCACGCTGGGCGAACTCGGCGCCACCGTGGAGCCGATGGACGATGACCTCGAACCCGTCGAGCCCGCCTGGTTCGCCTACGCCAGCGCCATGTGGAATGCGCGCTTTGCCGAGCTGCTGCCGCGCTGGGGCAACCGTCTGAGCCCGACGTTTGTGCGCCAGATGGAGCTTGGCAAGGGCACCAGCGCAACCGCCGTCGGCCAGGCGCTATTGCGGCGAAGCGCGCTCTTTCGCCAGGTGCAGGGCTGGTTTGAGCGGTTCGACGTGATCCTGACGCCGACGCTGACGCGCACGGCACTGCCGATCGAGGAGCGCTTGTTCGAGCCGATCGAAATCGAGGGCACGCCGGTCGATACCGTGCGCCGCGCCTGGTACCCCTACACGCATCCCTTCAACTTGACGGGGCATCCGGCCGTCAGCCTGCCCGCTGGGTTCCACACGGATGGGTTGCCCGTTGCCGTGCAGCTGATCGGCCGGCGGCACGAGGACTGGCGCTTGCTGCGCGTGGCGGCCCACTTTGAAGCGGCTCGCGGCGTCAGCTCGCGCCGGCCGACGCTTTAGGCCAGGCAAAAAAAGGCCCCGCACACGCGGGGCCTGGAAAGACAGCGAGGCGAAGACAAAAAAGAGACCTCCAGCCTTACGGCTTGGTGGCGGGCGCTGGGGCGGTATTGGAGGGCGGCGTGGTCGGCGTCGTTGCCGGAGGCGGCGCGGGCCGTGGGCTCGGCGTGGTCGCGGGTGTCGTTTCAGAGGTGGTGGTGGTCGGCGAAGTTCCGCTGTTGGCGAAGAGCAGCCAGCCGCCCACGGCAAGGAGGGCGACCACAATAAGGATGGGCAGCACGCTCCAGCTGGCATCGTCTGTACTGGGAAGGCGGTCCCAATCGGACTTTGGCGGCAGATCGCGCGGTCGTTGATCCATCTTAGGCCTCCGGATGCGGTGTCCTGGTCGCGGGATGAACGCCTTGTTGCAAGACATGTTCCGCTCTCCCCGGGGCTTGAGCTGAGCGGTTGCGGGCCGGCCGAGAGCCGCGGGCCGCGCGCGTTCGCGCGGGCACTAGAGCCCGAGATAGGCCTCGCGCAGGGCGGCGTCGCGGCTAAGGTCGGCCATCGGGCCTTCGTGGCGCACGACGCCCTTGGCGATAATGGCGACGCGGTCAGCCACGGCTGCGGCGAAGGCCGCGTTCTGCTCGGACAAGAGCACGGCCAGGCCTTCCCGCTTCATGCGGGCAACGGCGGCGACCATCTCCTCGACGATGACGGGGGCCAACCCTTCGGTCGGTTCATCGAGCAGAATGGCTTGCGGGTTGCCCATTAAAGTGCGGGCAATGCTGAGCATCTGCTGCTCACCCCCCGACATCTGGCTGGCCTGGCGGCCGCGCATGTCGGCGAGGTTGGGAAAAATGGAAAACAGCCGCTCGGGTGTCCAGCCCGCGGGCCCGGCCGGCCGCTCGGCCTTGCGGCCGACCTCGAGGTTCTCGAACACGGTGAGCTCGGTGAAAATCCTGCGATCCTCCGGCACGTAGCCGAGGCCAAGGCGGGCGATGCGGTAGGTGGGCAGGTGCCTGATGTCGTGGCCGGCAAAGCGGAGGCTGCCGCCGGTGGCCGGTACCAGGCCCATGATGGCCTTCAGCGTGGTCGACTTGCCGGCGCCGTTTCTGCCCATCAGCGCCAGGATCTCGCCACGCGCCAAGCGCAAGGACACCCCGAACAAGATTTGCGCCCGGCCGTAGGCGGCATTGAGGCCTTCGACCTCGAGAATGCTGGTCCCCTGCTGCACGGGTGCGCTCCTCAAGCCGGCGGTGGCGGGTGGGGAGCCGCGCGGCCCAGGTAGAGCTGGCGCACGCGCTGATCAGCGCGCACCTCGGCCGGCCGGCCGCGGGCGATAATTTCGCCGCGCACCAGCACGAGCACGCTATCGGCGTGGTCGAAAACCGCATCCATGTCATGTTCGGTAAAGAGCACGCCGATGCCGCGTTCGCGCGCGATTGCCTTGACGAGCGTCATCAGCTGGCTGCGTTCGCTGCTCGCCATGCCCGCCGTGGGTTCATCCATCAGCAGCAGTTTGGGGGTGCTGGCCAACGCAATCGCGAGCTCGACGCGCTTGACGTCCCCGTAGGCGAGCTCGCTGCACGGCCGGTCCGCTTGCTGTTCCACGCCGACGCGGGCGAGGAACTCGAGCGCTTCGGCGCGATAGAGGCCGCTGCTGTCGGCCCAGCAGGCCCGCGCGCGTCCGGCCAGGCTGACCAAGGGCATCTGCACGTTTTCGAGCACGGTCATCGACAGGAACGTTTGCGCGATCTGGAAGGTGCGGCCGACGCCCTGGCGCCAGATTTGCCGCGGGGGAAGCCCGGTGATGTCGGCCCCGGCCAGCCTGACGCGGCCGCGGTCGGGCTTCAGCTGTCCGCCAAGTATGTTGAAGATCGTGGACTTGCCCGCGCCATTGGGGCCGATGATGGCGAGCAGGTGCCCGCCGGCGAGCGAGAAGCTCACGTTGTTTGCCGCCACCACGCCACCGAAGGATTTTTGCAGAGCCTCGACCGACAACAGGCTCATGTCGCTTCCCTTCGGTCGCTCGCCGGGGAGGCGAAACGTTCGCTGAGCCGCGCGAGGCCACCGACGATACCGCGCGGGAAGGCGAGCACGACCACGATGATGGCGAGGCCGAGCAGGAGCCGCCAATAATCGGTGAGCGGCATGAACGTGTCCTTGATGGAATGAAAGAAGAGCGCGCCGACCAGGGGACCGGTGATGGTCTGAATGCCGCCAGCCAGGATCATGATCAGCAGATCGACCGACATTGGGATCGAGATCAGGGTCGGGTCGATCGAGCCCTTGGAGAAGGCAAACAGGCCGCCGGCCAAGCCGGCGGCGGCGCCGGCGAGAGTGAAGGCAAGCCAGCGGTGGGACCTGACGTCGATGCCGATGGCATCGGCGCGCACCGCCGAATCTCGGGCCGCGCGCAGCGTGTAGCCGAAGGGCGCGTAGATGATGCGGCCCAGGAGCAGGATTGCCAAGGCGGCCACCACCAGCGTGAAGTAGTAGTAGGCTTGGCGGCTTGCCGCCCAAGCCGAGGGCCACACGCCAACCACGCCGTTGTCGCCGCCCGTCACCTCGACCCACTGGAAGGCGACCGCGTAGGTGATCTGGGCGAAGGCCAGCGTCAGCATGGCGAGATAGATGCCGCTGAGGCGCACGATGAAAAAGCCAAAGATGGCCGCGCCCAAGCCGGCAGCGATCGGTGCGGCGACAAGCGCGGCTTCCATCGGCAGGCCCAAGCGCGTGACCAGCAGCCCCGCGGCATAGGCCCCGAGGCCGAAATAGGCGGCATGGCCGAAGCTGACAATGCCCCCGACGCCGACCAGGAAGTTGAGGCTGAAGGCGGCAAGCGCGAAGGTGAGGATCTCGATCGCCACCTTGGTGAGATAGGCGCCACCGAGGAGGGGAAGGAGCAGCAAGGCTATGAGGGCCGCGGCCAGGGCAACGGCCTCGCGCTTGCCGTAATGCGCCAGAGCGACGATGCCTTCGGGCAGCACCGCCCGTTGCGGGGTGGCCTCGGGCCGACCCATCAGGCCAGAGGGCCTTGCCACCAGCACCAGCGCCATCAGCAGGAACACCAGCACCAAGGTGACCTTGGGAAAGATCAGGATGCCGAAGGCCTGCAGCTCGCCGATGATAAGCGCGGCCAGGAAGGCGCCTGTGATCGACCCCATGCCACCGACCACGGTGACGACAAAAGCCTCCGCAATCACGGCGATGTCCATTTGCGGGTTGGCCGCCGCCTTCGGGATCTGCAGCGCGCCGGCGAGGCCCGCCAGCGCCGCCCCCAAAAACAGGGTGCCGGTGAACAGCAGCGCCTGATTGACCCCGAGCGCGGCCACCATTTCGCGATCCTGCGTCGCGGCCCGCACCAGCACGCCAAAGCGCGTCTTGTGCATGGCGAGCCAGAGCAGGCCGAGCATCAGCGGCCCCATGGCGATCAGAAACAGCTCGTAGGCGGGAAAGCGATGCCCGAAAATCGTCACGGCGCCGCCGAGCCCCGGCGCGCGCGGGCCGAGGATATCGAGTGGGCCCCAGATCTTGAGGACGATGTCCTGCACCACGAGCACCACGCCGAAGGTGGCCAACAGCTGGAACAGCTCGGGCACCCGGTAGATCCGGCGCAGCAGCAGGAGCTCCATGGCAACGCCAAGCAGGCCGACGCCGGCGGCGGCGGCGAGGACGCCAACGAGAAACATCGGCAGGCTGCTGGCGGCATCGAGCAGTCTCGGAATGATGCTGACGCCGAGGTAGGCGCCCAGCATATAAAAGGAGCCGTGCGCGAAGTTGACGATGCGCGTTACGCCGAACACGAGGGTCAGTCCGGCGGAGATGATGAACAGCGTCGACGCGCTTGCCAATCCGTTCAATGCCTGCACAAACAGGAAGGCGAGATCCATCGCTCAACCGTGCCGCGGGCGAGACCGTGCGGCACCTCCTGGGAGGTGGCAGGGGTAAGCGCGCCCGCGCGAGGCGCCGTGCTCGGGGTGCCGAGCCATGACAGCTACCGCTCCGGCGCCCACTACTCTTTGCGCGCGGCCTTCACCTCGGCTTCCGAGAACATAAATTTGCTGCCGTCCTCGTAGGTCCAGTTTTTCATGGTGCCGACCTTGCCCTGCTTGGTGGTCTCGCCAACCCATGCCCCCATGCTCGACTGCTGATCGATGGCGCGCATGACCACGTCCCCGACGATGGTTTTGAAGGTTCCACCGCGCAAACTGGCGAGCATTTTTTCGGTCTCCGTCGAGCCGGCCTTGTCCAGCATGTCCTTCATCATATAGGCAACCACGTAGCCCAGCACCGAGCCCAAGCGCGGGGCGTCATTGTATTTTGCGCGGTAGGCGTCGATGAAGGCCTTATGTGCGGGCTCGCTGATCTGCTCCCAGGGATAGCCGGTGACGATCCAACCCTCCGGCGTCTCCTCGCCCAGGGGAATAATGTACTCGGGCTCGCCGGTCAGCATGCTGGCAACGGTGCGTTTCTCGAAGAGGCCGCGCGTGTTGCCCTCGCGCACGAAAACCGTGAGATCGGCCCCGAACAGCACGTTGAAGATGCCGTCAGGCTTGGCGTTTTCGAGCGCGGTAATGGTGGCGCCGGCATCGATCTTGCCGAGGGCGGGGAACTGTTCGGCGACAAACTCCGCCTCGGGGGTGGCGGCCTTGATCAGCTTCTTGAAGTTGGTGACCGAGGATTGGCCGTACTCGTAGTTGGGGGCAACCACCGCCCACTTCTTCACGCCCTTGGCCTTGACGGCTTCGACCAGCATTTTGGTTTGCATGTAGGTCGAGGGTCGTACACGGAATGTATACCTGTTGCCCTGCCCCATGGTGATGGCGTCGGTCAAGGGTTCGGTGGCAAGGAAGAGCGTCTTGCGTTGGTTGGCGAAGTCGGCGACGGCGAGGCCAACGTTGGACAGAAAGGTACCGGCCAGGAAGGCCACGTTTTCGCGCGTCAGCAGATCCTCGGCGACGCGCACGGCATCGCCCGGTGTACCGCCGTCGTCGCGAAAGACGATTTCCATTTTGCGCCCGCCGAGCACGCCGCCCCGAGCATTGATCTCGTCCTGTCCCAACTGCATGCCATTGCGATAGGGCACCGAGAACACCGCCATGCGGCTATAGGAGTTGAGCTCGCCTATTCTGACGGGTTGGCCTTGCGCCGCGGCCGGCCGTGGCTTGGCCAAGGTCGCGCCAAGCACCGCCAAGATGAAGACTGCGAGTGCCGCTGAGATGCTGCGTCGCGACCAACTGATGGCGTACATGCTTTGCTCCTCAAGCGAGCTCTCCTCACGGGAAGCGCTCTCCTTTGCGAGCGCGCCTTTGCGAGCGCTGGCGGCGCATCGAGCTCGCTTAACGTGTCGACGCGCGGCCGAACGATAGCATGCAGCGACACGCCGGCAACGGCAATCTGCGGCAGCGGCAGCGTTGCTTCGCCTTGAGATGAGCCGCGCGGGCAACGACGAAAAAAGCAAAGGGCCGGCGCTCTGGCGAGCCCAGCCCTGTTTGTGGGGAGGCCGTGCGGCAAGAGCCCGACGGCTGCCGCCGCGCTAGACTGATTCCTTCAGCTCTTTGGCAGCGCGGAACGCCACCTTCTTGCTGGCCTTGATTTTGATTGCCTCGCCGGTGGCAGGATTGCGGCCCATGCGCGCCGGCCGCTTGCGCACCTGCAGAATGCCGAGGCCGCCGATGCGGATGCGGGCGCCGCGCTTCAGGTGCTTTGTCACGGTGGTGACCATGTCTTCGAGCATCGCCACGACCTGCTTCTTCGGCAGCTCGTGCGACTCTGAGAGTGTTTCGGCAAGATGTTTCAGGGTTACGGTTTCCACCTTCGCGGGTGTAGCCGAGGATGCGGTAGCCATGAGCGGTGTCCCTCTCTTGGGTGAACAACAGCCGACTAGCACACATTGAAATTGATGCCAAAGACCTTGTGTGCCGGGTACGCCGGGGAGCGGCGATATGCCCAGAATACCCCATTTTTCCCGCAAATTGGGGGGTCTAAGGCGCCCTCGGCGCAAATTTTATTGTATGGTCCCCCCGGGGCGGCGGACTAACAACAAGGGCAATTGAGGAGAGAACGCATGGCCAAGTACGTCACGGTTGCTCCGGCCAATTCCTTCGATCGCTGGCCGGAGGGCCTGCGCCAAGAGCTCGACGCCAACCGCATGAACCCGATCGTGGGCAGCGTACTCGTCTCGGAAACCGACGTGCTGCGCGTCTGGCATCTGTTGGTGCCGGCGGGCCAGCGTTGCACCTTCCACCGCCACGTCCTCGACTATTTCTGGACCTGCCACAGCCACGGCCGCGCGCGCGGCTACTATGAGGACGGCAGCATCACCGAGACGACGCACTATCCCGGCGACACCATGCACTTAAGCTACGGACCAGGCGAATACATGCTGCACAGCGTCGAGAACATCGGCGATACCGATCTTCTCTTTACGACGGTGGAATTTCTGCAGAGCGCCAATGCGCCGTTGCCGGTGCCCGATGGCGTGCGCTTGCAGGCGGTGGCCTGAGCCAGCCGCAAGACGCCGCTTGTGCCTTGCGAGGAGGAAGTTTCGATGTATGCGCCGGCCGGCGTGAAAACGGATGCCAATTTTCCCATCCCCGAGAGAATGCGCGCCTGGGTCCTGGGCGATCCCGGCGAACTCAAACTCGTCGACAAGCCCGTGCCGGTACCGCGCGCGGCCGAGGTGCTGGTGCGCATCGATGCGGTGGCGATTTGCGCAACCGACCTCGACGTGATCGCCGCCGGACCGCCGGCGCTGGTGAGGGGAGGCTTGCCCTTCAACAAGAACTGGACGCCGGGCCACGAATACATGGGCACGATCGCCGCGCTCGGGAAGAACGTCGATGAGTTTGCCATCGGCGAGCGCGTGACGGTTGAGATCCATGCGGGCTGCGGTCAGTGCAAACGCTGCCGCATGGGCATGTATACGTCCTGCCTCAACTATGGTCTGAACTATGGTGAGGTCGACAAGGGGCACCGCGCCAACGGTTTCACCACCGACGGCGGTTTTGCCGAGTACGCCGTCAATCACGTGAACACGTTGATCAAGATCGCCGACAGCATGTCGGACGAAGAAGCGACGCTGGTGGTGACGGCGGGGACCGCCATGTACGGTTTGACCGAGCTCGGCGGGCTCGTCGCCGGCGAGAGCGTGGTCGTGATCGGCCCGGGCCCGATCGGTTTGCTCGGCGTGGCGGTCGCCAAGGCGCTGGGTGCCGATCCGGTGATCCTGACGGGAACGCGGGAGGCGCGCCTCGCCAAGGGGCGCGAGCTCGGCGCCGACCATGTCGTCAATGTCACGCGGGAGGATGCCGTCGCGGCCGTGCGCCGGTTGAACGGCGGCAAGGGCGTCGATTACGTGTTGGAGTGCTCGGGTGCGGAAGACGCCATCAACGTGGCCGCCCAGATGCTCAATCGCGGCGGTAAACTGTGCCTCGCCGCCTTCCCGCACGCGCCGGTGCCCGTGGACGTGGCCCATATCGTCCGCAACAACATTTATGTTTACGGCATTCGCGGCGAGGGCCGCAGTGCCACGCACCGCGCCGAGGTCTTCATGCGCCGCAAGCAGTTCGATGCGCGCAAGATCCACACCCATACCTTTGAGCTGGGCGAGCTACCGGAAGCGTTGCGCTATGCGCGCGAGCGTGTCGAGGACGCCATCAAGGTGGTGATCAAGACGCGCCCGCCCGCGGCCGTCGGGCGGGCCGCCGCCGAGTGAGGCCGAGCCGCCGCGGCGCCGGCTCAGCGCGCTCCGCACCGCCGGGCTCGCTCCAGCGCAGATTGAGCCGCTGCGCCTCCGCTTCGAGCGCGGCGAGAAACGCGAGCGCCGCCGTCGTCATGCTGCGGTGCGAGGGTTCGATCAGCACCAGGTCGAGCCAGAAGGGCGGATCGGCCAAGGGATTGACCGCGTGCAGGCTGCCGTCCTCGCGCGCCATCATGATGCCCGGCAGCACCGTCATCCAATCGCTGCGCGCCACCAGATCGAGGGTCGCCAGCATGGCGTCGAGCTCGATCAAGCGCTCGATTTTGACGCCATTGGCGGCGCAGTAGGTCTCAAGCGTCGTGCGCCGCGTGTTGGGCCGGCCCGGCAGCACCAGCTTGACGGGCGACAGGCCGGCGAGCCGCACGGGCGTGCCGTGCTCGAGGCCACAGCTGCGGCTTGAGACCAAGACCTCGGGCGTGCGCAGGAACAGGCGGCTGGTCAAGCCTGGGCCCGAGGCGAAGGCGGGCACGATGGCGAAGTCGAGTTCGCCGGCACGAACCTGCTGGGTGAGCGTGGCGCTATAGGCTTCGATCACGTTGATGGCGACGTTGGGATTGTCCTCGACGAAGCCGGCCAGTACCGGGGCCAGCACGGAGCGCGTGATGGTCGGCATGAGCCCCACCACCAGCTGGCCATCGAGCCCCTTGCCGTAGCTCTTCACGGCTTTGCCCGCGGCATCGTAAAGCCGCAAAATGTCAAGGCATTTGAGGTAAAGCGTATCGCCTGCCGGCGTCGGCTGCACCTCGCCCTTGCTGCGCGTAAAGAGGCGCACGCCGAGGCTCTCTTCCAATTTGCGAATGTGCTGCGACACCCCGGACTGCGTGGCCCGTTCGCGCTGCGCCGCCGCGGTGAAGGAGCGCTGCTCGTAAACGGCGACGAACAGGGTGAGGTCACGCACGCTTCCTGGCATCGGCCTCCCTCGGCCATCCGGAATTGTAATCGGCTTCGCCAGAACATATTATTTTGCCGAATGCACGCACTCAACGTATTAGGGTAATGCCGGCGTGCGGCCCGGAACGTTGCTGGGCTGGCGTCAGGGCGGGCGCGCGAAAAAAGAGCGGAGCTCCAACGGCATGACGCACCAGATCGTCTCTAATGAGGGGGATGCACTGGACAGCGTTGGCCTGCGCCGGGCGCTCGGCCGCTTTGCCACCGGCGTGGTGGTCGTGGCCACCTGCACGCCGGAGGCCGAGCTGGTCGGCCTTACCGCCAACTCCTTTGCCGCGGTCTCGCTCGATCCTCCCCTCGTGCTCTGGAGCCTCAACCGCAAGGCCTCCTCCTTTTCCGGGTTCTCGCGGTCGGCCTATTTTACCGTCAGCATTCTCGGCGCCGAACAGGAGGCGCTGGCCCGCCACTTCGCCGCGCGCCGGGACGACAAGTTCGCCAGCGTTGCCTTCACGCGCGGGCATGGCGGCTGTCCGCTGATTGCCGATAGCCTGGCAACCTTCGAGTGCCGCGCCGTCTCGACCATGGACGGCGGCGACCATGTGGTCTTTCTGGGCCGCGTCTTGCACGCGACCTATCGCGAGGGCGATCCCCTAATCTTCAGCGCCGGGCAGTTCCTGAACCGGGCCGATTTTGCCGCCTCCTGAGCGCCCCGGCTGGCGGCTGGCGGCTGGCCGCGCGGGCCCCTCGGCGCGGCGCTTGCGAGCAGCGCTTGCAGCGCTTGCAAGGTGCTAAGGCAGCGCTTGCGGCGTGCTGGCCGCTCAGATTGAGGTCTTGCCATGCGCACCCCCGACAGCCTGGCCGCGGCGCTCGGCGCCATTGCCACGGCGACGCTGACCTCCGTCTTGCTCAAGAAGGGATTTGGCAACGTCTTTATCCGCGGCGCCCGTCCGCTGGATCCGCAACAACCCCGCTGCTGGGGGCGCGCCTTTACCTTGCGCTTCGCGCCGGGGCGCGAGGATCTGGCGACGCCTGAGGCCCTGGCCTCGCCGCGCTCAACCCGGGCAGCGATCGAGGCGATGCCGGCGGGCGCTCTCGCCGTGGTCGATGCCATGGGGATTGGCGATGCCGGGATCGTCGGTGACATCCTGTGTGCGCGCATGCGCAAGCGCCAGGTGGCGGGCCTCGTGACCGACGGCGTCGTGCGCGACCGTGCTGGGGTGCTGGCGACGGAGCTTCCCGTCTGGTGCCGGGGGGCGGCGGCGCCGCCCTCGCTGGCGCGCCTCAGTTTCGTTGGTTGGCAGGAGCCGATCGGCTGCGGTGGCGTTGCCGTGCTGCCGGACGACTTGGTGGTGGCCGACGCAGATGGCGCCGTCGTCATCCCGGCGGCGCTGGTGCCGGAGGTGGTCGCGAGCGCGCTGGAGCAGGAGCGGCTGGAAGCCTGGATCCTGGGCGAGGTCGAAGCCGGCGCCGCGCTCCCGGGTCTCTATCCCCCCGATGCGGGCAACCGGGCGCGCTATGCCGCGCGCGACCGCGCGGTGCCGGGCGCCGGCACGATCGAGCACGCGCCGGCAACGGAGGCCACGCCGGGCGGCGAGGACGGGACGTGAGGGCGCCGGCAGCTGCCGCGCGCGCCGCACTGCCCGCCAAATCTAAAAAGACCGTCGCGTAGGTCGGCTGCTGGTGAGGGCGCGCGCCCTCAGGCGGCGCTGGCGGCGCGAGCCTCGCTCGCCAGGAACAGACGCGCAATCCTGTTCGAAGGTTTCCACGCCTTCCACCGTCGTCGTCATGCCGAGGCTGCTGCCAAGTCCCGCCAGCGCCCGCAGGATGGCTGCGGGCCCGCTCGAGGACTGGGTGAGATCGGCGACAAAACAGCGATCGATCTTGATTTTGTCGAACGGGAACCGGCGCAGGTAGCCGAGTGAGGAATAGCCCGTGCCAAAGTCGTCGAGCGCAATGCGCGCGCCGAGGTCGCGCAGTTTGTGCAGCGCAGCCAGCGTCGGCTCGCTGTTCTCCAAGGGCACCGATTCGGTGATCTCGAGCTCCAGGCGATGGGCCGGTAGGCCCGAGGCGGCCAGCGCCGAGAACACCGTTTCGATGAGATGCGGGCTCTGCAATTGCACCGGGGAGAGATTGACGGCGATCTTGATCAAGGCCGGCAGGGCCGCCGGGTCTTGGCAGGCCTGGCACAACACCCACTCCCCGATCGGCACGATCAGGCCGTTTTCCTCGGCCAACGGCACGAACTCGCCAGGTGGGACCAGCCCCCGTGCTGGATGCTGCCAGCGCAGGAGCGCCTCGAGGCCGCTGATGGCGTTGCTTTCCAGGTTGACCAGCGGTTTCAACACCAGCGCCGTGTTGAGCAGGAGCGCGCGGATGCTGGGAGCGACATAGAGCCGACCCTCGAAGTGAAAGGCGTGAATGGGGCGCTGACCGTGCGCTCGGGCCAGCGCGCCTGCGTGCCCTGGAAGTAGAGCACCTTGCCCTCGGTGTTGCTGACCGAGGTTGCCAACACAGCGGGGCTGGCCGTCGTCGTCGTCTGCAGCACGTTGATCGCGGCCTAGCTCAAGGAGTCGGTCGTGCGTTGCGGCGATATCTGCGTTTCGAGATGTCGCGCCCCCACGGTGGCATCATGCAGCGCGCGCTGCTCGAGCCCGTAGA
>Ga0075424_100004563_pt1 | contig 13087 bp, 10 predicted proteins | sample SoiMethybrSBSTD3_FD_75301 | JGI IMG/M metagenome (GOLD analysis project Ga0075424, IMG submission 75301) | Bulk soil microbial communities from a Populus tree surrounding site in Tennessee, USA - Soil MetaG P. TD hybrid SBSTD3 | ecosystem: Environmental > Terrestrial > Soil > Tree plantation... | reverse complement strand
AGACGCGCGGCGACGCTGATGCCGGCTGGCGGAGCGATGCTCACGCTGACTTACAACGGCGGCCAGCGCGCGATGCCGAACTACAACGTCATGGGGGTTGCGAAGGCGGCGCTGGAGGCCTCGGTGCGCTATCTCGCGGTCGACTTCGGGCCGTCCGCCATCCGCGTCAACGCCATATCGGCCGGGCCGATCCGCACGCTGGCCGGTGCCGGCATCGGCGACGCGCGGCAGATGTTCGCCTTCCAGCAGCGCCACGCGCCACTGCGCCGGGGCGTGACGCTGGACGAGATCGGAGGTGCCGCGCTCTATCTGCTCTCGGACCTCTCCACCGGCGTCACCGGCGACATCCACTTCGTCGATTCCGGCTACAACGTCATCGCCATGCCGCATCCCGCCTCGCTCAAGGACGAAACCGCGGCGAACGAGAGCGCTATCGCCAAGGACGCAGCGCAGTAGGTCCGCCGGTGCCGGAGCGCACATGCGGCTCAATTTGATCGCAGAAGAATGAAAAGGCGGCCTCTCGGCCGCCCGTTCAATGTCACAGCGCGGGTTTCAGCTATTCCGCGCCAGCCGCCTCGCGCTGCTGGTCGGTGCGCTGTTGCTCGGCCTCGGCCTTCTGCTTGGCCTCCAAATCCTCGCCGGTCGCCTGGTCGACGACCTTCATGGAGAGGCGCACCTTGCCGCGCTCGTCGAAGCCGAGAAGCTTAACCTTGACCTTGTCGCCTTCCTTGACGACGTCGGTGACCTTTTGCACCCGGCGCGGCGCGAGCTGGCTGATGTGCACGAGGCCGTCCTTGGCGCCGAAGAAGTTCACGAAGGCGCCGAAATCCATCACCTTGACCACGGTTCCCTCGTAGATGTGACCGACCTCGGGCTCGGACGCGATCGACTTGATCCAATTGATCGCGGCCTTCATCGCGTCGCCGTTGGCGGACGCCACCTTCACGGTGCCGTCGTCGGCAATGTCGATCTTGGCGCCCGTCTTCTCCACGATCTCGCGGATCACCTTGCCGCCGGATCCGATCACCTCGCGAATCTTGTCGACCGGGATGTTGAACACCTCGATGCGCGGCGCGTGCTCGCCGAGCTGGTCGCGGTGCTGCGTCAAGGCCTTCGACATCTCGCCCAAGATGTGCATGCGCCCGTCCTTCGCCTGGCCGAGCGCGACGCGCATGATCTCCTCGGTGATGCCGGCGATCTTGATGTCCATCTGCAGCGAGGTCACGCCCCGCTCGGTGCCTGCCACCTTGAAGTCCATATCGCCCAGATGGTCCTCGTCGCCGAGGATGTCGGACAGCACGGCATAGCGCTTGTCCTCGAGGATGAGGCCCATGGCGATGCCGGCGGTCGGGCGCTTGAGCGGGACGCCCGCGTCCATCAGCGCCAGCGACGTGCCGCATACGGTGGCCATCGAGGAGGAGCCGTTCGACTCGGTGATCTCCGACACTACGCGCAGCGTGTAGGGAAATTCGTGGTGCGCCGGCAAGATCGGATGGATGGCGCGCCACGCGAGCTTGCCGTGGCCGATCTCGCGACGCCGCGGCCCGGCCATGCGTCCGGTCTCGCCGACCGAGAACGGCGGGAAGTTGTAATGCAGGAGGAACGTCTCCTTGTAGGTCCCCTGCAACGCGTCGATCCACTGCTCATCCTCGCCGGTGCCCAGCGTTGCTACCACCAGCGCCTGCGTCTCGCCGCGGGTGAATAAGGCCGAACCGTGCACGCGTGGCAACACGCCGACCTCGGAGACGATGGGACGCACCGTTTGCACATCACGGCCGTCGATGCGACGACCGGTATCGAGGATGTTCCAGCGCACGATCTTGGCTTCGATCTTCTTGAAGACGCTCGCGACCTGCTGTTGGGGATAGGGTGGGTTCTCCACGCCTTCCGGGCAGAAACGCGCCATCACCTTGGTCTTGGCGGCGTCGACCGCCTTGTGGCGCTCCATCTTGTTCGCGATCGCGTAGGCGGCGCGCAAATCCGACTCGATCAGCCCGAGCATCTCGTTTTCGAGCGCGCCGGTGTCGGCCACCTGCAGCTCGCGCGGCTCCTTCGCCGCCTTTTCCGCCAGCTTGATGATGGCGTCGATCACCGGCTGGAAATGGCGGTGGCCGAACATCACCGCGCCGAGCATCACGTCTTCGCTCAGTTCCTTAGCTTCGGACTCGACCATCAACACCGCGTCCTGGGTGCCGGCCACCACGAGGTCGAGCTGGCTCTCCGTCATCTCGTCGAGCAGCGGATTGAGCACGTATTCATTGTTGACGAAGCCGACGCGCGCGGCGCCGATCGGGCCCATGAAGGGTGCGCCCGAGAGCGTCAACGCCGCCGAGGCCGCGATCATCGCCAGAACGTCGGGATCGTTCTCGAGGTCGTGCGACAGCGTCGTCACGATCACCTGGGTCTCGTTGCGCCAGCCCTCGGCGAACAGCGGCCGCACCGGGCGATCGATCAGCCGCGAGACCAGTGTTTCCTTTTCCGTCGGGCGGCCTTCGCGCTTGAAATAGCCGCCGGGGATGCGGCCCGCGGCGTAGAATTTCTCCTGATAGTCGACGGTGAGCGGCAGAAAGTCGACGCCTTCCCGCGGCTCCTTGGCGGCGACCACGGTCGCCAGCACTTTGGTTTCGCCGTAGGTGGCGACCACGGCGCCGTCGGCTTGGCGCGCGACCTTACCGGTCTCTAGGACGAGCTTGCGCCCTCCCCAGTCGAGTTGAACACGATGGATATCGAACATTGCGATCGTCTTTCATGGTTTTGCGAAGGGGCGAAAGCCATGAGCAAGACGGCGAGAGGCTGCCGTCCGCGGCCGTGCCGCAAACCGAAACAGCGTCCGGCGATCCTGCCATGGCCTTCGAGCCTTCCATTGAACGGACGGGCGATCATTCGACCCGTCTTCCCAAATCGGCAGCGGTCTCGCTGCCGGCTGAACGGCGGATTTATTCCGGTATCCGCTTCAAAACGCGCGAACACGCCGCGCATGAATCTTCAACGGCGAATACCCAGCCGTTCGATCAACGACTTGTAACGCGCTGCGTCGATACGGGCGAGGTAGTCGAGGAGTTGGCGACGCTGGGACACAAGCTTGAGCAATCCACGCCGAGAATGGTTGTCCTTGACGTGGGTCTTGAAATGCTCGGTGAGGCTGTTGATGCGCTCCGAGAGGATCGCCACCTGCACTTCCGGCGAACCGGTATCGCCGGCCTTGGTCGCATAGGTCTTGATGACTTCGGCCTTGCGGCCGGCGGTTATCGACATCGGGTTGTCCTTGTCCTTCGGGGTCACGGTCGGCGGCCGAGCCGGGATGTCGTCCAGCGCGGTCACACCATAAGTAGCGTGCGCGGGCCACGCCCGCGCAAGCGGGGCAATATCGCAAAACGCCGGCCGACGCCAGCGAAAATTGCAGGCCGAAACGCGGCTGCAGGCTGTAGGCTGTAGGCTCCGTGCACGCCCATCCTGCGTCAGCCGCGCGGCAGATTAAAGATGCGCCGCGGCCGCACCTCGCCTTTCTCGACCTCGGCCAGCGCGATCAGCGCGCCCTGGGAGAAGACCGCCACCCAGCCGCCGATGACGGGCGCGTCGCGCCCCCGCAGCAGCACCGCCTGCCCGCGCGCGAGGCGCCCGGCGTCGCCGGTGCTCACCCGCAGCGCCGGCAAGGCCGCCACCCCGGCCTCGACCGGCAGAAGGCCCGTCCGCTCGGGGACATCGTCCCGGCCCGAGCAGATCCGTTGCAATGCGTCGAGGCTCGAGGCGACGTCTTCGCCGAACGGCCCGACCGCCGTGCGCCGCAGCGCCGCGACATGCCCGAGGCACTTGAGCGCGCGGCCGAGGTCGCGAGCGAGCGCGCGCACATAGGTTCCCTTGCCGCACTCGGCCACGAGCACCGCGTGATCGGGATCAGGCGTCTCGATCAATTCGAGGCGATGAATCTCCACCGGGCGGGGCGCGATATCCACCACCTCGCCGTCGCGTGCGAGGTCGTAGGCGCGCTCGCCCGCGATTTTCACCGCCGAGAAGCGCGGCGGCGCCTGCGTGATTTGGCCGGTAAAGCGCGGCAGCAGCGCGCCGACGGCCGCGGCGGTCGGGCGCTCGGCGCTGCTCTCGGTGATGCGGCCTTCGGCGTCGTCGGTATCGCGCTCCTCGCCCCAGCGCACGGTGAAACGGTAGACCTTGCGCCCCTCCATGACGAAGGCCACGGTCTTGGTCGCTTCTCCGAGCGCGATCGGCAGCAGTCCCGAGGCGAGCGGATCGAGCGTGCCGGCATGCCCGGCGCGTTTCGCCTGGAACAAACGCTTCACCACGCTCACTGCATGGGTCGAACTCATGCCTACGGGTTTATCGAGGACGACCCAGCCGTGCACGTCGCGCTTCACGCGCTTGTGCTTCGGCGGCACGGACGGCGTCTCAGCGTCGAGCCTTGTCAACTGTGATCGTCCGTCTTGTCGTCGAGATCGCGCTGGACCGCAGGTGTTCGCAACAGCTTCTCGATTCGTTCGGCTTCATCGAAGCGTTCGTCGATTCGAAACCGGATCTCGGGTGCAAATTTCAAGTTGATGCGCCGCGCGATCTCGCCCCGCAGGAAGCGCTTGTTGCGCTCGAGCGCGGCGAGCACCGCTTGCGCATCGCGGCCCCCAAGGGGCATGATGTAGATGGTCGCTAGCCGCAGATCGGCCGTCATCTGCACCTCGGGGACTGTGATCAGATGACTTTGGATCACGGGGTCATGCACGGCCCGGCGCGTCAGCATCTCCGCCAATGCATGGCGGACGAGTTCGCCGACCCGCAGCTGACGCTGCGAGAGCATCTGGCTCGTGCCGGGATCGCGCTGATGCCGTCGGCGGGTCATGGTCGTCCTGCATGGCCTTCATGCCCGGATCGATCCGCGCATCCGTCGTCTTGCGAAGGAGATCGCGGTGACGGGCTGAATGCGATTGCGCGCGTGAGATTCGAACTCACAGCGAGCGTTGCACCGTCTCCACCCGGTAGCATTCGATGACGTCGCCGACCTTCATGTCCTGGTAGCTCTCGAATGCCATCCCGCATTCCTGGCCGGCGACGACTTCGCGCGCGTCGTCCTTGAAGCGCTTGAGTTGGGAGAGCTTGCCCTCGTGCACGACGACGCTATCGCGAATGAGACGCACATTGGCGCCGCGTTCGACCACGCCATCGGTGACGCGGCAACCCGCTACGTTGCCGACCTTGGAGACCTTGAAAATCTCCAGGATGGTGGCGTTACCCAGCATGGTCTCGCGCACGGTGGGCGCCAGCAGGCCGGACATCGCCTTTTTCACGTCGTCCACGAGGTCGTAGATGATGTTGTAATAGCGGATCTCGATGCCGGCGCGCTCGGCCGCTTCGCGCGCTTCCTTGTGGGCGCGCACGTTGAAGCCGAGGATCGGCACGCCCGACGCCTCCGCCAGCGTCACGTCGGACTCGGTGATGCCGCCCACACCGGAATGGATCACACGCGCGCCGACTTCGTCGGTGGCGAGCTTCTCGATCGCACCGATGACCGCTTCCAGCGAACCCTGCACATCGGCCTTGATGATCAGCGCCAAATCCTTGCGGCCGGCGGCTTTGAGCTGGCTCATCATCTGCTCGAGCGAGCCGCGCATGCCGGTCGCGCGCGCGGCGATCTTGTCGCGCCGCTGGCGGGCACGATAGGCGGTGACTTCGCGGGCGCGCGCCTCCGTCTGCACGACCGCCAAGCGGTCGCCGGCCTCGGGCGTGCCGTTGAAGCCGAGAACTTCCACCGGCGTAGATGGCCCCGCGGTTTCCACCGGCGTGCCGGTGTCGGAGACCAGCGCGCGCACGCGGCCCCAATCGGCGCCGGCCACCACGAGGTCGCCGACACGCAGCGTCCCGCGTTGCACCAGCACGGTCGCAACCGGTCCGCGGCCGCGGTCGAGCTTGGCCTCGATCACCGTGCCTTCGGCCGGACGGCTCGGATTGGCCTTGAGATCGAGGATTTCCGACTGCAAGCCAATGGTTTCGAGCAGCCGGTCGATGTTGAGCTTCTTGGTCGCGGACACCTCGACGTCGAGCACCTGGCCGCCCAGCGTTTCCACCTGCACCTCGTGCTGCAGTAGTTCGGTGCGCACGCGCTCCGGCTTGGCGTCGGGCCGGTCGATCTTGTTGATCGCCACGATCATCGGCACTTTTGCCGCCTTGGCGTGGTTGATGGCCTCGACCGTCTGCGGCATGACGCCATCGTCGGCCGCGACCACGAGCACGACGATGTCGGTCACCTTGGCGCCGCGCGCGCGCATGGCAGTGAAGGCGGCATGACCAGGCGTGTCGATGAAGGTGATCTTGTTGCCCGAGGGCGCAGTCACCTGATAGGCGCCGATGTGTTGGGTGATGCCGCCGGCTTCGCCTGCCGCCACTTCGGTCGAACGAATGGCGTCGAGCAGCGAGGTCTTGCCGTGGTCGACGTGGCCCATCACGGTCACCACCGCCGGACGCGGGATCAGCGAGGTCGGATCGTCGGCGACGTCAAAGAGGCCCTCCTCGACGTCGGATTCAGCCACGCGCTTGACGGTGTGACCCAGTTCCTCGGCCAAGAGCTGGGCGGTGTCGGCGTCGATCACATCGTTGATCTGCGCCATATGGCCTTGCTTCATCAGCAGCTTGATCACATCGACGCTGCGTTCGGCCATGCGGTTGGCGAGCTCTTGAATGGTGATTGTTTCCGGAATGGTGACCTCGCGGACGAGCTTTTCTTTGGGCTCGTCGGCGGTGTGTCCCTTCAGCCGTTGGACGCGGCGGCGGAAGGCGGCGACCGAGCGCTCGCGCTCCTCGTCGGCGCTGAGCGCGGTCACGAGCGTGAGCCGTCCGCGGCTTTTCTGCCCGCCCCCGCGCGCCGGTTTCGGCGCCGGTGCCGGACGCGCCGCGCCGGGACCGCGGCGTGTGCGTGGCGCCTCGTCCTCGTCGGGCTCGAGCGCAGGCCGCGCGCCCGGCCTTGCCGCCGCCGCACTCTCCTCGCCGAAGCGCTTCTTGGCCTCCTGCTCGGCCTTGAGCTTGGCCTCGAGGTCGTGTTTGCGGCGCTTCTCTTCATCGGCCTTGCGCGCCTCGGCGGCCTCGCGTTCGGTGCGCTCGGCGGCCTCGCGCATAGTGCGGACAAACGCTTCCTCTTCCGCAATCTTGCGCTCCTCGGCTTCGCGCAGGCGCGCGTCGTTGAGCGCGTGCACGCGCGCCTTCTGTTCTTCCTCGGTGAGGCTGCGCAGCACCATACCGCCCGCCGGCTTGGCGGCAGGGGCGGGAGCGGCCGGGGTCGTCGCCGCTGCCGCTGTCGGCGCGGCGGGCTTGCCGGTGGCCGGACGCTTGGCAGCTGCAGCAGAAGACGCGGGCGCGTCGCCCTTCGCTCGCGTCGGTATGCGGCTTTTGACCTTCTCGACGACGACCGCCTTGGTGCGGCCGTGGCTGAAACTCTGGCGCACCACGCCCTGCTCGACCCCGCGCCCTTTGAGGGTCAGGGTCTTGCTCGGGCTCACGCTGAGCTTCTTTTCGCCAGTCTTTTCCGTCGTTTCAGCCATTCCAATCCCAATTCTCGCGTTTCTCGCCGTGTTTCGTCATGTTCCTTCGTCGCCCGCCCGTTTCGGCCGAGTTGCGGGCGCGGCGCTTGCCGACACCCGGCGAACCCGGCTCCGGGCCGGTCCGAAAATAGTCAAGGCGCGCGGTGCGCGCCAGAAAGGTCTCGCTTTCGGGGCCGGCGAGCAGGGCTGCATGTATCACATTTGACCGTCCCAATGCCAAATCCAATTGCGCTGAGGTAAATGCATCGATGACCGCAATTCCCGCGGCGTCTGCACGACGGTGGAGCGCGGCCGTGAGTTTCCTCGTGCCATCGGGGGCGGCCTCGGCGGCATTGAGCAATGCCACCACGCGGGCGCGAGCGAGCGCAGCGTCGGCATTGGCAAAGCCGATCGCGAGCTTTCCCGCCTTGTGACAAATCGCCAGCGCGTCGAGCGCGGCCCGCTCGATCAGGCGCTCGGTCGTTTCCACCAGATCGGGAGCAAGGCGCACGTCACGCTTGAAGGCGCGCGCAAACGCCTTGCGCGCGATCGCGCTGCGCAATGCCTGCCGCGTCGCGGTGATCCAGATGCCGCGTCCGGGCAGCCGGCGCTTGAGGTCGGGCACCGCGGCGCCATCCGGGCCGACGACGAAACGGATCATCTCGTCGACCGGCTTCACCGCTCCGCTGGCCGCGCAAAATCGTTGCGTCCCCGGGGCGCGCTTGTGCGGTCCGGCATCGAGGGCGTTATCGTGCGGTTGATCAAGCATTCGATGTCTCAGGCTGGCGCCGACGCGGGCGCCTCGACCGTCCCTTCCTCGGCGGGAGGCGGCGCCAAATCTTCCTCCTTGATCCAGCCGGCCTTGACCCGCGCCTGCATGATCAGCGCCTCGGTGTCGTCGCGCGAGAGATCGAATCCGTCGAGGGCGCCGGGATAGCGTACCGTCTCGCCGTCCTTGCGTTCGCTCCAGCCGAACAAGTCATCGGTGGCGCAACCCGCCAAGTCTTCGACCGTCTTGATGCCGTTCTCGCCCAACTTCACCAGCATGGCGGTGGTGATGCCCGGGATCTCTTTGAGCGCATCCTCGACGCCGAGCTGTTTGCGCTTGTCGTCGAGCTCGGCCTCTTGTCGGCCGAGATAGTCGCGGGCGCGCGCCTGCAATTCGCGCGCGGTGTCTTCGTCGAAACCCTCGATCCCGGCGAGTTCCTTTTCGTCTACCACCGCAAGCTCCTCGACCGAGTTGAATCCTTCCGAAGCGAGCAACTGGCCGACCACCTCGTCGACGTTGAGCGCCTCGATGAACAGCTTCGTGCGTTTCTCGAATTCGGCCTGGCGGTGCTCCGATTCCTCCTGCTCGGTGACGATATCGATGTCCCAACCGGTGAGCTGCGAAGCGAGCCGGACATTCTGCCCGCGCCGGCCGATGGCGAGCGAGAGCTGCTGGTCGGGGACGACCACTTCCATGCGGTGGCGGTCCTCGTCGAGCACGACCTTGGCGACTTCGGCGGGTGCCAGCGCATTGACCACGAAGTTGGCTGGGTCGGCGGTCCACGGGATGATGTCGATCTTCTCGCCCTGCAGCTCGTTGACCACGGCTTGCACGCGCGACCCGCGCATGCCGACGCAGGCGCCGACCGGATCAACCGACGAATCCCGGGAAATCACCGCGATTTTTGCGCGCGAACCCGGATCCCGCGCCACCGCCTTCACCTCCACGATGCCGTCGTAGATTTCCGGCACTTCCTGCGCGAACAGTTTGGACATGAACTGCGGATGGGTGCGCGAGAGAAATATCTGCGGCCCGCGCGGCTCGCGCCGCACGTCGTAGATGAAAGCGCGGATGCGGTCGCCATTGCGGAACGTCTCCCGCGGCAACATTTCGTCTCGGCGCACGATTGCCTCGCCACGGCCGAGATCGACCACCACGTTGCCGTACTCGACCCGCTTGACGATGCCGTTGACGATATCGGAAATGCGGTCCTTGTATTCCTGATACTGACGGTCGCGCTCGGCCTCGCGCACCTTCTGCACGATCACCTGTTTGGCGGATTGGGCGGCGATGCGGCCATATTCGAGCGGCGGCAGGGCCTCGGCGATATAGTCGCCGACCTGAGCGGCGGGGTTGCGCTTTTTGGCCTCTTCTAGCGCAATCTGCGTCGCGTCGTTTTCGACTTGATCCACCACCAGCAGCAGACGCGACAGCCGCATCTCGCCGGTCTTTGGATTGATCTCGGCGCGGACTTCGGTCTCGCTGCCATAGCGCGAGCGGGCCGCCTTCTGGATCGCATCCTCCATGGCGGCGATGACGATGTTGCGGTCGATCGCCTTCTCGCGGGCGACCGCGTCGGCGATTTGCAACAGTTCAAGCCGGTTGGCGCTGACGGCCATCGGTCATTCTCCTTCGTTCTGAGCCCCGCGCCCGTGATCGAGCGGCGTGGGCTGGACATGCTTGGGTCGAGCTTCGGACGGCGGACCAGCGCCGATGGGTGCTGCGTCCTCTACCTGTTGTCGCCGCGCCTCGCGTTCCGCCGCCTTGCCGCGCCTCAGCGACTCGGCGATCAGCGCATCGGTGACGACGAGCTTGGCCTCGGCCATTTCCTCGATCGGCAGCAGCAGCTCGGTCGCTTCCCCGGGTGCGGCATCGTCGCGGCGAATGCGCGCGGCCTCGCCCTCGACGCCGAGCAGCAGACCATGAAACCGCCGTCGGCCGTCGATCGCAACCGCCATTTCCACCTTGAGGCGATGGCCGGTAAAGCGCTCGAAATCCGAGCGCCGCACCAGCGGCCGATCCATGCCGGGCGAGGACACTTCCAGCCGATAGGCGCGATCGATCGGATCGGCCACGTCGAGCACCGGCGAGAGCGCGCGCGACACCGCCTCGCAGTCCTCGACCGTCATTGTCCCGTCCGGGCGTTCGGCCATGATTTGGACCGTGCAGCCGTCGAGCCCTGAAATCTGCACCCGCACCAGACGGTAGCCGATGCCGCCGAGGACGGGTTCGGCAATGGCGGCCACGCGCGCCGCGGTGCCCTGCTCGGCGACAAGGCGCGGTTCCAAGTCCGCCTGGAGGCTGCCAATCGCTGGCGTCATCGCTCGCTTCGCCTTGCAACTTCCAGTTCGAATGCCGTGCCGGTTCGACCGGGCACATAGGCCCGATTTCGGTAACAAAAAAGAGCGGGTCCCGGGGGGAACCCACTCTCAAAAACCGACCGGATGGCATCCGACCGTTATGAGATATCCAAAAGCTGGACACCCGAAATATAGCGATTTGCGACGCCGGCGCAAGGGCCGAGGACGCCCGCTAACCGGCCATTAACTAACCCTTCCTTCAGATTTCTTCTCTAGCCTACCGTTCCAGGTCGCGCGCCGCGCGATCGTGAATTCTCCCACGACATCCGTTTGGGACCTGAGAGTGTCCGTGCACGCCTCGCACATTCCGGAACTGGACGATTTGATCGAGCGCGGCTCACCCGGAAGACGGGCCACGACCCTCGAACGGATGACCGCCTTTTTTCTCGATGGGGCGAGCCGCTTCAACGACGATCACGTCCGGCTGTTCGATTTGGTGTTCAGCCGATTGATCGGCGAGATCGAGACCACGGCACGCACCGAACTCTCGCGCCGGCTCGCGCCCGTTGGCAAGGCGCCGATCGAAACGGTGCGACGCCTCGCGCACGACGACGATATCGCGGTCGCGGGCCCCTTGCTCGAGCGGGTGGATCGACTGTCCGACGCCGATCTCGCCGACATCGCAGAGAGCAAGGGTCAAGCGCATCTGCTCGCCATTTGCGCTCGGGCCCGGATCGCGCAGCCCGTGACCGACGTGCTGCTGCGCCGCGGCGACCGCGAGGTCGTGCATGGCGTGGCCGAGAATCGCGGCGCGCGCCTGTCCGATGAGGGTTTTTGCACCCTGGTCGAGCGCGCAAAAACCGACGGCGTGCTGGCTGAGAGGGTTCTGCTGCGGTCGGATATTCCGCCGCGGCTGTTCCACGCTCTCCTGCTCACGGCCACGGATGCCGTGCAGCGGCGCCTCATCGCTTCCGCCATGCCCGAGACGCGCTCCGAGGTGCGCCGCCCGCTGGCGAAAGTCTCGAATGAAGTGGCCACGTCGCCTGCGCCGCGGGACTACTCGCGCGCGCGGCACACGATCGAGGCCCTACAGCGGGAGGGCAAGCTCGACGAAGCCAACCTGGTCGACTTCGCGCAGAAGAGCCAATACGGCGAAACGGTCGCAGCGCTTGCGTTGCTTTGCGCGACCTCGATCGAAGTGGTGGATCGGCTGATGAATGCCGAGCGGCCCGATCCGGTCCTCATTCTGTGCAAGTCGGCGGGCTGGGGCTGGTCGACCGCCAAGGCCGTCATCATGGTGCGGCCAGACGAGGCGCGAACGTCAAGCCAAGATCTCGATGCCATCCATGCCGAGTTCGACCGCCTGTCGCCGAGCACTGCTCAGCACGTGGTGCGGTTCTGGCAGGTGCGAGCAGACGACAAGGGACGGACGACCGGCGACGTCCCAACCTAGGCGTCCTGCGCTTTGTCTTTCGTCCGCCTCGATCATCCCGCCGTCCACCGTCAGTCGTCTGTTCTGCAGAAGATCAGATAGCAGGGCACACGGCCTTCGCGCTTCGCCTTTGCTTCGTAGCGCGTCGCGGAAAAACCCGACCACGCGTGACGCCAATCGTCGGCGCGCTCCGCTGTCCATGCGAAGTCGGGCGAGCGGATGAGGTGTTTGAGCGTCCAGGCCGCATAGTCCGCGACGTCGGTTGCGAAACGGAACTCGCCGCCGGGCCGCAGGATGCGCGCGATCGCGGCCACGCTCTCGTCCTGGATGAAGCGCCGTTTCCAATGCCGCCGTTTCGGCCACGGGTCGGGATAAATCAGATCGACGCCGGCGAGCGAGGCCGACGGCAACCATTCGAGCAGAAACACGGCATCGTCGAAGTGCAGCCGGATATTGGAGAGATTTTTAAGGTCGATCGCCGCCAGAGCCTTGGCCATTCCGTTGACGAACGGCTCGACCCCGATAAAGCCGGTGCGTGGATGTTGTTCGGCTTGCGCGATCATGTGCTCGCCGCCACCGAATCCGATCTCGAGGCGGATGCTGTCGACCGGATTGGGGAACAGCAGCCCAAGGTCGGGCGGGGCGGGTTTGGCAAGCTCGATGGCAAACCGCGGCAATAGGGTATCGAACAGTTCCGCCTGCCGCGGCCGCAGCGCATGACCCTTGCGCCGCCCGAAAAAGGCGCCGCGCCGAGCCTTGCTGCGATCGGACATGGACATGGCGGTCTCGACCGCCGCCATGTTGGACGCCTGAAGCTCCCAGGTCGACAGGATTAGGCCACCGCGGTTCTGATGTCCTTCACCAGGTCGGTCTTCTCCCAGGAGAAGCCGCCGTCCTTCTCGGGCGCGCGGCCGAAATGGCCGTAGGCGGCGGTGCGCCGGTAGATCGGGCGGTTGAGCTTCAGCGTGCGGCGAATGTTGGTCGGGGTCAGCCGGAACAGCTCCGGCAGCACCTTGGCGAGCTTCTTCTCATCGACCTTGCCGGTGCCGTGGGTGTCGACCAGCACCGACATCGG
>Ga0075424_100004562_pt1 | contig 13088 bp, 6 predicted proteins | sample SoiMethybrSBSTD3_FD_75301 | JGI IMG/M metagenome (GOLD analysis project Ga0075424, IMG submission 75301) | Bulk soil microbial communities from a Populus tree surrounding site in Tennessee, USA - Soil MetaG P. TD hybrid SBSTD3 | ecosystem: Environmental > Terrestrial > Soil > Tree plantation... | reverse complement strand
TCGTTCAGTCGTCGCTCCACCGGTTGGCGGAGACGATCGAACAACTCCTCGCGGTTGTACTGAAAGTCGGTGCTGGCGTGCGCGGCGAGCGCGCCGGACGCGCGCAACCGCGCGGTGTGGGCGTCGAGCTCCTGGAACACCGCCGTCCAGAGCTTGAGGTTCCGCTTGACCGTCCAATCGACCATCCGATGCACCACGTCCTCGATCTGCCGCGGTGCATCCCCAACGACCTCGGCGCGGAAGCGATTCTCGACCGCGTCCTTGTTGCGCAGGAAGTTGATGTTGCCGATGCGCACGGTCCGCTCGAGCCAACTCCGCCCGCGCCGCTCCACGTCAGCGAGCACGTTGCGCAACTCGAGCAGGTAGCGCTCCGAATCCGAACGCATCTCCGCCCCATAGCTCTCGAGCTGCCGGCGCACGGAGCCCAACACCTGCCCGTCGCCGTGGACGACCTCGAGCCGCTTGTTGAGCGTCCCGACGTTCAGCTCGAGCACGCGGCGCAGGACGCCGAGGGGCGAGAGAAGCTTGAGCCGGACACGCTCGCGCTCGCGGAGCGTCTCGAGCAGGTAGCGCTCGAGGGCGGAGAACGCGTTGTGCGGGTCGGGCCCGACGGTCGAGAACGGTGACTCGACAGCGTTAGGCAGCGAGGACGCGCCGGCGGTGACGGCACGTGCCGCGATCTTCGCTCGTAACGCCTGCAGCGCGCTGATGAAGTAGATCGTCGGAGGTTCGCCACTCAGACGAGCCGTGATCTCCCGATCGAGATAGGCACGAACGCGGTCGATCTGCTGGTCCGAGTTCCGTCGGTCTACGCCGTTCACGATGAAAATGACCTTCTTCCCCCACTCGCGAATGTGTGTGAGGAACCCGAGCTCGGTCGCGGTGAGCGGCTGCAGCAGGCTGGTGACGAAGAGGACGAGATCGGCGCGCGGCACGAAGCTCCGCGTGAGATCCTCCTCCATACGCTCCAGGGAGTTCGTGCCCGGCGTGTCGACGATCTCGAGGTCGCGCAGCACGTCCAGCGGATAGTGGAAGAGCACCCTCTGGTCGCCAATCGTTTCGGGCGGCTTGACGTCGCCGAAGCGCAGGATGGCGATCTCGCGCGTGGTGGGCAGATCGCCCATGGCGAACACTTCGTCGCCAAGGAGGGCGTTGATGAACGTGCTCTTCCCGCTGTTGTATTCGCCGACGATCACGAGCAGGAAGAGCTCGTCCATCTCATCCACGAGCTTTGCGAGACGATCGACGTCGGTGCGCGCGCCTTCGACCTGGAGGAGTGCGTCACGTGCGCGGAGCACGAGCCGGCGCTCGAGCGCGACGAGCTCGGCCTGTTGGCGAGAGAGGACTTGTTCCACGACTGGTCTGGGAGCGGGAGGAATGCCGACGACAGCAAGATGCCTCCGACCTGGGGCTCGCGGAATTGGACCAAGCGAGGATGCAGCGGTGACGCGCACTCCGCCGTCGCGCCTGCCCCCATTGCGCTCTCGGGATTCGCACCGTGTGGAGTTTCGCGCGCTTCGTGATTTCGCGCCTTTCGTCAGCACCCTTCCCCGCCTTGCGCCGTTTCTACGACGCTCCAATTCGGGCGCCTAACGAGAGCGCGGCGAGCGAGTGCAGCGTCTGAGCACGCGCCGTCGCGTCGTTCAACGCGGGTGTATCGACGGCTCGTCGAAGCATGGACGCGGCCATGGGCGAGATCGCCGCGACGATGGCGCATCAGGGTTGTTGTCTCCGGCGCTCACCTCGGTGTAGGCCCCCGCGGGCGCATTGAGCATGCCGACGCGGTCCTGGCCCCAACACACGATACCGTGGTCGCTCGTGCGAATCGCACAGGTGTGCGTATAGTCGCCGCTCACCTGCGTGTACGTACCCGGCTGCGCCACGCCCTGGCCGTAGTGGTTGCCTCCCCAGCAGGCCATCGTGCCGGTGCTCAAAACGCCGCAGGTGTATTCCCCGCCCACGTCTACCTGGTTGTAGACGCCTGGCGGGACAGTGGTCTGGCCGTAGTCGTTCGAACCCCAGCACAGCACGCTCTTGTCAGAGAACGTCACGCCGCACGTGTGAACGTCGCCAGCGCTGACCTGCGTGAATGCGACCGCCGGCGCATTCATCTGACCGTATTGGTTGCGTCCCCAACAGGCCACCAATCGGTTGTCCATGCGCACGCCGCACGCATACTGGTTCCCGGCGCTCACCTGGCTGAACGTGATCGACGGTGGCGAGGCCGCGCCCCAATCACTCTGACCCCAGCACACGACATAGTAGTCCGAACGTAGGGCACACGCGTTATTGACCCCGCACTCACCTGCCTGTAGCTCCCCACCGTCGGCGGCGTGGCCTTGCCGTAGTCGTTGTCGCCCCAGCAAACGAGGCCGCCGTCCACAGCGCGAACCGCGCATCCGAAGTTGGCGCCAACGCTGACATCCGAATAACCTGTGGGGACGATGAGCGCGTTAGGCCCCGATGGCATTTTGGTCGGAGCCATAACTGAATCGACATCGCTATCACAGCCGGCGGCGACGACTAGAGCCAGCAGGATGGCGGACCGGAGGAGCGACTGCGAATACCGCATTGCGATCTCGAGAGCGAAAGTTGGTCGGAGCGCCAGCACCGCACGCGTGGCGGGTGGCTGCTCCTATCTCTCGAGTCGACAATCGGGCGCGAATGGGCTCAAAACCGGGAACGGGGAACCGGGAACCGTGCCTCTCGCTCGGGACGACTGCGATGCCTCGCTGCGCTCGGAATGACAGGCCTTCGTCATCCCGAGCCGTCAGGCGAGGGATCGCGATCATCCCGGTAGAGGGTCTCCGTTCCCGGTTCCCCGTTCGCTCTTCCCTGGTTACGACGCAGGCCTAACGATGAGCCTCTGGAATCCCGCGGTCCCACGCAGCGGATCCCATGTCGGGTCCGTGCGGAGGAGGTTCACCGAGACGTCCGACGGAATCGACAACAGGAAGGCCAGCCGCTTCACGGCGGCGTCGGTCTCACCAACCAGCGTCTCGACGAACGCATAGTCCTGCTGCAAGTCCGTCCCGTCGATTCCGTCCTGCGACGCCGTCAGGATCTCCGTCGAACGCGCTGCTTCTCGCAGCGCGTCGCTCTTGCGACCCAGCAGCGCGTATGCAATCGCGAGCTGCATATGCATGAACGCTTCCTTGGGTTCCGCCGCCACGTGCCGTTCGAGGATCGTCCGCCCGGAGTCGGCATACGCCCGCATGCGCTCCCGCTGTCCATCACGCCGCGCCCAATCCGCGGTCCAGATCATGAGCTGTGCCGTGTCTCCACGGAACAGGTCCGGCGTTAGGCTCCGCAACACGGCGCTATCTCGCGCGGTGTATCCGACGAACAGGCCTGCCTGGAACCGCAGCCGGTCGATGATCTTCCCGCCGTCGGGCAGCGCCATCCCGTCCCGCAGTGAACGGCGGGCGGCCGCCACGTCGCCCGTCTCACCCAGCACAAACGTCGCGCGGTCCGCGTAGACGCCCGCCCATCGCGGGTTCAGCGCAAGCGTCCGGTCGACATACCGAATCGCGTCGGCGTAGTGGCGCATCGCACCGTGGATGTTCGCAACGCCAAAGGCGGCCTGCGGGGAGCGCGGGTCGAGCTCCGACGCACGCTCGAGGTTCGCTACCGCCTCCCCGAGGCGCCCTAACCGTCGCAACAGCGTGCCGCGATTCGAGTAGACCTCTGCGCTGCCGGGTTGCCGATCCGCTGCGATCGCGAACTCGGCCAGCGCGCGATCGTAGTCATGAGCTCCCAGGTAGTAGTAGGCGCCGAGTGCGATGTGCGCTTCGGGGAGCTCCGGGTCGAGGCGCACCGCCGTCTCCGCGGCGGATCGCATGAGCGCCAGACGCTTCGCCGTGCGGTCCGTGTTCGCCCCGTAAAGGCTACTGTGCGCCTTCGCGAGCCGCGCGTACGCAAGCGCAAACTTTGGGTCGAGCGTCACCGCTCGCTCGAACATTTCGACAGCACGCGGCATGTTGTGGAGCTCGTCCTCCGCCGCGGTACGAAGCGCCTCGCCTCGCAGGAAATAGGAGTATGCCTCGAAGTTCTCCGTTGGTCGGCCCGAGATGGTCTTCCGTTCCCGGGCGCCGAGCGCGAGCTCCAGTGCCGAGGCCACGCGCTCGCCGATCTGGCCTTCGACGTTGAACAGGTCCTCGGTTTTGGTGTCGTAGTGGTCGGCCCACACGGAGCTGCCATCACGCGTCCGCACCAGCTCGACCGTGACACGGACGCGCCGTGCGGCGGTGTCCGACCGTTCCCATCGCACGCGTCCGTCGAGCAGGTAGTCGACGCCGAGCTCCCGGCCAATCTGATCGCGTGGCTTGGTGCTGGAGCGGTACTGCCGCGTACTGCCAGGCGACATCACGCGGACACCAGCGACGCTCGTTAGGCGACTCGTCAGCTCATCGCTCACGCCCGCGGCGAAGTACGCGTCGTCGGCAGCACCGACGTTCTCGAACGGCAGCACCGCCAGCGCCGGCCCGGACGCCGGGATGGGCATCGCACTGCCGGACATGGCGCCGGTTGCCGCGCGCCGGAACTCCACGACGCCGGCCGCGACACCCACGACCGTCGCCAGTGCCGCAGCGGCGACCCACGGACGGCGCCACAGAGGGCGTCGTACGGAAATCGCCACGCCGGCGGCGCCTAACGCTGATGCTGCAGCGTCGCTCAAGGCCTGAGCGAGCGCCGTCGTGCTCTGAAACCGCTCGTCAGCCTGCGGCGCGAGCGCGCGCGCCGTCACCGCGTCGATTGCCGCGGGCAGGTCAGGACGGATCGCACTCGGCGCTGGTGCGGCTTTGCGGTACGCGACGGCCTCGAGACCGTAATCCGGAAACGGCAGTTGTCCCGTGAGCATCTCGAACGTCATGCATCCGAGGCTGTAGACATCGGTGCGCGCATCGACGTTCTCGGCGCGGGCCTGCTCGGGACTCATGTAGGCGGGGGTGCCGAGCACGAACCCCGCCATTGTGAGCCCTGCCGGGCGGTTCCCCGCGCCTGACGCGTGCTCGGAACGCTCGCGCTCGCCCGCGGCGAGCGCGAGCGCCTTTGCCACTCCGAAGTCGGCAACAACAACGTGGCGACCGTCGATGAGCACGTTCGCTGGCTTCACGTCGCGGTGCACCACGCCATTGGCGTGCGCGTAGGCCAGCGCGTCGGCAACCTCGCGCACGATTGCCACGACGTCCGCGAGCGGCAGCCGCCCCTCGCGCTCGAGCCGGCGCTGCAGTGACTCGCCGTCGATGAACGGCATCGTGAAGTACACGAGGCCGTCCTCCGCCTCGCCGGCGGCGAGCAGCGGAACGATGTGCGGGTGACGGAGTGACGCGGCCAGTCGCGTCTCCTGATGGAAGCGCTCGATGCTCAAGCCTGCGCGCAGCTCGGGCGGGAGCACCTTCACCACGACGCGCCGGCCGAGCTTCGTCTCCTCGGCCAGGAACACACGGCTCATCCCTCCGCCGGCGAGCTCGCGCTCGATCCGGAACGCGGCGCCTAACGCTGCCTGGAGCCGCTCGGCCAGGTCCGGCGCGTCGCGGCCGCGAGCGGCGGCATTAGGGGTCTCGAGGAAGTCGGTATCGGCTTCGTGCGCGGCGAGGAGCGACTCCACTTCCGAGCGAAGCTCCGCATCCCTGCCGCAGGCCTCGGCGATGAATGCCAACCGCTCGGCCGAGGGGCGGTCGATGGCATCGGCGAAGATCGCGTCGATGGCACGCCAGCGCTCGGCGCTGACTGGCGCCGCCGGGCGTCGCGCTGTCACGTCAGCCCGTCGAGAGCTCCCGGCGGAGCCACGCGCGCGCGGTGGTCCACTCGCGCTTGACCGTCGCCGGGGATGAGTCCAGCGCTTTCGCCGTCTCCTCGATGCTCAGGCCAACGAAGTAGCGGAGCTCCACTATCCGAGCCTTGCGCGGGTCCTGGGCAGCGAGCCGATCCAGCGCGTCGTCCAGCGCGACGACGTCCACCGCCTCCTCAGCGGCGGCCACGTCATCGGCGGCACCGAGCGACAATGCCCGGGCGTTTCCGCCGCGCTTCGCCCGCTGACGGGCGCGCGCGTGATCGACGAGCACCGACCGCATCACCATCGCGGCGACGGCCAGGAAGTGCGAGCGGCTTTCGGCCCCGGCACCCGGTTGGTTCGCCAACCGCACGTAGGCCTCGTTTACGAGCGCCGTCGGCTGCAGGGTGTGCCCGTCGGGCTGATCGCGTAACGCGCGGCGAGCCTGGTCGTGCAAGACCGAGTAGACCTCGGGCACGACCGCGTCGAGGGCCGCGCGATCGCCGCGCCCCCATGCATCGAGCAGCTGGCTGATGGACCGAGGTGAATCGGGCTCCATCGTGCGTAGCGCCGCGGGAAATCGCGCCGTGAAACCGCGGTCGGCGCATGCGCCGCGAGCGGCGGGACGCGGCGGGCTCACACCGGCGTGAGCCGATTTCCCACCAAACGTCGACTTCCAAGATAGGAAGCGAACAACCGGCCACAACCCCGGACTCTGCAACGAAGCGGTACGGGCGTGCCTACCACTTTTTCATCTGGAATCGTCCAATGACGACCGAGTTCCCTCAAATCATTCCTGCCGGTGTAGTTACGCAGGAGTTCCGGACCGTTCAATCGGTTCGCCGCGGCATTCTTGCCGGCGTTGTAGGCAACATGCTCGAGTGGTATGACTTCGCGCTGTTCGGTTTCTTCGCCGCGCAGATCGGAGCGCACTTCTTCCCGGCCACCAACCCCACCGCCTCGCTGCTTGCGGCCTATGGGACGTTCGCTGCCGGATTCCTCATGCGGCCGATCGGCGGTGCGTTCTTCGGCTTTATTGGTGACAAGTTCGGCCGCAAGCAGGCTCTTCTCTGGTCAGTCCTCGCGATGGCCCTCCCGTCGTTCTCCATCGGGCTCTTGCCAAGCGAGGCGACCATCGGACTCGCCGCACCGGTGCTGCTGCTCGTGTTCCGACTCTTGCAAGGCCTCGCCGTTGGCGGCGAGTACATGGCGTCGTCAGTGTTCCTCGTGGAAGGCGCCGTACCAGGGAAGCGCGGGTTGATGGGCGCGTGGAGCCCCTTCGGCTGCTTTGCGGGAACGCTACTTGGCTCGGCTGCCGGCCTCCTTGTGAATACGGCCTTGCCGCCCAGCGCAGTGATGGCGTACGGCTGGCGCATTCCGTTCCTGTTCGGGATTCTAGTTGCTCTCGGCGGAATCATCATTCGGCGCTACTTCGTGGAGAAGGTTCCGCATCAGCCGCCGGCGAAGTCGCCTATTGGCGAAGCATTCCGGTTGCACTGGCGCACGATTGTGCACCTGATCCTGCTCGTAGCCGGGCTGAGTGTCGGGTTCTACACGACGTTCGTGTACTCGGCCACGTGGCTGAAGCAGGTCGCGGGTGTCACGGCGAAGACGGGGTTCGAGATCAACACAATAGCGATGGCATTGTCCCTCGGTGCCGTGCTCATTGCGGGCGGATTGAGCGATCGGTTTGGGCGGCGGCCTGTCGTCGCGGTCATAACTGGCCTGCTGATGGTGGTGTCGTATCCGCTCATGGCGTGGATGGCAGGCGGGCAGTGGATCGCCGTTTTCGTCGGGCAGGTGGTCCTCTCGCTGCTCGTTTCCGCAGCCGCCGGAGTGCTGGCCTCGACGATGGCTGAGCTCGCGCCGTGGCGGGTGCGCTGCACGGTTCTCTCGATCTCGTACAACTTCGGCGTTGCGTTGCTCGGCGGGACGACACCGCTGATCGCCGCCTGGCTGGTGTCGAGGACCGGGTTCTCGCTCGCGCCTGCCGTGTATCTGGCCATCTCGGGCGCCCTGTCGTTCATTGGTGCGCTCGCGCTCCCGAAGTCCATGCCGCATCGCCTGACGACCGAGTTCCAGTCTGTGCACTCGCGACAGGCCGCCCATCCAGTCGCCTAACTGCATCGAGGCCAAGATGACTACGCGAAGCAATCCCTACGACGTCGGACTCGAGAAGAATCCGGCGAACTACGCTGCGCTGACGCCGCTCGACTTCATTGCCTGGAGCGCCCGGGTGTGTCCGAATCGCATTGCCGTCATTCACGGCGAGCGTCGATTCTCCTGGGCCGAAACGTACGCGCGCGCTCGACGACTCGCCTCGGCGCTGGCAGGAACGGGGATCACGGCAGGCGACACGGTTGCTGCCCTGCTCTCCAACACGCCGGAGCATTACGAGGCACACTTCGGGGTGCCGATGACCGGTGCGGTGCTCAACGCGCTCAATACACGGCTCGACGCGCGGGCGATCGCGTTCATGCTCGACCACGGGGAGGCGAAGGTCCTCCTCGTGGACCGCGAATTCTCCGCGGTCGCTACCGCGGCGTTAGGTATGGTCGAGCGGCGGCTGCTCGTGATCGGCGTGGATGATCCTGTCTACGATGGAGACGGCGAGCTCCTGGGTATGGAGTACGAGGCGTTCCTGAGTCGCGGCGATCCGGAGTACGCGTGGCAACCGCCATCCGATGAATGGAACGCCATCGCGCTGAGCTACACGTCCGGAACAACGGGCGACCCGAAGGGCGTCGTCACGCATCACCGCGGCGCGTATCTCAACGCGATCGGCAACGTGCTCGCGTGGAACATGCAGCGGTATCCGGTCTATCTGTGGACGCTGCCGATGTTCCACTGCAACGGGTGGTGCTTCCCGTGGAGCATTGCCGCGCAATCCGGCACGAACGTCTGCCTGCGAAAGGTGGAACCGGCAACGATCTTCCGGTTGATGAAGGAACATCGGGTGACGCACTACTGCGGCGCCCCGGTCGTTCACAACACGTTGGTTTCGGCACCCGCGGAGCTCCGCGAGGGACTCACGCATCACATCCACGCGATGGTGGCGGGCGCATCGCCTCCGGCACCGATGATCGAAGGCCTCGAGCGGATCAACATCGAGCTCACCCACACCTACGGCCTCACCGAGGTGTACGGGCCGAGTGCGGCGTGCACGAAGCAGGAGGAGTGGGAGTCGCTCGCGCCTAACGAGGTCGCGCAGCGGAACGGACGCCAGGGCGTGCCGTACGTGCTCCAGGGCGACGCCGCCGTGCTCGACCCGCAACGGATGGAGCGCGTCCCCGCCGACGGCGAGACGATGGGCGAGATCATGTTCCGCGGGAACATCGTCATGAAGGGCTACCTGAAGAACCCCACCGCGACGCAGAAGGCGTTCGCCGGAGGCTGGTTCCATTCAGGCGACCTCGCGGTCACGCATCCCGACGGTTACATGAAGATCAAGGACCGTGCGAAGGACATCATCATCTCGGGTGGCGAGAACATCTCGTCGCTCGAGGTCGAGGAGGCGCTGTTCCGGCATCCGGCGGTGTTCGCGGCCGCGGTGGTCGCGCAGCCGCACGAGAAGTGGGGTGAAACGCCGATCGCGTTCGTCGAGCTCAGGCCGGGCAAGTCAGTGTCGGAAGACGAGCTCATCGCGCACTGCTACGACCAGCTCGCTCGGTTCAAGGTGCCGAAGACGATCGTGTTCGGGTCGTTGCCGAGGACATCGACGGGGAAGGTGCAGAAGTTCGTTCTGCGAGAGCGGGCGAAGTCGGCCGAAGCGATCGTCTGAACCGAGGACGAAACCCAGGGCGGAACACCGGCGGACGACGTTACCGCCCTGGGTCGCTGGTTAAGTCGCGTTAGGTACGCGCGCCGTTCGCGACGCTGCGGCACGGCGGATGGCCACTCGCGATCGGCGCCGAGCGCTCAGAACGCGAACGTGACGTCAACCTGAAGGCGGTTGATCGAGGTGTTTGGTTGCACGGTCCTGATTGGGGACACGATGTGCTCCCGCACTGCGAAGGTTACGTTCCGAACGGGACGCCATTGCGCTCCCGCGATGAGACCCTTGAGGTTCGTGCCGCCCCGACCGAGGTCGCTGTAGCTGAAAATCGACAGGACCGCCTCCTGCTCGAGATACGCCCAGGCTGCCGCGATCGACCAGCCGGGTAACTTCCCCATTCGATCCAGGCCCACGCCAACCTGGACGCCGGTGTTCAGCGAGTCTGCCTTCACGTTGCTGATTACATCGCCGTACACTTGCAATTCAGCGTCTCCTACGACCCGGTCGACCCGCAGGGCCGCTGACACCTGCGCCTGCCCAAAGTCACTGACGAAGTGGTCGAACGGGTTTGCCGGGTCCGGCTCGATGAGCGTTCCTCCCTCGAGGATGCTCCCATCCTCGAGCACGACCGAGTTCGAGACGTTCAGCTGGCCGTTGCTGTTCGCGGCCTGAGCCAGCGAGCCGACGCGAGGGTAGCCATAGTACCCTGCGGCCAGGTTCAGGGTGGTTCGCTCCCGAGGCTTGAGGTCCACCTGCGCCTGACCACCAACCATCCAGGTGTCTCGTGCCTGCGAGTCTTCCAGCAGGTACCACTGCTGCACGCCCACCGCAGCTCGGCGGAGCAAGCCCTCCGAGCTCCGATGCAGCGTGATCGTCTCGCTGAATCCCTCTGGGGTGAAGTCGCCATCCCAAATAAGCTCCGACCGGATGACTGCCTCCGGCCGTTCCAGGGGGTTATCGAACTTCCCCACGGTCAGCGCGATGCTGGCGTTAGGCGTCCAGGTTGCGTACGCCTGGTCGATGACGATCGTTTTCGGCGCTGCTGCGTCGCCCAACGTGACGTTGCCGGAAGTAGGATTCTTACCCTCATTGCTGGAGAGCCGGAAGCCGACGGTGACCTGCTTGCTGACGGGCGCCGTCACGCCGGCACGGAGCCGGAACCGCAATCGGTTCCGAGGAAGCTCCTCGGTGTCCGGGTCGGTATCCTGGTGGATGTATTCGAAGCGAGGCCGAAAGTCGCCCTCGAACTGGAGCCGGTCGTACCACTTCTGCTCGGCGGGCTGCTGACCAGCCGCGCGAGACGCGTTGCCCAGGGCCACAAGGGTTGTAGCGAGGATGCAGCGGCAGAAGCGATGTAAAGCGGCAGGCATACCCACCTCGCTAGGCGGCGAAATCGGCTGGCGGCGGCGGCGCCTCGAAATTGGCAAGCTCCGCGAAGTGATCGTCTGAGTTGACGTGAACCGAGGGAATAGGACGAAGGGTGAACACGGTTCACCCTCTGAGAGTCGCGACCTGTCATTAGACCGGCGACCTGGCCATCTTCGACTGATGACACCCACTCGCTCGTTGCTCATCGGATTCGCGGTCGCATTCGCGACCCCGCGGCTCGCCCTCACGCAGCAGCAGTTCACACTCGACCAGGTCCTCGGCGCGCCGTTCGCCAGCGATCTGGTCGCTGCTCATCGCGGGAGCTCCGCCGCCTGGATTGTAAACCAGCGCGGCGCCCGAAACGTCTGGGTCGCGGCTGGGCCATCATGGCAGCCGCGTCAGATCACGCGGTACCAGGACGATGACGGCCAGGAGATCGAGGGCCTAACGTTAACGCCCGACGGCCGATCCGTGGTCTACGTCCGCGGCGGCTCATCGAACGGCGCGGGCGAGCGGCCGAATCCGGCGCTCATCCGCGGTGGGGTCGATCAGGCGATCTGGATCGCGTCCGTCGACCAGGGCACGCCTCGCAAGGTCGCCGAGGGGTCCTCGCCGGAGCTCTCGCCTTCGGGTGACTCGCTCGCGTTCACGCACGGCGGACAGGTCTGGATTGTCCGCATTTCAGGCGACAGCGCGAAGCCCGTGGAGCTCACGAAGCTCCGTGGGGGGTCATCGAATCTGCGCTGGTCGCCGGACGGCAAGCGACTGGCGTTCGTGAGCAATCGCGCGCGCCACAGCTTCGTCGGTGTGTGGGACTTCGCCGCGGGCACACTTCGCTACATGGATCCGAGCACGGACCAGGACGGCTCGGAGATCTGGTCCCCTGACGGTAAGTCGCTCGCGTTCATCCGCACGCCGTCGCAGGTATCGGACCTCATCTTCGTGCCGGAACGCGAGAGCCCGATCCCCTGGTCGATCCGCGTCGCGGACGCGAGCACGGGGACCTCGCGCGAGGTTTGGCGTGCCAAGCCTGGCAGGGGGAGTGTGTTCCGGGAGATCGTCGCCGCGGACCAGCTGTTCTGGTCGCCTAACGCAGATCGCATCGTGTTCCCATGGGAGGCGGACGGTTGGACGCACCTATACAGCGTGGCGCTGAGCGGTGGCGCGCCGGCGCTGCTCACGCCTGGCGGGTTCGAGGTCGAGCATGTGACCGCTTCGCCCGACGGCCGGTCGCTCGTGTACTCGTCGAACGAGGGCGACGTCGACCGGCGACACGTCTGGCGGGTAGCGACGGATGGCTCGTCGAAGCCCGCAGCGCTGACGAGCGGCAAGGGGCTCGAGTGGGGTCCCGCCTTGACGAGTGATGCGACGTTGGTGCTCCGCTCGGACGCGCGTGTGCCCGCGCGCGTGGCACGGTTGGACGGCGGCGCATTGCACGATCTCGTGGACGGCGGGATGCCGACCGACTTCCCATCCGCGGCGCTGGTCGAGCCGACCCAGGTGATCCTCCAGGCCGCCGACGGCACGCCGGTGCACGCGCAGCTCTTTCTGCCGCCTAACGCCAAGCCGGGCGAGCGTCACCCGGCCGCGATCTTCTTCCACGGTGGCTCGCGGCGTCAGATGCTCCTCGGCTGGCACTACATGTACTACTACTCCAACGCGTACGGCATGAACCAGTACCTCGCAAACCGCGGGTACGCCGTGCTGTCCGTGAACTATCGCAGCGGCATCGGCTACGGGCTCGCCTTTCGCGAGGCGCTCGAGTATGGCGCGGCCGGCGCGAGCGAGTATCAGGATGTCGTGGCTGCTGGGAAATACATGCGCGCCCGGGCGGACGTCGATCCGGCGCGCGTCGCGTTATGGGGTGGATCGTACGGCGGGTATCTCACCGCCATGGGGCTGGCGCACAACTCCGACATGTTTGCGGCGGGGGTCGACCTCCACGGCGTGCACGACTGGAACTCGGAGATCCCGAACTTCGTTCCGGCCTACGACTCGCTGCACTACGCAAAAGAGTCCGCGACGGCCTACCGGGCGTCGCCGCTCTCGGCGATCTCTGGGTGGCGCTCGCCGGTGCTGCTCATCCATGGCGACGATGACCGGAACGTCCCGTTCACGGAGTCGATCATGCTTGCTTACGAGCTGCGGAAGCGCGGCGTTCCGGTCGAG
>Ga0075424_100004561_pt1 | contig 13089 bp, 13 predicted proteins | sample SoiMethybrSBSTD3_FD_75301 | JGI IMG/M metagenome (GOLD analysis project Ga0075424, IMG submission 75301) | Bulk soil microbial communities from a Populus tree surrounding site in Tennessee, USA - Soil MetaG P. TD hybrid SBSTD3 | ecosystem: Environmental > Terrestrial > Soil > Tree plantation... | reverse complement strand
TCGGGGAGGCGGTCGGTGAACGAGACCCCTTCGTCGCGCCCGAGGAATCGGCGATGTCGGTGCGCGACGAAGCACCGGGGGCCGTCGACCATCCCGACGACCACACCGAGCCGGACGACGCCGACCCGAACGCCGAGTAGGGCCACGCCCGCGGCGGGGGCGTTCGTGCGATCGCGCGCCGCGGCGCGCGGGCGGTTTACGCCTCGATCGTCGGACCGCCGACGCTCAGCGGGACGGAGGCGCCATCCCCGGACGGGCGCTCGACGGCGACCTCGTCGTCCTCCGCGTCCGACGGCGTCGGACGGGGAGCCACGCCGGGAACCCAGAACTCCACGGTCGTGCCGTCGCCGGGCAGACTCCGCAGTTGACACCAGCCCCCCGCCATCTCGACGCGCTCGCGCATCGCCGAGACCCCGAGATGGCCTTTGGCCGAGTGCAACGTGTCCGGGGCGGTGAACCCCACGCCGTCGTCGACGATGCGTACCAGGAAACCGCCATCCTGGTCCGTCAGCAGGACCTGGACGCGCTCGGCCTGCGCATGCTTGCGGATGTTCGTGATCGCCTCCTGCGCCACGCGGTACAGGAGCACCCTGAGCTCGGCGGGGGGTTCCTTCTCGATCCGCTGCTCGAGCCTGAACTCGAAGTCCGACTCGATGCTTTCGAGGTAGTCCTGCAGGGCGGGGCCGAGGCCGTCCTCGTCGAGGGCGTGAGGACGAAGCTCGAAGATCAGATGACGCAGGCTCTCGATCGAGCCGCGAACGGTGGACAGGAGCTTGTCCAGGACCTCGAGCTGCTCGGGATCGGACAACTGTTTCCGCAGGAGCTGGAGCCGCATGCTCGTGGCCACGATCTTCTGGATGGGATCGTCGTGGATGTCGCCGGCGATCCGCTTGCGCTCGTCCTCCTCGGCGTGGACGAGACGGGCCAGCAGCCTGCGTCGTTGTTCGTCCACGGTCTGGACCTTCTCAAGGGTCTTCGTCAGGTCCTTCGTCCGCTCGGCGACCTTGACCTCGAGATCGAGGTTCTTCGACAGGAGCTGGATCTGGAGAGCCTGGTTCTCCTCCAGCTTGCGCTGCAGCTCGTCGAGCAACCAGGCGTTCTGCAGGGTCAGGGCCGCATGGGTGGCGAACTGCTCCACGAGGACGACGACCCACCGCTTGATCTGGGCCCGTCCGCTGGGTTGCTCGACCGCGACGACGCCCAGCCGGAATCCTCGGTCGACGAGCAGGGGCACCACGAGGACGTTGCTCGCCCGCGGGAGCAGCGCCGCGAGACGAGGATCCGACTCCGGATCGAGCGTGGAAGCGAGCTGCGTCCGCCGTTCGCTCCAGGCCCGCTCCATGATCGGGTCGTGCCCCGGCTGCAGATCCGGCGGGTCGCCCGGGCCCTGGTAGGCCATGAGCGACAGGTCGCCCTCGGGGGATGCGAGCACGACCCCGCGACCGAAGCCGAAGACTCGACAGAGCGCGTCGAGAAGGATCTCGGGGATCTCGGCGGCCGTCCCACGAGCGTCCAGGTCTCGAAGGACGGCCGAGAGCTCCTCGAGGTCGACCTTCTGGGCTCGCAGCTCGCGATCGCTCGCCGCCGCGCAGGTCGCCGTGACGAGCGCCGCCGCCCATAGCGGGATCAGCTGCAGCGCCGCGGTCTTCAGGTCCACGCCGCCGGCGGGGGATGTCGTGGCGAGGCTCCCGTGGACCGGCAGGAGCTCCGCGGCCTGCGCGTACAGGACCACGAGATACAGGAGGGAATCCCACACGGCGATCTTGAGGCCCGTGCGATAGGACGCGAGCAGGGTCACGGCGACGACGTGGACGAGGAGCAGGAACCGGAGTGGGCTCGAGGTTCCGCCGGTCGCGTAGGTCGCCCAGCACAGAAAGACCCCGTCGATCAGCAGGCTGAGCGCGATGACCCACTGCGCCCGGTTGCGGGGTTGCTTCCTGACGATCCACGGCGTCAGCAGGGCGAGCAGGAGGTAGGCCGCCGAAGCAACGGTCAGTTCGGCCGGCGACACCTCGGCGGTCTCCCTCGAGAGGAGGCCGAAGATGAGGACCAGCGCGACGAGCCCGCAACGCACGGCTCCGAGTGAGTCCATCCGCTCGGCGAGGGAGACGAGCTCGCTCGCTCGAGGGCGCGCGTTCGTCCGCGCGGCTCCCACGGCGTCACGCGAAGTCGAGGACGTCGGGGCCGACCGGAGCGAGCGCGAGCCTGGGGTCGCGGCGGTCGAGGCGATCCTGCACGAGCAGGAACGCCCCCACGATGAGCACCAGCGCGAAGGGGAAGGCAAATCCCGCCGTCACGAGATCCTGGAGACTTACGCCGGCCCGGTCAGTGGGAGGCGAGGGGCCGATCCGAACGTCGGAGCCTGGGCCGGGATCGAGGCCCGAGACGAACGCGTCGCGGACCAGAGCCTGTACGGGGACGGGGGGCTCGACGAGGCTGCCGGGGACGGGATCCGAGCGTCCGTTTCCGGAGTCACCCGAGGTATCGGCCGACTCCGTTCGAGCACCGGGACTGTTGGACTCACCGGGTGTCGGGGGTTCGGGCACGTTGACGGGCGGATCGGGCAGCGGCGGCACCTCGTCGACGATCGGGCGGACCGTGTTCTTCACCTCGTCGACCACGCCTCCGACCGGATCGGTGACCGGATCGGTGACCTCCGTGACCGGATCGGTGACCTGCGTGACCGGCTCGGTGGCAGTTGTGGTGGTGCAGGCGAGGTCCGTCAGCGCGCAAGCGGCTCGGGCGGGAGTTGCCGCGACCACGAGGGAGCCCCCGACCGCCAGGAGGAGGAGTGCCCGCAAGGACGTGCCGAACGGATGCTCCCGGGCCTTCGACCTCGCAACAGCAGATCTCATCGCTCACCGCCCGTTCGTCGGTCCCTCAGGCACGCGGATCCGCGTGGCCGTTTCGGCCTGTTGTTCTATCGGCACAACTCCTCCGAGGGTTGATCGGGCCTCGGCGACGGGCGCAGGCCCGGGTGATCCCAGCAGGTACCCCTGTGCAAACCGGATCCCGGTCAGCCGAAGCACCTCGAGCTGGAGCTCGGTCTCCACGCCCTCGGCGACGACGGTCGCTCCGACCTGGTTCGCGAAGGACACGAGGGCGACCGCCAGCGCCTGGCGTACCGGATCCTTCTCGATCCGGCGGGTCAGGGTGATGTCCAGCTTGATGATGTCCGGATCCAGCCGCACGATGTGGCGCAGGCTCGCGAAGCCGGCCCCCGCGTCGTCGATCGCCAGCCGCACACCACGCTCACGCAGACCCGAGAGCGACTCGCGAAGCTCCTCGTAGTCGGCGACGGGTGCGTGCTCGGTCAGCTCCACCACGATGCGGCTCGGGTCGACGGCCTCGAGCATGCGTCCCGCGCGTTCGGACACCGCGGTCTCCGGGGACAGGTTCAGGGACAGGTAGACATCGGACGGCAGGGTCTCGAGCTGATCGAGGGCTGCCTTCGCGAGGGCCAGCTCCAGATCCAGGAGCAGGCCGACCGCCTCGGCCTCCGCGATCCACACGTTCGGTGGGCGCTCGGGAAGGTCCGAGAACCTCGCGAGTGCCTCGAACCCGGCCTCCTTGCCGCTCTCGAGATCGATGATCGGCTGGAAGACGATCCTGAATGCGCGATGCTCGATCGCACGCTCCACGCGCTCGCGTTGGAGCTGCCGGGTCCGAGTTGCGTCGCGGAGCCCCTGGACGTGCTCGACCATGGCCGCGGCGACGGGCGCGGCCAGGCGCTCGGGAACGCTGCTCTTGCCTTGGACGGTCCGGTGGATCGCCGACAGGATCTGGTCGGTCGACTCGCCCTTCACCACGTAGCCGACGGCGCCCGCCCGCAACATCGTCAGGACCGTCGAGACGTCCTCGTGAGCGGACAACGCCACCACCCTCGTAGGCGGCGACCGTCGAAGGATCTCGCGCGTGGCTCGAGGCCCGCCTCCCCCGGGCATGTGAACGTCCACGAGTGCCACGTCGGGAAGCTTGCTGCACGCGAGCTCGATCGCCGCCTCGGCGTCGGCCGCCTTGCCGATCAGCTCGATCTCGGGCTCCGAGCTGAGCAGGGCCTCGAGCACGTCCCGGACGGACTCCTCGTCATCGGCAACCATCACCTTGATGCGCTCTGCTGTAGGCAACTCGGGCCTCCTAGGCTCGGTGAGGCTGGATCCTCTGCATCCGGTATCGGCCTGACTGCGTCGGGAAACGTATGGCTGCGGGTGTCCATCCTGAGGTGGTCCTCGAGCCCCTCCCGCCCCCGACCGACCTGCGACCTTCGGCCCTCGCCGAGTGGCGTTCGCCGGGGTGTCCGACCATCGGTCCGCGCTCGGCACCAGCCCCTCTGGCGTTTCTCTCGTTCGGAAGGTGAGGGAAGCCGACCCTGCAGCGCACGGTTCGTTCCGCCGATACCTCGAACAGGGTGCGGCGAGCTCGGCGCGCCGCGAGCGCCACCTCGACGATGTCTCGGCACGTAACCGGAGGCCAGGGTGGATCGGATCAGGGTGCTGATCGCCGACGACGAACAGACCGTCCGCGAGTCGTTGGCCAGCGTGATCGGATCCGACCCCTCACTCGAGATGGTCGGGTCGGCGCAGGACGCGCAGGGAGCGATCGACCTCGCCGCCTGGCGGCTCCCGGACGTGGCCGTGCTCGACGTTCGGATGCCCGGTGGAGGGCCGCGGGCGGCGGCCGAGATCGCCCGGCTGAGCCCGACGACCCGGGTGCTCGCGCTGTCCGCGGTCGAGGACCGTGAGAGCGTCCTTGCCATGATCCGGGCGGGCGCGCTCGGCTACGTGGGGAAGACCGCATCGAACGAGGAGATCCTCGGCGCGATCCACGGCACGGCCGAGGGGGGGACCCGGCTGTCCCCGAGGGCGGTCAACGGCGTGTTCGAGACGATCGCCGAGACCGCCGACGGTGAGGGGATCCCCAACGGGAGCGAGCCGTCGCCGAGGGACCCGCGCGAGGAGATCGCGCGGATCATCGAGCGCCGGGCCGTCGAGTGCGCCTACCAGCCCATCGCCGACCTGGAGACGTTCCACGTCATCGGCGTGGAGGCCCTGCCCCGTTTCCGGACCCGCCCCATGCGTCCGCCGGAGACCTGGTTGACCGAGGCCGCGAAACACGGATCGCTCATCGATCTCGAGCTCGTCGCCCTGGCCGCGGCGCTCGGCGGGATGGAGGTGCTCCCGTCCGACGCCTTCCTCGCCGTCTCCGTCTCTCCCCGAACCGCCCTGTCCGATCGCCTAGGTGATCTGATCCGGGGAGCCGACCCGAAGAGGATCGCGCTCGAGCTGAACGAGCCCTCGGCGGGCCTCGACGCGCTGCCGACCGGTGGGCTCGATGAGCTGCGCCACCGTGGTGTGCGCGTCGGCGTCCGCCACGCCGGATCGGGTCTGTGGGGCCCACGTCATCTCGTGAAGCTGGCGCCGGACCTCATCAAGGTGGACATGTCGACGCTCCGCGAGATGTCCGCCGACCCAACGGGCCACGACCCCGTGTCATCGGTCATCGGGTTCGCGTTCGACACCGGGGCCAAGGTCGTCGCCGAGGGCGTGGAGACGGACCAGGAGGCCGAGGCGCTGCGACGGCTCGGGATCGATCTCGCTCAGGGCAACTACCTCGCTCGCCCCGGGCAGATCCCGATCGGCGGAGGGCCCTGGGGTCGAACGGCGCTGAGCGCCGATCCGACCGCGATCGTTACCTGACGGTCATCCGGCCGCCCGCTCGTGGCGGTGCTTCACGCGCGGCGAATGACCTTCGCGACACACCTCGTTGCCCCCGTTCAGCTCCTTGCGCACGGCAATGGCCCGGTAGACGCCTGGGCGATCCTTCACACGCTCGCGGAACACACCCTTGGCGTTCGACGTGTCCGTCCCAACGGTCCGCCACTTGCCACCGGGGCGACGCCGCTGCACCTTGACCGTCGCGCCGGCCTCGCAGGCATCGAACCCCCCCTGGGCCGTGACCCGACCCGAGGCGACGAGATGCCGACGCAGCGCGAGGGTCACCTCTCGCTCGTGGGTCTCGGTGGCGGTGGCGTCGGTGACGTCGAAGTCGAGCGTGCTCGCGTCGGTGCCGCCTGGCGTCGTGACGGCGATCGGGCCGTCGGTCGCGCCCAGGGGGACCGTGGCGGTGATCTGCGTGCTGAGATTCACGGTGAAGGTCGCCGGGGTCCCGTTGAAAGTCACGGCGGTGGCCCCGGTGAACCCGGTCCCGGTGATCGTGACCGAGGTGCCGACCGGGCCGCGGAGCGGCAGGAAGGCGAGCACCAGGGGGACCGGTGACGCCGTGACGTCGAAGTTGAGCGGGCTTGCGTCGGTGCCGCCTGGCGTCGTGACGGCGATCGGGCCGTCGGTCGCGCCCAGGGGGACCGTCGCGGTGATCTGCGTGCTGAGATTCACGGTGAAGGTCGCCGGGGTCCCGTTGAAGGTCACGGCGGTGGCGCCGGTGAACCCGGTCCCGGTGATCGTGACCGAGGTGCCGATCGGGCCGCTGAGCGGAAGGAAGGCGAGCACCGTGGGGGGTGACGGCGTGACGTTGAAGTCGAGAAGGCTCGCGTCGGTGCTGCCGGCCGCGGTGACGGCGATCGGGCCGTCGGTCGCACCCGCGGGGACCGTCGCCGTGATCTGGAGGTCGTTGTCCACGGTGAAGCTCGCGGAGGTCCCGTTGAACGTCACGGCGGTGGCGCCGGTGAACCCGTTCCCGGTGATCGTGACCGAGGTGCCGACCGGGCCGCTCAGGGGCAGGAACGCGACCACGGTGGGCGCCGCGAACGCCGCGTCGGCGCCCGGAACCGTGACCACGAGTCCGGAGAGCAGCAGAACCAGAGCCATCCGGGCGGAACGTCGCCTCGCCGAGCTCGCCACCTGAACCCCCCCTCGTCGACTGGCACCCATCCGTTCCGAACTCAGATCGCCGCGGGAAGTCTTACACGTTTCGCGACGAGGAATTGCCCATCGACGCAACAGTTTTTCGTTGGCGCGAAACCCCCAAAATCAGACCTAAGACGAGCACCCAGCGATTTGGGGTCGTTCCACCGATGGCGCCAGGCAATCCGCGCGCGTAGGGTCCGCTCCGAACCACGCACGTCCTCGACAAGGGCACACCCGTCGCGATGCGGGGTCGCAAAGCCAGGGGTCTCGGGCGTCGAGATCGCCCAGCCACCGAAGGGATGCGAGTGAACATCGGGCTGTCCAGCGGCTCGCTCGAGCGCCGCGTGTTCCTGGCCGTGGCGGCGATGATGCTGCCCTCCTCGCCGTTGAGGCGATCGGCGCCCTGACCTTCCGCGCCACCGGCGACGCGCTCGAGGACTTCCGCACGGATGCCGTTGACGAGTTCCGGCTGATGGAGGAGCTCAACGCCCTGCTCGTCCGAGCCAACGAGGCTGGCGAGGCCTCTGTCGAGAACGGGAGCGCCGCCTGGGAGGGGACGAGTTCGGGATCCTCCTCGAGGAGGGTCGAGGTGGCGCGACGATCGCAGCCGAACGCGTGGCGCGCGCCCTCACCGGCACCTACCGGGTCATCGTCCACACCGTTCTGCTGGGCGTGAGCGTCGGCGTCGCCGTACACGTGAGAACGGCGAGGAGCTGGACGAACTCATGCGTCGGGCCGACGCCGCGATGTATACGGCGAAGACGACCGGCGAGGGCGGCTGGCGGCTCTTCGATCCCGACCTGGATCTCGTGCAACGGTCGGCGCAGCCACGTCGCGTGGAGCTCGAGCCCGTCCTCGAGCGCGAGTAGTTCGATTCGATCGGCCGCCACCCACTTTCGCCTCCGATCGGAATCCCGGGGGTTCGGGCCTTCCTAACCTCTCCGCTTCGCGAACACGCCGGGCAACCCGCCGAGCGAGTTGAACGCGATCGCCGCGACGAACCACTCCAGGGTTCCCATCAGGATCCTCTCGTCGACGAGCTCGCCGACGAACCCGAGGACGATGCAGACCAGAGCCAGGATCGTCCAGATCAGGGTGATCACCTCCCCATAACGCAGCTACCCATCTCCCACGGACCGCAACCTCTCGGGTAGGGTCCTCACGACGGACGAGGGGGGAAGGCGATGGCAAAGGGCAGCACGGGTGCCGCCGCCGGCGGCGGCGCACTTTACAGCCTCGGGATCTTCGGTGCCCTCTTCTACTACTGGCAGCAGGCCGACTCGTTCTGGGAATACGTCTGGGCGGTCTTCCCGAAGGCGATCTTCTGGCCCGCGTACATGATCTACGAGGGGTTCAGGGCGCTCGGCGCATGACGCGCACGGCGGTTCCTCGCACCACGCCTCACTCATGGACGCCGCTCGCCCAGCGACGTCGCGTCAGAGCTCGCTGAACACCTCGTCCAGGTGCTTCGCGAGGCCGGCGTGCCCGACGTCCTCCCAGACGGTGAACGTATGGTCGGGGATCCTGTCGGCGACCCGCCGCATCAGATCCGGCGGCGTGATCGCGTCGTTGGCGCCGGCCCAGACGTGGACCGGCATCGAGATGTCTTCCAAGCGGAAGCCCCAGGGGGCGACCTGCGCAACGAACTGCGGGGCCATCGCGTCCGCGCCTTGGCGGGCGGACTCGCGGATCGACCCAACGAAGCTGGTGCGACGATCCGGATCGTCCAGGAACCACTCGTCTCCCGCATCGGCTCCGTCAGCGACTTGTTCCGGGTGCTCGGTGAGGCCGCGCACCCATTCGGCCGCCTCGGAGGCCGCCCGACGCTCGGCGGCATCCCTGCCTTCCGACAGGGCTTCGAGGATCGCTCGCTCATCATCGTCGAGCAGGGCGTCACGCAGGTCGGGGTCGTCGTCGAACAGGTAGCGCAGCGAGGCGGCGCTCGTCGTCGCGGCGACACCGGTCAGCCGCTCGGGGATCACGGCGGCGCACGCGAACGCGTACGCGGTGCCCGCCGACCATCCGATCACGCCGAACCGATCCAGGCCGAGCTGGTCGGCGAGCGCGACAACATCGCGCGGCCAGTCGGCGATCCGGTGTCCAGGCTGCGGGTCGGACCGGCCCATGCCGGGACGGTCGACGGTGATCGCGCGGACGCGCGCCTCCGCGGCGACGACCGGATCGGGGAAGAACAGCCGCGACCCCGGCATGCCGTGGAACAGGAACACCGGCCTGCCCTTGGGGTCGCCCCACTCGGCGAAGGCGAGGAGACGGCCGTCCGGGAGATGGATCGACGAGTCGCGAAGGGGCGTCCAGGTTTCCGGGTTTCCGCGATCCGCCACCGGTCCTTGATTCTAAAGGTCGCTGTTCGCCCACGGGCGTGGTGCCTCCACGGTGGAGGAGAACACCACCTTTGGCAGCGCGGTCAATGCGGCGACGCCCGGATCGTCGGGCAACTCCGTGGCGAATCCGGACACATCAGCCAGTACGTCGTCGCGCCCATGAGGGCGGTGCGCTCGTTCTCAGCCTCCGCCGTGATCCACCCGAGGTACTCAGGTCCCTCCATGCCCCAGTAGCCGGGCCAGCCTGTCCGCGGAGGCATAGCCGTCGAGCGAGATGATGAAGTCCACCATGAGGCTTGACATCGTTCTTCCCTCCTCCTCGTTGTGGTCTCCTCGCTCGTTGCTCCATGCCTCACGCTCGCCCGAGTTCACTCCGGCAGGATCCGGGGGAGCCCGAAGTGCCGGAGCACGCTGGGGTCGAAGCGCGTGAGCGCGGTGATCCGCGACCCCGCGAGCGTGACCACCATCAGGCTGGTCGCGCGGAACACGTCTCCGGTGGGGTCGCGGGAGTAGAACGCCAGCGCGGGCTGCCCGTTGGCCCTCGTCGGGACGAGCCGGCGGCGGCCGGGTCGGGCGGCAACGATCGCATAGAACCGGTGGGCGTCCTCGAGACCCACGTACTCGAGCGGGAGGGGCGGCATGGTCAGTCGCACGTCATCGGCGAGGAGGGCGACGATACCGTCGACGTCGTTCGCCTCGAAGGCCGCTGCGAGCCGATCCACGAGCGCTCGCTCGGCCGGCGAGTCGGGGTGCGGAGGCGCCTCGTCGCCGGCGCGCGGCCGGCTCTCGAGCGTCGCGCGGGCGCGCTTGAGCGCGCTCGTCACCGACTCGATGGATGAGTCGAGCATCTCGGCGACCTCCGCGGCGCGGAACCCGAGCACGTCGCGCAAGATCAGCACCGCCCGCTGCCGTGCCGGAAGCAGCTGCAGCGCCGTGACGAAGGCGAGTGAGATCGCCTCCTTGGCCTCGTAGCGCGCCTCGGGGCCGGGCGCGATCGGCGGCTCGCTCGCGAACAGGACGTCGGGGTACGGCTCGAGCCAGAGGGGTTCGGCGTTCCGCGTCGGGTCGGGAAGCGAGACGTCGGGCGGCATCTCGACCTGCGGTCTCCGCCTAGCCGCCCGGAGCATGTTCAGGGCGCGGTTGGTTGCCACCGAGTAGAGCCAGGTGCGGACCGAGGCGCGCTCCTCGAAGCCCGCGAGCCCGCGCCACGCCGCGAGCAGCGTCTCCTGCAGGGCGTCCTCGGCGTCCTGGACCGATCCGAGGATCCGGTAGCAATGGACGTGCAGTTCCGCCCGGTAGGGCTCGACCAGTTCGCGGAACGCGTCCTGATCGCCGGCCTTCGCGAGCGCGATGAGCTGCGTGCTCATCGCCCCATCCTCCCACCATGTCGGTCTCCGTTCCCCGGGGGGTCATGCCCCGGTCGCTCAGGTAGACACCGATGCGCACCGAAGATGGGCGCCCGGCGACCGCCCAGTTCCGCGGCTCGCCGGTGTCCATCCAAGGCAGAAGAAAGGAGTCCGAGATGTTGCTGAAGGACAAGGTCGCGGTGATCTACGGAGCCGGGGGCGCGATCGGCGGCGCCGTCGCGCGCGCGTTCGGAGACGAGGGTGCCGAACTCTTCCTGACCGGGCGCACGTTCGCATCCGTCGAGGTCGTCGCCAAGGACATCGTCGCCGGCGGCGGATCGGCGGAAGCGGCGGAGGTCGACACGCTCGACGAGCGAGCCGTGGACGAGCATCTCAATGCCATGATCGAGAAGACGGGCCGCGTCGACGTCTCCTTCGACGCGATCGGCATCCCGAACGACACGATCCTGGGTGTCCCGCTCGTCGACCTGGACCTCGAGCGGTTCTCGCTGCCGATCACCACGCACGGGACGTCGTACTTCCTGACGGCGCGCCTGGCCGCGCGACGCATGATCCCGAGGAGGTCGGGCGTGATCATGACCGTCAGCGCCTCCCACTCGCGCACGGGCATCCCGTTGGTGGGCGGCTACGGACCGGCTCAGGCCGTCAAGGAATCGCTCACGCGAAGTCTCTCCGCCGAGCTCGCACCGCACGGCATCCGGGTGGTCGGTCTTCGACCGCAGGCGATGCCGGAGACGGAGACCATCAGGGAGGCCTACGAGCCACGCGCCGACGCGTCGGGGGTGACCTGGGAGGGGTGGCAACAGGCACTCGCGAGCAGGACCCACCCGAAACGCCTCATGTCGCTCGAGGAGTTGGCCAACGTGGCGACCTTCGTGGCGTCCGACAAGGCGAGCGGGATGACCGGAACGATCGTGAACCTGACGATGGGCAGCCTCGACGACTAGGAGGAAGGACGATGACCCACAGGATCGCAACGCGGGAAGAGTGGGACGAGGCACGCGAGAAGCTGCTCGTTCGCGAGAAGGATCACACCAGGCTCGGCGACGAGCTCGCCCAGGAACGGCGTGACCTGCCGTGGGTGCCGGTAGACGAGGAGTACCGGTTCGATACCGAGGAAGGCGAGAAGACGCTCGCCCAGCTGTTCGAGGGGCGATCCCAGCTGCTCGTCTACCACTTCATGTTCGGACCGAGTTACGAGGCCGGCGACCCCGTGAACTCGTCGATCGCCGACGCCGTCGAGGCCGTGCTCCCGCATCTTCACGCTCGTGACGTGACGTTCGTACTCGTCTCGCAGGCGCCGCTCGAGAAGCTGCAGGCCTACCGGCACCGCATGGGATGGAACGTTCCCTGGGTCTCCGCCGCTCCCACCGGATTCAATTTCGACCTCGGCTTCTCGCACGCTCCGGAGGAAGGCCGCGAGGTCGTGGAGCAGATGACGAAGAGCGGAGTCCCGCCGATCGCCGAACAGAACGCGCGCTCGACCGGCACCGACGTCGGTGGCTACATCACCGAGAGCCCTGGGTTCAGCGCGTTCGTACTCGACGAGGGCAGCGTCTACCAGACGTACTCGACGACGTGGCGCGGCTTGGAGTTCCTCATGATCTACTACCCGATCCTCGATCATGCGCCGAAGGGTCGGGACGAAGGCGAGGCATGGCAGCTCTGGCTCCGCCGCCGTGACGAATACGGTGACGAATGACGCAGGGATCTCGGCGGAGCGAGAACGGCGAATACCAGTAGGCAAGGCAATCACCACAAGGAGCTGCTTGGGCTGTAGCGGGCCGACGCTCGTGAGTCAGTGAGGATTCGACCGGAATTGATCCTCCGGAGGCGGTCCGCCGTCGAGCGTTTCGACGGGACTGGCGACGAATCTGCCGGGGGTCGTCCCGACGTGGTGGCGGAAGTGCCTCGTGAGATGCGCCTGGTCGTGGAACCCGACCGCGACGGCGACGTCGGCGATGGGTTCGCCCTCGAGGAGCAACGCTCGGGCCGCGTCGATCCGCCGGCCGATCACGTACCGGTGCGGGGCGATGCCGAACGCGCGCGTGAACGAACGCACGAGGTGTCCGGGCGGGGCGTGCAACGTCCGACCCGCATCGGCGAGTGTGATCCGGTCGAACCGGTGCTCGTCGAGGAGCTCGCGGAGCTCACCGGCGATCTCGTTCGCGGGACGAACCGGGTCGTCCGATCCGCCCGCTCCGAGGTGGTGGAGGAGCCGCTCCGCGGCGATCGCCATCGCGCTCTCGATCTCGAGAGGGTCCGAACGCACCTCCACGGCGCGGTGAACGCGCGCCACCGAGTCAACGACCGACCGATCCTCGGTGTCTGGGCGATCGACGGAGGCGCCGATCAGCGTCTCGGGGAGCACCTCGGCGTCGAGATAGAGCACCCGCTTGCGGTAGCCGACGGCGTTGGCGGCCCGGCCGTCATGAACCACGTGGGGTGGCAGCAGCGTCACGCGGCGGCCGGCGACGCCGCGATGCTTCGTCTCGAGGTCGTACCGGACAGCGCCCT
>Ga0075424_100004560_pt1 | contig 13089 bp, 11 predicted proteins | sample SoiMethybrSBSTD3_FD_75301 | JGI IMG/M metagenome (GOLD analysis project Ga0075424, IMG submission 75301) | Bulk soil microbial communities from a Populus tree surrounding site in Tennessee, USA - Soil MetaG P. TD hybrid SBSTD3 | ecosystem: Environmental > Terrestrial > Soil > Tree plantation... | reverse complement strand
TCGTCACGCTGGCGCTGTTGCCCGGCGCCACCGCGGCCGTGCCGCCCGGCATCCCCGCCCGGCGTGTGCCCGAGGAGCTCTCCTGGGACGGCCTGCTCGAAGAAATCTTCGAGGCCGACCAGGTGATTGCGTGGTGAACCCCTAGCGATTGCGGTACTCATCGAGCCACGCCATCTGGATTTTTTCCAATGTCGACTCGTTCGAGGATTTGGGGTCGTCGGCGAAGTCGGAGAGCTCGGTCACCCACTTGTGGAGGTCGGTGAAGCGCACGGTCAGCGGGTCGGTCTCCGGGAACTTCTCGCTGAGCGCGATCCCGAGGTCCTCGGCGTCCCGCCACATGAGGCTCACGACTCCGGCACCTCCACCACCACGTCGCCGCGCACGATGGCCTGGCAGCCCAGGCGGGAGCGGATCGTCAGCCCCACGGCGGTGTCCAGCCGATCCTCCTCGTCCTCCTGCATCTCGCTGAGGTTCTCGGCGCCCTCCTTCACGATCACGTGGCAGGTCGTGCACGCGCAGGAGCCGCCGCAGTTGTGCTCGAGGTGGATGTCGTTGGCCAGGGCGATGTCGAGCAGCGAGCCGGGCTTGCCGTGATCGGCCAGCGGATACTTCGCGTCGTCGACCTCGACGGTCTTGTTGAGCGGAAGAAACGTGACCTTGTGCGTGGCCACTTACGGCTTCTCCATGATCTCGTCGGCGCGCTTGGTTCCGAGCGCGCCCTTGAGGGCGGCGTCCATCATCGCCTCGGCGAGGTGCTCCGTCGCGTGGTTGAGGTCGGTCGTGCGCTCGCGGATGGCGTCGCGGTCGGCGCCCTCGCGCGCCGCGCGCAGCGCGGCCACCGCGGCCTCGATGCCCTGCCGCTCCTCGGTGGCCAGCAGCGGCCCGGCCTGCCGCAGCGCGCGGGCCACGTGCGTGAGCACGGTGTCCGCCTCGTTGCGCGTCTCGATGAGCAGGCGCGTCTCCACGTCGGCCTCGGCGTAGGTGAACGAGTCCTCCACCATGCGCTCCACGTCGGCGTCGCTGAGACCGTAGGTCGGCTTCACCTCGATCGATGCGGCCTTGCCGGTGCGCTGCTCCTTGGCCTGCACCTGGAGGATGCCGTTGGCGTCGATCAGGAACGTGACCTCGATCTTGGGCATGCCGGCCGGCATCGGATCGACGCCGCGCAGCTCGAAGCGGGCCAGCGAGCGGTTGTCCTTGGCCAGCTCCCGCTCCCCCTGCACGACGTGCAAGTCGACCACGGTCTGGCCATCCACCGACGTGGTGAACATCTCGCGTGCGCTCGTCGGGATCGTGGTGTTGCGCGGGATCAGGATCGACACGATGCCGCCCAGCGTCTCGATCCCGAGCGACAGCGGCGTCACGTCGAGCAGCAGCATGTCCTTGATGCCGCCGGCCAGGATCTGGGCCTGCACCGCGGCGCCCAGCGCCACCACCTCGTCGGGGTTGAGCTGGCTGTGCGGCGCTTTCCCGAACAGCTCCTGCACACGCCGCCGCACGAGCGGCACTCGCGTGGAGCCACCGACCAGCACCACCTGATCGATCTCGTTCGGCGTGAGGCCCGCGTCGGCCAGGGCCTTGCGGCAGGGGCCGAGCGTGCGGGCCACCAGCGGCTCCAGCAGGCGCTCGACCTCCGTCCGCGTGATCATGCGGTGGTAGGTGAAGCCGGCCAGCGGCAGCGTCAGCGTGGTGCGCTCCTCGGCCGACAGGCGGATCTTTGCGGCCTCGGCGGCCAGCCGCAGCTCCTGCATGACCTCGTTGTCGTTCGCGAGATCGATACAGTCGCGGTCGAGCTGGGCGTGGTGCCTGGCCTGGATGTCCTCCAGCAGCCACAGCAGCAGCACGCGGTCGAAGTCGTCGCCGCCGAGGTGCGTGTCGCCGTTGGTCGCGAGCACCTCGAAGATGCCGTCCTTCACGCGCAGGATCGAGATGTCGAACGTTCCGCCGCCGAGATCGTAGACCGCGATCACACCCTGTCCGAGCCGGTGCAGGCCGTAGGCCAGCGAGGCCGCGGTGGGCTCGTTGACGATGCGCACGACGTCGAGCCCGGCAATGCGTCCGGCGTCCTTGGTGGCCTGCCGCTGGCTGTCGTTGAAGTATGCCGGCACGGTCACGACGGCCTTCTCGATCGGCTCGCCGAAGTGCGCCTCGGCGCGCTCCTTGAGCGCCCGTAACACGATGGCGGAGACCTCGGGCGGCGTCACCTCGCGCCCGCCGACCGCCAGCTTCACGACACCCTCACCCGCCAGCACCTTGAACGGGAAGTAGCGCAGCTCGTCCTTCACGTCGTCCCAGCCCCGGCCCATCAGGCGCTTGACGGAGTACACCGTGTCGGCCGGCCGCCGCGCGAGCTGGCGGCGCGCGGCCTCACCGACCACGAGCCCCTCGGGCGTGAAGCCGACGATCGACGGCAGCAGGCGCCGCCCGTCGGCGTCTGCGATGACGACCGGCAGCCCGGTCCGCTCGTCGACGTAGGCCACCAGACTGTTCGTCGTGCCGAGGTCGATCCCGACGATCCGGGCCATCAGTGACGGGCCTCCTGCTCGCGGCCTTCGAGCGCGGCGCCGAGGTCGTCGACCACGGTGCGCAGGTAGGCCCGCGTGGCGAGCGCTTCCTTGAGGGCGTTCAGCGCGGCCGGCCGCTCGGGGGGCGGGGCGGCGTCCCACGCCTGGCTGAGCGGCCCGATGATGCGCGCCTCGGTCTCGGCCATGCGCGCCTCGAGGCCTTCCCGCTGCTCGGTCAGCGTGGCGCGCGCGGCATCGTCCAGCGGCCCGGCCTTGGCCTCTTCGAGCGCTTCCTGGATCTCGAACATCTCGGCCAGGAGCGCCGGCGGCGCCTTGGGCTTGGAGGGGGCGTCTTTATTCGAGGGGAACCCTGGCAGGGTTCCCCCTTCCCCTCTGGTTTCCCCTCCGGTAAGGCGGATCAGGTACTCGACGCGGGCGAGCGGGTCGCGCAGCGCGCGGTAGGCCGCGTTCACCCGGGCGGACTCCTCCAGCGCACGCGCCTGGGCGTCCGGTGACGCCGACCCGTGGAAGTCGGGATGCCACTGCCGCGACAGCTCGTAGAACCGCTGCTGCAGCGCCGCCCCATCGATCGCGAGCCGACGCTCGAGACCGAAGATTTCGAAGAAGTCGCTCACCGTATCCCTCTCATCGCTAAAACACGAACGGGCCCTCGTCCGGGCCCGTTCGATGTGCGCGCCGGGCCCGGCTAGGCCGAGAACGAGGTCCCACAGCCACAGCTCGATTTGGCCTGGGGGTTGACGAACGTGAAGCCACCCGTCAGCCCCTGGGTCACGTAGTCGAGCGTGGTGCCGTTCAGGTAGATGTAGCTCTTTTTGTCGACGACGACCTTGATGCCGTCGATCATGAACTCCTTGTCGTGCGGGCCCTGCTCGGTGTCGAACTCCAGGCTGTAGCTCATGCCCGAGCAGCCCCCGCCCTTGACCCCCATCCGGAGAAAGACGTTCTCCGGAAGGTTCTGGGACTCCTTGAGCTGCTTCACCTGCTTCTGCGCGTTTTCCGAAAGCGCGACGGCCATACCTGTCCAGTCCTCCCCGCTATTTCGATGCGACCGGCGTCGCCGCCGATGCGTTCTTTTCCTTGTAGTCGGCCAGCGCAGCCTTGATGGCGTCCTCGGCCAGCACCGAGCAGTGGATCTTCACCGGGGGCAGCTTCAGCTCGTTCACGATGTCGGTGTTCTTGATCTTGGCCGCCTCGTCGACCGTCTTGCCTTTGAGCCACTCGGTGGCCAGGCTCGACGACGCGATGGCGCTGCCGCACCCGAACGTCTTGAACTTGGCGTCCTCGATGACGCCGGTCTCCAGGTTCACCTTGATCTGCAGCTTCATGACGTCGCCGCACTCCGGCGCGCCGACCAGCCCCGTGCCCACGCCGGGGGTGTCCTTGCCGAAGGACCCGACGTTCCGCGGGTTGTTGTAGTGATCAACCACCTTGTCGCTGTATGCCATCCCGATTCCCCCTTACTCGGCCTTCCACTTGATCGTCTTGAGGTCCACGCCTTCCTTGGCCAGCTCGTAGAGCGGCGACATGTCGCGCAGCCGCTTGATGACCTCGATGGTGCGCTGTCCGACGTACTCGACTTCCTCGTCGGTGTTGAACCGATGCAGGCTGAAGCGGATCGACGAGTGGGCCAGCTCGGCGCTGGCGCCCAGCGCGGCGATCACGTACGAGGGTTCCAGGGTCGAGGAGGTGCAGGCCGAGCCGGACGACAGCGCCGTCTCCTTGTTCAGGCCCATCAGCACCGACTCGCCCTCGACGTAGGCGAACGAGATGTTGAGGTTACCGGCCAGCCGCCGGTCGGGACGGCCGTTCAGGAATGCCTCGTCCACACTGGACAGAATCATGTCCTGAAGGCGGTCGCGCATCTTCGTGATGCGCGCGTTCTCGGCGGCCATGCTCTCTTGCGCGATCTCGGCCGCGCGGCCGAAGCCCACGCACAGCGGAACCGGCAGCGTGCCCGAGCGCATGCCGCGCTCGTGGCCGCCGCCGTCGAAGAGCGGGGCCAGCCGCACGCGCGGGCCCTTGCGCCGCACGTACAGCGCGCCGACGCCCTTGGGCCCATAGACCAGGTGTGCCGTGCAGGAGAGCAGATCGATCCCCATCGCCTCGACGTCGATCGGCGTCTTGCCGAGCGCCTGGGTGGCGTCGGTGTGGAAGATGATCCCCTTCTCCTTGGCCAGCTTCCCGATCGCGGCCATGTCCTGGATCGTACCGATCTCGTTATTGGCGAACATCACCGAGATGAGGATGGTCTTGTCGGTGATGGCCTTGCGGATCTCGTCGACGTCGATGAGGCCGTCCGGCTGCACCGGCACGTACGTCACCTCGAAGCCCTGGCGCTCGAGCCGCTTGCACACGTCGATGCCGGCGCGCTGCTCGATCACCGTGGTGACGATGTGGTTGCCCTTCTCGCGGTACATCTCGGCCACGCCCTTGAGGGCGAGGTTGATGGCTTCGGTGCCGCCGGAGGTGAAGACGAGCTCTTTGGGATCGCGGGCGCCGATCAGCTTCGCCAGGCGGCCGCGCGCCACGTCGACGGCGGCCTCGGCTTCCCACCCGAAGGGGTGGTTGCGGCTCGCGGGGTGCCCGAACTTCTCGGTGAAGTATGGGAGCATCGCCTCGACCACCCGCGGGTCGCACGGCGTGGTCGACTGCGCATCCATGAAGATCGGAAACTTCAGAGCCATCCTGTTCCCTCTACGCCTTCAGTGTGAGCAGCTCGGGCACGTCGTCCGTCGTCAGCTCGGCCAGGGTCATCGTGTCGAGGAGCTGGGTGATCGCCAGCTGCAGCTTGGTCACCGGCCGCCGCAGGCTGCACCGCTCCATCTGCGCGCAGGAGGCGTCCTCGAGGCAGGAGACGATGTTGATCGGCCCCTCGAGCGCCCGCACCACCTCGCCCACGCTGATCTCGCCCGGCCGCCGCGACAGCACGTATCCGCCCTTCGGACCGTTCTGGCTGACGATCAGGCCCTGCTTGGCCAGCTTCTGGAGGATCTTCGCGAGCAACTCCTGTGGAATCGAGAACTCCTCCGCGATACGCTTGGCGCTGACGGCACCCTCGTCATGAATGGCGATGTAGTGGATCGCCATGAGGCCGTAATCGGCGCGCTTGGTGAAGCGGAGCATTCCTATTCCCTCCAGACCGTCTACGCATGACCCCGATCCTTTTGATCGGCGACCGAATCAGTCGGATTCTCACACCAGACGCGCAACTTGTCAACGGAAAGGGCTTTCATGACTGAGAAATCGGACTTCGACTCCCCGCTACTCCGGACCGCCCTGGCCCAGCTCGACCAGACGGCGGAGAAGCTCCAGCTGGACCAGGGTGTCCACGAGCGCCTCCGGCACCCTCGACGGGCCCTGGTGGTGTCGATTCCGATCCGCATGGACGACGGAACGACTGGAGTATTCACGGGTTACCGCGTGCACCACAACAATGTCCTTGGTCCCACCAAGGGCGGCCTCCGGTATGCCCCAGACGTGGACCTCGGCGAGGTCTCGGCCCTGGCCATGCTCATGTCCTGGAAGTGCGCCCTCATGCAATTGCCGTATGGGGGAGCCAAGGGTGGGGTCCGGGTGGACCCCCGCAAGCTCTCCCTCCAGGAGAAGGAGAACCTGACTCGGCGCTACACGGCCGAGATCATCCTCTTCATCGGTCCGGACCTCGACATCCCGGCCCCCGACATGGGCACCGACGAGCAGACCATGGCCTGGATGATGGACACCTACTCGATGACCCAGGGGCGCACGGTCCCCGGCGTCGTCACGGGCAAGCCCCTGATCGTCGGCGGCTCGGCCGGCCGGCGCGAGGCGACCGGCCGCGGCATCGTCTACGCGCTCTACCAGGCGGCGCGCCACCTGGGGCAGGAGCTGAAGGGGCGCAAGGTCGTCGTGCAGGGGTTCGGTAACGTCGGCGGCGTGGCTGCGCGTCTGCTGTGGCGCGAGGGGTGCGTGATCGAGGGTGTGAGCGATGTGAGGGGCGGCATCTGGAATCCCCACGGGATCGACATCCGCCAGCTCGAAGCCCACGTGGCCTCCACCGGCGGCGTCGCGGGCTTCCCGGGCACCGAGCCCGTGTCCAACGAGGAGATCCTCACCCAGCCGTGCGACGTCCTGATCCCGGCCGCCGTCGGCTCGGTCATCCATCAGAGCAACGCCGACCGTATCAAGGCCACGATCATCGCCGAGGGCGCCAACGGCCCGACGACGCCGGAGGCCGACGTGATCCTGCGCGATCGCGGCGTCACCGTCATCCCGGACATCCTCGCCAACGCCGGGGGGGTCGTCGTCTCCTACTTCGAGTGGGTGCAGGGCCTGCAGTACTACTTCTGGCGCGAGAGCGAGATCACCTCACGCCTTCAGGAAGTGATGACCCGCGCCTTCAACCGGGTGTGGGCGCTGGCCAGCAAGGAAGGCACCGACCTCCGCACCGCGGCGCTGATGGAAGGCGTCCGCCGCGTTGCCGAAGGCTACAAAGTCCGGGGCCTCTACCCCTGACGGCGGGCGACGCTCCTCTCCGGGATTATCGCCGGTCCCAGGTCGCGCGCAGGCCGGCAGCGACAGACTCGGGAGCGCTCTCGTTGATGAAGATGCCGCCCAGGCGGTTGACGAGCTCGGGCTGAGCGACGATCTCGATGTGCCAGTGGTAGTCGTCGCGGATGGTGGCCCAGTCCCCCTGGAGGATGCGCGAGCGGAGGTTCGGCGCCGTGTGCAGAGCCATCTCGTAGCCGGGATCGTCGAAGGCCCGGCTGACCGCGCTGTAGGCGTCGACCAGGAGCCGCGCCAGGTCGCGCGCGGAGTCCGCGGTCAGCGAATCCTCGTACGAGCACGCGTGCTGGCGCGGCACGATCCACACCTCGATGGGCGCGCGCGCCGCGTACGGCACCAGCGCGGCGAACCGCGGCGTCAGCTTGACGATGCGCTCCTCGGCCGCAATCTCCTGGCGGAGGATGTCGCAGTAGAGGCAGCGCCGCTTGTACTGGTAGTACTCGCGCGCCTCCCGCAGCTCCCGCCGCGTCTCGTCGAACACGATCGGGATGGCCGTCACGCGCGAATACGGGTGATGGACGGCCACGCCCGGCTTGCGATGGCGGCGGGAGATCAGGATGTCGCGGATCTGACCGTCGCGCTTGAGGTCGAGCAGGCGATCGCGGTACATCCACAGCACGTCCTGCATCTGGTCGGCGGACATGGTCGCCGGCGTCTCGTCGTGGCGCGGCGTCTCGATGATGAGCTCGCTGGCGCCGCGCGGCGTGATCATGTCGAACATGCCGACGCCCTCGCGGGCCAGCTCCCACTCGATGCGGAAGTAGGCGTCGTGCTCCGGTACCACCCGCACGGTCCAGTCGGCATTGTTCGCGGGCAGGCCTTCCTTGCGATAGGCCGCGATCTCGCCGCCGGAGAGCGACTCGCTCCCCGGACAGTACGGACACGATCCCTCGTCCGGGTCCTGTCCCTTGGGTCGGATGAGCACCCACTGGCCGCGGGTCGGGTCCTTGCGCAGCTCGTCCACGAGGCTAGTCTTTGATCTGGCTCTTGAGCTTCCTCAGATGCTGGCGGGCGACGTCCACCCAGTCCTTCTCCGAGGGCAGCTGCGAGGCGAGCGCGATGTATCGCTCCCACTGAGCGACGGCTTCCTTGGGATCGACCTTCTCGTAGACGAGCGCCAGGTTGTACATCGCCCCGGTGTGCTTGCCGTCGAGCTCGATCACGCGCTTGTACTCTTCCATGGCCTCCTTGTAGAGGCCCTTGTCCTCGAACACCTCGCCAAGGCCCATGCGCGCCTCGACCGAGGTTGGGTCCAGCTCGATCGCCTTCTTGTACGCGGTGACGGACTCGTAGTACAGCCCCTTCTCCGCGTAGTAGATCTTGCCGAGGCTCATGTGCACGCGCGGATTGATCGGGTTGTAGTTCAACGCCTTGGTGTAGGCGCCGACGGCCCCGTCCACGTCACCCTTGGCGGCCTTGGCCTCGCCCAGCCCCACCCACGCCTCGGCATAGAACGGGCGAAGCTGGATGGCCTTGTCATAGGCTTCGACCGCCTGATCGAACAGCCGGCGCGGCGCGGCCAGGAAGAGATCGCCGAGCGCCTTGTGTGACTCCGGATACGTCCCGTCGAGCTGGATGGAGGCGCGGAACTGCGCGGCGGCCTTCCAGCGGTTGCCGAGCTCCTGGTGGACGATGCCCATCGTGTAGTGGGCGACGACGAAGTTCGGGTCGACCTCGATCGCGCGCGCGAGGAGGTCCGCCGCGGCCTCGTTGCCGTCCTGCCCGGGCTTCTGGCTCATCGCCATGGTGCCCCGCGCGTAGTGCTCGAAGGCCTTGAGCGATCGCGTCGGCATCGCGGCCTTCTCCATCTTGCGCGCCTCGGGCTCGGTCAGGGTCACCTTCAGCGTGCGCGCGTAGATGCCGGGCAGCGTGGCCAGCCGCGCGAGCAGCTCCGTCGGCGCCACGATGATCGGATCCAGCGCGATGGGCTCACCCCCGCTGCCCTTGATCTCGAGCAGCCGCGGCTGGATGACGTAGTCGCCGTCCTGGCGCTCGACGCGGCCGAAGAGCGCCGCGTCCACGTGCAGGGCCCGGGCGGTCTGCGCGACGACCGGCTCGCCCCATGCCTCCACGCGTCCGACGCTGCGCATCCGCGCGCGGTCGACCTGCACGAACGCCGGATGCTGCGCGAGGCCGAGGCCGAGGATCTCCTCGACCCCCTCACCCACCCAGCGGTCCTCGGGGTCGAGCGCGCTGGCGTCGAAGGGCACGATCATCACGGCGCGTGGCTTGGTGGCGGCGATCGCCGCCTCCGGGCCGCTCCAGGCCAGGGCCAGCATCGCGGTCGCTACGAGCACGAGCGTCCACCGTCCAGCGCGTCCGGGGTCACGCATCATGTGCCCTCCTGCGTCTTCGTACCAGCCTCGCGACGGCGACGCCACTTGAGCGGGAGCAACGCCCAGCCAAGACGGGTGAACCCACCCGGCCCGAGGCGCCGCAGCGCCACATCGGGAATGAGCAGGAACGCGGCGGCCCCGACCAGCCACGGCCAGATCTCCACGCCGATCCGCGATTGGCGCCGGCCCTTGAGGAACGCGTCCTTCGGGGATTCCAGCGGACCGCCGCCCGTGAGCTCGGCCAGCTCGCGCAGCAGCGTCTCGTCCACGCCGAGATCACGCAGCTCCTGCGCATACGGTACCACCAGACCCGCGAGCTGGGAGCCGATCACGCGCTCTCCCTTCCGTTGGGCCATACCGACCAGGTAAACACCCTCGTCGGGGGCCGGGAAGCGGCCGCGGTAGCGCCCGGGCCCGACCTGCTCGAGGTCGATCACCGTCCGCTCGCGGTTCGGCGCCACCACGCCGACCTGCGAGTCCAGGAAGTTGATGAACTCGCCCTTGGCGTCCACGGCGTCCACCAGCACCTCGCCGGTGGTGTCGATGCGCTGCACGGCCGCGGTCGTCTCGCTGCGCGAGCCGCTGCGCAGCGTCCAGCGCGTGAGCTGCGCCCAGAACTTGTTGAAGTCGCGCCAGCGCAGCCAGAGCACGCCCCACTTGGACTTGGCGTCGGAGGTGAAGGCGGCGGCGCGACCCAGGCCGAAGCGCCAGGTGGCGAGCACCGGATCCTCCTGGTGGCTCATCAGCACCAGGTCGGCCGTCGGCTTGAGCGAGGTGGCCACGTAGCCGCCGAGCGGTGGCACGTTCTTCCAGTCGATCTCCTGCATCGCCTCGTGGGCCGGCGACGTGAGCTGTGGCTTGAAGGGCTGCTCGATCAGCGAGGCCTTGGAGGCAAGCTGCGTCTCCAGCGTGAAGATGCGCGGAATCGTCTGCGAGTCCTCGGTGTAGTAGAAGCGGCCCTTGCCCCACTTGGCGATGTCCACCATGAGCTGGACGTCGGCGTCCTTGCCGATGGCCACGGTGGAAACGGTGATCTTGTCCTTCGACATCCGGCGGAGCAGGCCCTGGAAGTCGCCACGGGTCATCTGGCCGTCGGAGAGGAAGATCACGTGCTTGAGCAGCGCGGGGCGCTCGAAGAGAACGGCGTACGACTCCTTGAGCGCAGGATAGCCGTCGGTGCCGCCCCCCGCCTTGATGGTGGCGATCGCGTGGTGGATGGCGGACTTGTCCTTGGCGGGCCGCACCTGAGCGTCCCAGATGAACTCGGTGTCCCAGGACATCACGCCGACCTCGTTGCGCTCGTCGAGGAGGTCCACCACGAGGTGGGCCGCCTCCTTGGCGAGGTCGAGCTTCGTGATCTTCTCGTCGGTCGACATCGCCATGGAGCCGGAACGGTCGATGGACAGCACCACCGCAAGACTGGGGATCTCGACCTTCTGCTTGACCTCCATGGTGACGGGCAGCGCTTCCTCGATGGGCGTGCGGTAGTACCCGCCGAGCCCGAAGCTCTCCTCGCCGCCGACCATCATGAGCCCGCCGCCGTGGTCGCGAACGTAGTCCCGGATCTGGGTCATCTGCGGCCGCGTGAGCTTCAGCGAGGAGACGTTCGACAGGACCACGCCGTCGTATTTCTGGAGGCCCGCGACGTCCTTCGGGATGCCCGTCGGCTCCACCACCGTGACGTCGATGTTCTGCGAGCGGAGCGCGGCGGCCAGCGACTGCGCGTGCGAGCGATCCTTGTCGGCCAGCAGCACCTGCGGCCGCCCGCGCACCACCACGGTGCCGACCGCCCGGTTGTTCTCCTCGATGGTGTCGCCCTCGACCTCGATGGCCGCCTGGTAGACGTGGATGCCGGACTGGTCGAGCGACTGCCGGTACGCGAACACGTTCTTGCCGGCGGTGAGCCGCACGATCTGCGAGCCCAGGAACTCGCCGTTGCGGAAGAGCGAGATGCGCCCCTGCGTCTCCTTGAGGCTCCAGGCCACCAGCTTGGCCTGGAACGGTTCGCCGTACTTCACCTCCTGCGGCAGCACCATCGACTCGGCCACCACCTCCTGCGTGAACGTCAACGGCGCCGCCACGTAGTAGATGTCGGTGCCCGCGTTCTTGGCGGCCTGCGCGCCGGCCAGCGCATTGCCGGCGTTCTGGCGGCCGTCCGTCAGCATCACGATCCGGTTGGCGTGCCCCGGCGGCAGCGTGGCCAGCGCCAGCTGGATCGCCTGGAAGACGTTGGTGCCGCGGCCGCCCACCTGCGCCTTTGGCCGGTCGACCACCGGGCGGGTGGAGAGCGGCTGGTCCACCACCGCTTCCTCGCCGAACACGACCACGCTGTGACGGTCGCCGGACCTCAGATTTCGCACGGAGTCGGCCATGAACCGGTAGGCGCGCTCGCGCGCGGCCAGGCTCACGCTGTCCGACAGGTCCATCAGGAACACGACGTTCTGACGGTCGACCCAGCGCGGCAGCGTCGGTCGCGCCAGCGTGAGGAGGAGCACGACGACCAGCGCACCGCGCAGCGCGAGCGCCCAGCGATCGCCCGCCCCGCTCGGAAGCGCCATCCGCCCGCCGCTCTGGCGACGCCAATAGAGGATGCCCTCGAGCAGGAGGAGCGCGATGGCGAGCCCCACGAACAACGCCCACAGCTCCCGCTGGACCGGCTGCGCCGTTCCGCCCGCGGGACCCACGCCGGTCGGTGTGGGCAGCGGCCGCGGCGCCAGGTTCGACTCGTCCGCGTCCATGAGGTTGACGGCCACGCGCAGATCCCCGCGCGCGGTCGAGAGCGTGTAGAGGCCGACCTCGTCCGTCTCGGTGAAGCTGATCGCGCCGCGCGTGATGGGCGCCTTGACAGTGCGCCCGCTCGGCGTGGTCACCGTGCCGGAGGTGACGCCGTGGGCGACCGGCAGCAGGATCGGCTGACCGGCGGCGACCTGCAGGCTCGACTGATCGAGCGCAGCCGGGTGGAGCCAGCGCAGCGTGTTGGACAGGATCAGCGGAAACGCCACGCGCAGCGGGAAGTCCGACTTGAACAGGTCGAAGCCCACGATGATGGCCTTGCGGTCGGGCTCCTCGAGCGCGTAGATCAGCGGCCCGCCCACCGCCTCCACCAGCGGGCGCCCGGCCGAGAGCGGCCGCAGACGCATGGCGTCCTCGATGGCGACCTTGGCGAACTCCACGTGGCGCATCACCGGATGCGCGCGGTCCCAGTCCATGATGGTCGGCTGCTCGATGCGCCCCAGCACCTCGATGGGCACGTCGGGCGGCACCGTGTTGACGAACACGAAGCGGCCGGCGCCGACGCGCGGGGGCGTGGTGGAGTCGACGATCACCACGTCGGCGTCGCCCATGCCGCCCTGGTACTGGTCGGGCGTCTTCACGTCGAGCGCGACCTGCGGATCGGTCTTGAGCACCTTCTCGAGAAAGAGGTTGCCCGGGCTCACCAGCGTCACCGCGATCTTGCGCGGCGGGGGCAGCACCGCCCACGCCACGTTGTCGGCGGCGAGGTCGTCGTTGATGTGCAGCCGCGCGGCCACGGCCCCGCCACCGTTGTGCGTGAAGGGCAGCACCACCGAGCGCCGCACGCTGGGCTCCAGCGTGACGGACTTCTCGGCCAGCGAACGGCCGTCGACCTCCAGCGAGAACTCGAAGGTCTGGGCCTCGGGCGTGTAGTTCACCAGCGAGACGAA
>Ga0075424_100004556_pt1 | contig 13092 bp, 11 predicted proteins | sample SoiMethybrSBSTD3_FD_75301 | JGI IMG/M metagenome (GOLD analysis project Ga0075424, IMG submission 75301) | Bulk soil microbial communities from a Populus tree surrounding site in Tennessee, USA - Soil MetaG P. TD hybrid SBSTD3 | ecosystem: Environmental > Terrestrial > Soil > Tree plantation... | reverse complement strand
TGGCGGCGCTGGCGCAGGAAGTGGGTGGAGACAAGATCTCGGTCGAATCGATTGCCAAGGGATATCAGGATCCGCATTTCGTCGAGGCCAAGCCCAGTTTTCTATTGAGGCTGCGGAATGCGGACTTGCTGATTGTGGTCGGACTGCAACTGGAAATCGGATGGCTGCCGCCGCTCATCAATCAGAGCGGAAATGCCCGGATTCAAGTCGGCGCGGCGGGTTATCTCGATGCTTCGCAGTTTGCGGAAATTCTCGACATACCGCAGGGACAGGTGACGCGGGCCATGGGGGACGTTCATCCACTCGGGAATCCGCATTATTGGCTGGATCCGGATAACGGGCGGCGGATTGCGCGCGGCATCGCGGGGAAACTGGGAGAACTCGATCCGCCCGACGCAGCCTATTTTCAGGAGCGCTTTCAGGATTTCGATAAGCGTCTTTCCGCCGCCGAGCAAAAGTGGGATGCCGCCATGAAGCCCTACCAGGGCAAGAAGGTCGTGACCTACCACAACTCCTTTCCCAATTTCGCCAAGCATTTTCATCTGAACGTGATCGGGTATGTGGAGCCACGGCCGGGCATTCCGCCGACGCCGAGTCATACCATCGAGTTGATCGGGCTGATGAAGCGGGAGAACTGCAAGCTCATCCTGGTCGAGCCTTACTTCGATCTGAAGACGCCGAATTCCATCGCGCGGGAGACGGGAGGCAAGGTGGTGCAATATCTCCCCTCCGTGGGTGGAGAAAAGCAAGTGACAGATTATTTCCAGCTTTTTGATTACGATATTGATTTGCTGATTAAGGCATTCCAGGCGACCCAGTAGAGGAGAGTAATGGAGATCCTTCCGTTTTTGTTGTGGCCGTTTGTGGCCAGCTTGATCCTGACCGGAATTCACGCTTACCTCGGTGTGCACGTGGTCGAACGGGGCGTGATTTTCGTTGATCTCGCCTTGGCGCAAATTGCTGCCTTGGGCGCAACGATCGCAATCCTTATCGGAATGGATCCGCACGGGCAGGGCGCTTACTTTCTGAGCCTGGGTTTTACATTTCTCGGAGCAGGCATTTTTGCGTTGGCGCGCACGCGGCGAGGACATATTCCGCAGGAAGCGTTCATTGGCATCGCCTACGCAGTGGCTTCGGCGGCGGCCATTCTGGCGATGAGCAAGGCCACCGGTGAAACTGAGCACCTGAAGGACATGCTGGTCGGCAACATCCTGGCAGTGTCAAAAGCGGAAGTCGCCAAGACGGCAATCCTGTATGGGGCTGTGGGACTTTTTCACTACATTTTCCGGCGAAACTTTCTGTTGATCTCGACGAATCCGGCAGAAGCGGAGCGGCAGGGTCTCAATGTCCGGCTGTGGGATTTTCTGTTCTATGCATCTTTTGGATTCGTGGTTACATCCTCGGTCGCCATTGCGGGCGTGCTGCTGGTGTTCTGCTACCTGATTGTTCCGTCGGTTGGAGCGATGTTGTTCGCGGATCGGGTGGGGCCGCGGCTTGCCATTGGGTGGACGATGGGAACGTTGGTATCGGCGCTAGGTGTGTATTTCTCAGTCAGTCTTGATACGCCTACGGGAGCCACGATCGTATGCACGTTTGGAGTGGTGTTGGTGGTGATGTTCCTCGTTCACTTGTTGTTCTTCCACAGACATAAAGCTCATGAGCTTCACGGTGTGGCGCCCCCAGAGACGACGGGTGAACAGGTGCTGGAGGGGCGGCGGTAGTGCTAGCAGTCAGGACTCATCTCATAAACTGTGCGCCAGAAGAACCAGCAGACCTCAGGGGCTGAAGCCCGAGCATTTGTTGGGCTCCAGCGGCACGGCTGGAAGCCGTGCCCTTCCCGGATCATTTATAAGACCACTTCTCAGCACACTCAGCAATCAACAGCCGGGACAGCGCTGGGAGCGACCATGGGCCCAGCTACGTCTGGCGCGTGGTCTGCTCGGCGTCGGGTCCTGTCGCTGATCCACATGGCCACCATCCTGAGTCTGACCGGGGCTCGTTTTTCTGTGTGTTACATCGCCACCTCTGCGACCGAGACAGGGGCCGTACCGGCTGAATGCCGAGTGCTGAATGCTGAATGCTGAGTGCCACGATCTAAGTGCTGCATTCTCAATTCTCCCTGGTGACCACGTATTACTTCGGTGCTACGAGGTAGCACCTTTGGGACATTGACCCTTCGATTGGCCGTTTGCTAAGTTGGTCGTGTAAGTGGCCTCCTCCCCTAGGGTGCGGCGGTTGCACTCTGGATCACTTTGGGGGGTTGGGCTATGCGGTTCATGCATGTTTGTTACGCGGCGCTGGGATTTGCGGTGGCCCGCTGGATTTTCAAACGTCAGCCGGTGGTAGATCCCGTTACGCGGTATCGAGTGTCTGGCCTGCTGTAAGCCGTTGGGTTGAGCTTTTGCGGTTTGAGGTGCGTAGCCCCGTTGCACGCCACGTCTAAGTCATTGCACGCCCTCTGTTTATTCTGGCTTTGCTGCTGAGGTTCTAGCACTAACGTTCGCACTTTCCTTCCATTGATCTCGTTACAATTCTTGTGTCGGCTCCTGCGCATTGGCTGCTTCGAGGAATCGCATTGGATTTTCCATTTTGGCAGCCTTCCCCCCGGCGACAGGAGCGGTTTTCAAGGAACGAGTCAGGGCCCATGGTGCAGAGAATCTGGCGGGGCGTTCTTTTCGGGGTTTTGGGACTATTGTTGCTCCCATCCGCCCGGGCACAATACGAAGAGCATCCCACTCCCCTGGGAGACCTGGCGCGTTCTCTGCGGAAGAAGGATAAGAGCAAAAATCCTGATCAGGCTGCTCCTGCACGCACCGTCATTGACAACGACAACATGACGCAGGTCATGGACGATGTAGCGAGTCGACGGCTCGCAGGGTCGAGTCCTCTTTATTCGTTCGACGGATTGGGAAAGACATTTCAGGTTTCCGCGCCTGACGTAAGCTGCAGTCTGTCATTCAATGCCAACTTATCTTCTCTATTAGCTCGGCCGTCGGTGCCAATTGTTTTACCGGACGAAGAGATGCGCAAGCTGGATGGTCCTGCCACCATCACGGAAGATGGCTTGCAGGTCTCGGTGTTTAACGGAACTGATTGGCAGGTGGAAGAGATCACTGTTGGATTGACCGTGGTGCGCCGCGCGAACCCGGTTGCGGAGTACTACGGATCGGGGAAGTTAATGCCAGCGTCGTCGGAAACGACGGTGGTTGCGGAAAAGCATTCGGATGTGACCACCCTTCATCGCCTGAAGGGCACGGCGCTTCCATTTCTGGTTACGGTCTTCAAGGCGCCCCTCACCCTCACGCTTGGGCCAGATGAGGAATGGCATTGGGCCATCATTCAGGCGAAGGGAGTTCCGCCGGAGAAGTTGCCGGAGTCCCCGAAGCCGGGTACCTCCCCACAGTAGCCGCCTCTCGAGAATAGGAAAACAAACCAGCAGGACTATGCTAGCAGATTGGTTTCTTTCCGCCGCTCCGCGGCTTCGAATCGTCTCACGCGGCTACCCACGGCTTGCGCCGCAATGTGCGCAAAGAACTCACCAAGGTCGCGAAGGGAGTCCATGGAAGCGACGAATAAGGGATCATTTGTGAGTGGGAGACTTTGGCCAGGGGGGCTGGCTGAAAAGGGCGCCGTCGACCCATAACGTCTGGCCGCTGATGAATGATGCTCGGTCACTCAGCAGGAATTCGACTGCAGACGCGACATCATCGGGTGTTCCGACTCGTCCCAGGGGCGTCAAAGCGGCCCAAGTCTCGCCAAAGTCGGCCGCATCACGGCGGGTTCTTTCGGTATCAATGGCGCCCGGACCGATGCAGTTGACGCGAATTCCGAGAGGACCCAACTCCAGCGCTGCACACTTGGTGAGCATCTCGATGCCGCCCTTGCTGGCCGTGTACGGCGCGAGATCGGGGAAGGGAACCTTGTTGCATCCGGAGCCAATGTTGACGATGGCCCCCGAGCCGTATTGCTTCATATGGCGCGCCGCGCGTTGAGTGCAGAGGAAGCATCCTTTCAGATTAGTTGTTAAGACAAGGTCCCACTCAGATTCCTCGATGTCCAGAAAGGGCTTCAACACCTGGACGGCCGCATTGTTGACGAGGGCGTGCAACCTTCCGAAGCGCTCGATCACCGTGCGAAACATGGCATCGACATCTTTGCCATTGCCCACGTCGGCATACACGCTGATAGCCCGACCGCCGTATTGCTCCCGTAATCCTCGAGCAATGTTTTCGGCGCCGGCTTCGTCGACTTTGAAGTTGATGGCGACATCATAGCCAGCCTGGGCAAGTCGTGAGGCAATGACTTGACCGATGCCTGAATTTGCACCAGTGATGAGGGCCGATGGTCGCTGATCCATTCCTTCTAGACCTGTTGTTCCCGGACGAGCGGGACGCCCTCCGCTTTTCCAGTTTTCAAACTGCGAAACGCGGCGTCGAGAATTTCCTGGTTCTGCCAGCCTTCTTCGCCGGGAACCGGGAACCTGGCCTCGCCTTCCACGGCAGCAGAAAACATGTCGACCTGACGAGCGTAGGCGAACTTGTTGGAGACGACCTCGTTTTCTACAACGGTCCCATTGCGGCGCAATTGCAGGTTGATGGGGCGCTCGACATTGAGCCCGTCATCGGCGCGCAATACGCCGGTCTCGCCGATGAACTCGATTGGCGTACGGTAGTCGGAACGCATGGACACGAGCACGGCGCCCAGCGTTCCCCGTGTGAACTCGAGAGATAGGACCGCGGCCGCTTCCACTCCGCCAGAGGCGGCGTCCCACATGCCTCGGGCCGTTACCCGCATGACCTCGTCTTGCAACACGTAACGAAGGGCGTCTACACAGTGCACTCCGACATCTGCGATCGGTCCACCGCCGGAGAGGGCAGGATCGGTCAACCATTTTCTGGGATGAGTTCCGGCGGAATAGGAGAATTCCGAACGCGCAAAAATGGGGCGTCCAATCTGGCCCGCAGCCAACTTGTCACGCAGACGCGCGGTACTGTCCTCAAAGCGAAAAACCTGAGCCACCCCGAGCAACACGCCTGCTCTGCGAGCGGCCTCGACCATCTGTCGACATTCCGACGCATTCATGGCCATCGGCTTCTCGCACAGTACGGGTTTGCCATGCTCGATGGCGGTCAAAACGTCGGGCAGATGAAGCGAGTTGGGGGTTGTTACCAGCACTGCGTCGACTTCTGAAGAGCCACATAGGTCTGCAACCGAATCGAACGCCCATGGGATCTTGTACTGTTCAGCTGACTCCCGGGCTTTGCCAATATCCCGGCGCGAAAGCGCAGTGACCTGACAACTGCGCGCCAACGAGAACCCGGGCATCAACCTACGAACCGCGTGCAATCCGAAGCCAACAATCCCGAAGCGCACCATATGCTCAAGCCTTAACGTTTCTGCATTGCCGAATTTTCGGCACTTCCGCGCGGGGTGCTTTCACCATTGGTGGAATGAACTTACGACAGCTATGCGAAAGGAAATGACGTTCACATGGGAATTGTTTAAGTGCAACAGCAAAGAATACGCTGTCAGTCTTCTCCACGCTAGCTCCCATGTGGATATTGACTTGTATTTACGAGCCACCTAACATTCCTGCGCGAGAAAGCTTCCCCCCGCATGACTGGGCAAGTCCTGGGTCACTATAGGGTCCTGGAGCGGATCGGCACCGGCGGCATGGGAGATGTGTACCGTGCGCGGGACGAGCGGCTCGGACGCGATGTTGCCCTCAAACTCGTTCATCCTTCCTCGGCGCAGGACAAAGATCGGCTGCGCAGATTCGAACTGGAAGCCCGCGCGGCGGCATCCCTGAATCATCCCAATATTGTTGCGGTGTATGACGTCGGGGTCCACGAAGGGACGCCGTTCATCGTCACGGAATTGCTGGAAGGGGAGACCCTGCGCGCAAGGCTGGCGCGCGGGATGTTGTCGGTGCGCGAGGCGTCTGATTACAGCTTGCAGATTGCCAAAGGGCTGATGGTGGCGCACGAAAAGCACATCGTGCATCGCGATCTGAAGCCGGAGAACCTGTTTGTCACCAAGGACGGCCGAGTCAAAATTCTAGACTTCGGCATTGCGAAGTTGATTCATCCCGAGACCGCGGGCAGCGGGTCCATCCAGGACCTGACCACGCAGACCAAGATGGGCTCTGTGTTGGGAACGGTGGCGTACATGTCTCCCGAACAGCTACGTGGGAAGCCGGTGGATGCGCGCAGTGACATTTTTAGCCTGGGAGCGATCCTGTACGAAATGCTCACAGGCCAGCGCGCCTTTCGCGGCGAAACGGACGTGGACACGATCACGGCGGTCCTCAGGGAGACTCCATCCGATGTGACTCGCGAGCGTGCCGACGTGCCGGCGGCGTTCGAGCACATTGTCAATCACTGCCTGGAGAAAGAACCAGAGAAGCGCTTCCAGTCAGTGCGCGATCTTGCGTTCGCCCTGGAAACTCTTTCGGGAACGGGCACTCCAATTGGAAAAGAGGGTTGGCCGCAATCTTCAAGGTATGCGAAGAAAGCATATCTGGCGGCCCTTGCGCTTCTGATCCTGGCCGGTTGTATCTGGGCCGTGCGTCCATTATTTCGAACGCCGATTCGCAATCCCAACTATCGCCGATTGACCTATGAGCTTGGAACGGTCTATGCGGCCCGGTTTGCGCCGGATGGTCGAAGCGTGATTTACGAGGCAGCCTGGAATGGTCGTCCGGCGCAGCTTTTTTCGACGGTCTCCACATCGGTGCAGGCACAGACTCTGGGAGCGTCGGATGCACACTTACTGGCGCTGTCGACGCAGAATGAGTTGGCGCTTCAGCTTCACGGGAGGCATGGCACATTCCTTGACCTCACAGGCGGAACGTTGGCGCGCGCTCCCGTGGCCGGCGGCTCCCCGCGGGAATTGCTGGAAGACGTACGCTGGGCCGATTGGGATCCGAAGGGTGAGTTGGCGGTCGTTCACCATGTCAACGGACATAGCAGGCTGGAGTTCCCCATCGGTAAGGTTCTTTACGAGAGTCGTGGATGGATCAGCCATCTCCGCTTTGCACCCGGTGGCGAGCTGATCGCGTTTATGGACCATCCTTCGCTATGGGATGATCGGGGCTTTGTCCGCGTGGTAGACCGAGCTGGCAAGGTGAGAACGCTTTCCTCCGAATGGGAGTCGGAAGCAGGACTGGTGTGGCGGCCCGATGGGAAGGAAGTCTGGTTTACTGCGGTTGAGGCCGGCTACAACCGCAAACTGATGGCGGTGAGTCTTTCTGGCGTCGAGCGGGCCGTTCTGGTGGCGCCGTCTGGTCTGGATGTGATGGACGTTGCTCCGGATGGGAGTGTGCTTTTGTCCACGGAGAGTCCACGCGTTATGCTCGAATCGATGGGTCCGGCGGATCAGGCCGGACATGTTCTGTCCTGGTATGACTGGAGCCTCGTCAAGGACATTTCCAATGATGGCCAATGGATTTTGTTTGAGGAGTCCAGTGAGCCCTTCGGGCAAGGCTACGCCGTGGCTGCTCGGAAAGTCGATGGCTCGCCGCCCATTCATCTGGGCGAAGGCAGCGCCGGAGGGTTGTCTCCCGACGGCAAGTGGGCGCTAGCCGTTTCCATCACGGACCCACCACGCGTGAAACTTTTGCCGATTGGAACAGGACAGCCGAAGGATGTGCCCCTCACCGGACTGGAGCACGTTCAGAATGGAGCTGCGCGATTCATGCCAGACGGCCAGCATGTGATCATTAATGGAAACGAGCCGGGGCACTCTGTGCGCGGCTATCTTGTGGATCTCGCCGGCGGCAAGCCACGCCCGGTCACTCCCGAAGGGGTTGCATCGTTGTTAATTTCACCCGACGGGCATTACGTTACGGCACAGAGTCCTGGCTCAGCCGTGGTCGTCTGCTCCGTGGAGAACGGAGCGACGCAAAAGATCCCGGGCATGGACGTCGGCGACACAGCGGCACAGTGGTCGCAAGACAGTTCTGCGCTTTATGTATATCGCTCGGGAACTGTTCCCGCCGTCATCGCACGCCTTGACTTGCACACTGGTCAACGAACCGCTGTGAAAGAAATCAGGCCCTCCGAAGCAGCCGGCGTAATCTCCATCGGACCCATTACCATGAGCCGCGATGGCTCACGCTTCGCGTACAGCTACTATCAGAACCTGTCGGTGCTCTACGTGGTGTCGGGCCTCCAGTAGCGCTTGGCACTCGCCTCATGAGCAGTTTGCTGGGAAGCACCCAGCGGACCTCAGGGGCTGAAGCCCGCCTATTTGTTGGGCTCCAGCGGCACGGCTGGAAGCCGTGCCCTTCCCGGATTTATGAGATCAGTTCTTAATCCAAGGACCCCGAAAAGTCCTCCGCAACATAGTGGAAGAAAATCGACGTCGAAGTATTTCCCTGCGCCAAGGTGCGGCGGTAGTGGGGCAGCTCACAACCGCGGTAGAGAAGTCCGTCGCCGAGCGCCTGATAGACCGTGACCGTGCCGCGAGGAGTCTCCAAGTACAAAGGCCAGGCTGTGGCCAGAGCAGGTTCGGGAGAATAATCGACACAAAGTGTAATGCTGAAGGCGCACTGCTCGCGATCTGTGTGCTTATCCAGTCGAGCTCCGGGCTGGTAAGCGGCCGTGTACACGTAAGAAGGTTTCACGGATTTTCCAACCAGTTTGCTTACGTAAGGGGCGAGCTGCAAATGGAAGAATCGCGCGATGGGATCGTTGTGTGCGATGTATCGCCGCGAGCTTTGATCGTCCCCCAATCGGAATGTTCCCTTGCGGATCTTACGCCGGTAATAGCGACGCAGGGCTGCCAAGTGAAAGGGATGGATGAGGCCCGGTACGGAGGCGTAGCCGTTTTGAAGAAACTTTGCGCGCCACTGCTGCGCCACCGCTGACAAGGTTCGTTGCCGGCGATTTGAAAATTCGGGGGAGATCAGGATTTGGGCGCGATAGAAAAGTGTTCGCAGATTCTCCGGCAGATTCGCGATTGCTGCCTGCCGATCTGTGAGTTCCCGAGCGATCCCACTGAGTTCGGAGCTGAGGGCAAACGGCATGTTTTTGCCCGTGGCAGCGTCGCGGACCCATGCGATGGAGCCGCCACTCGGCACCGACATGTTGAGTAGTCGGGAGGATTCGACGTCCCAATCTTCGTCGCTATTCGAGTCGAGCCGACAATCGGGATTCAAGCAAAGTTCCTTCTCGCCAGGGTCGAATTGTGCTTGTCGCAGAAGCCAATCCGGTACCAGGTGAGTGGGCTGCTCATCGAGAAGGCAGTGGAAGCCCTCGGATGGACCTCGCACTGCCCCATTGCTCTCCATGGCGCTGATTCTGGCCAGCTCTGTTATCCAGGAGAGCCACTCATCGCTCACCTGTGCAGCCATCCGTTCACCGTGAAACGACTGTCGGCGAATGCCTGCGACGGGCATACGACGGGAGTGATTTCGTGCAACAGGGAACTACGGAAGAAAATCATCTGGTTTTGCTCGGGGACAATAGTCTGGTAGTCCCCAGTGCTGAACCAGCAGCCATTTTCGCGATAGGCGTCGTAGATACGCAGCTCTCCGCCTTCAAAGGCTTTCGGCTCGTGGTGAAAGAAGTACACGAAAGTGAGTTCGCGGGTGGCGATCTCCTCCTCCGCGTTGTCGCTGTGTTGCCGGAAAAAATCGCCGTGATTACTGGCGGTAATCTGGCACTCAACACGGGACGCGGAAAAGGGCCGCATGCCAAGTTTCTCGAGCGCCCGAGGTACAGCGGCTTGCACGCGAGAGATCAGTGAGCTTTCCAGACGGCCAAGATCCATCAACACGCGCGACCGGCGATACTCTGGATCAATGACCCCGCTGGCAACGCTGGAGGAGATGACTTCACTGATCTGAAATTGCGCTTCGTGCGCCAGCACAAAGCGAGCGAGATCCTGCAATTCTTCCGGTCCGAGGAACTCGTCGAGCAGCACGTATTCGGCCCGTAAGACCTCCGGCTCGGCGACCGAAACACCGGAACGTGACGATACCCGAGCGACATCCAGCTGTCGAGGTCCCGGCGCGGACGGAGGGAGGGGGCCGAGTGGATCCTGTCCGGGTGGGCGCGGAGCCGGGGTCGGAGACGGTGGTGAAGGCGTTCCGGGCTTGTAGGCGCGATTGATAAGGTTCACACGCGGTCCTGGACCCGGACGCGGACCCGTGGCGGGCGCGGGCGGAGGCGAAGCGAGATCGCGCAGGAGTGAGGGTCTGGCGGAGTTTTGAGCAACGGACTGGAGTTTAATCATCTCCAGGGCCTGACTGCCTACCGAGCAGGTGAGGCGCTGGAGAATCGTTTCGCCCAGGGCGTAGGTCAGTATGGTTTCGAGGCGTTCGCAATCTTTTCCATTACCGTTTGCGAACTGGTTCGCATGGTGCCAGATGCTGGCCAGAAGCTCGCGCTCTCGAGAGCTAAGAAGGTTTTCGTCTTGAGTGAAATTTTGGGAGAGGTTGTGGAATACATCGTGCAGTCGCATGGCGCACTCATCCCTTTAGACGCGGCCATGCTCAAAAGCAATAGGGGAAAGCAGTGGGAGACTAGCAGACTGAATTACAGGGTGACAAGCAAATTATAGGAGGGTGTATCCCAAGACCCGGCGAGTTCAACGATGATTACCTGGCAGCCATCGCGCCGACAAGCGATTGGAACACCTTGAAGCCATCCGTTCCGCCCAGTTCTGGCTCGGCGGCCCTTTCTGGGTGGGGCATCATACCCAAGACATTGCCTTCCGGGCTGCAGATGCCCGCGATGTTGTGCAGGGACCCGTTCGGATTGGATTCCGGAGTAATTCCGCCATCGGGGGTCGAATAGCGAAATACGATGCGGTTATTCTTCTGCAATTCGGTCAGCGTGTTCCCGTCGCAGAAGTAATTACCCTCCATGTGGCCGATAGGAATCGTCAGAACTTCCCCCGGGCGGCACGCGTTCGTGAACAGAGTGTCGGTGTTTTCGACCCGCACGTGGACGGGCTTGCAGACATATTTGAGGCCGATATTGCGCATTAAAGCGCCCGGCAGAAGGCCGGATTCACACAGAATCTGGAATCCATTGCAGATCCCGAGAACGATACCGCCACCGGCGGCAAACTTGCGCACCGATTCCATCACAGGGGAGAACTTGGCGATGGCACCGGTCCGCAGGTAGTCGCCGTAAGCAAACCCTCCGGGAACGATGATGGCATCACAGTTTTCCAGGTCGTGCGATTCATGCCACAGGAAAGTTACAGGCTGTTTGGCAACCTGCTGAATGGTCCAGTAGGCATCGTGATCGCAGTTCGATCCGGGAAAAATCAGGACCCCAAATTTCATGGAAACGGCCTCGCCACCTGGGATATTTCGAGTCTACCACGGCTGAAAACAGGAACCGCCCGGCTCTAGTTGAAAGCCGGGCGGAGCGTATCCGGGGTGTCACTGCGCTATTCGAATTCGCCAGGAGGCGGTGGGGGAAGCGGCATCATGTCAGGTCCAGCACCCGGCCCGGGTCCGCCGGGTCCGATCTTTTTCTGGAAGAAGATGAAGTTGTCGCCGGGTCCGGCATCGCCACGGACGGCCTTCAACTGACGCCACTGTTCCAGGGTCAGAACCTTGCGGAGGTTCAGATTCATCATGGTGAATTCCCGCTCGAGTTTGCCACGGGCTGTCAAGACTTGATCGACCTGGGAACTTACCTGGCCCTCGTCGGGCTGATCGGCGTCGAGCAGACTTTGCAGCTTGAGATCCTGCTTCTCCATCTCCGCGCCGTAGTCGATGAGCTTCACTTTGTGGTCGTAGAAGACCTGATTCAGCTGCGAGATCTGCCCGTCGTTGAGTTGCAGCTTGGAAACAATATCGGGATTCTGCCACCACTTGCCCATTTCCCTGCGGATCACCATCCCGCGGTGAGTACCCTTGGGTCCATGGCCTACGACGGCTCCTCCGGTGGACACCGAAGTATTTTGCGCATGGAGAAGCCCGGCCAGCGTGACGATACTCAATGCGATCATCCATCTAGTTTTCATGCGAATGAGACTCCTTGGCTGAATTGCCTGAATTCATCGGCCCACTGCTATCACTCTCTTCCACCATCAGGGTGGCCGCCTGCAGAGACATTGGCGTGCCGCTCTGTACTGCCCGCTCGACCTCTACCAGCAGCTCATGGTCGTAATCAATTTGGGCTGCAGGCTGAAGCACAGAGGGCACGGGAGCACGATGCAGAAGAGCGAACGCTAGCAGCACTAACACGGCCAACCCCGGCGTCAACGTCAGGGTCAGCCGTGACCTGCGAGCGCGTTCCTGCTGGGCGTCACGTATGCGGGCAGCCTGCTGTTCCCAAAAGCTCTCGCTACGATGTGCGTATTCCCGATTAGCGGCTCCGAACAGCTGCAAGGCCTCTTGAACTCGCTCGCGCTCCTCCTGGCAGGGCGCACAATTTGCCAGATGGTGCTCGGCCGCCAGGTCAAAACCTACCAAGGCGCGTTCCACCAGAGGATCGTGCGAATTTTCACTTGGATTCATCTTGGGTCCCTCAACTTGCCGCGCACGGTCTGCAGTGCGCGGAACAGATGTGTCTTGACGCTTCCGACCTGAAGCCCCAAGGCGGTAGCGATTTCGTGTAATTCCATCTCCTCGACAAATCGCAGAAGAAAGACTGCCCGTTGCTGGTGGGAGAGCTTGTCAGCGACTTCCCAGACAGCGCGGACTTCCTCGCGGGCCAGCAAGGTCTGTTCGGGAGACGCCTCAGGCGCGATTGCGTGCAGGGCTGATCCCTCATTCGTTCCATCATCAAACCCTAGTAACCTCTTCCAGAAGCTAGCCTTGCGGCTGCGGGCACGATCACGTGCCAGGTTGGCGGCGATCCGCAGCAGCCAGGTCTCCAGGCTGCATTCGCCCCGAAAGGTCGAGTAGTTCTGATAGGCCTTCAGGAAACATTCCTGCGTCAGGTTGTCGGCCTCATCGGCATCGCGCAGGAGCATCAGCAGAAACCGATGTACGCGACGCTGGTGCCTTCGTACAATCGCGTCGAACTCCTCGGCGGTGATGCGCTGCGCCGTGGCGCCCAACACAGGTGTCAGGGTTGTCTCCATGGAATCAGATCTTGCTGCTATGAGTATGGACGAAATCCA